>Ga0315281_10004246_pt1 | contig 20840 bp, 21 predicted proteins | sample YL17G07_0_MG_FD_204540 | JGI IMG/M metagenome (GOLD analysis project Ga0315281, IMG submission 204540) | Sediment microbial communities from Yellowstone Lake, YNP, Wyoming, USA - YL17G07_0 | ecosystem: Environmental > Aquatic > Freshwater > Lake > Sediment | place: USA: Wyoming | collected...
GAGGGTTTGAGCACGGACACGAGCCACGGCACACACGGACGCGTCGGCTGGCTGACCGCCGCCCGCGCCTGGCGGCTACCGGCGGCGGGCGCGAAGAAGGGCGGAGGCCTGGCTGAAGCCCCAGGGCTCTTCCCGCAGCTCGAAGGCGGCGCGCTGGGAGGGCGTGGCTTCAGCGAAGAGCCGGCGGATCATCGCCACCTTCTCCGCCGGCGTGTTCATCCGCTGGACCCAGTCGGCGCCGTCGAGCGAGATGACGCTGCGCCCGAGGACCTCGGCTTCGAAGCCGGCCCCGGCGAACAGCCGCAGCCATTCGCTGGCCCGGCAATCCCGCACGTGCGAGGCGTCGCGCAGGAATTCGAACACCTGCAGGAAGGTGTCGAGCGCGGGGTCTTCGGGCGCGACGCAGTCGACGAGGACGAAGCGCCCGCCGGGGACGAGCACGCGCGCGGCTTCGCGCAACGCGAGCGCAGGTTCGGCGAAGTGATGCGCGGCGTAGCGGCAGGCCATGACGTCGAAGCTCGCGTCCGGGAAGGGCAGCGCCGAGGCGTCCGCCTCGTGGAAGGTGACGTTCGTGAGCCCACGCCCGGCGGCGAGGCCGGCAGCCACAGCGAGCATGGCGGGCGTGAGGTCGACAGCCGCCACAGACGCGGCGTGCGGGGCGAGGGCGATCGCTGTGTGGCCGGCGCCGGTCCCGAGGTCGAGCACGCGCTCCCGGCCCGTGAGCGCGGCGGCGGCCACCAGCGCGGGCAGGTCCGGGCCGCTGGCGTGCACCGTACTCGTGGCGTACGCGGGGGCTGCCGCCCCGAACTGCTCCTGGACCGCCGTGTTGACTGCGCTGTTCCTGGCCATGGTGTGGTGTCTCGCTGCAAGGGGATGGATAGACGGTAGCGCGTCCAGCGCAGGTGCGTCCAAGAGGAGTCTGCGCTCTTTGTCCGGGCCCCTTGCCGGGGTGAGCACGGGTCAGCGCGTTACTTCGAAGAGGAACTCCACTTCCACGGGCGCGCCCAGCGGCAACTCGGCGACGCCGACCGCGGCTCGCGCGTGGCGGCCCGCCTCTCCGAAGACGTCGACCAGCAGCTGCGAGGCGCCGTTGATGACCTTCGGGTGCTCGATGAAGTCCTGGCCGCTGGCGACGAAGCCGCCCACGCGCACGACGCGAAAGACGCGGTCCAGCGAGCCAAGGTGAGCGCGCACGATGGCCAGCGCGTTGAGCGTGCAGACGCGGGCGAGCTGCGCGCCCTCGTCGAGGCTGACGTTCAGGCCGAGCTTGCCCCGGCGGACGAGCTGACCGTCCACAAGCGGGATCTGCCCGGACACGTAGAGGAGCGGACCGGTCTGCACGCATGGCGCGTAAAGGCCCGACGGCGCCGGGGGCGCCGGGAGCTCGATTCCGAGGTCCTGGAGGCGGCTTTCCGCGCTCACAGCTCGTCACCCAGCAACTGCGCGACGACGTTCTCGAACTCCTCGGCGCTGTAGCACTCGATCGTGATGCGCGCGCCCTTCTTCTGGGGGACCACGTTCACGCGCGTGCTGAGGGCACGCCGCAGGCGCCCTTCGATGTCGGCGAGCGCGGCGTCGCGCCGTCCGGTAGCGGCCCCGGCGGACGCTGCTGTGCCCGGAGCGGCAGTTTCGGCGGCGAGGGTGCGGCGCACGTGCGCCTCGGTGTCCCGCACGCTCAGTCGCCGCTTGACCACCTCCCGCCAGGCTGCGACGCGGCCGCGGCCTTCCGGGAGCCCGAGCAGCGCGCGGGCGTGCCCTTCGCTGATCTCCCCGGCGACGAGGCTGCGGCGAATCTCCGGCTCGAGGGCGAGGAGACGCAACGCGTTGGCGACGGTCACCCGGCTCTTGCCCACACGCCGCGCCGCCTCTTCCTGCGTCAGGCCGTATTCCTCGGTCAGGCGGCGGTAGGCCATCGCCTCTTCAATGGCATTCAGGTCAGAGCGCTGGATGTTCTCGATGAGCGCGATCTCGAGCAGCTGGTGGTCCGCGGTGTCGCGCATGACCACCGGCACGGTTTCGAGGCCAGCGAGGCGGGCGGCCTGCAGACGCCGTTCACCGGCCACGAGGAGGAATCCCCCGTCGCTGGCGCGCGTGACCACAAGCGGCTGGATGATCCCATGCTGGCGGATGGAGTCGGCGAGCTCGCGGAGTTGCTCGGGCTCGAAATTCGTGCGCGGCTGCTGAGGGTTCGGCGAAATGAGGTCAATGTCGAGGTGGTCGGGCACGGGCCTGCGCGCAACCGGGGGCGGCGCCGGCTCCGCAGCGGGAGGAGGGGGCGCCACGGCAGCCGCGACCGGTGGCGGAGCCTCGGGCTCTGATGCCGGCGCGGGCGCGGTCGAAGCGGCCGGCCCTCCGAAGAGGGCGTCGAGCCCCCGGCCAAGTCCCCGTTTCGGCTGTGTCATGTGTCACCTCCCGGAGCTTGATTGGCAACGGCCGCCGGGGGGTGGCCGAGTGCGCCAGTAGACGGGCTCATGCCGGGACCGCGGTGCGCGCGAGCAGCTCAACTGCGAGGGCTTCGTACGCGTTCGCGGCGCGGCCGCCGGGGTCGTAACGGAAGATGGTCTGGCCGTGGCTGGGGGCCTCGCTGAGGCGGACGGCGCGGGGGATCACGGTCTCGAAGGCCTGGGAGAAGTGGGAGCGGACCTCGTCAACGACCTGCTGAGCGAGGCGAGTGCGACCATCGAACATCGTTAGAATTACGCCTAACACCGTCAGGTGGGGATTCAGGTTCTTCCTCACCAACTCCAGCGTCTCCATCAGCCGGCTCAGGCCCTCGAGGGCCATGTATTCGCACTGCACGGGGATAACCACGGCGTCGGAGGCCGTGAGCGCGTTGATCGTCAGCAGCCCGAGAGATGGGGGACAGTCCACCAGGATCCAGTCGAAGTCCGGCCGCAACGGCGCCAGGGCAGTCGCCAGCCGCCGCTCCCGTGCCATGACTGGCACCAGCTCGACTTCGGCCCCGGCGAGGCCGGGACTGCTCGGGATGACACTGAAGGGTTCGTCCGGGACCGGGACGATGCATTGGCTGGCCGGCACCTCGTCGAGCAGGATGCCGTAAACGCCCTCCTGCGCGCGCGCGTCGAGACCGGAGGCGCTGGTCGCGTTGGCCTGGGGGTCCATGTCGACGAGCAGCACGCGCTGACCCTGCCGGCCCAGCGCTGCCGCGACGGAGACGGCGGTCGTGGTTTTGCCCACGCCCCCCTTCTGGTTAACGAAGGTCACGATTCGAGCGCCCATCATGCAGCCACCTTTCGCAGTCGCCCTTCCAACGCTTCGCGCGTAGGGATGCCGGCGAGTCCGGTTGCTTCGACAGCGAGTGAGCCCGCCGCCGCCGCGAACCGGCCGGCTTCGTCGAGGTCGCCCGTTTCCGCGTATCGCACCAGGAACGCGGCCGAAAAGCAGTCCCCGGCCCCGGTTGGGTCGGTGACGGAGGCGGGGACCGCGGCGACGTGGCGCGTCCCGCCCGCTGCGTACATCTCGGCGCCCGCGGGGCCGCGCGTAAGGAGGACGGTCACCCCCGCGGCAGCCCCACGCTGCGCAAGCTCCCCGGGCTCGGGTGTGTCCTCTTCGCTGAAGAAGGCGAAGACGCCCGGCCGCAGGAACGGCCCAACCTGGGCCCAGGGGTCCCGATGCGGCACAACGCGCTGTCCTTCGGTGTCCCGGAGCAGCCCCTGCAGAGCGGCCGCTGCGATGGGGGCTGCGATGCAGGGGAACACCGCCAGTTCGTGGTAGGCGGGCGCCACGACGAGGATGTCGCATCGCCCCGGGGCCTGCGCCAGCGCGGCTTCCAGCGGCTGGCCCGGGTCGAGCAGCAACTGCGTACGCCCCGCTGCGCTGTAGGAGTTCGCGTAGCGGCAGGCGGGCGCCACCGCGGTGCAGAGCTCGAGGCCGTGCAATGCCTCCGCGTCGTAGCCGGGCGGGAGATTCGTGACCAGCGTGACACGCGCACCGAGGGCAAACGCCATGCGGGCGGTGTAGAGCGAAGGGCCCCCCGGCTGCCATCCACCTGACGGCGTCCGGTCCTCCGTGACGTTGCCTGCGACGACGACGTGCGTGGGGGCCCTCCTTCCTGGCGCTCAGCGCCGTGTGCTGATGACGACCTTCCGGTTTTCGCCCTCGCCGACGCTGTTCGTCTCGAGCGTGGGGTCTTCCGCCAGCGTGATGTGCACGAGCCGGCGTTCGGCGGGCGACATCGGTTCGAGCGTGATCGCGGCGCCTGTCTGGCGGACGCGGTCTGCCATGCGCTGCGCAAGTGACACCACCTGCTCCTCGCGGCGATGGCGGTAGTGCTCGACGTCGACGGAGACGCCGCCTTTGCCGGGGTAGCGGCGGCCAACGATCAGGTTCACGAGGTACTGCAGCGAGAGCAGCGTGTCGCCGCGCCGGCCGATGAGGAGGCCGAGGTCTTCGCCGCTTATGTCGATCACGGCACGGACCACGCCCAGGCCGTCGCCGGGCGTCAGGGGCTCGCGGATGGTGAGCTCGGCGTCGATGTCGAGGAGGCGGAGCATGTCGTCGACGATGTGCGCGGCGAAGTCGACTTCCTCGGCGTTGATGTCCGGGTCGACGTGGGGCTCTTCGTCGCGGCGCCGGCGCTCGCGCTCGGGCGGGCGCTCGCCGCCTTCGTCGCGGCCGCGCGATGGTGAGGCGTCATCGGGGGCACGGCGGCCTCGCGGCGCCCGTCCAGCCGGTGCACCTGGAGCCTCGGCGGACGGCGCCGAAGAGGGCTCCTCGTCGAACCGTGGCGCGCGGTGGAAGTCCTGCTCGGTGAGCTTGGGCACGGGCTGTTCGAATCCGGCGCGGCCACCGCCGCCACGCGGGCCGCGATCACCGCGGCCGCCTGGTCTACCGTCGCGTTGACCGCCAGCCGGGCCGCGATCGCCGCGCGGGCCTCCAGCGCCACGCCCGCCACGTTGGCCTGCCTGGGTGCCCTGGGGACCCCTGGGAATGCGGGTGTCCGGTGCTCCGCGGTCACCCTGCGGGCGGGCGCCTTGCGCGGTTCGCTCCACACGGACGAGGGCTTCTTTGGCGCCACGGCCGAACAGGCCGCCCTTGCGACCTTCGTCCAGGACGACGAACTCTACTTCGTCGCGGCTGGCGCCGAGCTTGGCGAGGGCCCGGTTAAGGGCGTCTTCGACGGTTTTGCCGCTTGCTTCGGCCTGGTCCATTTGCGGTCCTCAATTCTCGAGCAGTTTCGGGACGGGCGGGGGCCGAGCCAGCGCTCGGACGGTCCGCCAGCGCAGCGGTGGGCACGCGCGCCTTGATGAGCGGTTGAATCTTCAGGAGCGGGAAGCCATAGGTGACGACGTTGAAGGCGATGCCCACGATTGAGTTCACCACCCAGTAGAGACTGACGCCGGAAGGGAAGTTCAGCGCGAAGAACGCGAACATGAGGGGCATCATGTACGCCATCATTTGCTGCTGCGCCTTCTGGCGTTCGTCCGTGGTGACCGTGACCGTCGTCTTCGTCTGTGCATAGGTCGTGAGGCCCACGAGCACGACCATCAGCAGGTTGCCTTCGCGCAGGTCCATGCCAAGGAAGTGTTCCTTGATGGGCACCGCGTGCTGGATGTAGCTCCAGGAGTACAGGTACTGGGAGAGGTGTTCGAGCGCCTCCGGAGATTCGGGGAGGGTGAGGCGGACAGCGCCGAAGAGCGCGATGAGAATCGGGAACTGGAGGAGCATGGGCCCCAGGCAGCCCAGCGGGTTCACGCCAGATTCGCGGTAGATCCGCATCATCTCTTCCTGGCGGCGCTTGGGGTCGCTGTACTTCTTGTTGATCTCCTGGACACGGGGCTGGATCGACTGCATCGCACGCGTCTGGTGCAGCTGACGCATGGTGAGCGGGAAGGTGACGAGCCGGATGATGATCGTGAAGGCGATAATCGCCAGCCCGAAGCTCCCGAAGAACACGTTGTTGAGCACAACGAGGAAGTTGATCATCGGGGTGAGCAGGACGATGGACAGGACGTCGAATACGGGTCCCATCAGGGCTTCTCCGCCACAAGCAACGGGGTAACCGAGCGGTTCTTCGGGTCCGCGAGGAAGAGCTTGCGCTCGGTCGTCTCGATCAGGACCTTGCCGTTGTAGACCAGCAGCGGCGCCCGTACGGTCCCCGCGCTCTTGTCGGGGATGTCCACGCTGTGGATGAGCGCGCCGTCCTTCGCATTGATGAACAGGATTGATGGCTTGCGGGTGGCGACCACGAGCACATCATCCACGATCACCGCGCTGGACTTCACCTTGGAATCTGAGGGAGAGGTCTTCCAGATTTCCGTGCCGCTAGTTATGTCGAGTGCGTAGACATTCCCGGAGAAGTCTGCGAAGTAGGCGACGCCGTCCTTGCTCACGGGGCGCATCCAGACCCAGTCGTCGGTGGTCAACCGGCCGAGGGGTGACTTCCCGGTGATGACGTCGACGAACGACACGGAGTTCTTGAGCGTGGGGACGAAGAGATGGGTGCCGTCGGACAACAGGGCAAGGTCGGGGATGGCGCCGCCGGCGTTGTACGGCTCGGCCCACTTTGGCGAACCGGCCGCGAGGTCGAGGGCAAACAGCTTGCCGCCCATTGTTGCGACGAACAGCGTGTTCCCCTGGGTGACCGGCGCGGCCCAGATGGGGTCGCCGAGGTCCATTCCGCCTTTCGGCCAGTTCGGCGCCGGCGCCCCGGTAGCCTTGTCGACCACGTAGAGGCGGCCTTCGGTGGTGCCAAACGCCAGGAGGCTGCCAGCAAGCGTTGGCCCGCCGACGACGCTGCCGGAGATGGAGTCCTTCAATTGCCAGCGGAGCTCGCCATCCTTGGCGCTGACGGCGAAGGCGCGGCCGTCATAGCTGGCGAAATACAGTGTCTCACCGTCGAGGACGGGCTCGCTGTAGACGTTCTTGAACTTGACGTCCTTCTGAGCAGCCTTGGAGGTGTCGGGGAACTGCCAAAGGATGGGTGCGGGCGGGCCACCGTCGAGGTTCACGGCTTCGAGCTTGTCGGGTGCCGAGAAGAAGTAAGCGGTGGAACCGTCGAGGGAGGGGCTGGCCCAGCCTTCGGGGTTCTTGGTGCTGACGCACGCGCTGGCGAGCAGCGCGATCCCGATGAAGAGCAGCCCCGCGGCAGAGAGGCGGGGTTTGGTCACGGGACGATGGTAGCAGGCCACGTGCAATGGGATAGGGCCGCTTCGAGAGATGAGGACTGAGAGATGAGTGACGAGACCGGGGACAACGGAGGCATAAAGTTGTTTCACCGTCATGTTTCCCGTGAAACGTCCTTCGTCATCGCCACTCCGCCCGGGATCTGATTCAGCGGGCCGGTGCGAGAGAGCTGCTCCGCTCGGAGCGAGCCGCTCTGTGAAACATCTCTCTCGATCACTGTTTCACCGTCATGTTTCCCGTGAAACAGTGCGGGTGTAGCTTGAAGCCATGCCACTGAAAGAGGTCGCAACCGGGTACTTCCTGGGCCTCATGGTCGGGGAGGGCCACTTCGGAGGAGATGGGCGCCAACCGCAGGTGACGTTGCGCATGCACACTCGCCACGAAGCGCTCTTCCGCTGGCTCGTCGAGGCGTTCCCGGGCTCGAAACTGTACGGACCCTATGATCATGGCGGCCGTAGCTACTTCCAGTGGATGGCCCGCGGGAAGGTCCTCCGTGAGCAGGTAGTCCCCCTCATCACGCAGCACGCCGAATGGCTGGACGACTATGCACTCAAACGTTTCCGGACGATGTGCGAGAGCTATCACATCGAGCTGCCGGCCAGCGCCGCCGGTGACTCACCCTCACTCCCAACCCTCTCTCCCGACTGAGGCCGGGCGAGGAGGCCTCCGCGCCGGCAGCCGCGCCTAACGCCGTCGTGCAGTGATGATCCGCGATTCGCGCAGCACCGTGGAGCGAACGCAACGACGCGGTGCACGGAGATCCCGCCTGGGCCGGTACCTCAGCCCCGAGAGTTTCGGCCCTGCCGGGGCGCAGGTGAGTCGTAGTCTGGACGTCAGCTTTTCACGCTTCCGCCCCGCTGACGCTTCGAGGTCTTCTCGGGTACCGGATCGTAGCCGCTGCTGCCGCCGGGACGGCAACGGCCCAGCCGCTTCACGGCGAGCCAGCTGCCCTTGAAGGCCCCAAAACGGTCCACGGCCTCGTACGCGTACTGTGAGCATGTAGGTTGAAAGCGGCACGAAGGCGGCAGGACCCGCGAAATGGTCGCCTGGTACGCCCGGATGAGCCACAGGATCGGCCATTTCATGTCCCGGAACCCTGTCCCTGGCGACCGGCTCGCTCCAGGCCGCGCTTCAGCGCGAGCAGGAGTGTCGCGAAGCTGGCTTCCAGGCTCCCCGCACGGGCGGTGACCACAATGTCGACGCCCTTCGGGTGCTCCGTTAGCCTTGCGGCCTCGCGCAGGCGCCGGCGCAGGCGATTTCGGCCGACCGCACGCTTCTCGAGGCGCTTTCCTACGGCAAATCCCCAGCGGGTCTCTTCCAGGCCGTTCGCGCGGACGCGGAGCACGAGCAAGGGGCCGCCAATGACGGCCCCCTCGCGATAGACGGTGTCGAAGGTGTCCCCTTTGCGGAGGCGGCCAATGCGCCCCACGCGGTTGGCCCTAGACCATCGTAAGGCGCTTCCGCCCGTGCTGGCGCCGCGCCTTGATGACCAGGCGGCCTGCGCGGGTCGCCATGCGCTTGCGGAACCCGTGGACGCGTGAGCGGTGCTTCCTGTGCGGCTGATAGGTTCGCTTCGTGGACACGACGTTCTCTCCAGGCGTACTTGGCGTGAAGCTTTACCGTAACACACCTGCGCCCTGGGGCCAAATCAACAGTGAACTCGCCCCCCGGCCCCTCGACTGGAGCATCGCTTCAGCGGTACGCGGCTTCATAGTGTGCATAGTGCTCGATGATGTACTGCACATAACTATTAGTCTCGGCGATGTCCACCACTTCCAGCAGGTCGGCGCCCGTCGCACCCTTCGCCGCGGCAGCCCAGCGCTGCGCGTTACCAGGCCCCGCGTTGTAGCCGGCGAGCGCAAGCAAGGGGTCGGCGAAGCGCTTCGCCTGGCCCCCAAGGTAGTACGCGCCGAAGCGCAGGCTCACTGCAGGCCGCAAGAGGTCCGCAGCGGTGAATCCGCCCACGTCGAGCGCGAGCGCAATGCCGTCTCCCGTCGCGGGCATCACCTGCGTGAGGCCCAGCGCGCCCGCATGCGACTCGGCGGAAGGCTCCCAGAAGCTCTCCTGGCGAACCACCGCCGCGAGAAAGAGCGGGTCGAGCCCATTCTTCCGCGCCTCCGCGTCCAGGGTGACGGCGAAGTCGAGCGGGTAGGCGACGCGCAGTAGCCCAGGGGGCACCTCCCACGACTCTGCTCCGGCGAGGACGCGCAGGCGCACGGCGAGCTGGGCTGCGACGTCGTGCAGGCCGTCGGCCTCGGCCTCTTCAACGACACTGAGAAGAGCCCATGCCCCGGAAGCCCGGGCTGCCTCCGCCCAGAGCAGGTCCGCAGCCTCTGCCCGCAGGCCGAGCGTCAGCAAGTCCCCGGCGGCGGTCGGAGACCTGGATGGAAGCGAACCTGCAACACGGGTGCTCAGCCAGGCAACGACGCCGGGCCAATCGGGAGCCGGGACGGGCGGCAACGAGCGGTACGAGACGTCGAGCGGTACGCGCCGGCCGATGCGGCGCGCCGCTTCCATACCGTAGAACCCGAGCGGTGCGGCCTCTGCCGCCGCGACGAACGCACCCCGCGCGCCGGACGCGTCGCCAGTCGCCTCCATCGCACGCCCTTTCCAGTACAACAGCCGTTCGCTGGCGGCGAGCCCGGGAGTCGCCCAGGCCGCGAGCGCGCCCGTCGGGTCGCCAGCCGCGTACAGTACGTACCCGGCCCGGAACCCGGCCTCGGACGTGAACTCCCCGGGGACTCCTGTCGCCAGCACGACATAACGTACGGATGCATCGCGCGCATCTCCCATGCGTTCGACCGTGCGGGCGGCCCAATACCGTGCCCGGTGGGCGTACGGCGACGTGGGGTCGACCCCGGGCACCCGGTCGTACGCCTGCACAGCAGCGGCAAGCTTCCCGCCGTCCTCGTACGCTGCGCCGAGATAGTACGTCGTGAACGCCAGGCTGGCCGCCGGCGTCCCGGGTGCGGGCTCCGCGACGGCGCGTTCGAGCAGACGCTGGGCCTCGGCATAGGCTCCCCGCCGGTAGGCGACGAGCCCCTCCTGCGCCGGGTCCACCGCGAACCCGGCGTCGCGCAGGTCGGCGATGGCAATGGGCGCGTACTTCGAAGACGGGCTGTCAGCCACGATCGCCCGGAGCAGAGCGGCGAACGCGCTCGTGTCGCCCGCGGCCTGCGCTGCCCCTGCGGCGACGTAGCGGTCTGCCGGGTCACCCGTGAGCGCTGCAGCGCGCGCGCGCCAGTCGGCGCCTCGGGCGAGATCACCCTTCTCCTTCGCGAACTCGGCCTGTTCCAGGTACGCCAGAGGCAACAGGCCCTCGGGGAGCCCGCCCGGGGCGAGCAAGGGAGCCCAGGCAGCTTCGGCCCGCGCGTCGTGGGCGCGGGAGAGGGCCCGCGCGAATTCGACCGCGATGTATGGCTGGAGCGCGTCCTTCGCATTCGAGCCGGCGAGCGGTTTCAGCGCTGTCGCAGCTTCGGCGTAGCGCCCGGCCTCGTTCAGGCGCAGGCCAAGCAGGTAGCCGGCCCGCCGGGCCGTTGCCGAGCCGGCGGGCGCTCCCGACGCAGCTTCGCGAAGCGCCGCAATCGAAGCCTCGCGGTCGCCGAGCTCGAAACGGGCAATCGCCAGCCCCAGCGATGCCTCGGCCCGCAGCGCCGGGTCGCCCGTCGCGCCCGCCGATTTCGCGTACGCCGTCGTAGCCTCTTCGTAGCGCCCTTCACGCAGCATCTGCGCCGGGCCAACCAGTGCGGCGGGCGCTGGCGTGGGCGACGGCGCAGGGGAAGACGTCGCCGAGAGCGCGGCCGTAGATTTGGGCTCGGGAGAGGGCGCGGCAGGGCTGCCGGCCGTTTGCGCCGGGGCGTTTGCGCTGCACGCCGCCGTCAGCACGAGGAGTGCCGCGGCCGCCGCCCAACCAGGGACCCCGCCTCTGCGATTGCTTCTGGGAGTCACCGGTTCGATGCTAGGAACCGACCCCCGGGCGGTCAAAGCAAATTCACGTTGCACACGAAGGCGGTACCCGTGGCCGATCTTGCCGTCCCCACCGGCACGCCCGCCCGGCCCGGCTTCGCTGGCCACGCGCCGCACTCGCTGGCCGAGGCCACGCGCGCGCTCAACGCCTGGGTCGAAGTCGACCTCGACGCGCTGGGCCACAACGTCTCGGTCCTGCGCCAGGCTGTCGGAGCTGGCGTCGAGCTCATTGGCGTGGTGAAGGCGAACGCCTACGGCGCGGGCGTCGAAGGCGTCGCTCCGGCTCTCGAGGCGGCCGGCGTTGACCGCTTTGCGGTGGTCTGGCTGGCGGAGGCGCTACAGCTGCGCGCATTGGGCGTCCGGCGCCCCGTGATCGTCCTCGGCCATTCGTTTCCCGAGGACGCGGAAGCGGCGGTCCGGGGCGACATCACGCTCACGGTCGACTCGCTGGCGCTCGGCGAGGCGCTTTCAGCGGCGGCACGGCGGATGGGCCGCGTTGCGCGCGTCCACGTCCACGTCGACTCCGGGCTGCATCGCGACGGCGTCACTCCCGGCGAGGGCATTGCGCTCGCAGAAGCGCTCAGGCAGCTCCCGGGCGTGGAAGTCGAAGGCCTGAGCACCCACATGGCCAACGCTGACGAAGCGGACGACTCGTATTCGGCGCAGCAGCAGGCGGTGTTCGCAGACGCCCTCGAAAAGCTGGCGTGGATCCCGTACCACCACTCGGCGAACTCGGCCACGGCGCTGCGCAGGGCGGGGCTACGGTACGAAGGTGTGCGCCTGGGCCTGGCGCTCCACGGCCTTTTGCCGGCGAACACTCCGGGCCCGGGTGTGAGGCCCATCCTCTCCCTGAAGGCGCGGCTGGCGCGCGTGAGCGACGTGGCGGCCGGGGAAGGGGTGAGCTACGGGCTCACCTGGCGGGCGGCACGGCCGTCGCGCGTGGGCCTGGTCCCCGTGGGCTATGCCGACGGCTGGCGGCGCTCCCTGGGCAACCGCGGCAGGGTGCTCGTCAGGGGCCAGCACTGTCCCGTCGTGGGCCGCGTATGCATGGACCAGTTCGTCGTCGACGTGACGGACGTGCCCGGGGCGGCTGCTGGCGACGAAGCGGTGCTCATCGGCTCACAAGGAGGCGACCGCATCACCGCGGACCAGGTCGCGGTGCTCGCCGAGACCATCCCGTGGGACGTCTTCGCGTCGCTGCAGGCCCGGCTGCCTCGGCTCTATCACCGGGCCGGACAGATTGTGCCGGGCCCCAGGTAGCCGCTGCAGTGGCGCCTGCCGGGTTTGACACTCTCGCAACAACTCGCACGCTGGCGGAGGCGGCGGGCGCGATACAGTGGGAGACGTTGTGCCTCACTCCGCCACGTCCTTGACCAGCCGCAGGCGCCTCCGGCCCGCCGCTCTCGTTTCAGCCCTGGCGCTCCTGTGCGCCGTCGGCTTCGGCGTCCTGCCGGCCCTCGTGATGGCCAGCGACGGCCCCGGCACTCCCGCCCCGGCGTTCCGCGTGCTTCTCCCGGCGATGGCCGCGGACTCGAGCTCTACCGGCCCGCAGGAGAGCCCCGTGGTGACGCAGAGCACCTCCACCGCTCTGGCCGGAGGGCTGGCCGTCTACGGCGAGGTCCACAATGGCAGGCCGGGCCCGATCAGCGGCATCACCGTCAGCGGAACGGTGTTCTCCGCGGAGGGCGCCGTCCTGGCAACGCGGACGGTGCCGGCGCTCACGCCCGACCTGGATAGCGGGGCGACGGGCCTCTTCCGCATCACCTTCGCGGGAATCGGCGACGAGGGTGTGCTCGTGGAGACGGCCGTGGCGGGCTACGTCCCGGCGGCCGTGACGCCTATCGCAGCCGGCCTGGTGGTGACCGTCAGCGGTCCGCGGCCACTCGAGATCATCAAGTACGACCCCGTGACGCACGAGCCGTACGTCTACGTCTCGCCGGACGTGGAGGTGCTGGACGGCAGGGTCACGAACCTCACGGACCACGCCCTCACGCACGTCCACGGCTTCGTTGCCGTCTACGACGGCAACGGGAACGTGGGCCTGGTTGCGGACGGATCGAACATCACGCCGCCGTTCCCGCTGCCCGGCGAGCCGGTGCTGCAGCCGGGGGAGACGGGCACGTTCATTGCCTACGTGACGATCCACGACTACCTGTCAGTCCCGGGCGAGGTGCACCTGGCGGGGTTTGTCGCGGCGTCCCTCACTCCCTGACCCCCCTCTGCTTTGAAAACAGCCAGTGGGACGCAGGTCAGGCTACTTCGGCGGGGCAAACTGCCAGAAGCCCGAGCGGCTCCCTAACGAACAGTACCCCGACTCTCAGGGAGGGGGCGATCGCCAGCGGAGAACTGGCCCGGAGCCGTCTGCGAATCGCGACCTCATGACCGGCGACCCCCTCGCTCACGCTCGGGGTACTGATCACATGCTCGCGACCGTGACCTGGCAGCCGCGACGTCCATGCCTTTTCATACGCGGCCCCGGCCGGCGCCATCTCGGCGGGAACGCTCCCATTCGGGATTAAGTCCGCCTGAGACCTACTGGGCAAGGGCAACCGCGCGTGGCATAGTCTCCATCCCGGGCTGCGTTCCCCAGTGCGGGGATGGAGGCCTGCGTGACGCTGCCGTCCCCATCCGTCGCCGCTTCGCCGCCTGTCGCGGGACCGCCCGCGGACGCGGGTTTGCTCGTGATCCACGGCGTGGGAAGCCACGCGGCCGGGCGCGCGCTCGACGACATTGTGGAGCCGTTTCTCGCGCGCATCGCTGAGGAAGGGCAACTGCTCGACGTGCTTGCGTCGCCCGTGGGGCCCGAGACCCAGCCGGGCGGGCCGCACCAGGCGCTGGTGGCCCGTTACGACGCGGGTGCGGGCGAGCGCCGCCTGCTCATCGTGGAAGGCCGCTGGGACGGCTCGTACTTGAAGGCGGGCCCGGCCACGGTTTCGGGGTGGCTCATCCGCAGCTCGCCGAAGATGCTCTGGGAGCTGCTGCGCTACCACGCGCGCGGCTGGCTGTGGCCGTTTTCGCTGGTCGCGCTAGGGCTGTTCGGCACGGGCATCGCGTTCTCCCGCGACGACTGCTGGTGGCTGCCGCTGGCGCTCATCCTCGGCTCGTTCGCCGTGGCAGGGGCCGTTGTGCACTTCAGCGACGCCGCGGAATTCGCGAACGCCCCTATGCGCTTCTTCGACCGCGTGCGCTTCCTGCCGGCGCTGGTCGCGACGCTCATCGCGTACCAGTTCCAGCGGGGCCTGGTGCTGCTCGTGGCCGCGGCGGGGATCGTCGTCGCGCCTCTTGCGCTGGTCGTCCTGCGCCTCGCGGCGTCGGTCCCGCTACTCTCGGGCGTGGTGGCGAAGGGACTGCTGCCCGGGGTCGAGCGGGCGCTGCTCACGGGGGGCATCGCCGACATGCAGGCCGTGGTCGGCGACGAAGTAACGGCCGCGGCCATCCGCTCGCGCCTGCGTTCCGCCCTGGTGGAGGTCGAGAGCCGCCTGGCGCCCGGGGCGACGCTGACCGTGGTCGCGCACTCGGGCGGCGCGCCCGTGGCCTGGAACCTGCTCACCGAGATCGAGGCCGCAGACCGGCCCGCGAGCGCCACGCTCCGCTACCGGCTCATCACCGTTGGCGCGGCCCTGAACTGGACGCACCGCGGCTTCGAAGGCCGCGCCATGCCGCTCGACCGCCCGCTCCTCCATTTCGACCGTCCGCCGGAGGAGCAGACGCGCTGGATGAACGTGTACTCGACGTGGGACCCCGTGCCGCATGGGCCTGCGCCGCACCGCGAGTTCGGCTACGCGGCTCGCTGGGACGAACCGGAAAATGCAGAGTCGCCGAACCGGCTGGTGCGGAACCTGGGCGGGCCTGTGCCGGATGAGCACGGCGAGTACTGGAGCAACCAGCAGGAGTTCGTCCCCATCGTGGCGCGGGCCGTGGACGAGGGCTTCGCCTGGGCGGTGCGCGACGCCGGGCCCGACATGCGCCGCTGGGCACACTGCCGCCTGGCGCTTATCGCAACGCTCGTGCGGGTGCGGTTGACGGTGCTGACGTTGCCCTTCGCCGCGGCGGCTGCCATCCCGCTCGGCACGCGCTTTTTCGGCGCCAGCGACTACGACAACCGGCTGACGCGCGCGCTCAAGGACGGCGCACGCGGCGCGCTCAAGGGGTTGCTCGGCGACGACGGCGCGGAGCGGGTCATCCTCCAGGTCTACCGCTCGCCGGCGCTGGCCTCGGCCGTGGCGGTCGTCCTCCTGTTTCTCCTGGCGCTGGCCGCGCTGGACGTCTACACGAACGTCTGCTGGTTCCGCCTGGGCCGGAGAGCGGCCAGCCTGCGGCCAGCATCCCAGGACTGGTGGAGGGCCGTCGAACCGGTTGGGGCAGCACTCGTCTGGCTGCCCGCGCTCGCCCTGCCGCTGCTGCTCTTTCCGTTCGAGTTCAGCCGCGCCACGCACATCACGCTCGCGGCGGTGAACACGACGCTCTGCCTGCTGGACTGCATGTGGCTGAACGGGTCGCTGCTGGCGCTCGCGCGCAAACCCGGGTTCGACTTCCTCGCGACGGCGATTGGCCGCGAACGAGCCGCCACACTCCGCGCCACGCCCGCGGGGGCCAGCGCGGCTGCCCTCGACGGCACCGAGCACGAGACGAAGCGCAGCCTGACGATCATCGGCCGCTGGGCTTCGGGGAGATAGGCCCTCATCCCCCGGCCCCCCTCTCCCACACCCGTGGGCGAGGGGAGACTCGTTGGGCGGGAATGACGCAACCCCCGTCGCCCGCCGCAGCGGGAGAAGGGATGGGGATGAGGGACTTACCCCACCGTGCCGCGTGCGAGGAGCCGTTCGATGGCGTGGGCGACGCCGTCCTCGGCGTTCGTGAGCGTCACCATCGTGGCGTGCGCGCGGACGTGGGCGTTCGCCTGGCCCATGGCGACAGACGCGCCTGCCACGCGGAACATCTCGAGGTCGTTCTCGGCGTCGCCAAAGGCGACCACCTCCTCGGTCGCGATTCCCAGCTCGGCGCAGGCGACGGCCAGGGCGACGCCTTTGTCGGCGCCGGCCGTCGTGAGCGTGAGGACGGTCCGGCCACGGCTGGAAACGGAGTCGACGAAGCGCACTGTCTCCGCCCACTCCGGTTCGAGCAGCTCTCTGATGAGGCTGTTCGTCTCCGTGCCCTGGATCAGCGCGATACGCGGGTGCTCCGGGCCCTGCTGCACCAGGCTCGCAACGGTCACCAGCTCGACGTTCGTCCTCCTGACGTACTGGTCCCCGTCGAGCTTGATCGCGACGTCCGTGTCGCCGGCGACCGTCGCGATGCACCGGTGGCGGTCGCAGATGTCGTACAGCGCGGCGGCGAAGGCTGCGGGAAGGCGCAGGTCCAGCAGGTCGTGGCCGTCGCGAGGACGCCAGACCTGGGCGCCCGAGCAGGCTACAAGCGGTGCTTCTGTGCCCACGGTCTTCGCGACGCCGTGAGCGAGCTGCCGCCAGCGCGCGGAGGCGACGATGACCTCCATCCCGGCCGCGCGGGCGGCGGCGAGGGCGCGGTGGGTGCGTTCACTGACCTCTTCCTGCGGGGTGAGGAGCGTGCCGTCGAGGTCGAGCGCGAGGGCGCGGTACTGCATGCGTTGTCTCTCCGTGTCGCGCTCTGGCGGGCGAAACCGATTGAACGCCACAGGAGCGCCGGACACAAGCGAGGCGGGCTGGTGAACAGTGGCCGGCACCCTCTCGACGCTGCAGAAGCCAGTCTCGCTACGAGCAGGTGGCTTGACAGGCATTTCCACGGTCAGATGATCATCAAACGTACGGGCGCCGAAGCGGCGCACGCCAGATGCGCGCCCGCGCCTGCGAGGAACTCAAGAATGCCGCCTTTCCCCCGCGACATTCGGCAACACCGGGCCGTCGCGGGCTTCTGCCGTCTCGGGGGGATAGAGAGAACCGGGAAGGGAAGTCACCGGGTGGTGAAGATGCCCAACGGGGCTAACCTCGCAATTCCAGCCGGTATCGTGAAGGTGGGCCTCCTCAAGCATCTCATCAAGATTGCCCATCTCACGGAGGGGCAATTCCTGGATGCGGTAAACTGACCGGGAGGGACACACGCCATGTCACATACGTTCACTGTCCTGGTCCACGAGGCGGAGGAGGGCGGGTTCTGGGCCGAGGTCCCGGAGCTGCCGGGCTGTGGGTCGCAGGGCGAGACCCTCGACGAGTTGGAGCGCAACGTCATCGAGGCGATCGAGGCCTGCCTCGACGCGCACCTGGAAGACGAGGGCTCCCATGCCCCACAGAAGCTTCGGCGATGGGACATCACGATTCCACAGCGCGGGCTCGCGGAGGCGCGCTGACTCCACCCGGGCGGCGCTCGGCGTAACGCGATTCGGGTCCCGCGGGTGGCGGGCCAACGGCACGCAGCGGGTGAGCGTCCCTAATGGGAGCTTCGCCTTCTCCCGATTGAGAGTTCCAGCGGGGGCGTCCCGGGATTGTTCCCGCACGAGACGGCAGCACTTCCCGCATGGGAGCACCGTCGGAGAGCGCCGCGTCCGGCGCTCTCCGACGGCATCCCCTGGGATCAGTACCCCGAGCGTGGGCGAGGGCGCCGCCGGTCAGTGGCTGACGTCGCCCGGCGCCAGTGCGGGCCGCCGGGCCGGGGAGCGCAATCCCGATTGGGAAGATGGCGGAATCCCACATGGGTACACCGGGCAGCGGACGACCCGGCGACGATCTGATGGCCGCAGCCCGGGCCGCCGCGTACGCTACGGCCGTGCGCGCGCTTCGCTTCTTCGAGCCCGGGAAGGTGGCCGTCGTGGACGTGCCCACGCCGGAGCCTGCCGCGGGCGAGGCCGTGCTCCGCCTGCATGCGACGGGCCTCTGCAACAGCGACGTGCGCGTGTACCTCGGCGAGAAGAAGGCGGCCGCGGGCGTGATCCCCGGCCACGAAATGTCGGGCGAGGTCGAGGCCGTGGGCGAAGGCGCCCGTGCGACGGTCGGAGAGGTGGTCTCCGTGTGCCCGATCCTGGCGTGCGGCACGTGCTCGTTCTGCCGCGAGGGGTACCGCAACCGTTGTCCTTCGCGCCGCACCCTCGGGTACGACCTCGACGGCGGCATCGCCGAATTCGTGCGGATCCCGGCGCAGATGGTGGCGATGGGGCACCTGCTCCCCGTCGATCCGTCGACGCCGCCCCACCTGCGGGCGCTGGTTGAGCCCTTCGCCTGCGTGCTGAATTCGATCGAATCGCTGGACGTGCGGCCCGGCGCGCCCTTCGCCGTAGTGGGAGCCGGGCCGATGGGACTCATCCACCTGATCGCGGCGCGCGCATACGGGGCGGGCCCGCTGCTCGCCGTCGACCCCGATGCGGCGCGCCTGGCCGTAGCGAAGGACCTCGGAGCCGACGCCGTCGCTTCGCCCGCCGACGCGCTCGCGGCCGCCCGGGAGATGACGGCCGGCGAGGGCTTCCCCTCTGTGGCCGTGGCGGTGGGCCTTGCCGCGGCGATACCGCTCGCACTCGACCTGGCGCGGAGGCTTGGCCGCGTCAACCTGTTCGCGGGGTTCCCGCCGGGCGCCGAGCACCCGCTCGACCTCAATCGCGTGCACTACGACGAGGTGCGCCTGTTCGGGACGCAGAACGCTCCCTTCCCGCTCTACGCGCGCGCCACCCGGCTCATCCCGCGGCTGTCGGCACTGGACCGCGTGGTGACCAACCGCTACCGGCTCGAAGAGGCCGCGAGCGCCTACACGGCGCGCCTCGGGCACGAGGGCTTGAAGTCCGCCGTGGTCATGGGGTAGCGCTCCGCACTGCCACAGGCAGCGTCAGGGCACGGCAGCACGCACTCTTTACGCGCCTCGCCAGCAGTACTAGTCTGCCGCACATGGCCGTCATGACGGCCGACCGTGTGCTGCGCCTTCGCGCTGGCCGCATCCTCGGCTATTGCGAATACGGCGACCCTTCCGGGCGGCCACTGATGGTCTTCCACGGGCTGCCAGGGTCGCGGCTGAGCGGCGTCCTGTTCGACGAGCCTGCCCGCGAGCGCGGCATCCGCGTCCTCGCGGTCGACCGGCCGGGGTTCGGTCTCTCCGACTTTCAGCACCGCCGCCGCATCGTCGACTGGCCGGTCGACGTGGCGGAGCTCGCGGACGCTCTCGACCTGGAGCGCTTCGCCGTCGTGGGCGTCTCCGGGGGAGGGCCGTACGCAGCCGTCTGCGCGTGGGCCCTGCCCGAACGGGTGAGCGCCGCGGGCATTGTCAGCGGCGTCGGTCCCTTCGAGCAGCCGGACGCGGCGGACGGCATGGGCCAGGCCAACCGCGTGCTCTTCCGGATTGCCCGGAGCGCGCCCTTCCTGGTGGGCCCGCCCATCTGGTTCACGTCCCTGGTTGTGCGCCGCACCTCGGAGAAGACGATGGCGAGGATGGTGAAATCGGTCCCCGCGGCTGACCGGGCCGTATTCGAGAACAAGGACATGCTCCGTTTGTTCAGGCGCGACCTGCGCGAAGCCTTCCGGGTTGGCACGGTGGGAGCGGCCCACGAAACGCGCCTGGTCGTCAAGCCCTGGGGATTCCCTGTCGGGGGCATCCGCGTGCCGGTGCACCTCTGGCAGGGCCTGGACGACGAGAACGTGCCGCCTTCGATGGGCCGCTACCAGGCGCGCGTCATCCCGGACTGCCAGGCTGAGTTCATCCCCGGCGCCGGGCACCTCTGGGTTTTCGAACACCCGAGCGACGTGCTGGACGCGCTCTTCCGGCCGAAGGCCAGCTGAGGCGGGGGGCGCCTACGGCGTAGTGCTGGCCGGGTCCACAGGGGGCCGTTCCGGCTTCAGCCGTTCGAGTTCGACAACCACGGCCGAGTGGCGGTAGTAGCGGACGCGCACTTTGTCGCCCGCCTTCAGGTCGCCCACGAGGTCCCGTTCCCCGTGCAGGATCTGTCCGCCCTCGAGGCGGATGTAATGCGTCCGCAGGACGAGCGAGTCGTTGCGGGCCCACTTGCGCGTCACCAGCGCCGTTTCCGCGTGCGGCTCGCCGAACAGGTCCAGGAGAGCATGAATCGCCTGAAACCCGAACAGCGTGGAGAACAGGAGGAGGACGGCGACCAGGAACCACGTGCCCCTGCCACCCCCGACGATCACGTCGACGAGGAAGAAGAGCAGCGCCGCGAAGGTCAGCAGGAAGAGCGGCGACCAGATGACCACCGTGCGCACGAGCCCGTTGCGCACCGCACGCTCACGCATCTGCTGCTGGATGTCCGGGTCGTCCTTCCAGTCGCGAGCGCTCATCGGGCGGCCGGGATCTTCAGCACGGTGCCGATGGACAGGTGGTCGGGGTCGAGAGAGGGGTTCAGAGCGACGATCTCGGCCACGGTCGTCCCGAAGTTGGCCGCGATCGCGGAAAGGGTGTCGCCTGTCTGCACCGTATAGCTCCGCTCACCGCCCGCCGTCGCGGTCGCCGCTGCTGTGCCGGTAGTCCCCGCCGTGGGAGAGGTCGTGCCCGGAGACGGTGTGCCAGCCGGCTGTGTTCCCTGGGCCGGGGTGGCGCTGCGCACAGAGGTGGCGCTGCCCGGGCGCGTGGCGGTCGCCGTGGCGGCGAAGGCCGGGGTGGGCGTCGCGACGGTGCGCACGCTGTCCTGGGTGCTCTTGCTCTCGGGTGGCCGCACGATCAGGAAGATGGCGAGCAACGTGGCCACGACAAGCGTGACCAGCGACCCGCGGAAGACCGCGGCAGACGGCGTAGCTGCCTCGGGCGAGGAGCAGCGCAGGCACACG
>Ga0315281_10004247_pt1 | contig 20830 bp, 17 predicted proteins | sample YL17G07_0_MG_FD_204540 | JGI IMG/M metagenome (GOLD analysis project Ga0315281, IMG submission 204540) | Sediment microbial communities from Yellowstone Lake, YNP, Wyoming, USA - YL17G07_0 | ecosystem: Environmental > Aquatic > Freshwater > Lake > Sediment | place: USA: Wyoming | collected...
TGATTGATTGCTCGACAGGACGGTCTACTGGCTCTTCCGCCTGACGATCCTGGTCACACGGCCGCTGCCGCTCAGGGCCGGATACTGGTTTGGCGAGCGAGTGGCGCTGCTCTGCTACTGGGTGATCTTCCCCCGCCACCGCAAAGCCCTCAACGCGAACCTGGCGCACGTGCTGCAGAGCGACGACGCCCGGTTCGTCGACTCTGTGGCGCGGCGCACGTTCCGCAACTTCGGCAAGTACGTCATCGACTTCATCCACTTCCCCGTCATGACGCGCGAGGAGGTGCGGAGCCGCCTGCGCTTCGACCAGTGGGACGAGCTCAACGAGGCGGCACAGTCCGGGCGCGGCATCATCATCGCGACGATCCACTTCGGCAACTGGGACCTCGGCGCGGCGGCGCTGGCGGCGTACGGCTACCCGGTCAACGCGATCGCCGAGACGTTCCGCTACGGCCGGATGAACGACCTGGTGCAGGGCTCGCGATCGAAGCTGGGGATGACGGTGATGGGGCACGACCGGCTTGGGCCGACGCTCTTCCGCGCGCTCCGTCGCGGCGAGATGCTGGCGATGCTCGTCGATGTCGCATCGGACGACGTGGCGATCCGGGTCGACTTCTTCGGCGCGCCGGCCATGGTGTCGTCGGCGGCGGCGCGCATCGCGCTGCGCACCAACGCCTGGGTGGTGCCCTCGGTGGTGCTGCGCGGGCCCGACGACGACCTCGACATCCGGCCGATCATCGATCTTGGGCTGCGGGACTTCGCACCCAGCGGCGATCACGCGCGCGACGTCGCAGAACTGACGCGCCTGATCATTGCCTCGATGGAGCCGGTGATCCGCAAGTACCCCGAGCAGTGGTTCATCTTCCGCCGCATGTGGGACCCCGCCGTGCCCGTCCCCGCCTCCTCCGCTAAGCTCGCGGGGGAGATGTGAACGTAATGCACCGGTTGCCGCTGATCAGAAAGTGGAAGTACTACCTGATGGTCGCCGTAATCGCGACGATCGGGCGCATGCCCATCAGCTGGCGGTACGGCGTCGCGCGGTTTCTCGCCGACCGCGTCTACGACTGGGGGCCGCGAATCGGCAAGAACATCCGCAGCAACATCCGGCACGTGCTTGGGCCCGATGCCGCGGAGGAGGAGGTCGACCGCGTGGCGCGGCAGTGCGCGCGCAATACCAGCCGCTACTACGCCGACGTCGTCGGCATGCACCGGATGAACGTCAAGAAGTTCTTCGACAACGACCTCGTCATCGAGGGCCTCGATTACATCCGCGACGCGCAGGCTGCCGGCCACGGCGTTGTGCTCGCCTCGGCCCACTACGCGAACCCGGAGTTCGCGCTCCAGGGAATCGCCGCGGCCGGCATGAAGGCGTTCGCGCTGGTCGAGCCGCTCGATCCGCCGGAACTGGGACGGCTGATGCGCGGCCTGCGGACCGTGCACGGCCATCAGCTTGAGCCCGTGAGCTTCGCCGGGATCAAGCGCGCGATCGCGTGGCTGCGCAACGCCGGGATCGTAGCCATCCTTGTCGACCGCGACATCCAGAAGCACGGCATCGAGATCGAATTCTGCGGCGCGAAGGCGCGCTTCCCGACGGGCGCCGTGGACCTGGCGCTGCGCACGGACTCCGTGCTGCTCACCGGCTGGACACGGCGCGAGGAGGGGTACAAGATCCGCGTCGTCGTGACGCCGCTGCCGCTGATCGTCACCGGCAACCACGACGAAGACCTGCGCGCCAACACGATTCGCCTGCTGGCGAGCTTCGAGAAGCACCTGAAGGCCGACCCGGGGCAATGGAGCGTGCTCGACCGCATCTGGCCCGACGACCTGCCGGCCAAGCCGAAGCAGCCGCGCACGGTCGCGGCCGGGGGCGGCGACGATCAGGCGGTACAATGACCGCGATCGGGGCAGCAACGCTCATGGGCAAGGCCGACCTCCACATCCACACGCGCTACGGCGATGGCATGGCGACTGTGCCGGACCTGCTGCGCTACGTCGATCAGCGCGGCGACCTCGACGTCATCGCCGTCACCGAGCATGACACGCTGCGGGCGGCCGATGAGGCGCGCGAGTTGCACGCGCGCGGCAGCTATCGTTTCGAGTTGATCTGCGGCATGGAGGTCACAACGCTGGACGGCCACCTGCTCGCGCTCTGGATCGATGAGCCGGTGCCCAGCTTCCGCCGCATGGAGGAGACACTGACGGCGATTCACAAGCAGGGAGGGCTGGCGATCGTGCCGCACCCGCTGTCGTGGCTCACCCGCAGCGTGAGCGCGCGTGTCATCGACCGTGTCGCTGCCACAGGCAACGACGGTGTGCGGTTTGACGGCATCGAGGAGTACAACCTGAGTCCGGCCGGGCGCGTGACGTCTGCACGGGCACGGATGCTGAACCGGGAGCGGTTCCATCTCGCCGCCGTCGGTTGCAGCGACGCGCACTTTCTTCAGTCGATCGGCAGCGCGCGCACGCTGTTCGAGGGCGCATCCGCCGCGGACCTGCGGCGAGCACTCGAGGCGAAGACGACCGCCGGCGAGCCGGGCCAGGCGCCCCGCATGTCGCAGCTGGGGTACCGGAATATCGCCGTGCAACAGTGGCGCGGGATGATGGCGACGCCGCGCAACATGGGGTGGGCGCCGACGATCCGCAGCTTCATCGTCAGCCACGCGCGGCACAAACCACCGAGCGCCCCGGCCGAGCCGCCGCCACCACCGACAGGGGCGGGTCGGCGATGAAGATCGCGCTGGTCTCGCCCTACGACTGGACCGTCTCTGGCGGTGTCAACAACCATATCGCCCATCTGGCGGAGAAGTTCGTGCAACTCGGGCACGAGCCGCACATCATCGCGCCCGGCACGAAGCGGGTCACCGGCGGCGTGTGCCCGATCACGACGATCGGGCGCCCGATCCCTCTGCCGGTGAGCGGCTCGGTCGCGCGCATCACGCTCTCGCTCCGGACGGCGGGCCACGTGAAGCGCGTGCTCGAGGAGACCGACTTCGACATCGTGCACGTGCACGAGCCATTCATGCCGCAGCTTCCGATCCAGTTCCTGCGCTACTCCACGACCGTGAACGTCGGCACGTGGCACGCCGCGCGCGACTCCACGTTCGTATACGTGTACGGACGCCGGCTGATCAAGCGATGGCAGCGCAAGCTCGACGGCAAGATCGCCGTGTCGACTGCAGCGGTGAAGCACGTCGAGAAGTACTTCCCCGGCTACTACAACATCATCCCGAACGGCGTCGACATCGAGCACTTCGAGCGCGACGTGGAGCCGCTCCCCGAGTTCATGGACGGCAAGCGCAACGTCCTCTTCGTCGGGCGGCCGGAGAAGCGGAAGGGGCTGAAGTACCTGATCCGCGCGTTCGTCGGCGTACAACGCGCCATCCCGAACAGCCGGCTTATCGTGGTGGGCGCGGGCGACTTCGGCCGCTACGAGTCGGCGGTGCGCAACGCAAAGCTGCACGACGTCGTGTTCCGCAGCTACGTGCCGTTCGATGAGTTGCCGCGCTACCACCACAGCGCCCACGTCTTCTGCGCGCCGAACACCGGCTTCGAGAGCCAGGGCATCGTGCTGCTGGAGGCGATGGCCGCGGGCATGCCGATCGTGGCGTCGAACATCGATGGCTTCGCGGGCGTGCTGACGCACGGCGTCGAGGGGCTGCTGACGCGACCCGAAGACGCGCAAGCGCTGGCCGATGCGCTGGTCGAGCTGCTGGAGGATCCGGCGCGCTCGGCGGCGATGGCCGCGCGCGGCGTCGAGCGCGCGCAGTACTTCAGCTGGGACCGCGTCAGCCAGCAGGTGCTGTCGTACTACGAGCGCCTGATCTACGAGCGCCGATTGGTGGAACGCGACGCGATACCGGTGTGATCAGCCGCTCCGCGCGATTGGCGCACGCTCATACGCACGGTGCCACCTCGGCTCTTACGTGCCTGCGCTCGCGGACTCGAGCGCCGCAACGTCGCTCGCGCTGAGCTGCAGATCCGCAGCGGGCAGCAGCGCAGCGAGCTGCTCGACCGTGTTGGCGCCGATGATCGGGGACTGGATCTGCGGGCGCGTCAGCTCCCACGCGAGCGCGACCGCCGGGATGGTGGCGCCGTGCGCCTTCGCGACGGCGTCGAGCGCGTCGACAACCGAAAAGCCCTGGTCGGTCATGTACTCCTTCGCGCGGCCGGCACGCTGGCTCTCCGGCAGCGGCTGCCCCTTGCGGTACTTGCCGGTGAGGAAGCCGCCGGCGAGCGGGCTGTACGGGATGACGCCGATGCTCTCCCGCGCGCAGAGCGCCGCCAGCTCCGCCTCGTACTCGCCGCGGTGGACGAGGTTGTGGTGCGGCTGCAGCGTCGAGAAGCGCGGCAGCCGGTTCGCGTCGGCGGCGCTGATCGCCTCGGCGAGCTGCACGACGGAGTAGTTCGAGGCGCCGATGTAGCGCACCTTGCCCGAGGCGATCAGCTCGCCGAACACCGTCAGCGTCTCCTCGATCGGCGTCGCTTCGTCGGGCCAGTGACACTGGTAGAGGTCGATCGTCTCGACCTGCAGGCGTCGCAGGCTGTCCTCGACGGCGCGGACGATGTGGGCGCGGCCCAGGCCCTCGCCGCCGGCGCCCTTCCACATCTCGCCACGCGCCTTCGTCGCGACGATGAGGCTATCGCGGTTGCCGCGCCCCTTTATCCAGCGGCCGATGATCTCCTCCGAGACGCCGCCCGGGTTTCCGGGCGACCAGCGGCTGTAGATGTCGGCCGTGTCGATGAAGTTGCCCCCGGCCGCAACGTACGCGTCCATCACGGCGATGGACGAGGCCTCATCGGCGGTCCAGCCGAACTGCATCGTGCCCAGGCACAGGTTGGAAACGGTGAGATCAGTGCTGCCGAGCGTTGTTGTCTTCATGCCGGAAGCGTACCCACGGCCCGCCGCGCGCAACAGCCCTGCACAGCTATCGCGCCGCGCCGGTGACGGGTACGCTTGGCCGATGCATTCCGATCGCGCTGCCCCGGACGTGGAGCAGTACCGGCTGCTGCACATCGCGGCGTTCATGGCCCTGTTCGTCGTCGGCACGTACGCAGGGTCGTTCGGGCCGGCGCTGCCGTTCTTCTCGCGCGACCTCGGCGTGTCGCTCGACACGGCGGGGCTGCTGCTGACGGCGCTCTTTCTGGGCTCCATCGCGTCATCGGCGACGATCGCCATCGCGCTTCACACGCACGACACGCGCGCGCTGACGATCGTGGGGCTGTGCGCCGTCATCACGGGCCTGCTACTGATGGCGGTCGCCCCGAACTGGCCGCTCGCGCTCGCCGGGGGCGTGCTCCTCGGTGCGGGCGACGGGCTGATGATCGCGGCGCTGCACATCCTTATGGCCGTGACGTCGCGCGACGTGCCCAGCGCGATGAACAAGCTCAACGTTTTCTTCGCGTTCGGCGCCATCGCCGGGCCGATCTGGACCGGCGCCGTGCTCACCATCACCGACGAGCGGACCATCGCCTACGCCGGGCTCGCGGCGATCGCAGCCGTCACGCTCGGTGTCCTGCTCGCGGCGACCGGGCCGCAGCGCGAGCGCGCCGCGGCCGCCGACGAGCCGTTCCATCTGCCGTCGAATCCAACGGTGTGGATCATGGGCGGCGTGCTGTTCCTGTACGTCGGCGCGGAGTTCGGGCTGGGGGCGTGGGTGTCGTCGTACACGCGCGAGACGGCGCACGCCGGCGTCTTCGCGAGCGCGCTGCTCGCGTCGGGCTACTGGGCGGCGCTCGCGCTCGGGCGGGTGCTCACGGGCGTCTACTTCGCGCGCGGCGGCGAGGCGAGCCTGCTGGTGCTGGTGTCGGCCGCGGGCGCGGGCATCTCGGCGCTCGTGCTCTCGCTGTCCGATGGGCACGTGGCGCTGAGCGCGGCGAGCGTCTTCGGCGCCGGGCTGTTCCTCGGACCGCTCTGGCCGGCAACCATCGCAATCGCCTCGGAGGGGTCGGTCGCAAGCGCGACCGCCGCCACCGTCACGATGGGCAACGCCGGCGGGCTGGCGATCCCGTGGGCACAGGGGAAGGTGCTGGTCGGCGCCGGGCCGACGCAGGGCGTCGCGGTGACGGCGGTGCTGTGCGGTCTGATGTTCGCCATCGTCGCCGGATTCCGCGCCCGGCGCGAGCGCGCGCTCTGACGCGCGCGAGTTAACGGCCGAACTTGAGCCAGCGTGTTGGTTCGGGGATAGTCAGTCGTAGAGTCGACGCAGCACGGAGAGGCGACACATGGCCGAGATCACGCATCGCACCATCAAGACGAATGGCATCAACATGCACATCGCGGAGGCGGGGAGTGGGCCGCTGGTGCTGATGCTGCACGGCTTCCCGGAGTCGTGGTACTCCTGGCGCCACCAGCTCCCGGCGCTCGCCGATGCGGGCTACCACGCCGTCGCGCCCGACGTCCGCGGCTACGGCGGCACGGACAAGCCGCGGGCGATCGAGGCGTACAGCATGAAGCAGATGACGGCCGACGCGGTCGGCGTGCTCGACGCGCTCGGCGACGCCACGGCCGTCGTCGCCGGCCACGACTGGGGCGCGCCGATGGCCTGGCACAGCGCCCTGCTGTACCCGGATCGGTTCCGCGCCGTCGTGGGCATGAGCGTGCCTTACACGCCGCGCGCGCCCGCGCCGCCGACGACGATCTTCAAGCAGATGTTCACGAACAACTTCTTCTACATCCTCTACTTCCAGAAGCCGGGCGTGGCGGAAGCAGAGCTGGAGGCGGACCCGCGCCGGTCGCTGCGGCTCTTCCTGTACTCGGCCTCGGGCGACGCGCCGCAGGAGGGGACGTTCTGGCTGAAGCCGAAGGACGCCACGTTCCTGGAGGGGCTGAAGGACCCGGAGCGCCTGCCGTCCTGGCTGACGGAGGGAGATCTCGACTACTTCACCGCCCAGTTCGAGCAGTCGGGCTTCCGCGGGCCGCTGAACCGCTATCGCAACATGGACCGCGACTGGGAGGAGCTGCCGCAGCTCGCCGGCGCGAAGATCCAGCAGCCGGCGCTGTTCATCGCCGGCGAGCGCGACGGGGTGATCGCGATGAACCCCTCCGGCATCGAGACGATGAAGCAGCACGTGCCGAACCTGCGCAACGTCGTGCTGCTGCCCGGTGCGGGACACTGGACGCAGCAGGAGCGCCCCGCGGAAGTGAACGCGGCGCTGATCGAGTTCCTGAAAGGACTGTAGCCATGCGCATCGGCACCTTCTTCGGCGGCGATTCGACGGTCGAATCGCAAGTGCAGCACATCGTCGACGCCGAGGCCGATGGCTTCGACAACGTCTGGGCGGGCCAGGTCTTCGGACCGGATTCGATGACCGTGATCGCCCTGGCCGGCCAGCGCACCACGCGCATCGAGATGGGCACGGCGGTGGTGCCGACGTTCCCGCGCCACCCGTTCGTGATGGCGCAGCAGGCGATGACGGTGCAGGCGGCGACGGGCGGGCGCTTCGTGCTTGGCGTCGGCCTCTCGCACAAGCCCGTCATCGAGAACATGTGGGGCATGTCGTACGAGCACCCGGCGCGGCACATGAAGGACTACCTCTCGGTGCTGCTGCCGCTCGTCCGCGAAGGGCGTGTCGCGTTCAGCGGCGAGGTGTACAGCACGACGGCCGGCATCCAGGTGCCGGGCGCGGCGCCCGTGCCGGTGATCATCGCCGCGCTGGCGCCGCTGATGCTGCAGATGGCCGGCGAGATAGCGGACGGCACCGCGACGTGGATGACCGGCGTCAAGACGATCGAGACGCACGTCGTGCCGCGCATCAGTGGGGCGGCGAAAGCGGCCGGACGGCCGGCGCCTCGCGTGGTCGTCGGGCTGCCAGTGTGCGTGACCGACGACGCAGCGGCGGCGCGGGAGGTGGTCGGCAAGGTGTTCAGGATCTACGGGCAGTTGCCGAACTACCGCCGCATGCTCGACAAGGAAGGCGCGGCCGGGCCGGCCGACGTCGCCATCGTCGGGAACGAGGCGCAGGTGGAGCAGCAGATCCGCGACCTCGCCAGCGCCGGCGCAACGGACTTCATGGCGCCGATGGTGCCGGTGGGGGCCGACGCCGACGCCTCGCTGGCGCGGACGCGGGCGCTGCTGAAGAGTCTCGTCGGGAAAGTGTAGGCCGACCTAGCCGCCGACTGCGGCGATCGAGCCGAGCGCGTTCTTGTGGGCGTGGCCGCCCTGCATGATCAGCAGCAGGCGCGCCTTGTCCTGCAGCAGCTTGATGTCGGCGAGCGGGTCGCCATCGACGACGAGCAGGTCGGCGAGCTTGCCTGCTTCGATCGTGCCGACATCCTGCTGCATGTGGATGCACTCGCTGGCGGTCTTCGTCGTCGCCACGATCGCCTGCATGGGCGTCATGCCGCCCTCGACCATGCGCTCCAGCTCCTCCGCGTTGTGGCCGTGCGGGCCGACGCCGCTGTCGGTGCCCATGGCGATGCGGACGCCCGCCTGCACCGCGCGCGCGAAGCTGCGCTTGTGGTCCTCCATCACTTCCTTCGACTTGCGCAGCGACTGCGGCAGGACGCTGCCGGGGCTGCGCTCCGCGTTGCGAATGACCCAGAGCGGCGCGACGAGCGTCGGCACGAGGAACGTGCCGCGCGCCTTCATCTCGCCCATCACCTCGTCGTCGAGGAAGATGCCATGCTCGATGGACTCGACGCCGGCGTGCACGGCGTTCTTGATGCCCTGCAGCCCTTGCGCGTGTGCCATGCACGTCTTGCCGGCGGCGCGCGCCTCTTCGACCATCACCGCGATCTCTGCGGGCGTGAACTGCGTGTGGCCGGGCTCGTCGGCCGGCGAGAGGACGCCGCCGGTCGAGCAGAGCTTGATGAAGTCGGCGCCGGCGCGCAGCATCTCCCGCACGGCCTTGCGGACCTCGTCCGGGCCGTCGGCGACGTTGTCGGGCCACTCGGGACCCCACGACGGGCGCGTGCGGACGCCGGACGGCATGGTGCTGTCGCCGTGGCCGCCGGACTGCGAGAGGATGGCGACGGCGATCTTTATGCGCGGCCCGGGGATGAGGCCGCGGTCGATCGCCATCTTGAAGCCCTGCGGCGTCATACCGGCGTCGCGGACCGTGGTGACGCCGGCGTCGAGCGTGTCGAGGGCGTTGCGGGCGCCGTAGAAGGCCTGCAGCGTCGGCGGCGTCAGGAGGCGGTCCTGGAGCGAGGCGGGCTGGAAGAGCATGTGCACATGGCAGTCGATCATGCCGGGCATGACGGTGGCGCCGGCGGCATCGATCACATCGGCGCCGCGCGGCGGCTCGATGCCCGCGCCCGCGCTGGTGATGCGCCCCTCTTCGACGAGGATGGTGGCGCGGGCCACGGGATCGGCGCCGGTGCCGTCGATGAGGGTGGCGTTGGTGATGGCCGTGGTCATGAGGGTCTCCTTCGTGAGCCGGACGGCCGTACCATACGACCGCATGATACCCAATGTGCCCGCCGGCGGGACCGCACGTTCGCCGCAGGAATGGCGGCGCGTCCTCTCCCCGCTCCACGCGCCCGGAGATGTGTTCGAGATCAGGCTCCGGAACAACGGGCGGTTCAGGCTCACCGGGCCTGGCGACGTTGACGACTTGCACAAAGCGTGGACCTGGGCGCCGTCACGCTCGCTCGTGAAGCGGACGGAGCCGCCGTGCCGGCAGGGCAGGATGGTCACGGGGGCATTGATCCTCGTCCTGCCTGGGCGAGGTGGGTGGAGCCGCGGTCTACCTCGCAGCCACCGCACCACGAAGATCGCCGTGTCGCCAGATTGTCCGCTCCCGACGGCAATGCGATACTTCGGCGCATGACAGTCTTCGACGACCACGTTGCCCTGATTCGCGCCGGTGATCCCATCGACGTGGTGGCTCGCGCCCTTCTCGCGTTGCTGACGCCGGAAGAACGGCTGGGCTGCCTCGACGGCGACCTGGAGTTCTGGTCCGGGCTGGCGTCGATGCTCGGCGGAGACTCCGGCCGGGTGCCCTGGTCCGGGGCGGCGATCCCTCGCCTCGGGGTCCCGGGCATTCAGTTCAGCGACGGGCCGCGCGGCGTCAAGCTCGGCGCGGCGACGTGCTTCCCCGTCGCGATGGCTCGCGGCGCGACCTGGGACACCGACCTCGAAGAGCGGGTAGGCAGGGCCATCGGCGAGGAATTGCGCGCCCAGGGCGGCAATCTGTTCGGGGGCGTCTGCGTGAACCTGCTGCGGCACCCGAAGTGGGGACGGGCTCAGGAAACGTACGGCGAGGATCCGTCACACGTCGGCGAGATGGGCGCGGCGCTGGCGCGCGGCGCGAGCGGGCACGTGATGGCCTGCGTGAAACACTTCGCCCTCAACTCCATGGAGAACGCGCGGTTTAAGGTCGATGTTTCGGCCGACGAGCGGACTCTGCACGAGGTCTACCTGCCGCAGTTTCGCCAGGTAATCGAGGCCGGGGCGGACGTGGTAATGAGCGCCTACAATTCCGTCAACGGTGCCTGGTGCGGCGAGAATCGAACGCTCCTGACCGACATCCTGCGCGACGAATGGGGGTTCGGCGGCATCGTCATCTCCGACTGGATCGCCGGCCTGCGCGACCCCGTCGCCTCGGTGAAGGCGGGACTCGACATCGAGATGCCGTTTCGCCAGCAGCGAGCGCGAGCACTCCCCGGGGCGCTCGCCGATGGCCGCCTCAATTGGAGCGACGTCGACGACGCGGCAGCGCGCATTCTCGCCACGCAACTCCGCCACTATGCGCGCCTCACCACGCCAACGCCGCCAATCAGCGTCGTCGCTTCCGAGGAGCATCGCGCCCTGGCACGGGAAGCAGCCGAGAAGGCGATCGTCCTCCTCCGAAACGAGCCGGTTGGGCCGGAGCCGGCGCTGCCGCTCGATCCGGCGCGACTGAACCGGCTCGCCGTCGTCGGTCGCCTGGCAGCGCGACCGAATACGGGCGACCACGGATCAAGTGACGTTCATCCGCCGCATGTCGTGACGCCGCTCGACGGGCTGCGCGCCGCGCTGCCCGAAGTGACGATCGATTTCGAGGATGGCTCGGACCAGGAAGCCGTGCGCCGTGTCGTCCTGGGCGCCGACGCGGCGATCGTTGTGGTGGGGCTCACGGCGCGCGACGAGGGCGAGTACATCTCCATCGGCGGCGACCCGGCGATCCAGGCGCTGTTCCCGCCGCGCCCGGCCGAAACGGAAGGGGCCGCGCTGGCCCGGCGCGCCGCAGTCGCAGGCGGCCAGCCCAACGTGTCGATGGGCGGCGACCGCGCGCGACTCGGACTCTCGGAACGCGACGTCGAATTGATCGAGACCGTCTCCACCGTGCATGCGCGCACCATCGTTGTCGTGATGGGTGGAAGCGCGATCACCATGGAGGGCTGGCGCGAACGGGTACCGGCCATCGTCTACCTCTGTTATCCGGGGATGGAAGGTGGTCACGCCTTAGCCCGGGTGTTGCTGGGCGCCGTCAATCCATCGGGGCACCTTCCTTTCGCGATCCCGGTGGATGAGGCCCACCTCGCGGAGTTCGACGCCGAAGCCACGGCAGTCAGATACGATCTCTGGCACGGGCAATGGAAGCTCGACCGCGACGGCCATGCGCCGGCGTACCCGTTCGGCTTCGGGCTCTCGTACACAACATTCTCTCTCAAGGCGATCTCGGGGCGACGGAATGGACGCGTAATCGAACTCCGGGCCGAGCTGACGAATACCGGACTGGTCGCCGGCGCCACGGTGGCGCAGGCGTATGCCGGTCTGCCGGGATCGCGCTTCGAGCGTCCGCAGCGCCGCCTGGTGACGTTCAGTCGCGCGGACCTGCGCCCCGGCGAACGACGGGAGATCGAGATGAAGATCCCGATGGAGCGCCTGGCAGTTCGGGACAGCGGCAACTGGCTGGTCGAGCCGGGAGATTACGTATTCACCCTTGCTCAGTACGCCGGCGATCCGGACGGCGAATCGCTACGGCTCCACATAGACGTCTGAGCATCCGTAGCCGGCACGATGCGGCCTTCGTGCCGGCGATCCGCTCGTCGCGGTTGATGACGGCTGGATATCGCATTCTGGTTGGCACAGCCCCTCGGACGTACGCGTGGCAGGCCCGCACAGGACAGCAGGAACTTCCATGCTCAGGATCCTCTTCGCTTCCATCTTGTGTGCCGCCGTCGTGGCAGCCGTGTCCAGCTCCTCGCCGGTCTTCGCGACAAGCACTTCTGTGGACTGCTCTGCCTATAGCCTGAGCCTGCGGATCTGCGGCGACAGCACGCCATTCACGCAGACCATCGGCTCGCCCGGCTGTAGTCCCTCGCGCCCGCACGGATCCGGCACGTCGGCGGAGACGATCACGACCGGCGATGGGCAGCGCAGCTATCGCCTGCACGTGCCGCCCTCCTACACCGGATCGAACGCGGTGCCGCTGCTGTTCAACGTCCACGGAGCGACGTCCAATGCGACCGCGCAGGAGGTGTACAGCGGATTTTCGGCGAAGGCCGACGTCGAGGGGTTCATCGTTGTCTATCCGGAGGGCGTGATCACGGCCGCCATTCCGTACACGCACTTCAACGCGTGGATGTTTGGCAGCCCCGAGCCGAATGACGTGGGATTCATCGACACATTGCTCGATTCGCTGGAACTCCAGCTCTGCATCGATACCAGCCGCGTGTTCTCGACCGGAATCTCAAACGGCGCCATGCTGTCGGTCCGCCTGGCCTGCAGCCTGTCGAACCGCATCGCCGCGATCGCGCCGGTGGCGGGAGCGTACTACGCGCCGGACTTCGTGAACGTGCCGACGGAGGTATGCCCGGGCACCACGGCGGTGCCGGTCATTGCCTTTCACGGCACCGCCGACACCATCGTGCCATTCAACGGCGGACTGGGCGGGGTCTCCGGTACGACGAATTTTCGACTGCCCGTCGACAACAACACGGTGGCGGAGGACGTCATGGCTGACTGGTCGGCGCATAACCGCTGTACGAGCGGTCGCCAGGAGTCGCAGGTGGACACCGAGATCCGCCTGATCCGATACGACTCCTGTGCCCGCGGCGCAACGGTGGAACTCTATGCGGTGGACGGCGGCGGGCATACCTGGCCGGGGTCCTTCGATGTCCCGCACCTCGGCTACACGACGCGCCAGATCAGCGCGACCGATCTCATGTGGGCCTTCTTCTCTGCCCACCCGCTGATACCAGCGTCGGTCGGCGGCACCTCCGAACCGCCCGCCGTGGCGGGGATCCCCTCGACTACGGCCTCATTCGGTGGCGACAGCCCGGCGCATGCGCTCGGTGGCGCGGCGATGGCGGCGATAGGCGCCAGCGGCTGGTACGCGCGACGCAAGAGGCGCCGATGTCGGGCGCACACTACGCACCGATAGCCCGGGAACTACGCGCCCGTTGCGAATCACGCAGACCGAGCTCGCTTGCGCGGCCACGCGCATCGTCCGATCATCAACCCGGGCGGCTGATCGAAGCCGCAAGGGAGGTACTTCCGTGAGCGACACTGCCAGCGCCCCGCTCGTCTTCAACCCGTTCGACCCCGCGTTCCACGAGAATCCGTACCCCTTCTATCGCCGGTTTCGCGAGGAGGAACCGGCGCACTACAGCCAGCTCGCCCGGATCACCGTGCTCAGCAGGTATGCCGACTGCGCCGCGCTCCTGCGGCACCACGACGCGAGTAGCGACCAGACGAAGTCCGAAGGCTTCCGCGACCAGCTGCGCGCGCAGGGGCTCGACCCCGACGAGATCATGGCGAACCAGACGCGCCCGTTTCTGTTCATGGATCCGCCGGACCACACGCGCCTGCGCGGGCTCGTCAACAAGGCCTTCACGCCACGCGTCGTCGAGATGCTGAAGCCGCGCATCCAGCAGATCGTGGACGAGCTGCTGCAAGCGGCAGAGCGGCGCGGAGCGATGGACATCATCTCCGATGTGGCGTTCCCGCTGCCAGTCGCGATGATCTGCGAACTGCTCGGCGTCCCGAAAGAAGATGTAGAGCGATTTCGTGTCTGGTCATCAGTGGCCGCTCGCAGCCTCGACCCGGACTTTGTGCTGCCCAAAGAGGAGATTGACCTGCGGCAGAAGGCGTTCGAGGAGTTCTCTGATTACTTCCGGCAGCTGGTCGCAGAGCGCCGCCATGACCTGCGCGACGACCTCTTGAGTGCGTTGATCGTGGCTGAGGACCAGGGCGACAAGCTGACCGAAGACGAACTCATCGCCACAGGCATCCTCCTCTTGATCGCCGGGCACGAGACGACGGTGAACCTGATCGGGAACGGCACGCTGGCGCTGCTGCGCGCCCCGGACCAGCGAAAGCGCCTGCAAGATGATCCGTCGCTGCTCCCGTCGGCGATCGAGGAGCTGCTCCGATTCGACTCACCCGTGCAGTTGACCGTGCGAACGGCGGCGGAGGACATCACCTTGCCGAGCACCACGCTATCGAAGGGGAAGTCCGCCCTCCTGCTGCTCGGTGCGGCCAACCGTGACCCGGAACAGTTTGCAGACCCCGATCGCCTCGACGTGGGGCGCGCTGACAACCGGCATCTCGCGTTCGGCATGGGCGTCCACTTCTGCCTGGGTGCGCCGCTCGCCCGCATGGAGGGGCAAATCGCCGTTGGCGACATGTTCCGCCGGTTTCCCCAAATGCGACTGCTCGACGAGGCACCGCCGTACAAGCCGAACTTCACGCTCCGTGGCCTTGCTTCGTTGCCGGTCAGCCTCAGCCGATAGGCGGACGCCGGCGGCGAGCCTGCGTCATCTCCGTTCGTCCTCGCGGTCGCTCGCGATGTCCAGGCAGCTCATCACAGCGACGCGATCCTCCGTCCGAGTGCGCACATGCCGGGCCGTCCTGACCGCCAGTTGAGCAGCAACGATGCAGGCTAGTGGTGCACGTCCTCCGATTCGCGTTCCGGCTTCATCGGCGATGCGAAGTTCGTGCAATTGGGTGCACGCAACTGGAGCACGGCCTCGCAGCCGTCCAAACCGCGGCATGGGTGCCCGATGCGCATCGACCGCCGCGCCCCCGCTGCTCGGCGAGCACATGCGGGAAGTGCTGCCGCAAGCTCGCGATCAACGCCGCGCGTATCGACGCGCTGCTGGAGTCAGCGGCCTTCGTGCAAAACGCGGCTTCGGGATCGCGCCCTACTCGAGGACGCCATCGACGAGCAGTCCGACGAACTCCTCTTCACTCATGCCCAGGATCTCGCTGAGCACCCGCTGGTTGTGCTGCCCGAACGTAGGTCCCGGCGACGCGACGCAGGCCGGCGTGGCGGAGAGGCGCATCCTGCTGTTCTCGATCGGCACGGGGCCAAGCTCCGGATGCTCCACCGTAACGAAGTGCCCGCGCGCCTGCAGTTGCGGGTCCGCGAATGCGTCGCTGCTCGTGGTCGTGCGATGGACTGGGACGCCCGCCGCCTGCAGGCGTTCTTCGACGTCGCCTGCTTCTCGGATTGCGGTCCAGGCGCCAACTGCCGCGTCGAGTGCCTCGCGGTTCTCCAGGCGTGCTTGGAGCGTGGCGAAGCGCGAGTCGCCCGAAAGCGGAACTCCCACCACGCCACAGAGCCCGCCCCATTGCGCTTCGTTCGTGACGGCGATCGCCGCCCAGCGGTCGTCGCCGAGGACGGGATAGACGCCGTGAGGCGCGAAGTCTAACGACGCGTTGCCACGACATCCCGTCACATGTCCATTGACGGTGTAGTCGAGGAAGGCGGACCCAAGGAAGTGGGTGGACGCCTCGGTCTGTGAGACGTCAATGTACTGGCCCTTGCCGGTCCGGCGACGGACGTCGAGGGCAGCAAGGATTGCCGAAGCGGTGAACTTCGGCGCGATGTAGTCGGTGTAGGCGCCGGGCGCTCCGGCGGGCGGGCGGTCGGGCCAGCCCGCGAGACCACCGAATCCGGCAAGCTGTTGACCCATCGTGCCGAAGCCCGCCAGGTTGCACTGCGGGCCGTACTGCCCGTTCAGGCAGGAGCTGACCATGATCAGATCCGGGTTGACGCGGCGCAGTGAGGCGTAGTCCAGCCCGAACTTCTCCATCGCGCCGGGGGCGAAGCTCTCGGTGACCACATCGGCCCAGGCCGCGAGCTTGAGCGCGATCTCGCGGCCCTTGGGATGCTTGAGGTTCAGCGTGACGCCGAGCTTGCCCGCGTTCACCGTCGCGTGCAGGCCCGAGCGTTCGGCACCCGAGGCGTGGTCCTTGAAGGGGCTGAGCGTGCGGATGGTGTCGACGCGGTCCGTGCTCTCGACCTTGATCACCGTCGCGCCGTAGTCGGCGAGGTAACGCGTCCCCCATGGGCCGGCAACGACCCACATGAAGTCGAGGACCTTGATGCCTTCGAGCGGGAGGGCGCGTTTCGCCGGGGCTGTGGCGGCCGGCGCGGGCTTCCGCGAGGGGAGTTCGCGCTCGACTTCTCCGTTGTGTTCGCCGAGAAGGGGAGGACGGCGGCGCGTCGTGATCGGCGTTTCGCTGAGCTTCGCGAAGGCACCGGGGTAGATGTGCGTCTCCGCCAGTTCCGGGTGCTCGACCGGCATCCAGAATTCACGAGCCGCAAGCTGCTCGGATCGCACAACTTCTTCGATCGTCGCTACCGGGACGATGAGGAGCCCACGCTCCAACCCCATCCGAAACAGCTCGCCCTTCGTGTGCGAGCCCGTGAAGCGAGCGACCGCCTGGATGCAGCGTTCGAGCTCACTGAGCGGCTCTTGGCCGGACATCAGCAAACCCGTGTAATTGAGCCAGTCCTTGTCGCGCGTGGCCTCGTCGACGAATCCCTCTTCGCACATCACCTCCATGAGCCGGCGCGAGAAGGGGCCGATGGCGCTCCCGAAGAGGAAGAGGACAGAGACGTAGCCATCCTTCGCGGGATTCACGAACTTGAGCGGGATGCCACCGAACATCGCGCCGCCCGCGAGACGCGTGATCTCGGAGTCGGACCAGCCGGCGGCGAGGATCGTGGCCTGCGTCGACATCATCGCCGCGGTCTGGGCGGAGACATCGACGTGCTGGCCGACGCCGTCGCGTTCGCGTCCCGCGTGGGCGATGAGCGCGCCCACGGCGGCTTCGGCGCCGGCGTGGAGATACGCCTGGGGCACCGCGAGGCTGACGGGCGCGCGGTCATTGTCGCCGCACATGATCAGGACCCCCGCGGAGGCCCAGGCAGTCAGGTCTCCCGAGGCCCACGTTGCCTTCGGGCCATCCTGCCCGAAGGGTGTGATCGACACCATGACGAGGCGCGGGTTGAGCGCGCTCAGCTCCCTGTAGCCAAGCCCCAGCCCGTCGAGGTAACCAGGCGCATAGGACTCGAGGAGGAAGTCGGCGGTGCGGACCAGGTCGCGCAACCGGTCGCGGCCCGCCTCGGATTGCAGATCAAGAGTGATGCCCCGTTTGTTCCGGTTGAGCGACCACCACGTCAGGCTGCGGTCGGGGTGGCGCTGACCGCCGCGGAAGGGGCCGAGCGAGCGCGCGCGGGCACCGCCAGGCGGCTCGACGACGATGACGTCAGCCCCGAGATCGCCGAGGATCTGGCCGCACAACAGGGCACCCTCATCGGTCAGGTCGAGGACACGGTACGGACTGAGCATCGCTTCCCCCCGAGACGGTGTGCGAGTCTTCTTCGAAGTGATGATAGAGCACCGCGGGCTTATGATGGCACTAGCACTTCGAACAGCCGCACGGCGTCGTCGATGCCCTTGAGCGCGTGCTCGCCGCGATCGGCGAAGCTCACGCCGGCCGACGTGCGCGCCGGCGCACGTCCGCGAGGAGCGGCACCCCTTCGGCGGCGATGAAGGCGGGGAGCGATTGGAACGACTCCCGGTATGTTAGGTCCGTCTTAGGCGAACGCCCGCGCGACGCCAGCGAGTCAAGGAACGCGAGGATCTCAGATTCGTCCTCGGCCCTGATCGAGCCGTCGAGCGGTGTCGCCACGCGCGGCATGGCGGTGCCGCGATTCCTCCAGTTAGGAGGACTTCGATGCAAGCGAGTCTCCCGCAAATTCAAAACGCACGTCCCCCCAACTACCGAGATAGCTTTGAGAACGTGCGTCTAACAGAAGAATGGTCGGGGCGACAGGATTCGAACCTGCGACCTCCTGACCCCCAGTCAGGTGCTCTACCGGGCTGAGCCACGCCCCGAACGAGTGGGATCGTAGCACGGGCGGACTGCCGCCTCAACCGGGGATGGTCTACTGGTGACTGGTGACTGGTGATTGGTGATTGGTGGCCACGGCTACCCGCCGGCGCGCTTTCGACGCTGCGGCGGACGCGCGCGGCGGCCGCCCGACTCGCTCCGTTCCTTGAGTTGCTCCAGCGAGGTCTCCCACAGCGGCGTGAAGCGCGCGAACCAGTCGCGGTGCATCCGGGCGAGTGCGGCGGCGTTGAGCCGGTAGCGCCACTCGCGGCCGGCCTCCTCGGCGATGACGAAGCCGGCTTCGCGCAGCACGCGCAGGTGGCGCGAGACGGCGGGCCGGCTGATCCGCGGGAACGCGGCGGCAAGCTCGCCCGCGGTGCGCGTGCCGCCGCGACGCAGCAGGTCCAGGATCTCGCGCCGCGTCGGGTCGGCGAGCGCCTCGAACGGGTCGGGCGCGGCGTTTCGCCTGGCGGTCACGCTTCGACGATGCCGCGCAGCGCGTTCAGCTGCGTCATGCCCCAGCCCCCCTCGTAGCCGGCGTGGTCATCGGCAGCGGCAGCGCCGGTGCGCTCGAAGCCGTGATGCATCAGCTCGACGAGCGTGCCGCCGAGCTGCGCGGCCAGGCGGATGGTGATGTACGTCGGCTTGAGCCAGCCCTGGTTGGGGATCCAGTCGTCCTCGAACGTCAGCTCACGCGGCGGGTCGAAGACGACGATCGTGCCGCCGTAGCGCGCGGGCTCGCCATCGATCGAGACCTCCATCTCGATGCGGCCGCCCTCGCGCGGCTCGTAGGCGACGAGCTTCTGGCCGTTGGGCTTGCCGCCCTCCGGCGGGCCGATGATGGCGCCCCACCAGCCGTCCATGCGCTCGAAGCTCTCGAACTCGCGCCACACCCGCCCCGGCGCCGCCTTGATGAGGATCGACCTCCGGACGACGAGGATGCTCTCGATGCCTGCGGCCACGACCGGCCTCCCTTCGCCACTGCGCACGCGATGTGTAACTGCTATGTTACACGATGGGAGCCGGGAGGGCAAGCGGTCGGCAATGTATACGAACTGACCGGCACCCATCTATTGAGGCTTGCCGAAGCGGCGTAGACGACCTCACGATTCTGCCGTTATTAGTCGGCGGACGCGGTCGCTTCCTCTCGTTGCGGACCATCCGAAGGCGTAGCTCCAGTACCGTTCGGCGAAGGCGGATGTGCGCTCGTGAGGCTCGCTAGAACGTCTGGGAGCACTTCGTCGCACGACCCGCCAGCGCGTAGGATTCGCATCGGATCGAAGCGATCGATGTGAGCTGAGAAGCGTTCCCGGAGCATTGGAACAATATGGGCGGCAGGATCGCAGACGATCATCCGCTGGTGTGCATTCACCGTGAGGGAGCGAGAGATTATTTTGCTTATGTAAGCGTCCGCCTCTGAAAAGGAGTGGCCAACCACGACGAGGTAGTCCGATTGCTCGATTCGTTCGCGAGCAGCATTCCAAAGCCGAATGAGGTTCGGGAAGATAATGAACTTGAACGCCATGGGCGGTACCAGGAGAGGCCGGCGCTGGCCTCCGCACGCTCTACAGATGCCGATTACAGCATAGGTCGCCGTGTCATCCTCAAAGCTTTGCTTTAGCCGAAGCAAGTCGAACTGCCGTACGGCGTGACAGGAATCGCAATACGTCCAATTGATGGAACCGTGCATCTTAATTAGGTCAACCGCGCCAGGTTGCGGATCTTGCTCGTCCAAATAGGTGTTGATCGGCACGGCGGCTTCGATTAGAGCTTCATCGATGCAGCCGTCGTAGTTAGTGGTGACAATAGAGGTGTTCGGGCGTTCCTTCGCGAACTGAACGATCGCGCGATGGCTGGCATTGGGTTTTGCAGGGATCATTATGCCCGCAAGCAGGCCGAACAGAGTTTGGAGTGTATCCTGTAGAAGTGCAATGGACGCAGCCTCTGCAGCCGGTGTGCGAGTAGATCCGCGAGCACCACGACCTAGGACGTCCGCCGATCCGGGACGAGCTGATCCAAAAAGGAAGTAATTCAACAGGCCGGTTATGGCTGGGTTCTTTGCCGCGAAGTCTGCTACGTAAGCAGCCGTTAGAAGATCTTCGATGTTGGTAATGCGCTGGGAGTTACACCAGCGAGCGAGACTGTCAATATCGTCGCGGCCCATCTTTGCAGCGCGTAGCCACAATTCCGGAAGCAGTCCCGTGACAGTTGGGATACCCGACGGGGCGGACGCGCCTGCGCCCAAGAGAAGAGTCACATTCTCCGCGGGCCTGAGACGGATCGAAAGGATCTCAGTGTCGAGGTGGCTGATCGAGTCCACCGCATCGGAGATCGATTTGAGGATCGTTGCGGGAACCGCCGCCACTTCGGGTGACGCCTTCACGCGTTCCCAAAGGTCGCTCCAGCCAGGCAACAGCGGGGTGTCCTTTTGCGTCAGCTCGTAGAGGGCGCGTACGACCTCCATCGGCTCACTGCCCCGCCGAAAGCGCCGAAGCACGGCCTCTTGCTCAGATGTGTCTTCTTGCATATATCAGTTCTCCCCAGCAGGTTATGAGGGGTTATAGACGCTTTTCGACGGGCGTCACCCGCTCTCGATGGAGCTATCGTATCACTGATACGAGTGTACAGCGTTAGCGCCGGAGTAGCCCGGTAGTGATCCATCAAGTGTGTAAGGGGACACGAAACTCAGTGAGGCGTGTAGGGCATCCTACCGCAGCGCCGAGGAAGGCGGGAAGCCAGTCCTCGTGTTTGTGGCGGGCGTTGATCTGGGCGAC
>Ga0315281_10004248_pt1 | contig 20827 bp, 20 predicted proteins | sample YL17G07_0_MG_FD_204540 | JGI IMG/M metagenome (GOLD analysis project Ga0315281, IMG submission 204540) | Sediment microbial communities from Yellowstone Lake, YNP, Wyoming, USA - YL17G07_0 | ecosystem: Environmental > Aquatic > Freshwater > Lake > Sediment | place: USA: Wyoming | collected...
CGAAGGAAGAGGTGAACGCCGCGTTCAAGAAGGCTTCAGAGAGCAACCTCAAGGGAATTCTACAGTACAGCGAAGATGAACTCGTACTGCAAGACATCGTTGGCAATAAGAATTCGTGCATCTTGGTTTCGAAGCTCACACTCGTCCTCGGCTCGATGGTAAAAGTCTTCGGCTGGTACGATAACGAATGGGGTTACTCGAATCGTGTTGTGGAGATGATCAAAAAGATTGGGTAAGAGTTAACGGAACACAATGTGACGGGCTGTGGACTCAGAAAAAGTCTCAGCCCGTTTTTGTTCTCTGGTATCTTTCTTTAGACCTTCGAACTTGAGGACGCTCACAGTGAACAAACAGACGATCGACGACATACAAATGAAAGGCAAGCGTGTGCTCGTGCGCGTGGATTTCAACGTGCCACTGGACGATCACCAAAACATCACGGACGACATGCGCATTGTCGAATCGCTTCCGACAATTAAGAAGATTATCGGTGACAGAGGCAAGGCGATACTCATGAGTCACCTCGGCCGCCCGAAAGGAAAGCAGAAGCCTGAATTTTCCCTTAAGCCTATCGCAAATCATCTTGCGAAATTGTTGAATACCAACGTCCGATTTGCTGCTGATTGCATTGGCCCCCTGGCCGAGCGCGAAGTTGGGAACTTAAAGGATGGCGAAATTCTCCTGCTGGAAAACCTTCGATTTCACAACGAGGAAGAAGCGAACGATGCAGGCTTTGCAGCGCAACTTGCCGCATTCGGCGACGTTTATGTGAACGACGCGTTCGGAACTGCTCACCGCGCGCACGCGTCAACAGAAGGGGTGACCAAATACATCAAAACTAGCGTTGCCGGTTACCTTATGCAGAAGGAATTGGAATACCTTGGCCGCGCGGTCGGAACTCCGGCGCATCCGTACGTAGCGATCCTCGGTGGCGCAAAGATTTCCGGGAAGATTGACGTCATTCAAAACCTGATGAACAATTGCGACGCCCTCCTCATCGGCGGCGGAATGATGTTTACTTTCTACAAAGCACAAGGTTTGGAGATTGGGAAATCGCTGCTCGAAACTGATAAAGTCGAACTCGCAAGAAATATTCTTGATGAGGCAAAGAAAAAGAATATCCGCCTCCTTCTCCCGTCGGATTGTATTGTCGGAGACAAATTCGATAACGCTGCTGTGAAACGCACCGTGGGTGTAGACGCAATTCCGCCGGATTGGATGGGGCTTGATATCGGCCCGGAAACGATCAAGGCCTTTTCGAACGAAATCAAGATTGCAAAAACAGTGGTTTGGAATGGTCCGATGGGGGTCTTTGAAATGCCAAACTTCGCCAAAGGAACAAACGCAATCGCCATAGCAATGGCAGAGGCAACCAAGAGTGGAACGGTGACGATTGTTGGCGGTGGAGACTCGGCGGCGGCAATTACTCATGCAGGATTGGAAAAATCTGTCTCACACGTTTCCACCGGCGGAGGCGCGTCGCTCGAATTTCTTGAAGGCAAGGCTTTGCCCGGCGTCGCTGCTCTGAATGACTACTGATCCGAGTTACCAGATTGATCGTTCAGAATCATAGTTCTTTTCTAATCACGAGCTCGTACATCATCAAATCACCTCATGACAAATTTCGGTTCTAACAATTACTATCGGCCATCGATGTTCGGCGGGTTTCAATTCTTTCCTCCTGTGGTAAAAGGATTGTTGCTGACCAACGGAGCGGTGTTCATTCTGGTCAGCTTCTTTGGAGCGTTCCGGTTCGACGGGCAAAGTCTTCGCGGCGTGTTAACCTACACGTTTGGATTGATGCCGCTGAGCAATGGGTTTATGCCCTGGCAATTAATCACGTATCAGTTCATGCACGCAGACTTTTGGCACATCCTCTATAATATGGTGTTTGGACTCTGGATGTTTGGGATGGAAGTGGAACACGTTTGGGGCTCTCGTAAGTTCTTGATTTTTTATCTGTCGTGCGGAGTTGTGGCGGGCATTGCACAATTGCTCCTCGCTCCTATTTTCGAACCTGCGACTCTTCTCGGCCCAACCATCGGCGCCTCGGGCGCAGTCTTCGGTGTGCTTGTTGCATTTGCCCTCATGTTTCCGGATCGATATATCTTTGCCTATTTTCTGATTCCGATCAAAGTAAAGTACTTTGTAATGTTCTTGATTGTGATCGGCGTAATGTCGGTCGGCGAAGGAAGCAGTGTCGCTAACCTTGCCCACCTTGGCGGCGCACTCGCGGGATATATCTATATGCAGATCGACGCGAAACGAATTCCGCTCGTTGACCTTTTCAGAAGGCGAAAGACCGATTCTTCCACTCCACACTCTTGGGGAAGGCCATCCGATTCAAATGAAGAGGCAAAAGTGTATGATATCCGTGATGGTCGCTCCATGGAACATCAAATTCCAGACGCTCAGAAAACGATTGACGATATTCTGGACAAGATCAGCAAGAATGGATACCAGAGCCTGAGTGAAGAAGAAAAGAAAATTTTGTTTGAAGAAAGCAAGAAACTGAATTGAATGGAACGTGAACAGCGAACACTGGTCTGCGATTGACACTGGGCAGACCTTGAAACGAAGTTATGAACGAAACTCTTAGTGAAGTAGCACCTGAACTAAAACACGCCACATACAAAGTTGGGGTGCGAAGGCAAACGCGCCAGGTGAATGTCGGCGGAATCAAAGTCGGCGGCAACGCTCCCATCTCCGTGCAGACGATGACGAAGACGAAGACCGACGACATCGCGGGTACAGTCGAACAAATCAAACAGGCGGCGGAAGCCGGTGTGGATATTGTCCGCGTGACTGTGAACGACAAAGAAGCGGCCGAATCGATGGCCGAAATTGTGAAAAGGTCTCCGGTACCAATCGTGGCGGATATCCATTTCAACCACGTTTTTGCGTTGAAGGCTATTGAGGCAGGTGTCGCGAAAGTTCGGTTGAACCCAGGAAATATCGGCTCGAAGGACCGCATTCGTCAGGTGCTGACGGCTGCGAAGGAGCGGGGCATTCCTATTCGTATCGGCGTGAATTCCGGTTCGCTCGAAGAGGATATCCTCCAGAAACACGGTTACCCAACCGCGGAGGCGCTTTACGAGAGCGCAATGCGACACGTCGGCATTTGCGATGAATTCAATTTTCAAGACATCATCATCTCCGTAAAATCCACAGATGTGAAATTGATGATTGAAGCTTATCGACACGTGGCGCGGCAGACCGATATTCCGCTGCACCTTGGCGTTACGGAAGCTGGAACGACCCGAGTCGGTACCATCAAATCGTCGGTCGGCATCGGCACCCTGTTGGCGGAAGGCATCGGAGACACAATCCGCGTTTCGCTTACGGACGACCCGGTGAAAGAAGTCGAGGTCGGCAAAGAAATTCTCCGCTCACTGAGTCTTGCCTCGCGCAATGTCGAGCTTATCGCTTGCCCGACGTGCGGCAGACTAGAAGTAGATCTTTTCGGCATCATGGCACAGCTTGAGGAGAAACTTGCCGGCATTAAGAAACCAGTCTCGATTGCAGTGCTCGGCTGCGTAGTGAACGGCCCCGGCGAGGCGAGCGCTGCAGATATCGGAATCGCTGCGGGCAAAGGGGTTGGTATCTTGTATCGTAAGGGAGAAATGATCAGACGGGTAAGGGAAGATGAGATCGTCGCCACCATTCTCGAAGAGGTTGAAAAATTTCAGCCGGAGGTATGACAATGAAAATGAAAATGCTCTCAGTCATTATCGCCTTTTTCATGCTTCTCGAAAGTTGCGCAACAACAGTGGAGACTACAGCGATTAAAAGGCAAACAGAAATCTCCATTGATGGGCAGCTCCAAGATTGGGACGGAAAACTGAGTCCGACAAATCGCTTTGACACTCAGTTAGGATTTCAATTTGACGATGAGTTTCTCTACCTATGCCTTGTCGTCCCAGATCGTACCCACCAGATGCAAATGATGGTTGCTGGATTCTCCGTCTGGTTTGACCCATCGGGCGGAAAAAATAGGCGCTTTGGAATTCGGTGCCCGATTGGGCATCAAGAGGACATTCGATTGGTCAGGTCGTTCGGCAACGACCGCGAAGCCAGATCGTTTCTCGATCGAATTCAGAGCGAGCTCTCAGTGACCCTGGAGGGCGGAGAACCGACCCAGCTGAATATTCTCGAAACAAAAGAGATTCAAATTCGGCTTGCGCAATCCGCTCTCGGCCTTGTGTACGAGTTAAGGGTGCCGTTGCGACGATCTGCTCAACACCCGTATGCCATCGGGTTTGATTCATCTGCATCGCTTGGAGTTGGAGTACAGAGTTATGAAATCCTATCTCAATCTGTTGGCGCAGGCCAAAGTAGCCGACCCACAGGAGGAGGGCGAGGTGGGCGTGGTGGGGGATCGGGGGCCCTGAGTGGTGGAGTTGACACGCCGGATCGGCCAAAGATGTTGGATATTTGGACGCGTGTTTCTTTTCCAAAATGAATCGCGGCCGATTAAACTAAGCAAACGCTTGAATGTCTATTCATGGAACAAAGATCATCAATCAAAAACTAAGAGGTGCTTCATGAAACGTATGATAGCTTTGATGGTAGTCGCATTGGCTCTAAATTCCTTGACGGTATTCTCTCAGCAGGAGGGTGCGGGTGGACAGGCAGGGATGATGATGGGGTCAGGAATGGGGATGGGATCTGGCATGGGCATAGGTATGATGGGACGGATGCAGGGAGTCTTGCAAGATCTGAAACTGACCGACGACCAGAAGAAAGATTTCGATAAGATGAAATTCGACTTGATGAAACAACTCATTGCGCAGGGTTCAAAGGCGGCAACGGCGGGCGTTGAGTTGAAGGAATTGATGCACGCCGACAAGCCGGACAAAGCTGCCATAGAGAAAAAGATTGATGAGCTCACGGGACAAGCATCTTCAATCGGAAAATTATTTGTTGGCCAGTGGTTTGCAGTCAATAAGATGCTCACTCCCGATCAGCAAAAAGTCTGGAAACGTCTTCTTGAAACGCGTCCGATGATGAACCGAAGGATGCAAGGGATGGGGATGATGCGCGACCGTATGATGAAGATGCGCAAGGAAAAAGAGGAAAAAGAGAAAGAAGATAAGGATTGAGGATTAGTGCTTCGATTTCAGAAGGCCGGGCGTTTTTCTCCCGGCCTTTTCTTTTTTCTCAACTTGCCTTTGCGTGCCAGTTTCCCTAATTTTTCATCATCACCTATCCTGAGATGACAACCCTCGAAACACATTTCCAGCAGTTCCGTGAAAATATCGTCGGTATCGATCAAACTTTTTCGACGCCGTTGGGAGAGCAGAAAATCGTCTACGCCGATTGGACCGCAAGCGGACGTCTCTATCGTCCCATCGAGCGGACGCTGTTGGAGGAATTCGGCCCGTTTGTAGGGAACACGCATTCCGAATCCAACGTAACGGGCACGGCGATGACGATTGCGTACCATAAAGCCCACGACATTATCAAGCGCAACGTCAACGCTTCTTCCGAAGATGCCTTGCTGTTTGTCGGCAATGGCATGACCTCCGCCATCAATAAGTTCCAACGGATTCTCGGACTCAAAGTGCCGGAACAGTTACGACACCGCCTTTCGCTTCCTGAAAAAGAGCGCCCGGTCGTGTTCGTGACGCACATGGAACACCATTCCAACCAAACAAGCTGGTGCGAAACCATCGCGGATGTACACGTCATCAAGCCGATGGCCGACGGAACCATTGACGTTGAGGATTTGAAATCGATGCTCCATGAATTTCGAGATCGACCTCTGAAAATAGGCGCATTCACTGCCTGCTCTAATGTTACCGGTGTGCGATCGCCATATCATCAACTCGCCCGGTTGATGCACGAGCACGGTGGTATCTCTGTGGTCGATTTTGCCGCCTCAGCTCCTTACGACAACACCGATATGCACCCCGCTGATCCTCTCGAACGTCTGGATGCAATTACTTTTTCTCCACACAAGTTTCTTGGCGGTCCCGGATCCTCCGGTGTTCTAATCTTTCATTCATCAATTTATCAATTGAACGCCCCTGATCAACCGGGTGGCGGGACGGTGCTCTGGACAAACCCGTGGTCAGGATATCGATTCAACCCCGATATCGAAATCCGTGAAGATGGCGGGACGCCGGGATTCTTGCAAGGGATCAAAGCGGCCCTCGCCGTCGAACTAAAAGAAGAAATGAATTCGGAAAAGATGAACAAACGGGAAGAAGAACTCGTTGCTCGTGCGATGGCGGGACTTCGAGCCATCCCTGGACTCCACTTGCTCGCGGATAATCTCCAAGACCGACAATCGATTTTCTCCTTCTATTTTGACCACCTACACTATAATCTCGTAGTGCGGTTACTCAACGATCGCTTTGGGGTTCAGGTGCGAGGGGGATGCTCGTGTGCAGGAACCTACGGGCATTACTTACTGCACGTCGATAAGTTCACTTCCAAACGCATTACCGACCAGATCGATGCGGGCGATCTCTCGGCGAAACCGGGCTGGGTTCGGCTTTCTCTCCATCCGACAACCACCAATGCAGAACTTGAATACATCCTCGACGCTGTTAAAAGTATTTCGGAATTAGGTGCAAAGTGGAAATCAGATTATCGCTATGATCCTCATACGAATGAGTTCATTCACGCAGCCCAAAACGGCGAACTCAGGAATTCCGTCGACTCTTGGTTTCGAAATGCGCTTAGCGGTAGCACCATCCGCTAAATCCAGAGCGGCCTGAAGAGCCTACTCTTCCCCTCCGATACCAGCATCCTCCATTGATTCAAGAAGTTCTTCCACCAGCATTGCGTTTGCAGCATTCTCCGTTTTCTTGTAGGCAACGGAGAGATTGCGAAGCGTCCGGGCAATCATCGTGTCCGCGTCGCATTCCAATTGTGTAAGTTCGGCCAAGGGGATCTTCCCGCCGGCGTTCAAATGCAGTAAATCCTCCTGGTCGAGGAATTGCCCGCCGTTGAAACAATCGACGACAAATTTCTTTTCGTAGTAGTACGCAATCGCCAGGAAGTGACCGGGGAAATTGCAGCCTTCGATACGGAGTTCTCTCCGACGGCCCACCAACATGAACACACACGCAAGGCTGAGCGGAATTCCACGCTTTGCCTCGATAACATAGATGAGGTTGCTGTTGTACGGGTTGTAGAAATCTCTTTGCACGCCGCCGAGTCGGAGCGTCTTAAAAAGGTATTCGGCAAGCGTGAGCGTATTTTCCTCGGTCGCAGACGATGCGTAATCGCTCGCGATGGAATCGAGCAAGGAAGAAAGTTGTACCGGGTAGCCACGACCGTACTGAAACTCAGCCAGCAGACTCAACGCCGCCTCCAATCGCTCCTTCTCGTCAGTTATTCGCTGCCAAGTGTTCCAGTGTTCGCGAAGCCATTGGCGATTATAGTCGGCAATCTTTCCGGCCATTGTTCGTCGCTCTTCTGTGGTCAGACGGATATTCATGCGCGAGATTTCGTGGGTGAGCCATGGACCGAACGCGGAGAGTTCGCGTAAGACATTCTCTTGCACGAGAGGGGATTCGTCGTCCAGCAGCCTAACAAGGTGTGGAAGTTGATCTGGCTTCGGCATCAATGGCCTGGTTGAACTACCGCATATTCCATATCTTTGCTCTTCGGTCGTGGGAGAGATACATTTTGGAATTTGAGTCGCATCCGAATGCATCGTAAAATTCCTGCAGATTGACGAGGGGACCGTTCGTGCGGAAGACCGCCGGCGAGTGCGTATCAGTTTTAAGTCGCAACCGTAACGCCTCGGGACGAATATTGCTTCTCCAGACTTGTGCCCAATTCAGGAAGAACCGTTGTTGTGGAGTAAAGCCGTCGATGGTCTGGACGGTCTTGCTCTTTAACGTGTTCGTCAGGGCCGTATACGCAATCGCAAGTCCGCCCAAGTCGCCGATATTTTCGCCCATCGTAAGTTTTCCGTTCACGTGGAGGGAATCGATGGCAACGTAGTTATCGAACTGTTTGCCAAGGATTTCCGTACGTGCCTCGAACCTCTTTCGCGTTTCGGGAGTCCACCACATTTTCAGATTGCCCTCTGCATCGAATTTGCTCCCTTGATCATCAAACCCGTGAGAAATTTCGTGGCCAATGACCGCGCCCATGCCTCCGTAATTCACTGCGTCATCGGCGGTAAAGTCGAAGAACGGGGGTTGAAGAATGCCGGCGGGGAAAACAATTTCATTGCGGTTTGAACTGTAATAGGCATTCACTGTTGGTGGCGTCATACCCCATTCATTCTTATCCACCGGCCTCCCAATTTTGTTGATGGTGTAACGAAAGGCAAATTGCGACGCTCTTCGAAGGTTTTCAAAATAAGAAGACCGGTCGATTTGTAACGAAGAGTAATCACGCCACTTGTCAGGGTATCCAATCTTCACTCCAAATGAATTAAGTTTCTTCAGTGCATTGGCTTTTGTGGAATCGTCCATCCAGTCCAACTTGCCGATGTGTTCTCGCATCCCTTCCTTCAGGTTATTCACCATCTCCATCGCACGCATTTTTGCGGCTGGTGGGAACGCCGTTGCCACGTAGAGTTCACCAAGGGCTTCGCCGATTAAGTTGTCAATTACTCCACTCAACCTTTTCCATCGGGGCTGCATTTCTTTTGCCCCCGTCAAATAGGTTGTGTAGAATTTGAAATTCTCTAAGACGAATGCGGAGCTGAGTGACGGAGCAGCGTTGTTCAGAATTCTCCATTTGAGATACTGTCTCCAATCCGCTGGCAACATATTGGTCATCATGGCATTTACTTCCTTGAAGAATTCAGGCTGACCGACGTTCACGTCGCCGGGAGAATTCCACTGGACGCCTTCAAAGAACTTGTTCCAATGGATATCGGGCGTGAGTTCTGCGAGCTGGGCCTGCGTCATTTTGTTGTAATTCTTGTCCGGGTCACGCCGATCCACGCGAGTGCGCGAAGCTTTTGCAAGTCGAGTTTCGAATGCGAGGACCGACTTTGCCGTGACATAGGCATCGGCATCAGAATAGTCAACCATCTTGAACATTGACGATATGTGTCGGAGGTACTCCTCTCGTGTTTTCTTGGATTTGTCGTCGTCGAGCAGGTAGTAATCACGGTCCGGAAGTCCTAGTCCGCCCTGGCTGAGCTGTCCGATGACCTGCGTGCTATTCTTCGCGTCCTGAGCGGAACTGAACCCGAACAGTCCACCAACTCCCATCGCGTGCAGCCTTGAGAGTTCTGCCTGGAACCCAATAGCGTCCGCCAACGCATCGATGCGTTTCAAGTCTGCTGCGATGGGCTTCCAGCCTAATGATTCAATTGTAGCGGAGTCCATGCCAGTTGCATAAAAGTCGCCGATCTTCTGCTTGTTGCTGCCGAACGGAGCTGTCTTATCCGTAGCGGCACTCTCAAGGATCTGGTGGAGTACCTCGTTGTTCTTTTCGGCCAGCTCCGTAAAGCTGCCCCAGCGTGAGAACTCCGGAGGGATTGGATTGTTCTTCAACCATGTACCGTTTGCGTATTGAAAAAAATCGTCGCAAGGTTTGGTCGTAAGATCGATGTTCGCAGGGTCGATTGGTCTTGAATGTTGAGCGAGAATGGGGATAAATAGGCAGATCGTCGTTGAAATTCGAAGTAATTGTTTCATTTTTGATTCCTTTCCAACGCTTGAGACATGAAGTTTGAACGGAAATAAGATACAAAATGCATCGGAGAAATCAATGGCCGGTGGTGAGGATTTCAAAGTCAACATTCCCTTGTTGGTAGCTTCGTTGAGCTGCGAACTGTGATTTGTCGATTTCTCTTTCCAGTTCTTCGCTCGTGAATACGCTGGCGACTTCCTTCAATCGCAGAAGGAGTCGCAGATAAGAATTGCCAATGGAATGATCCGAAGTAATCAGGCTCGTGAAAAAGAGTGTTGCATTGGCAGCGAGGAGTGGTTTCAGGCTTGAAAGAAGCGTGGAGGGGCGTTTGAACATATGCAACGCGTGAATTCCTAGAAAAGCATTGATGGAACGTGGTCTGAATGGAAGATGAAATACATCTGCGTGAACAAGAAAAATGTGCACTGGGAATGAGACGTTGCTTCTGAGCAGGCGTCTTCGAGCGAGCCTGAGCATTGTGATTGAGTGATCCACGGCGACGACCAAACCCGTCGAGTGGACGAGCGGAACACTAGAAAAAAGTAGCGATCCACAAAGAATCTCGCATAGCACGCTGGTGCCTGCGAAGGTTACTGCATCCAGTGCGAATTTGGTGTAATCGGAACGAGAGTTATCCCAAAGGAACCTGTTGTACGATTCTGCACCCACAATCAAGTCGTAGAGAGGCCCGATACGGTCGTAATGTCGCTTGGAGTTCAGCGAAGGCGTTGCTGAAAAGATATGTGGTTCGATCTCAACGGGAGCGGTTCCAGATGGGAATAGACCACGGAATCGTTCCTTCATCTCCGATTGGTTCGTCATCTTGTGTGAGGGCTAGGACAAGGTGAAGACATTTTATTGGAGATTCAACGCTGGATTTTTCAGCAACTGCCTGATACCTTAGAATGAACAAATTCTTGAAAGGAATCGAGATGGCTTTCCGCAAATCCAGTGCTTCGTTTATCATTCCGCTCTTATTGTTAATAGGATGCCCAAACCAAAAGAACAATCCACCGCTGACAAAAGAATCTCCTGAGAAATCTGCGGGAGGAATTTCCTGGTCGTATCCCAGCCGATGGCAATCGCATCCGCCGCGCCCCATGCGCGCAGCTACGTACATCATTCCTCACGCATCGACTGACAGCACCGACGGAGAGTGTGCAGTATTCTACTTCGGAAAAGGACAGGGCGGCGACGTTGATCTGAACATCAAACGATGGGGATCTCAATTCGAAAGCGTCATCAAAGGGGATAAAAGCGAACTGAATGTCAGCGGGGTCAAGGTCACTCGAGTCGAACTATCAGGAACATATCTTGCTCCTTCGATGATGACGGATGAGTCATCGGGCAGGCTGGAAAACTACGCTCTGCTGGGGGCGATTGCGGAGACATCGGAGGGCATGGTGTTTTTCAAATTCACCGGTCCATCGAAGACGGTGTTGGAGGCCACCCAAGAGTTTAACGCGATGTTGAACTCAATCACGAAACTATAGACCTGGGCGGCCAACGACTATCAGCCAAAGCAACAATGGAGGTTGCATGCACGAAGTATTGTCGCTGCTATTTTTCCCATCCATTTGAGCGATTGCTTCAATCAACTTGTATTCTGCGAAAAGGTCAGTTGAAACAACCTGACCTTTAGCATATCTCAGTCCAGCTGTACACGCCCAGCAGTTTACTGATCCTGCTTCGATTTAGCGGCCGCGATAAAATAATAGATTACCAACGCCAAGCCGCCTGATATCAAGACTGAGGCAGGATAGATTGAATCTGGGAAATCCATTCTCCGCTCCAACACCGAAGCAGCGAAAATGCCGATGCCCACAAATACCGCAAGCATTCCCCATTTTAGGCTGCTCAGGGGATTTGCACGCATCCAATCGGCTAATGCCGATTTCTTGAAATCGGCCGGGTTGACTCCCTTTTCAATCATGGCCATTCGCTCGCGATGACGCGTTTCAAAGTATTTCCAAACAACGAGCGCAGTACCTCCAAATAAGAATATCGGGATGAGAACTTCTTCAGGGTGCATACAAGACCTCCGTGGATAGTGTGTTTTGGATGTTTTTTTGAACTTTGATTACTTTGACTACCAAGGCTTTAGAAAGGTTACAGTAGAGATTTCGGTGTAACTTTCCCCGTGTCCTCGTGGTCAAAGCAATACCGATGATTGAATCTGACCAGAGCATCATTCAAAAAATCTTGCAGGGTGAGAAGAAGGCTTACCGGCTGCTTGTGGAGCGGCATCAGGCCCGCGCGTTGGCCCTTGCCCTAAGAATGATGAAGAACAAAGAGGAGGCGGAGGAGGCTTTGCAGGATTCCTTCGTGCGAGCGTTTCGCGCCTTGCCGCAGTTTGAACTTCGTTCTGCTTTTCCGACTTGGTTCTATCGCATTGTCTACAATACTTGCCTAACAAGGCTGAGCAGGTCAAACAGGGAACTATATTCCTCACTGCACGAAGAAAAGGATCAAGCAGTGCAGGTTTCATCCTCGGACCTCCCCCCGGATTTGGCGTTGGAGTCGCAAGAAATCCAAAACATAGTGGAAGAAGAAATTCTACGCCTGCCAGTCAAATACGGCGTTATCCTAACGCTCTTTTTCGTTCAAGAGCTTAGCTATGGGGAGATTTGCAACACTACATCGCTGCCCCTTGCGACCGTCAAAGTTAGACTGTTCAGAGGGCGTGTACAGTTGCGAGACGCTTTGGTAAAAAGGTTGAACGATGCACCCGTGCAATCGTCAAGAAAGTTGTATCAGGAGAATTCTCAATGAGACACCTAACCGAATCCGAACTTCTTCAATTCGTCGATTCAACTGCCGATTATGCTACGATGGCTTTTTGCACGAACCACCTCGCGGTATGCGAGCACTGCAGAAGGGAGGTCGAATTTCAAAAATCTATTTCACGAATCATTCGACGGATCCCGCTGCCAGAAACAAGTTCTAAGTTCACAAACGCGATCGTGAATCTTATTCTCCCATCGGCGCAATCACGTTTTGGAGCGCTCATTCTTAACAACCTTGGGTCAATCTTCGGGATGATAATGGTCTTGAGTGCCGGCGTCATTATCTACAGTGTTGCTGTGAACACTCAATTCACGCAGGAATCAGCATCAACATCGCAGTCCACAGCCTTACAGGAAGTTGCAAAAGCCATTGTCTCAACCAGCAATGACTTTCTGAAAGCATTGCCCCTGGTCTCAATCGTGGATACGGTCAGCAAATTCCGGGCACCTCTTCTCTGGTCGACTGCTGTTCTGGTGTTGCTCTTGTCGTTCGACCGACTTCTTGGAGGGCGAGCCATTCGGAGTCTCCGCAGGCTGAAGCACTAAGCAGTCCTTTGCACTCCTCTTGGCAGGTCATTCCCGCCAAATGTTCAGCTTGGCAAGATTTTCACAGCCAAACTGTCTCTTGACTTGCAATAGTTCTTGCCGTATATTTATAGCACTCAGCTCACTGGAGTGCCAAACTACCACTCCTTCCACAAGTCAATCTACAACAAACAGTTACAGGAGGGTTCATCATGAATCTAAAGCCTCTTGCCGATCGCGTGGTTGTGAAACCATCCGAGGCGGAAGAAAAAACCAAGGGCGGACTTTTCGTTCCCGACACCGCGAAGGAAAAACCGGTTTGGGGAGAAGTTATCGCCGTTGGACCAGGTCGGGTTTCAGACGACGGGAAGCTCATTGCGATACAGATTAAGACAGGCGACCGCGTGTTGTATGGAAAGTACTCCGGCACGGAAGTCACCGTCGACGGCGCAGAAGTATTGATCATGCGCGAGAGCGACATTTTTGCAATTATGTCGAAATAAGAAACCAAGGAGAATTCAATGAGTGCAAAGTTAATTCATTTCAACACCGACGCACGCGCAGCGTTGAAGCGTGGCGTCGACCAGCTTGCCGATGCTGTAAAGGTGACGCTCGGTCCCAAAGGCCGCAATGTCGTCATCGACAAGAAATTCGGTGCGCCAACGATAACAAAAGATGGCGTTACGGTTGCAAAGGAAATTGAGCTGTCAGATCCGCTCGAAAACATGGGCGCGCAAATGGTCCGCGAGGTTGCGTCGAAGACTTCCGATGTTGCTGGCGACGGTACCACGACGGCAACTGTGCTCGCACAAGCAATTGTGCGCGAGGGTCTGAAGAACGTCACCGCCGGTGCAAACCCAATGGATCTCAAACGGGGGATTGACCTGGCTGTGAAGAAGCTCGTCGAAGGCTTGAAGGATATCAGTAAGACAGTTGGAGATGACAAAGAAAAGATTGCGCAAGTCGGCTCGATCTCTGCCAACAACGACCGTGCGATTGGTGATTTGATCGCGAACGCAATGGAAAAGGTCGGCAAAGACGGCGTCATCACGGTTGAAGAGGCAAAGGGCACTGAAACAACATTGGACGTTGTCGAAGGCATGCAGTTTGACCGCGGATATCTTTCGCCCTATTTCGTCACCGACGCAGAGTCGATGGAGGCAGTGCTCGAAGATCCCTACATCCTCATCCACGATAAAAAGATTAGCGCCATGAAAGACCTGCTTCCGATACTCGAGAAGACAGCACAATCTGGCCGTTCCATTCTCGTGATTGCTGAAGAGGTTGAGGGCGAGGCTCTGGCAACGCTTGTGGTGAATAAGCTCCGTGGCACGTTGAAGGTCGTTGCTGTAAAAGCACCGGGATTCGGCGATCGCCGCAAAGCGATGCTCGAAGATATTTCCGTGGTTACCGGTGGACAAGTGATCTCGGAAGAGAAGGGCTTTAAGATCGAGAATGCAACGCTTGCATATCTCGGCACCGCCAAGCGCGTCGTGATCGACAAGGATAATACGACCATCGTTGAAGGCGCGGGCAAGAAGGAAGATATCAAAAAGCGTATCAACGAGATCAAGCAGCAGGTCGAAAAGACAACTTCGGACTACGACAAAGAGAAGCTTCAGGAGCGACTGGCAAAACTTTCGGGCGGCGTTGCGGTCATCAAGATCGGCGCGTCAACGGAAATTGAGATGAAGGAGAAGAAAGCTCGCGTCGAAGATGCGTTGCACGCAACTCGGGCGGCCGTTGAAGAAGGAATTGTTCCTGGCGGCGGCGTGGCGTATCTGCGTGTTGCTAAGAAGCTGGACGAAGTGAAGACGGAGAACCTTGACCAGAAGACCGGCGTTGATATTATCCGCAAGGCCATTGAAGAACCGATTCGGCAGATCGTGCAGAACGCCGGACAAGAGGGCTCTGTGGTTGTCAACGAAGTGAAAAAGGGTAAGGATGACTACGGTTTTAACGCGTACACAGAGAAGTACGAGAACTTGATCGCCGCAGGCGTGGTTGACCCGACGAAGGTTGCGCGCGTTGCGTTGGAAAACGCGGCCAGCGTTGCATCGTTACTGCTGACCACTGAGGCGACCATTGTAGAGAAACCGAAGGAAGAAAAGATGCCTCCAATGCCTCCGGGCGGCGGTATGGGCGGCGACATGTACTAGATCGCCCTTTTCGTTTCGAGTAGGTTCAAGACCCTTCGGCCAGCAACGGCCGGAGGGTTTTTTATTGCAGAAAGAAAGAGCTTGACATATTCTTGGGAAATTGGTAGTTTTTCCTCGAGCTTTTCTTCCCCGCAGAAAGACAGGCTCGCCAACTCACCTTCTAATCATTAAATACTTATTCAGGAGGGATCATCCTATGGATGCTCTATTTTCAAAAACTGTCAAGTCGGGGAAGACAACCTATTTTGTAGACGTCAAGGAGGCGAAGAATAACACGAAGTACGTCGCCCTCACGGCTACCGCCCCAACGAAAGAAGACCCAAGCAAGTTCCAAAAGAAGAGCGTGATCATTTTTAACAACGCGCTCGACGAAGTGATGGGGGCTCTGGAGGAGGCAGCCAAACAAACGAAATAGCAGAGTCGACAGAATCCAAATCCCGCTGTGCACTGAAGGAGGTGCGGCGGGATTTTCATTTCGTTGATTCTCCCTCCTTGTTTGTCTAAATTAATCCAAGCTATGAATCCCTACCGTGCGCATTCCTGACGAAAAAATAGAAGAAGTCCGCTCCGATGCCGACATCGTGGAGATCATTTCAGCCCAGGTGAAGCTGAAGAAACGGGGCAAGGCCTATCTCGGTCTCTGTCCATTTCATCAGGAGAAAACCCCTTCGTTTACCGTGAGCTCCGAGAAGCAAATGTACCATTGCTTCGGGTGCCACAAAGGGGGGAATGTTTTCACGTTTGTGATGGAGACGGAAAAAGTATCGTTCGTGGAGGCAGTTCGAGCGCTTGCGAAGAAAGCTGGCATCGAACTTCCGGCAGAAGATGCGCGCGAGCAGCAACAGCAGACGGAACACGAATTACTCTTTTCTATTTGCCGCTTTGCTGGGAACTTTTTCTTCGAAAACCTCTCTCAATCGGAGGAAGGAAAATTCGCGCGCGACTATTTTGCCAAACGTGGCTGGAGCGAAGAAACAATTCGCGCGTTTGGACTTGGGTACTCACTTAACTCCTGGGATGGACTCCTGACAAAGGCGACCGAGCAGGGATATAAGAAAGAGGACCTGCTCAAAGCCGGGCTCATTCGAACCCGTGAGAATGAAGAGGGTGCGTACGACTATTTTCGCGGTCGTGCGATGTTCCCCATTCTTACCACCTCCGGCAGGGTCGTCGGGTTTGGGGCTCGAAAACTCTACGAACACGATTCCATCCAGGGGAAGTACATCAACTCTCCTGAAACTGTCATCTACAATAAGAGCAAAATTCTGTACGGGCTCTTCCACTCAAAAGAAGTCATACGTCGGGAAGAGTACGCCATTATGGTCGAGGGATACGCCGATCTGATTTCACTCTTTCAAGCCGGAGTGCAAAACGTCGTTGCCTCCAGCGGTACGGCGCTCACTGAAGAACAGTTGCAACTGCTCGGCAGGTATTCAAAGCGAATCACGCTTGTGTACGACGCGGACTCTGCCGGATCGAGCGCGATGGTACGCGGTGTCGATTTGGCTCTTGAGCAGGATTTCGATGTGCGCGTTGCGAAACTTCCCGACGATGAGGATCCCGATTCCTTCGTGCAGAAATTCGGCGGGAAGGAGTTTCGTTCGAAGGTCGAGAATGCCATCTCGTTTATCGATTTCAAGGCGCAAGAGTTCATGAAGTCAGGGGCCTTTGATACCCCCGAGGGCAAAGCCAACGCAGTCCGCTCTATTGTCCAATCCATTGCGAAAATGAAAGATGAGCTGAAGCGAGCCTTTTACGTGCGGGAAGTTTCGGAAAAGTATGGCATCTACGAAAGCGTGCTTCATCGTGAACTGGAACGCTGGGTCGAACAGACGCGAGCAATCACGACGCGGCAGCACGTGCCCGACCGGAAGCCGCAGAATCCCAGCAGCGATTCGACAGACGAGCGCCGAAAGGATATTCCAGCTGCAGAGCGAGATATTCTCAAACTCTTGCTTGAGGGAAATCAGCCAATACTTCAGTTCATATTTAACAACATTCACTTGGGATATTTGTTTGACACTCGTGCACAACGGTTGGCACAGACAATTCTGGAGCACCTCGAACACGAGGGAACCGTTCGCATGCATCACCTCCTCGAAACGATCGAAGATGAAGAATTACGCGCTATTCTATCCGACCTGGCAATGAGTCGATACGAATTGAGCAAAGGTTGGCGGGCGATGGAGAAGGAAATCGCTGAGCCTGAAGCAATGCGAATTGCAAAAGATGCAGTCGGGATTCTGAAGAGAAATTCGATTCAGCGCGAGATGGAACAGATCCAGCAGGTTCTGCGCGATGCATCGCTAAAAGGTATCGACAGTGCCCCGTATATGCAGCGACAACAAGAACTGATTCAATTGCGAAAAGAACTCGAGGTTCGACAGCCATGAAAGAATTCTCCGTAGTGAACACAAAATTGCAAATCGCTCCTTCCCCTAGTATATTGCCCTAGAATGACTCCGGACTTCAACCGTTCCACAACGCTATTTGAGTGACTCGTCCACCCCGCAAGATTCTCATCACGCGTACCGATCGGATTGGCGATGTTATCTTGACGTTGCCGATGGTTTCCGTTCTCAAGAAACAATTTCCTGGTGCGGAAATCTGGATGTTGTTGCGCCGCTACACGGAGGAACTTGGCAGCCTCTCGTCAGAACTTTCGGGCGTTCTCCTTGCAGATGAACCTGGTGGAACGAAATCCTTTCTGAATCTCTTGAATGAAATCCGGTCGCATCGATTCGATACCGTTGTGCTCGCCTACCCACGACCACGGTTGGCGCTCATGATGCGGAGCGCCGGAATACCAATGCGTGTGGGTACCGGCTACCGATGGTATTCAACGTTCTTCAACCAGAGGATTTACGAACATCGGAAAACAGCCGAGAAGCACGAAGCGGAATATAACCTCGGACTCTTGCGGGGGTTGGGATGTGAAATTCAGCATCTTCAAAATCCTCGCATTGTTCTCTCTGCATCTCAGCGCGAGGAAGCGATGATGGTCCGTAGGGAGCTTGGAATCCAGGATGGAGAACGAATGGTGATCCTGCACCCCGGCAGCGGCGGGTCGGCGAGAGATTGGAGCGTCGAAAACTTTGCGACGCTCGCCTCATCGCTCATCAAGAGCAGATTTTCAGTCGTGGTAACGGGCAGTGAAGCCGAATTGGCTCTCGCTCAACAAATCGCCTCGGCTGGCGAGGGAATTGCGAAGAATGTTGCGGGTCGGTTTTCACTTACCCAACTTGCGGCATTTATTTCTACGGCAATCGTTTTTGTTTCAAATTCTACGGGTCCGCTGCACATTGCAGCTGCGGTGGGAACGCCCGTCGTTGCCTTCTATCCGCCCGCCACGGTAATGAGCGAACGCCGCTGGGGTCCGTTGACAGAGAAAAAGATTGTGTTTGTTCCAAACCCTGCAAAGTGTCCGCGATGCAAAGGCGGAGCGTGTTTGGGCAACGAGTGCATGGATCAAGTTTCGGCCGCGCAGGTTCTTGAGGCCGTGAGTGTGCTTTCAAAGAAATTCACACCTTAAGCCGTGACCCGACAACTTTCTACATTCCTTTTCGTGCTTATCGCGGTCGCCTCCAGCGCGACCGAGGGACGCCAAAAGCAGCCGGCTGACACTGCGGCCATTCGTGTACCGACAGAGCTGCGGCAGATTCCGCAGAGCGCGTTTCGCCTCGGCGAGCGGTTGGTGTTCGACGTGAACTACAGTTTGTTTACCGCGGCCGAGGCGGTCTTTTCGGTGAACCCTGCCGATTCGGTCCAGGGAAGAGAAGCCTGGCAAATTCTGTTTACCGTGCAAACGACACGATTCTTTTCAAGAATCTTCACCGTCGAAGACCGGTACGAGTCGATTATCGACGCGGGGGGAGTGTTTCCGTGGCGCTACCAGCAACACGTGCGTGAAGGAAAGTATTCGCTCGACTACGGCGCTTCATTCGACCAGTTGCGCCACATCGCTAAAGGCGAAGGTGGCGTGTTCAAGATTCCTCCCTACACGCACGACGTTGTCTCGGCATTCTTTTTTGCACGCACACTCGACTACTCAACGATGCGTCCGGGGCAGCGGGTGGAATACAAAAACTTCTTCCGCGACAGTACTTATGCGCTTGGGATCAAGTTCCTCGGTTACCAGCAAATAGAAGTCGATGCCGGAACATTTAACTGCCTGCTCGTCGAGCCGCTCATCAAGGAAGGGGGACTATTTAAGAGTGAAGGCCGTGTGCTCATTTACCTGAGCAACGACGAGCGAAAAATTCCCGTGAAGGTGGTAACAAAAGTGCTCATCGGCTCGATCAACGCAGAGCTGAGAGAGTATTCAGGGCTGACCGGTCCGTTGCCCTCGAAAGTGGAGTAGACTAAGTTTTCACATCGCACGGCAACTCCTTCGATTTAGAGCATTAAGGTTGAGACGCCAGCTACAAGACCTCTTTCTTGAATTTCCCTCATTTATTCCGTAACTAACTCGTGGACGTTGGTCGTTCACAGTCTTTCCTGGCGAACCGACAAGCATATGTCTCGATATAAACAAATCAAACTCGATAAGGTCAAGACAATCTCTATCGCCACGCGCAAGAGCAACGTGACGCCGAAGGATTTCGCGAAAGTGCTCGGCAAAGGAGCGACGGTTGCTCAGTTTGTCGACGCTCTTCCAAATATTCTTCTGGCCGCCGAGCTACGCGATCTGGTGGACGACATCGTACGCGCTCACGCTAGGAAAAAACCGATCCTCCTCCAAATGGGCGCGCACGTTATTAAAGTTGGACTGTCGCCACTCATCGTCCATCTCGTAAAGTCGGGAGTTGTTACACACGTGGCGATGAACAGCGCAGCCTCGATACACGATGTGGAAACGGCTATGTGGGGGAAAACATCGGAAGATGTGGCCGCCAACTTGATGGACGGGTCGTTCGGCATGGTTCGCGAGACGGGAGAGTTTATCAACAAGGCCCTTAGCAAAGGATTAACAGAAGGGGACGACGGCTACGGCGAATCGCTCGCGAAAAAATTAATCGCGTTGAAGGCAACGAACCTTACCGTCAGTATTCTCGCCCAATGTTTTCTCGCGCACGTACCGGTTACGGTGCACGCCGCAATCGGCACGGACATCGTGCACCAGCAGCCGACGATGGACGGAGCGGCGACTGGCGAGCTCAGCTTCCGTGATTTCAAAATCCTGGTGAACAGTGTGAAAGACCTGAAGGGCGGCGGGGTGGTGTTGAACATCGGCTCGGCGGTCATTCTTCCCGAAGTATTCCTCAAAGCGCTCACCGTTGCGCGCAACCTTGGCTACAAGGCAAGAGGATTTTCGACCGCAAATTTTGATATGATTCGTCACTACCGTCCGCAGATGAACATCGTCGAGCGTCCCACACAGCAATTCGGTCGAGGCTACAATTTCACTGGCCATCACGAGCTGATGATTCCGCTTCTTGTAGCAATGATTCAAGAGAAACTCGCTTCTTGATGACCGTAATGACTGATCAGGTTTCTTCCGACGATCCACAATCGCCAACCCAGTCTTTTCTTGAACGCCACAACCTCAATCCGGTTGTGTTCGCAGTTCTTGTGCTCGTCGGACTCTTCTTCCTATACCAAGTAGTCGGCGGAATCATCGCCTTCCTTTTGATGGGCGACAGCATGAAGCTCGATCGTTCAAATGTCGACGCGATGCGGGGAATGACGATGGCGGCGCAAATCGCATTTCTTCTGGGTCCAACCTTCATCGCTGGAAGACTC
>Ga0315281_10004249_pt1 | contig 20824 bp, 17 predicted proteins | sample YL17G07_0_MG_FD_204540 | JGI IMG/M metagenome (GOLD analysis project Ga0315281, IMG submission 204540) | Sediment microbial communities from Yellowstone Lake, YNP, Wyoming, USA - YL17G07_0 | ecosystem: Environmental > Aquatic > Freshwater > Lake > Sediment | place: USA: Wyoming | collected...
ATGCTGGAGGAGGTAATCTATTCCCCCCAGCATGGCTTTCCAGACCGAGGGACCTTTTTCAACCGGGTGGGGTGGCACCGTGATCGCCAGCAAGGCAATGATCAGCGCCAGGAAGCTCACCGAGTTCAGATAGAAGCATCCGGCGGCGCCCAGCGAACCCAGCGTCAGCCCCGCCAGCGTCGGCCCGATCGCGCGCGACATGTTGAACTGCGCGGAATTCAGGGCGACCGCATTGGTCAAGTCCTCCCGCCCCACCATGTCGGGGACGATGGCTTGGTAGGCGGGATTATTGAGAGCCGAGGCGAGTCCGGTCAGGAAGCTGATGGCCAGGATTTCTGGGATGGTCACTACCCGGAACGACGTGAGGATGGCCAGGACCAGCGCCAGGACCATCATCGCCGTCTGCGTGACGATCATCAGCTTCCGCCGGTTCAAGCGGTCGGCGATCGCTCCGCCCAGCAAGGAGAAAAACAGAGACGGCGCGGAGCCGAGGAAGCCGGTCAGGCCCAGCAGAAACGGCGAGTTGGTGATTTCCAGAACCAGCCAGCCGAGAGCCAGGTTCTGCATCCAGGTTCCGATGTTGGAGAGGAAATTGCCGGTCCAGAACACTGCGAAGTCGCGGTAGCGGAGCGAGCGAAACATCGCAGCCAGGGTGCCGAGTTCGGTGCCCGATTCGACGGTGACGCCGGGCAGATTGGAGTTGTTGGTGGTCACAGACCCTTCACGCTTCGAGCAATGGAGCGACCTATTATAGTGGAGGGGAGTCAGGAATTTTCGCGCAACCGTCTTTCGGCGCATGGGGACCTGGTGAGCCGGCGACCCAGGGGAGCCTCTCATGCCGGCGTGCAGGTCTCTGGGTCCAGCCAGCCCGGGCTAATGTAAGCCTCGCATCCCGCCGATGATGCTCTTTGTATACGACCGGGTCGCTGCCTGGCGACGCCAAAAGTTGAAGGCTTGGAATTAATGGGGTGAAAGACTCGTCGCGTCATGAGTCAATGAAATCCGATGGTCGAGCGAGTCGGCTTGAGGAATTTGAATGGACAAAGCACATGAACAAGGTTTGCGGGCGGGAGAATTGCGTCAGGAAATCCGTTCCTTGGAAGGTCGTGACTTCCAACTCTGGTCCATCAGCATTCTCATCGGCCTGGTAGTTGCAGCGGGGTTTGTGGCCGTTATTTTGCCCAACCTGATGTGGAATGTGGGTGACTTACGGATGAGTGGCCGATACCTCCCGCAGCTAATCTTCGGATTCACCGTGCTCATTGTCCTGTTCAATATCTACGCGCTCCAGCAGCGGCGAGCTCTGCAGAACTCGCGTGACGAACTGGTCCGCCAGGTGTTGCGAAGCGAGGTGGCAGAGAGGCTTTCGCTGATGGATGCGCTGACCGAGACCTATAACCGCCGCTTCTTGGAGCAAATTCTTCCCAGGGAAATGAGCCGTGTCGACCGCAACGGAACCAGCCTGGGCTTTGTGATGTGCGACGTGGACGGCTTCAAGTCAGTGAATACACGTTTCGGGCACTTGGCGGGGGATAAAATTCTGACCGATGTTGCCGCGCTGCTGCGGAAGAATTTCCGCGCTGCGGACACCGTCATCCGATACGGCGGCGACGAGTTCTTGATTCTCATGGACGACAGCGATGAGCAACACGCCGCACCGGTCATCGAGCGCCTGCAGACGCTGGTGCAAGGGTGGAATCTCGCCAATCCTTTGGCGGGCTTCACGCTGGGCCTTAGTTGTGGTGTGGCGGCGTACTCGAAGGGGGCGAACATCCAGGAAGTTCTGGATACTGCCGACCAACGAATGTATCAGGACAAGCTCCGAAAGGTCGCGGCTTAGGGTGGGCGGCTAGTGCCGTTCCAACTTTTTGTGCCGAGGCGCTAGCAAGGACACTTTCGTAAAGAAACTGGGGTCGGACCTCGCAGGATTAGGTCGAAATAGTTGGAACGGCACTAGCCCGCAACGGTGCGTCCTCAGCCACCACACCAGCCGTATGTCCCACCTGCGCCCACCACACGACTCCCTGGCCAATTCAAAAAGCTAGCGTCCGCACCGAAGGCGGACGATTCGGGACCGCAGCTCCGGTGCGCCGGGTCGGGTTTGAACCGCCGCTGCTTTCGCCTTATAATTGCAGGTTTGGGCAGGTCGCTTTGGCGGCTTCTGTGGGGCTCTGTTTCTGAAATCCGGGATGCCAGGCGACGGTTAAAATCACGGTCTGGGCGGCGAAGCTTTGGATACAACCGAGAACGCAAGCAAGGCGGTTCTGCCGGCGACTTCCGCAGCCGCGGGCTCGACGACCCCGTTGATCGGTCGGCGTTCGCCGGAGAGCGGGCCACAGGGCGCGCGCGTTGCCAACCATGACAGCATCGTGGTGCGCGGGGCGCGCGTTCACAACCTGAAGAACATCGATTGCCAGATTCCCCACAATCGCCTGACGGTCGTGACGGGAGTTTCCGGCTCGGGCAAATCGAGCCTGGCCTTCGACACCATCTATGCGGAAGGCCAGCGGCGCTACATCGAGTCGCTTTCCGCCTACGCGCGGCAGTTCTTGGAGCGCATGGAGAAACCGGATGTAGACGAGGTCGAAGGCATCGCCCCGGCCGTCGCCATCCGGCAAAAGAACTCCACGCGCAACCCGCGCTCGACGGTGGCGACAGCCACGGAGATCTACGACTACCTGCGACTACTCTACGCGCGAGTGGGTATTACGTCCTGCCCCGAGTGCGGAGAGGTGGTGCGCAAGGACAACGTTGATGAGATCGCTGACCGCGTTCTGGCGCTCGAGACCGGGAGGCGGTTCTATGTCCTGTTCCAGATCAACCGCGGTGTGCCTTCCCCGGTTGAAGGCGTTGAGCCGTCCCCGCGTAAAGGGCGAGCGAAACGCGGTTCGGCCACCTCGCAAGGAGCGCCGGCAGGCGCAGGTCTGACGACTGGCGGGATCGGTGCTTCGACACTGACGCCGCTGGATGAGTCGCTGAAGCCCCGGCTCACCTCGCTTCGGCAAAGCGGTTTCAACCGGCTCTACCAGGAAGGTAAAACCTTCGAGTTCTCGACGCCCGAGTCGTTGCTCGAGATCGATTTTGCGCGGCCGGTCTACATCCTGGTGGATCGCCTGGCCATCACCCCAGAGGTTCGCCAGCGCCTGATTGATTCCATCGAGCTTTGCTATCGCGAGAGCGGCGAGGCGATTCTGGAATTTGTCACCACGGATCCCTCGGCCGCACCCGTGCGGCTGGTTTTCAATGAGCGCTTTGAGTGCAAGAAATGCCGGAGGGTTTTTCAGGAGCCCGAGCCGGGCTTCTTCTCATTCAACAATCCTTACGGCGCTTGCCCGCGCTGCCAGGGCTTCGGGAACACCATCGATTTCGATCTCGACCTGGTCATTCCCAATAAGAACAAGAGCCTTTCCGAAGGCGCTGTCGAACCCTGGACGAAGCCGCGCTATCGAAGCTTCTCCAACGAAATGCGCAGCCTGGCGCGCTCGCGAAGTATTCCCGTGGACGAGCCTTACTACAGGCTCACACCTGAGCAGCGCCGGTGGGTCATCGAGGGCGACGACGAATTCGAGGGCATCCGCGGGTTCTTCGCATACCTCGAACGGAAGAAGTACAAGTTGCACGTGCGCGTCTTCCTCAGCCGCTACCGCGGCTACGCGCTCTGCCCGGAATGCCAGGGCGGCCGCGTGCGCCGCGAGGCGCTAAACGTCCGCATCGAAGGCAAGTCCATCACCGATGTCTGCCGCATGTCCATTCAGGAGGCCTATCGCTTCTTCAACGAGCTGCGCCTGACGCCCTTTCAGGAAAAGGTCGCGGAGAAGGTGCTCGAGGAAATCCGCTCGCGGCTGAAATACCTCTACAAGGTCGGGTTGGAATACCTTACGCTCGACCGCCTGGCTTCTTCGCTATCCGGAGGTGAGTCGCAGCGAATTCAATTGGCAACCTCGCTCGGCTCGAACCTGGTGGGCGCGCTCTACGTCCTCGATGAGCCCTCGATTGGTTTGCACGCGCGTGACACCAGCCGGCTGATCGATATCCTGGGGAGCCTGCGCGACCTCGGGAACACTATCCTGGTCGTCGAGCACGATCCGGAAATGATGCGCAACGCCGAGAAGATCCTGGACCTCGGACCGGGCGCCGGCGAGCACGGGGGGCGAGTCGTCTATGAAGGCGATCTGGCCGGGCTCAAGGCAGACACGCACTCCCTGACCGGGCGATACCTTTCCGGTGAGCTCGAAATCCCGATCCCCAACGAGCGCCGGAGGCCGGGCAAGAACTGGCTCCGCATCCGAGGCGCACGCCAGCACAACTTGAAGTCCATCGACGTCGATATTCCTCTCGGGTTGATGGTGTGCATCGCGGGCGTCTCGGGCTCCGGGAAATCGACTTTGGTTCACGATGTTCTCTACAACGCTCTCATGTCCCGCCGGGGGGTTGCGGCGCCGCGCGCCGAGTACGAGCGCATCGAAGGTGACAACCTGCTGGCGGACCTCGTCCTCGTGGATCAGTCGCCTTTGGGCCGGACGCCGCGTTCCAATCCCGTCACGTACCTCAAGGCGTTTGACGCGGTGCGCGAATTATTTGCCTCCACGCCCGAGGCCCGCAAGCGCAATCACTCCCCCGGCCACTTCTCCTTCAACATTCCCGGCGGGCGTTGCGAGACCTGCCAGGGAGACGGCACGGTAACCGTGGAAATGCAGTTTCTCGCCGACGTCGAGTTGGTCTGCGAGGAGTGCAGCGGGCGGCGCTTCAAGCCCAGCGTGCTCGATATCCGCTACAAAGGCAGGAACATCTACGATGTCCTGCAGATGACCGTGAAAGAAGCGCTGGCTTTCTTTTCGAATGTCCCGAAGGTGACCAGCAAGATCCGCGTGCTCGATGAAGTAGGCCTGGGCTACCTTCGCTTGGGCCAGTCCGCCACGACGCTCTCGGGCGGGGAAGCGCAGCGCGTGCGCCTGGCGGCTCACCTGGCGCACCAGACGAGCGAGAATACTCTCTTCATCTTTGACGAGCCCACGACCGGGTTGCACTTCGACGACATCAGCAAACTGTTGGCTGCCTTTCGCAAGCTCATCGAGGCGGGCGGCAGCGTCCTGATCATCGAGCACAACCTCGACGTCCTAAAAAGCGCCGACTGGATCATTGACCTTGGCCCCGAGGGGGGCGATGATGGTGGGTATGTGGTCGCCGCGGGACGGCCCGAAGACGTCCTCAGGAATCCTCGCTCGTACACCGGGAAATACCTGGCGCGATACCTCTCCAACCATGAAGGACCGCCTGCTCCCCGAACGAAGTCGCGCTGACCTTCTCGCCGTCGTCTCTCTGGGTTTTTTTTTGGGTGCGGTTGTTCCACTTTGGGCTGAGAAGCCACAGCAGAAACCTGCCGCGAGCTCGCCCGATGTCGCCGCGTTGCTTAAAACCGCCAGCGAGGCGCTCGACCGAAAGGATTTTGCCGCAGCCGCCAAGGCTCTCGAAGTAGTCGTCCGAGAGCACTCCGACATGGCCGCCGCATGGTTCAACCTGGGTTACGCGTACTCAGGCCTGCACCAGGACGACGAAGCGGTACGCGCCTACCAGAAAGCCCTGCAACTCCAGCCTGACCTCTTCGAGGCCCGTCTGAATCTTGGCATCCTGCTGATCCAGATGAAACGCGGCGCCGAGTCGCTGCCGCACCTCGAAAAGGCGGTGACGCTCAAGCCGCAGCACGCGCGCGCCCATCTCTATTATGGCCGGGCGCTCGGCCTCATCGGCCAGCCCGATGCAGCAGAGAAAGAATTCGAGGAAACTCTCAGGCTCGATTCAGCACTCGGTATGGCACATTTCGACCTGGGGCAGGTTCGTCTTGGCAAAAAAGACTACGCGAATGCCCTGGCCTCCTTTCAGAAAGCTTCCGAAACTGATCCCAAGCTCGCTCAGGCGGACCTCGGAATCGCGCTCGCGCTGGAAGGGCTGAACCGGGCGCCGGAATCCGTCACGCACTTCGAGCAATATTTGGCGGCGACGCCGGGTGACCTTGAGACGCGCTTTCACCTGGCGCGAATTTATCTTCAGGAAGGAAAGAACGAGCTGGCACTCGATAACCTAAAGGCTGTTTACCAGAGTAATTCGCAGACGCCGGGCGTCGCGGCCGCACTTGGGGATGTCTGTGCCTTGCTGAAGAAGTTCGCGGAATCGGAAAAGTACTACCGGCAAGCTGTGGCGGTCTCCCCCAATGAGCCCGATCTCCGCCGCGCCTTGGGCCAGACGCTGCTTGACCAGGAAAAACTTGGGGAGGCCGAAAACGAGTTCCGTACCACCCTCAAACTCGACCCGAGGAATCACGATGCGGCCCAGGGTCTCGCCACGAGCATCTACTTACAGAAACGTTATCCTGAGGCCATCCCTTGGTTCGAGCAATTGTCCCAGGCGCCCAACGCCCCAGCCGGCGTGTTCTTTGTGCTTGCCACCTGCTACGACCACCTGCACGATTTGCCACACGCCATCCAGAACTATGAGCGCTTTCTGCAACTGTCGCACGACCAGAGCCCGGATCAGGAATGGCAGGCGCGAGAGCGGCTGAAACCTCTTCGTCGCGAGCTGCGAAAATAGCTATAATTGCTGCGATGGGCTCCCCTCGACAACACCTGGTCGCCTCCTTGCTGTTGAGTGTTCTGATGATTCTGGCCGCCGCGGTTTCTCCCGCCCGGGGCGCCGAGAGCGAGGCGGGCTTGCTGGCGCGCCTCCGGCGGGAATCCGATCCCGTCAGGAAAGCCAAGATCGAGATCCGCCTGTCCCGGCTGAAACTCTCCCAAGCTATGAGCGCTTGTGGAAAAGGGGACTTCGAGGCGACCAACGAGCTCCTGGCCGCGTACCTGGAGAGGATTAAGAGCGCCTGGGCGACACTGAAAGCCTCCGGGCGCCAGGCGCACAAGAAGCCAGCGGGATTCAAAGACCTCGACATCGCACTTCGAGAAGATTCGCGATACCTCGAGGACCTCAGGCACCGCGTCCCTTACATGGCGCGTTCCCCGGTGGATAAGGTGGCGGAAGAGGTCGAAGTTCTGAGGAGTGAAGTGCTAAAGGCATTGTTTCCGACCGAACCTCCGCGCAAGACCGGCGACGCGCCCCTCCGACGCGCCGGGCCCAATTTCTGGATGCGGATTACTTAGGGATGAAACTTCCTCGCAGCACACTCTGGCTATTGCTGGCACTGTTGGTCGTGTCTGCACCCGAGCTCTGGGGTCAGACAGGAGCCAACCTCAACGACGAGGAGCAGGACAAGCTTCGCGAGGCTCAGGAGCCTGCGGAACGGATCGGCATCTATCTCGACTTGTTGCAGGTCCGCCTGGAGCGGTTTGAGAGCTACCGCAAGAAACCGCCCGACTCACGATATGACACTGGCGGTTACCTTGACGACGTCTTGGTGGATTATATCGCGCTGAACGACGAGCTGAAAAACTGGATCGAGCTTCAGTTCCAGCACACCGGGGACATGCGGGGCGGCTTGCGTGCTCTCCTGGAGCGAGGCCCGCAGCAACTGGCGCAATTACGCGCCGTCCAGCAGTCGCCGGACAATTATTCGCCCCAGTATAGCGATGCGCTTCGCGATGCCATCGACCAGCTTTCCGACACGATCGAGGGCGCCACCAAGGCGCTTGCCGAACAGGAAAGAAAGTTCGGGCAGATGAAGCGTGAGGAGAAGGCCGAGACGCAGGCTTCCAAAGAGCGCGAAAAGGAAGAGAAAAAACGCACGAAGGAAGAGAGGAAGCTTCGAAAACGGCAGCGCAAAGCCAAAGTTCCTGGCGAAATCGAAGAAAACTGAGACGGATGTTGACGACTCCCACCCTCCAAATTCAACCCCAGCAGATCCCGCTGCCCCTCGATCCCACCGTGACTCTGGGAGACCTGTTTGCAAGAGTCTTTCGTCGGTTGAGCGTGAAGCGGCCACCACCTGCCTTCCGGGTGGACTACCGGCCCTTCGCCAACCTGCGGAGCAGTGTGCATCTGCGCGACAACTGCGCTGTCGTCCACATCTCCGACCTTCTGGAGAAGGCGCCACCGATCGTTACCGAGGCGCTGGCGGAGATCTTACTGGCGCAACTTTTCCGCCGCCGGCCGTCGCGCGAGGCCCGTGCCTGTTACCTGGCTTATGTCATGAATCCCGCTGTGCGGCACAATATCGATGAGGCGCGGCGAAGGCGCGGCCGCAAGCGCCTCCTTCCTCCCCACGGGCACCAATACGACCTGGAGGAGATTTTTGCGAAGCTGAACCGCCGTTTCTTTCGCGGCGAACTCGTGCCGCCGCGCCTCGGCTGGAGCCCGACCCGCTCCCGGACAGTCCTCGGCCATTACGACGCAGCGCACGGGGTCATCATCATCAGTCGCGCGCTCGATTCTGAGAAAGTCTCGCGCCACCTGGTCGAGTACCTGGTCTTCCACGAAATGTTGCACATCCGCTACCCGGTGGAACGCAACGGCCATCGCCGCGTGGTTCATTCGCGCCAGTTCCGTGAGGCGGAAAAGAAATTTCCCGAATTCGAACAGGCGCGCCGGGAGTTAAGACTCATCTGCCCCTAACGCGGTGGGCAGCAGTCGGGGACTGGTACCGTGGCAATTTCAGCACGCACAAGCGCTGCAAAGCTACAATGGAGAACCCCACTCCACCCTGCTTGCCGGAGGATTCGTCGATGCACGCAACCATCATTCGTACCCTTATGCTCCTCACAGTCGCGGGTAGCGCCTGGGTTTCCGCTTTCGCCGCGCAGCCACTCGTGGTGGCTTCGCCCGACGGGAACGTCTCCATAACCTTCGAGTTGAAGGTGAACGCTCAGCCCTACCTGCCCGGCGTGCGCGCCTTCTACCGAATTTCTTACAAGGGTGTGCCAGTCCTGGTTGATTCACCGCTGGGTATCGACTTCAAAGACGGAAGGCCACTCGATGAGGACTTCGAGATCATCGGCACAGAACGACAGTCGCATGATGAGAGTTGGGAGAACCGTTTTGGAGCGCGACGCAGAGTTCGTGACCACTACAACCAACTCTCTGTCTCACTGCGCGAGCGCCGGGCGCCCGGTCGACGGGTGGATGTGGTTTTCCGCGCCTACGACGAGGGAGCGGCCTTTCGCTACGTCCTGCCGAAGCAAGACTCTCTCGAGAAGTTTACGGTTTCTTCGGAAAACACCGGTTTCAACTTCCCGCGCCTGGTGTTTGCGCACGCGCTCAACCTCGGCAGCTTCACGTCCGATTATGAGGACGACTACCATCGCGTGAGCCTGGACCAGATCAAACCAACCTCCATCGTGGCGCTGCCGCTGCTTGTCGAAATCCCGGACGGGCCTTGGGTGGCTCTGCTGGAGGCTGACTTGACTGATTACGCAGGCATGTACGTGGGCGGCGTCATGGGCACGCCGAATGCCCTCATGAGCAAGCTCTCGCCCCTTCCGACCCGCTCGGATGAAGCGGTGGTCGGCACGACGCCCAAGGCGACGCCGTGGCGCATCGTTCTGGTTGGCTCGCGGCCCGGTGAGCTGATCGAGAACAGCTACCTGGTGCTGAATCTCAGCGCGCCCTGCGCCCTCGCCGACACCAGCTGGATCCAGCCCGGCAGGGCCGCGTGGGACTGGTGGTCGGGAAGCTTCGCGCACAACGTCAACTTCAAGCCGGGCATGAACACCGCGACCATGATGCACTACGTGGATTTCGCCGCGCGGCACAAGCTCGAATACATGCTCGTCGATGCCGGATGGTATCCGGAACAGGATTACACCCACCCCGTTGATATCCTTCACCACACAGCGGAAACCGACGTGCCGCGCATTATCGAGTACGCGAAGGCCAAGGGGCTGAAGGTCCTGCTCTGGGTCTTCTGGGGCGCGCTCGACAAACACCTGGATGAAGCGCTGGCCCTCTACAAGCAATGGGGTGCGGCGGGCGTCAAAGTGGATTTCATGAACCGTGATGATCAGGAGATGGTGAATTTCTACGAGCGCGTGGTGCGCAAGGCCGCTGAGTACAAGATGACGGTGGACTTCCACGGCGCCTACAAACCCACCGGGCTGCGCCGGACCTATCCCAACCTGCTCACGCGCGAAGGAGTGATGGGGCAAGAATACAGCAAGTGGAGCGACCGCATCACCCCGCAGCACGAGGTGACGTTGCCGTTCACGCGCATGCTCGCCGGGCCGCTCGACTACACCCCGGGCGGTTTTCGCAACGCCACGCGCGAGCAGTTCAAAGCGCGGGACCTCGAGCCCATGACGCAGGGCACGCGCGCCCACGAGCTCGCCAAATACGTCGTCTTTGAAAGCCCGCTGGTGATGGTTTCCGATTACCCCGAGGCTTACGAGGGCCAGCCGGGGTTTGAGTTTATCGAGAAAGTGCCGACCGTTTGGGATGACACGAAAGTGTTGAGCGGCGAGCCCGGCCAGTTCGTCACCATCGCGCGCCAGAAGGGTGACGGCTGGTTCATTGGGAGTATGACGAACTGGGATTCACGCGACCTGGAACTTCCACTCAGCTTCCTGGGCGCGGGCGAATACGAAGCTCAAATCTTCGCCGACGGCGCGGACGCCGACAAGGTCGCGACGAGCCTCAGCATCACGAAGAAGCGCGTGAAGGCGAGCGACAAGCTCAACATCCACCTTGCCCCCGGCGGCGGGGCGGCGGTGATCTTCACGTCCGGGAAGTAGCGCGGAAAGTCGCAGTATGCAGTGAGCAGCCGTGATAGTTGCCGCTACGACTTGCCCCGCCCGTAAAGCAGCCGTCCCGGTTTGGCGCTCGTGTGCTCGCCCTTATTCAGAACGACGGTGCCATTGACGATCACGTATTCGATTCCCACCGAATACTGAAGAGGGTTTTCAAACGTGGCTTTGTCGCCGACGGTTGCAGGATCGAAAATCGCAATATCGGCGGCGAGGCCAGGCCGCAGCAAACCGCGGTCGCTGAGGCCTTCGATGGCGGCAGAAAATGAAGTCATTTTGCGAATCGCTTCCGGCAGCGTGAGAACTTTCTGCTCGCGCACGTAGTAGCCGAGCACGCGCGGAAATGTCCCGTAGAACCTCGGGTGCGGCTTGCCGATGAACTCCATCTGCGGCGTCACCGCGACGCCGTCGGAGCCGACGCCGACCCAAGGTTGTTTCATCGCCAGTTCCACGTCGGCGGTGTTCATCCCGAAGTAAACTGCCTCGGCCGCGCCGCCTTCGGAGATCAGCAAGTCGCACAGCGCGTCGAGCGGGTCTTTGCCCATCATCTTGGCGACCTCGTCCATGCGCTTGCCTTCGTATTTCTTGTTCTCGGGCCTTTGGAGCGACGCCACCAGGACGCCGTGCCATCCGCCGACGCTCTTGACTTCGTCGTCGCCCCAGCCGGGCAGGCCGGTCTCGATGGCGCGACGGATCTCGGCGCGGTTCTTCGGGTCCTTCAGCCGCTCAACGATCTGCTCCGACGTTCCCTCGAGATATTTCGGCGGCAGGCACATTTCGAGCCCGGTCATCGCGGCGATGTAAGGGTACTGGTCGGCGGTGATGTCCACGCCGCGGTCGCGCGCCGCTTGAATGCGCGCCACCTGCTCCGGCATGTGCCCCCAGTTGGCGTGGCCGTATTTTTTGAAGTGGAAGATGTGCGTGGGCAGCCCACCTTTCTCGCTGATCTCGATGGCTTCGTCGATGGCGCTTAGGCTCGTGTCGCTCTCGCTGCGAATGTGACTGGCGTAGATGCCACCGTATTTCGCTGCCACTTTCGCCAACTCGATCAGTTCATCGGTTTTGGCAAACGAATTGGGCGGGTAGATCAGTCCGGACGAGAGGCCAATGGCGCCCTCGCGCATGGCCTGGTCGACCAAGGCTTTCATCCTTTCAAGTTCTTCCGCGGTGGGAGCACGATCGACGTTTCCGAGGACGCAGTTGCGGACCTGGCCGCTGCCCACGTAGGACGCGATGTTCACCGAAATGCCCTGGCGCTCGACCCGTGCAAAGTATTCGCCCAGGGTCGTCCAATCCCGCTTGAAACCGTAGCGGCGCAGACTCTTGTCGAAGTCTGTGACTACTGGACCCACCACCGGCGCCGCTGACTCCGACTCACCCAGGATTTCGGTGGTCACACCCTGGCGGATTTTACTCTGCGCCGCGCCATCCACGAGCAGCGTGTAATCCGAGTGGCTGTGAAGATCAATGAATCCCGGCGAGACAATCAACCCTTTGGCGTCGATCACCTGGCGCGCCGGGGCATTCGCCAGGCGGCCGATGTCGGCAATCTTTCCGTCCTTCACTGCCACGGAGCCCGCGTACCACGGGCCGCCGCTACCATCGAGGATGTGGCCGTTCACGATCAGCAGATCGTATTGCGGCTCCTCGGCCGCCGGAAGCACATCAAGTCTGGGCAGAAGAAGCAGCGCTGCCAAGCCAAGGGCGATCACTAACCAGCTACTTAGAGTTCTGAGGGAACGTTTCAACGCAACCTCCGTCAACGACAAGATTAGGTGCAAGGCATTATACTGGACTCCTATGAGCAATGAATCTGCGACCAAGCTCGTTCCCATTCGGGTCTTCAGTGGTGTCACGGCGGCCTTCAACGCCGAATTGGCGCGAAACGTCCTCGCAGCAGAAGGAATCGACAGTATGGTGGCTGGGGAGACCGCCGTGGAAGTGATCCCGCTTGGTCAGGAAGTGCCGTTGCTGGTTCGGGAAGAGGATGCGCAACGTGCAGGAGAGGTGCTCGTGGGCTACTTCGAAACACCTGCGGATGTTGCGGGCTCCGAAGAGTAACTCAAGGCGGTGCCGTGGATGGTTGCCCGGAGTCGGCCCGCTTTGACGAAACAGGTCGCGCGTTCTTGTGCTGCCGCTCCAGCCGCTCGATGGCCTTTTGAACCTCTTTTGCCTCTTCAGCTTCTTTCGCCGAAGGTAACAGGTCAAGATACCCGCGATAATTCTCCAGCGCCTTCTGCTTCAGGCCCAGCCGGTCGTAAACCCTTCCCATTCCCAGGCAAGCCTGAGGGTTGTAAGGATCGGTCTTCGCTGCTTCCTGAAAGCGGCTGAGGGCGGCGCGGTACTTCTTCCGGCGCAAATAGAAATTGCCGACCTCGACCGATTTCCAGGCGGGAGGAGTGACAAGGGGTTTCACATCTTCTTCGGCTTCGGGCTCGGCTTGAGGAGCCGGGGCACGCTTTACCTCTTGGGCGCAAATCGCCGGCGGCGATAACGGGCCGACGATCAGACAAACGGAAAGCGTCGTATAAAAAACCCGCATCAATTGAATTCTCTGCGCACCTGCGCCCTGTGTCAACGGAGCAGGCGCCGCCGGCCGTTCATTCTTATGATGCGAGTTTGCGAGCGCTGGTTTCTGCCGTTAGCGCTTTGGCGCTCCCGGCAAGCCGCTTTAACGGTTGGTCGGTTTGAAAACTTCCTGCCACGGGAGATAATGAAACCCGGAGCAACCGGTGAACGAATTCCTGAAGCCGAAGGCCGAAGCGCTGCCCGCTCAACCGGGCGTCTACATCTTCAAGGACGAGGCGGGCAAGCCCATCTATGTCGGGAAAGCTAAGTCACTCCGTCACCGCGTCCGGTCCTACTTCCAGGAATCACGCCCTGCGGATACCAAGCGCGACCTGATGTTGGACGCTGCCTCCGACCTGGAGACCATCCTTGTCGACAACGAGAAAGAGGCGACGGCGCTCGAGAACAACCTGATCAAGCAGTACAAGCCGCGCTACAACGTGCTGCTTCGCGACGACAAATCTTATCCCTACATCAAGCTGACACTCGGCGAGCGTTTCCCGCGCGTGTACGTGACCCGCCGGCTGAAGAAGGACGGCTCCATCTACTTCGGGCCGTATTTTCCCGCCAGCCTCGCCTACCGAATCGTGGACCTCGTCCACCGCCGCTTTCTGGTGCCGTCGTGCGGCGTGGACTTGACGCGATACCACCCGCGCCCCTGCCTGCAGTTCTATATCCAGCGCTGTCTGGGACCGTGCGTCGAGGGCCTGACCACAGCGGAGCGCTACGGCGAGGCGGTGCGCGACGTCCGCTGGCTGCTGGAAGGGCGCGAAAGCGACTTGGTTCGCGACCTCCACGCGCGCATGATCGCCGCGTCGGAGAGGGAGCAGTTCGAGGAGGCGGCGCGCTATCGCGACCTGGTCTCAACCGTCGAGCAACTGCGCGAGCGGCAGAAGATGGCGGCATCGCACGGTGAGGACGCCGATGTTTTCGGCTTTCATCAAGAGGGCCCGCTCGTCGCGGTCAACCTGTTCCACCTGCGCGGCGGCCGCGCCGTTGACCGCCGGGAGTTCTTCTGGGAAGACCTGGAGGATTTCAACGCGCGCGAACTGTTTTCGTCGCTGGTCAAACAGGTCTACCTTGACCAGCCTTATTTGCCGGGCGAGATCCACGTGCCGGTGGATTTTGAAGACCTCGAGGTTTTGGAAGAGTTGTTGTCGGAAAAGCGCGGGCGCAAAGTTCAAATCATGACCCCGCAACGCGGCCAGAAACGCGCCCTGCTGGAACTGGTGGCGAAGAACGCGCGGCATTCTTTCGAACGGCGGTTCCGCGTCCTCAAGCCGCAGGCGCGCGAAATGCTCGAGGGTCTCGCCGAGGCGCTTGACCTGCCGAAGCCACCCAATCGTGTCGAGTGCTTTGACGTATCGCACATCCAGGGTTCCGATACCGTCGCGTCCATGGTCGTTTGGGAAGCCGGGCGCATGAAGAAATCCGAGTACCGAAAGTTCATCATCAAGACAGTCCTGCGGAACGACGACTTCGCCAGCATGCGAGAGGTCGTGGGCCGGCGGTATCGACGGCTGCAGGAAGAAAAGAAACCGCTCCCGGACCTGATCCTCGTAGATGGCGGAATTGGCCAGCTTCACGCCGCGGCGGGCGCGCTGGAGGGGTTGCAGATCATCAACCAACCCTTGGCCAGCATCGCGAAGAAGGAAGAGATCCTCTACGTCTGTGGGCGGGAGAATGACCCGGTCGTGCTGGACCACCACTCACCTGTGTTGCACCTGGTTCAGCAGATTCGGGACGAGGCACATCGGTTCGCGGTGACTTTCCATCGGGCCCGTCGCTCCGGACGACAGTTGACCTCCGAACTGCTCATGATTCCCGGGGTGGGAGCGAAGACAGCGAAGAAACTTCTCACCCAGTTTGGAAGCCTGGAAAGACTGAGATCCCTGTCATTGGAGGAACTCGGCCAAGCGGTCAGGCCGTCACAGGCAGCACGAATCGTCGAGCATTTCCAAGGGAGAGGAGGTGCTGACAAGTAGAATTATAAACGGTCCGGTCGGACTATTATTAACGTACATCTTTTTCTTGCCTTTGTCCTTGTAACTGTAAACACTGTCATGCTACAGTTGGCCCGCACAGAGTTGGAGGTGTACCATGAGTGAGTGCAAGGGAACCTCGTACTTGGCATTCCTGCTGGTCGGGGTGGGCATTGGTGCGGGCCTGGCCTTGCTCTTTGCTCCGCAGTCCGGCAAGGAAACGCGGAAGTACCTGGCCCGCCGGGCCGAGGACGGGAAGGAATACATGACCTCCATGGGGAGGGAAATCCGCAAGCAGGCTGAAGACGCGGTGGGCAGAGGCAAGGACTTGGCAGCGAGATTCACGTAACAGCGAACGAGGAGGTTTACAATGAGTGAAGAGAACGGTGCTTCGAAGGTTGCATTCTTCCTGGCCGGCATGGGCATTGGTGCCGTCCTGGCGCTGCTCTTTGCGCCGAAGTCTGGCAAGGAGACGCGTGACTTCCTCACGCAGAAGGCCGAGGAAGGCAAGGACTATGTTGCCTCCAGGGGTCGTGAATTGCGCAAGCAGGCTGAGGACGTCGTGGACAAGGCGAAGGACGTGGTGAGCAAGCAAAAGGAGCAACTCTCCGCGGCGCTCGAAGCCGGCAAGCAGGCTTATCAGGAAGAGAAGGGCAAAGCCCGCTAGACGGCTTCGGACGACTGAATCGCTAAAGGCTGAACAATGGCCAATGATCCTACGCTGAGTGTGGTCTTAGTCCTGGTTGCCGTGGCGGTGCTGATGCAAGCTGGGGCGATGGTCGGGATCTGGCTCGCCATCAAGAAGATCCACGGCGAGGTGGCGGGCGTTCGCGCCGACGTCAAGCAACGTCTCGACCCGCTGACTCAGAACGTGAATGAGCTGCTGTCCGGCTCGCGCGAACCCGTGCGGAACATTACCGCCAACCTCGCGGAAATCAGCCGCATCCTGCGTGACCGGACCAGCCACGTCGATGGCATGGTGGCGGACCTGGTGGACAAGAGCCGCCTGCAGATCGTGCGGGTGGACCAGATGGTGACCGACTTGGTGGCGAAAGTAGAGACCACGGCCGACACCGTGCAGCGCAACGTGCTCGCCCCGCTGAACGAAGTCTCGGCGGTCGTCAAGGGTGTGCGATCGGGTCTGGAGTTCCTATTCTCCCGGCGCCGGTCTCCGACCGTGACCGAGACGGTCCAGGACGAGCAACTGTTTATCTAGAGGACCGTCCGTGGTTCCCCGCCGGCCACGACGGCGCCTTTCTATCTTCTATCGGACCGCGGGAAGATTCAGTTTGACCAAGCACACCCGCCCCAGAGACCCCGTTCGTCCCCAGAGGGTGCGTAAATCCTGCGTTGCCATCTTTGCGCGCGCCCCATCTCCGGGTCGCGCCAAAACGCGCTTGATTCCGCTGCTTGGCGCGCGTGGCGCAGCGGATTTTCAGGCCGCGTTGCTTGCCGACACGGTCCGAAAGGTCAGCACGCTCACCGGACCGATTTCTCGCTACATATTCATTTCCGGCCATGCTTTTCCCATCAACTCAACGCTCGCAAATTACACCTTGGAGCAGCAACGCGGCCGCGACCTGGGTGAACGCCTGGGGGGCGCCTTCCGGCAACTTCTTCAGCGCCACCGCGCCGCCATCGTGATTGGCACGGACTCGCCGCTGCTGCCTTCCAGAATTCTTCGCCAAGCCGTGAGCGAATTGCGTTCCTGCGACGCCGTGCTCGGTCCTTGTCCTGATGGCGGCTACTACCTGATCGGCCTGCGGCGGATGAGTCCGGGTCTGTTTCGCGGCGTTCGTTGGGGAACGGCTCATGCCTTCCGCGACTCGCTCGGGAACATCCTTCGGCAAGGCATCTCCTGCTCGATCCTCGATCCGGTCGCGGACATCGACCGGCCCGAAGATTTCCGCCGGCTCGAATCGGAAATGGCGAACAGCCCTGCGGCGCGACGCGGCGCGCCCGCAGTCTGGAGTTTCATCAGAAAGCACGGATCGTCCGATCTGTAGTAATCTCTCGCCTGAAGAGGGGGACGACAATGGCAAAGCGAGATGCCCAGCGGGTTGAACGATCAGACGCAAAAGCAGGCGCCCACCGGAACGGGAGGAGTGCGGAAAGTTTCTCGCGTCGCTCCTTCCTGACCTCGTCGGCCGTGGCGGTGGCCGCGGGGACCTTGACACGAACGTGGGCGGGCACGAAAGGCGGCGTGACAGCCAGCAAGAAGAAAGTGGTTGTGGGCGGCCACCTTTGGGTGTACGCGGCCACGCAGCCCGGGTACGACCCCTTTCCGGTCTTGGAGACCGTTTTTGCTGACCTGAGCTACGCCGGAATCGAGGCGGTCGAACTGATGGAGAGGGCGCTGCGGCATGACGACGCGGTGGAGCGTATTGGAGAGCTTTCCCAAAAATACAAACTGCCCGTCCTGGGGACATCGTTCGAAGGCGACATGTGGAACCGCGCCGCGCACACTGCCATCCTCGAAGATGCCGAGAGGGTAGTGGCGCGCTTGGCCAAGCTGGGGGGCAGGACGTTCGGGACCTCGGTGGGGAAAAGCCCGAACCCCAAGACACCGGAACAACTCGACGCCCAGGCGGAAATGTTGCGGAAGATCACGGCGCTTTGTGCGGGGCATGGGATCGTCCTCAACTTGCATAATCACACCTACGAAGTTGAAAACAACGAACACGACCTGAAGGGCACGCTGGCGCGAGTTCCTGATGCCAAACTCGGCCCGGATCTCAACTGGCTGTTGCGCGCCGGAGTCGATCCGGTGGACTTCATCAAGCGTTACGGAGCGCGAATCATCTTCCTTCACCTGCGGGACCAAAGGGCCGATGGAAAGTGGTCGGAAGCCCTGGGAGAGGGCAACATGGATTACGCCGCGATCGGCCGGGAGCTCCAGAAGGTCAACTTCTCCGGCGACGCCGTAATCGAGCTCGCCCACGAGAGGGATTTCAAGCTGACGAGGCCGCTCGGCGAAAGCTGGAAGATGAGTCGTGATTTTGTGAGGAAGACGTTAGGCTATTGAGGGATTGAGAGGAGCGTGGTGGACGCGGTGAATGGAAGACCCAGTTCATCGTGCCGCCTTTTATTCATTTTCATCATGGAGGACTTATGAGCCAAGAAATCCCCTTAGGAAGAAGGGCGTTCCTGAAGAATGTCGGAGCCGCCGGCGCAGGCCTTGCCGTTGGCCTCCGTGGCGCTCCGGCCCTGCTGGGCGCCGCGAGCCCGAACGAGACGATTGGCGTGGCCTGCATCGGTGTGGGGACGCAGGGGCATCGCCTGATGCGCCTGGCCCAGGCAGTCCCCAACACCGAGATCCGTTTGATCTGCGACCTTTACGCTGGCAACGTGGCGCGCGCGCAAAAACTCTGTACGAACCCCAAGGTGCGGGTGATGAAAGAATGGGAGAAGGTGGTTCGGGATCCGGACATCGATGTCGTCATTGTCGCCGCTCCGGACTTCTGGCACGCGCCCATGACCGTAGCCGCGGCAGAGTCGAAGAAGGACATCTACGTCGAGAAAGGTTGGTGCACGAAGCTCGCGGACGCCAAGGCCATGCGCAAGGCCGTGAAGAACAACAAGGTGGTGCTGCAGCTCGGGCATCACTACAACAGCTTGCCCACGTTTCACAAGGCGCGCGAGATCCTTCAGTCCGGCGCGCTGGGGAAAGTGCCCTTGGTCCGCACTTACATCGACCGCGCGCAGGAGGCTCCGGAGTGGAAGTTTTACACCGATTATGACATTCACGAGTTGCCCAAGGATGCAGGCCCCGACACCATCGATTGGGAGCGCTTTATCGCCAACGCGCCGCGGCGGCCGTTCAACGCGGAACGCTTCTTCACCTGGCGGTGCTACTGGGATTACGGAACGGGGATCGCTGGCGACCTGCTCAGCCACCTGTGGGATTCCGTCAACATGGTGATGGGCATGGGTATTCCGGAGAGCGCCGTCACGCATGGCGGGCGCTACTTCTGGCAGGATGACCGCGAGGTGCCCGACCAGTGGACCGTGATGTACGATTACCCCAAGCAGAATCTTGCAGTGGGCTTCGCCTGCAATTTCCACAACAACCACGTCGGCGAGAGAGCCCAGTATCTGGGGCGCGACATGACGCTGGAAGTCTCGCCCGAGTTCTGCCGGACCTATACCCCCGAGTGGAAACCGGATTATCTGAAGAAGGCCGGTCCGGCACAGGCCGCCGCCTCACAGGCGGGACTGAATCCGAACGACGCGAGTATCCCTCCGGACTATTCCTACAAGGACGGCGACCTGAAGGTGACCTCCCACATGGAGGATTTCCTGGGCTGCGTTCGTTCGCGAGCCCTGCCTCGTTGCCATGTGGACCGAGCATTTGAAGAAGCCGTGGCGTTGCTGATGTCCGTGGAGGCCTACAAGCAGGAGCGGAAAGTGCGCTGGGACCCCGTCCGCGAGGCCATCGTTTAATCGTCGCGCCTGTAGCGGCGGTCGGCGCCTGCCCCGCCATAGCGGAGACCACCACCACAGCTAGACCTCGACGCGGGCGATCCAGCCGCCGCCCAGGACTTCATCGTCGGCGTAGAAGACGGCCGCCTGGCCGGGAGTGATGGCGCGCTGCGGTTCGATGAACTCGACCGAGGCTTCGGCGTTGGTGCGAGCCTCAACGCGCGCCGCAGCCGCGACGTGCTTGTTGCGAATCTTCACGTACGCCTCGATTGTCTCACCGCCGCCCAGCGGCCGAATCCAATTGACCTCCCGAACGATGAACCGGCGGTGGAAGAGCTCGGCATCAGGCCCAACGACCACGCGGTTGTGCGCTCGGTCAATCTCGATGACATAGAGCGGAGTGCCCACGGCCATCCCCAGGCCCTTGCGCTGCCCGACGGTGTAGTGATGGACGCCCGAGTGCTCGCCCAGCACGCGTCCGTCGGTTGAGACGATCTCGCCCGCGCGGTCGTCGGTTGTCTTGCCCTGTTCGGCGAGGTAGGCGTCGATGAACTCGCGATAGCTGCGCGAAGGGACAAAGCAGATTTCCTGGCTCTCGGGCTTCTCCGCCACGGGCAACTGCTTCGAGCGCGCGATGGCACGCACCTGTTCCTTGGTGAGATCCCCGAGCGGAAAGAGCGACCGCGCGAGCTGCTCTTGCGTGAGGCCGAAGAGAAAATAGGACTGGTCCTTGCCGCGATCGACGCCCGCCAGCAGCCGGTAGCGGCCCGTCCGTTCGTCGCGCCGGATGCGGGCGTAGTGACCCGTGGCGATGCGCTCGGCGCCGATCTCGAGAGCGCTGTGGACGAATTTTTCGAACTTGATTTCGGTATTGCAAAGGCTGCACGGGATGGGCGTTTCGCCGGCGAGGTAACGCTCGACGAACGGACGCACCACGTCGTTCTCAAAGCGCTCCTGGAAATTGAGGACGTAGTAAGGAATCGAGAGGAACTCCGCCACGCGGCGCGCGTCGTAGACGTCGTCGAGCGAACAGCAGCGGCCGCTGGCGTGGCCGGGCGTGCTCGCGCCGGCCTCAACCCCCAGCAGGCTCGGCAGGCGGCGCTGGTTCCAGAGCTGCATCGTCAGCCCGATGAGCGATCTCGAATTGTTTTCCGCGAGGAGCGCGGCGGCCGTGGA
>Ga0315281_10004250_pt1 | contig 20821 bp, 25 predicted proteins | sample YL17G07_0_MG_FD_204540 | JGI IMG/M metagenome (GOLD analysis project Ga0315281, IMG submission 204540) | Sediment microbial communities from Yellowstone Lake, YNP, Wyoming, USA - YL17G07_0 | ecosystem: Environmental > Aquatic > Freshwater > Lake > Sediment | place: USA: Wyoming | collected...
ACATCGTGGTGCTCTTTCCGGTGTGCCCATTTCAGCTTCTCCTCCGCTGTCATCTCCTCTTGCTTGACTTTTAAAGGTTCTCCGTAAGGACTCCGAAAAGAGGGCGCAAAAGGAATATACTCTCCCATTTCAAACGGTGCTCTCATTCCCATTCTTTGCCGAATCTCTGCCCTTGCTTCTCTCGCTTCCCTGCTCTCTCGAGAATACCCTATCACATACTTACCTTTTCTCTGGTAGGGTCTAACCTGAACCTGCGCTTTCTCTAAAATTATGTATTTAGGTTTTTTCATTACAATAAATCCTTCACATAATGAATTATAAAAATAGCTCCTGCTATTGAAAGAATCCCAAATATGATTCTAGCTATCATATTTTTCCATAAAAGGATTGTTGCAGTAATGAGTCCTCCTTCTACAAGAAAAACCGCTAGGCAAGCAAATAAAAATAACCAAGCCAATCCCGACCAGTCACTATGTCCCTTTTGATTTAGAAACATTTTTCCCCCTCAAATTAATTATGTATTTCGTTTCAGCTTTCTTCCAAGCGCAATCCAGAAAGTCGTAAGTCGATCCATCAAATATCCTACACCCTTGCGGACGATTGTGGTACATCCCACATCTGTATCCGCTATCAGACTTTTGTAACTCTGGACACGGATAAGGCAGTTTAATAAAAAGATTATCTTTAGTCTCTCGTATGACTTCGCAACCTCGCGCATCTAACCAATCCTCCATAACCGATTTATTCATTCCGTCAGGTCTGGTAACTGGCAGAACTAAGCATTGGCAACATTTACCGCAAGTCTTACACAATTCGCTCTTCTCTAATTCGCTTAACATTTGTATCCTCTCATTTACTCTAGTCTTATGAAGTAACCTATTTTCTCTTTTCTCTTTTGAGGTTTTACGGACTTAACTACTTCTTTTTTTTCTTCTATAGGTTTAATTTCGGACTTAGCCAATAGAAGACCAGCTTGAAATGTAACAGGGGGAGTAGTAATATCCCCTCTCTCTGCTGTTACTTTAATAGGTTCGGTAAATTCTATTTGCCCGGATAATGGAACAAAATATTGATTTCCTATAAATACTTCCAAATCATATTTGAAAACCCCAAGTTTAAAATATTTTTGTGGATCATTTAGCTTAAAGAACGCCTTTCCATCCGCATACCTACCTACATAACTAATCTTTGTTTGGTCAAAAATAGATAATCTAACTTCCGTAACCGACTCTGTTGTTCCGCTGATATCTACTATAAAAATCAATTCAGGTGAATAATCTAACCTTGTTTTAATTAAGTCCATCTTTTGTTCCTTTAGCCTTTACTAATAAAGGCATCCTTCTTGCTAGTATTTTTCCTGCAACATTTGGTATATTAAAATGACTTTCGTAAATTCTTCCTCTAAACCCAACATTAAAAATAACTGTTTTAGGTATAAAAAGATAAGTTCTTCTTTGCTCTCCCTTACCTCCGCCCCCGCCACCTCCTCTTGTCTGATATCCTGGAGTATATATAGAAGCTTGAGGCTCAACAGAAATTTCTATTTCAAAAGGACCTAAACCAAATGCCATATTTAGGTTCTGTGCTAATCCTAATCCTGAACCTATTCTCAAACTAAACACTGGATCGCATCTCCTGAGCCATTACTCCAATAGCTATATCTGAAATATCATTCCCGCCTTTATCTTTTAAAGCCTTTCTCAAGATATCATCACTATCGTCATCATTTCTAACTACGATATACCAAGTAGTTCCAATTTTTTCTAAATACCTTTTATTCCTTATATAAGCTGTTAATTGGATATCAGGAATAGACATTATCTTATTATGTTCTTCATGTGATAAAATTGCTTTGGAATCAACTTTATTAAGTTCTGTAAAAGTTAATTGGTCTGTTTTAATTTTTATCAAATCCACGCTCACCTGCGATGCCTTCGTATTTAAAGTGGATTCTTTTGCAACGCCATCAAGTTCTAAATCTAAACTTTCTACCGTAGCCTGTAAAGCAAGAGAACTAACATCAGCTTTATACTCGTCTTTCTTACTAATAATCTCAGGCTGTATCTTATCGGTTTCTATTTTAATTAAATCTTCTTCGGTTTTTATTGCTGTAATATCTGTCCACAAAATCGTATCTGTTTTTGTTTTTATAGTTAATACATTATTCCAATCTATTGTATCTGTTTTGTCTTTTATATCTCCAGACATAGTAATAATAGAATCAATATCCGTCCAGTCGACGGTGTCTGTTTTTGTTTTTATAGCTAATACATTATTCCAATCTATTGTATCAGTCTTGCTTTTGATATCTGTAATATCTGCCCAATTTATATGATCCGTCTTGGCCTTTATTGTCTGGATCGTGGCCTCTAAAGCTAAAGCAGATACATCGGCTTTGAATTCATCCTTTTTATTAATAATTTCAAGCTGTATCTTATCGGTTTCGGTTTTTATACTATCAATCTTTCCGCCGGTTTCCAAAGAACGTGTGGAGACTTTAGCATCAAGATTGTCCAGCAAACCTGAACGTTCGACCGAATAGCCTCTCTCCGAGAATTCCAAATCGATCTCATTACGAATCTGCGACGTTGATAAGTCGTTCATATCTGCGTTACGTTTAGAGTCCAAAACAAATATACCTATCCGTGACTTTGCTGAAATTGAGTTTACAGTTGCTGATGCAATAGCATTATAAGTCTTTCCAACCTCAAATCCATTACCAACTGTCGCTTCCACACTTACTCTATAATTACCCGTCTCACCAGCTCTTTTTACTACAGTTGGAGTTAAAATAGCCGTATCATTGTCATCTTCAAAAACTTTGCAAGTAGGAAGCGAATCTGCATCTTGTGCCATTCCTGTAGACGGATTATGTGTTGTAAAATCAAAAGTAATTGTATCCCCAAGTTTTCTCATTCCCATTATTCCTCTTCACCTTTAACCTGAATAACGTGGCTTCCACCGAATATCGGAAATGCTCCTATTCGTTCTATAAAATCGGGCTGGACTTTATAAGTTCTCTTTGCTAACAAATCCATAATCATTTCCTCATATGAAATCGGAACATGAGGAGAGCCTGATAAATCAAGTGTCAAATCTTCGACCGTCAAAATCCTTCTATTCACTAGCAAAGAAATAATAATATCTTCATACAGTTTCGCTACATGAGGAGGTCCGCCGGGTAAAGCTATTAAAACATCCTCTGTATCTAAAGATTTTTTATTCAAATAATAAATCATTTCTTCTAAAACTAATGGAGTTCCAGAAATAGAATTTTCAACATCTTCTGCTACAAATAATGTAGGACTTGTACCCGCCTCATTTTCTTCGGCACCCCATGCTCCGTGACTTGGTTCTGGGTTAACAAACTTTGTTACAAAAACTGCATCCCAATAAGCGGACACCTGACTCAAAGTGAAACCTAAAATGTGAACATCTGGACAATAATTGTCCTTACCTGTTACTGGCATAAGAGTCCCATCTATAATAAATTGTTTTAGGTTTTCCGAACTTCTTGCCACAAATGTGTGCCATCCGATCGTTCTATCAACACCACTGTTATATTGGATACTGTCCAATGTGTATTCGTATTGCGCAACATCATTCACTATCCCGATAAAAGAAGCTTCGCTTTCTCCAGAATCGATAGAAAACATGGCACATTCGGTCAAAGGAGAAAGTTCGTCATAAAAATGGACATGGGCCGCTTTATTACCGGTTGGAGGGGTCGTCCAGCCATGTAAAATCGTCGTCGCTAAAGGTGGTACTTTCACACTCTTAATCCCTGAATAGGCTTGATCTGTAGAAAGAGTCGGTGAACCAAATACAGTCCACTTACTTAAATTGACTTCAAAGTCGTCAAAAAATATAAAAGTAGTATCCCCATTAGCTATTGATACTGCTCCCGAATTGCTATAATAGATATATATTCTTCTGTCATATACACTTAAATCATCTCTTATTTCAACCCAATAAATAGCATAACTACTGTCAACTTTCTCTTCAATCCAATAATCAAGTAGAGCAATTCCAGTATTGTCCGTAAATCTCGGATCTCCAAAATCTGCTTTGCAATTACCGTTGAGATAGACGTTTTCGTCGTCATCAACCCCAAATCCAAAATGAGCCACTATTCTCTTCTGGTAATTCTGATCTGCACCAGAAGCAGGGTTGATGATATGACTTTTTCTATATGCCCAACCGGTTAGCCAACCCATTCTATCACTCCAGTTTCAGCTAATGAGATCATGTATTCATCGTAGCACTTCTGACAAAACTGGTTTTCAGAACCAGGAGGAAAATCATAATAAATTCTTTCTTTTTCTGTAACTTCTTCCCCACACTTAACACATTTTTTCATTTAAGCCCTCCTTACCCAATAAGTAATTATCTCATCTACCCCCTTGCCCGACGGAACTGCAGTAGCATTAAAATTAGAAGATTTATTTGTCATCATAATCGTATGAGGAGGAGTTAAAGTTGGATACAAACATCTGTAATAATAATCAACAGCACTAATTGTTAATACACATTCATCATTATAAACCTCAACCCCCTGACTCTTACTGGTAAGTACGTAAGGGATTCCAGTTACGGGGTCTTCAAAACTCCCCATGATGGCAGCTGAGTTAACCACATCAGCAACTAACACACCCCCACGGAACATGTACAATCTCGATAAACGTGCTTTGCTATCAAACCCCCAAACTCCGAAACCACCTGATTGCAAACCATTCCAATAATTAAGAGAATCAGTTGCATAGATAAGTCTTGCATTACAACGATATGCTGCACCAGATGGTACAGAATCCAACCCTACTAAACGGTTAACTCCGTCGAAACCTTTAGTTACGCAGAAGAAGATGGGAAAAGTTGATGCCCCTGAAATTGATGGATCTGGCTTAACATTTCCAATAATACAGTTAACATCCATCCAGCCCTCAAACGTAAAGTCTCTGGCGAGATCGTTCTCACCCCTCATTGCCCAATAGATAGGATTGCCCCATCCGGTCCATCCAAGTCCTATTCCTGTATGTGTACCAAGATCGTACGATTCCCTAACAGCAGGTTCATAAATAGTGTACAGTTGACCTGTGGCACCTATCTCGGTATAAATTCTAATAGCACCAAGCTGAGTTATTCTTCCCAAACAAACATTGTTTGAGTCAACTGGTTTTATCCAATCGTATCCCGCCTCAGACCTTACCCATCCATTTGCTACAGCGTTGTCCGCAAGTTTAGTAGCAAAGAGTGTTCCCGAACACGTAAATGTTACCCAATTTCCCATTTTAGTTTCCTCCTTAGATTTATATTACCACATAACGATTATCTTTAGTCTCTCGTTGGTATATGTTTTTATCTCCTATCTCCTAATCTTCAATAATGAGGTACTCTAAATTAATTGACGCTGTATTAGCTTTTGCTGCTGGAGCCCTTTCAACTCTCCATCAAACAAAGCAGCCTGAACCGGGTTTCGGAAAACAATTGTTGGTTCTGTATACTTAAACTCTTTCTGCTCACCAGCGGCTTCTCTCTGAAATGGTTCTTGGTAGACATAAGAATACTGACCCTTTGCTCCTAGTCGTCTGATGTACTTATGTGGACGTGCCTTTTCGAAAGGTTCTTCGAGAGGGATGGATTTATATTTATCAGATTCTCTTTTCCGATGATATTCTTCAATTCTTTGGGGTCGAAATCCAAGCTTTCTTGCTTGGCCATGCCATAACTTACTCACAGTATCCTTTCCCCTCTTCTTCCGTGGCTTCAAGTCTTTACCTCGACCCTTTTCTAGTTCTTCTTCCTTCTCCGCAACTGTCCTAACAATAGCTTTTACCATTTCTCTCCTCCTACATTACATTCCAGAAGCATTTGGCTCCTGGGTAAACTACTTGCTGAAATGTTGGAATTCCATCTATGATCTTCCATCCATCAAAATCTATAATCAAATAAGTCTCTGTTAACTCAAGAACCGAACAAAGCAATCCAGCCCAATCCTTTGGACGACCTTCTTGCGATGCTGTTAATTGAATTTGTGGAGGTGAAGTATATGGCTGCTTAAAAATAACCATACCAATCGTGTTTGGACCATAGTTTGGATTTGTAGAAGCTACTTCACACACTCCATGCTCTTTCTCTTCCATGCTCTCTCGAGAATACCCTATCACATACTTACCTTTTCTCTGGTAGGGTCTAACCTGAACCTGCGCTTTCTCTAAAATTATGTATTTAGGTTTTTTCATTACAATAAATCCTTCACATAATGAATTATAAAAATAGCTCCTGCTATTGAAAGAATCCCAAATATGATTCTAGCTATCATATTTTTCCATAAAAGGATTGTTGCAGTAATGAGTCCTCCTTCTACAAGAAAAACCGCTAGGCAAGCAAATAAAAATAACCAAGCCAATCCCGACCAGTCACTATGTCCCTTTTGATTTAGAAACATTTTTCCCCCTCAAATTAATTATGTATTTCGTTTCAGCTTTCTTCCAAGCGCAATCCAGAAAGTCGTAAGTCGATCCATCAAATATCCTACACCCTTGCGGACGATTGTGGTACATCCCACATCTGTATCCGCTATCAGACTTTTGTAACTCTGGACACGGATAAGGCAGTTTAATAAAAAGATTATCTTTAGTCTCTCGTATGACTTCGCAACCTCGCGCATCTAACCAATCCTCCATAACCGATTTATTCATTCCGTCAGGTCTGGTAACTGGCAGAACTAAGCATTGGCAACATTTACCGCACTTCTTACAAAGTTCACTCTTTTCCAATTCGCTCAACATCTTCCCTCTCCTCATACTTAATTAAAAACTCAGAACATTTATGGCAACTTTTGATTTTAAGTAGCCTAAACCTCTCGTCGTCTTTCAACTCTTTCCCAAGGTCACAAGTATTACAATTTAGTGGTGTATGTTTTATCATAAAATACCTTAAGCAGTTTAGCGTCGTGCTCAGGACTGGCGTATAGCGCCGCAACACGAACAATGGGTTGCATGAGGAAACATCCATCTCATTAGACATCACCTCCTATTTATTTTTATCCAATTCGTTTTCCATCATTTGAAACCGCATTATTTCCATAAGTCTCCATCTATAATTAGATAAAGCTTTCTCTATATGCTTCCGCACATCTTTCTCTCCATCCCCCCGTCTGAAATCCTTGAGACCGAGGTCAATGGATTCTTTATAAGCGTTCTCTAACCTAATTCTCAAATCCATAATCTTTTCGTCTGTTTTTCTATCTTTTGAAATTACCAAGTAATCTTCCTCCACCATTCCTATTTCTCTTTCAGAATGTATTTTGTTTTCTGTCTGTCGTGCCAAGCCTTGTGCTGGCTCTCAACTTCCTCCCGTGAGGAAATTAAGGTAGCGTCCTGCACTCTGAAATTGATATGCCTCTCCGTATCTATGGGATCGACTTTCATATTGTCAGCATACCACTTGTGAACGTGCTCCCAGTACTCATCCGGAATCCTATATTTAAAATCCTCTTGTATTACTTCTACCATTTTTTAAATCCTCCAAATAAGTCCTGAGACTCTTTGCCATTCCTTTAGGCCACTTCAAATCGTGGTAAATATTCAAAACCCTGACCTTCCCTTTAAGTTGCGGATACTTACTTTCAACTTCCTCTATTAACTTCCATTTATCTGATTCGCTGGCGCTATCCCTGTGTATCCAAACTTCCGCAATAACAGAAAGCGGGTCGTGGATATGCTTGGCTCTTACTTCCATTTCAGTAACATAACCAGCGGTATAAACATCTGCGTGCTCCCCATCTTTTCCGCTAAAAGTCTTAGGTTCCTTTAGTTGCAATGGATAATTGTAATATTGAATAGGCTTTACCCAGTCTGAATTTTTCACCAATCTTTTTTTATCTAATACAAATAGATATTGTCCAAATCCTGCTGAGGACCAAGGTGAAACAGAACAACAAGTTGTTCCTTTAGCGTGACTACTACCAGTTAAAACGTGCTCATTTAAAATTTGGCTCATACTTTTGTGAAAAGCTTCGCTACTAACCGCTCTGAATATATATGGATTTTCTTCAAAAGCATTATGAAGAGCCTTATTAAATTCTTTTATTTTCGGAATCGCAGCTTCCGAATCATAATTACTTTTAAGCTCTTTAGCTTTGCTCCAAACAGAAGTTATCCGCTCGAGTACCTTTTCGTCCACATTCGCACTAGGGAGAGGGGTTTTATCTTTATATTTTGGTTCTGTAGTAGTAGTAATATCATCAGTAATTGTCATAACAAAATTCTGTTTCTTATTACCCCAGTTATCCATTTCTTCTACTTGCAGTTTATTGTTTGCATAAATAGCTGTAACTTTGTAATGATTATGAATATTTGCGTGACTATATTTAATCCATCCTCCCTCTTTTAAAATCTTTCCGTTAGGGAGTTTATACTTAGGAACAGTCCAAGCAGATAATTTAGCCTCTGGTGGAACTTGAGGAGCTTTATTAGACCATTCATTAATTTGTTTCTTCGTATACTCCAAACCGTATTTCAGTAAATTCTGCTTAGTAAAATCTAACGCATCTTGTTCTTTAGAAAAACTTCCACCCACATTCAATCCGGTTACTACTTCTGCTACCCCATATTCTCCTTTAGCATTCTTATATTGGAAAAATTGAACATCTTCAAATCCTGGGAAAGTTACTAATTTGCCTTTTACAGCTGTATGCTTCTCGCCTATTTTAGCAAAACCTTCTTTCCCAATGGTTGCTGGGTCTCCTACTGTTCCCTCATAAAGAGCGAATACTGTCTGTTCTTCTACTGGAACTTTGAGGGAATATCTTTCAATAAGAACTTGTCTTCTTCCTTTCAATCCGTTAATTACTTTCTCTCTTATTGTACCAGTAAGTCCTGACTCATCCACCAATCTATCAATATCTGATTCCTTCAATGCACTTACTAAATACTGAGCCTGACTCAATATATCTTCTTTTGTAATTCCTTTGAATATTTTACCAGCTCCGTGATTAGGGTCTCTCATAGATTCAAGCTCTGGTATCTTATCCGTCTCAAATTCTTTAGCAGAACCTTGAGCTCGAAATGTCATCGAACCGCCATTGTCCGAACGAATCATTTGTCCTGTTACTGGGTCTCTAACGATATTCTCGTAGTCTAATCCTGCTACGTCCCAGTTTTTCAGATAAGCATCAGCTATGAATCCTTTGGTAACATCTACATATGTAGGCTGTATGTCAACTGGAACTTTCTCTGCTCCTTCTATCCACTTGGAAGCAATACATAACTTATTGAAATCTTTCATAAATACAAGTTCTGTCTGAGTTGTAGCAATTCCAAGATGCTGATAAATTTTATTTGCCAGCCATTCTACTCTAGCTTGTGCAGCTCCTGAGTCTGCTCCTTGCTTATCATTGTAAGCTTTAACATAATATTTCGTTCCAGTTATTTTGTTCTTGTAAACCCCGCCAGGATTAGTACCTAATTGTTCTGGTAATCCGCCTGAGGCTGTTACTAAATTTTCTGGTAGCAAAGTCTTGGATACTTTAGGAAACTCAATTCCCTGTGGAGGAAGAGGTTTGATAAAGCCTATCCCTTCCTCCCACACAGTTACTAAGTTCTGAGCATCGGTAGGTGAAATTCCTATTTCTTTAAGAGAATCTATAATTAATCCTTTGGGAGTTCCACCTTCCCATTGTTTTTTAATTTTAAAAACTACTTCGTAATATTCCTTTGTATCTTTTTGAATCGTCTTCCATCCCTCAGGCATGGGAGGAATAGCACCGAGTCCGGATATTTCCGTAGGCTTCTTACCTTTGGCTTTCTCTTTGGAATATTTATATTTATTCTTTCCCCACTCCTCGAGTATTTTATTTAAATCTTCTATTCCCTGCTTATCCCCAGGCTGTCCCATTTCTGTGATAAAAACCAATCTTGATATAGCATTAGTCTTATTAATTTTGTAATAGAAAAATTGCTTCTTGACTTGCTCTATTTCTTTATGTTGAGCATCTGTAAGTTTAGCCCACTTCTCCAAAGTAGCATTAGAAATACCAAGAACGGTTTCCGAAGGAAGTTTAAGTTCCATAAGAAGTTCTGGAGGGGGAGGAGGTAAAGCAACTTCTTGAGGTTTATGTTGCCAGCTGGAAACTAAAAGAGAACTGGCTTCCCCCCACCATCCCAAAAGCTGATTAACTTCGTCTACAGCAACATGGGTATCAATCTTTCCACTAAGTAGTGCATTTTTTAAAAAAGTCAGAGAATTTATCTTGTCCTCAGGAAGGTTATTGACTTGCTTCATTAAACTATCAATTTTGTTATCTAATTTGATAACAGATTGTGTTTGAAGTTCTCCTTTCCATTGCTGCATATAGGTAGAGGCTTCTTTTTCACTCATACTAAACTTATCTTTTAATTCTTGTGCTACTTCCTTTTCAGTAAAATCCCCGTGCGTGAAGGCGTATTTAATGTTCGCGAGAAGTTTTTGCCACTTCTTAGCCCACTCAGATTGCTCTTTAACAGAGATAGGTTGCCCTATCACATATTGACGGGTATGCCCTTTTACGTGCTCGAGTTTTCCTCTCTTAACACGCATAAATGGCTTAACTTGTGCTTCTGCTTTCTCTAAATCTTCTTTTATGAAATGATAAGTAGTTATGGTAAATTCCTTCCTTTTTTTATCTTGACAACATTCCGAAAAGGTTCTCCAATTTCAGGATTTTCTAATGCAAGTCTAAGCTTCCATTGCTCGAGTGATAATTCTTTTTCATCTTCTTTCAATGAATTAAGATAGTTTTTATATTCGGCTTCTGTATGTTCTTTAACAGAATAGGGTTGTCCAACCTTTTTCTTTCTATATAATGCTGTTCCCCACTCTCTAAGTACTCTCTTTATATCCCCCTCGGTTTTAGCCCCAGCCATCTTTTTTCTTGCCGTCTCCTCCTCAGCTCGCATTCTCTCTATTATTTTATATTTTGCTTGATGTCCAGCAACAATAGTTTCTGCTGCCTTTTGCGCCCGAGCTTTTACAGCTGGAATATCTTCAGGTTTCGGCAATGTCCATTGAACCTCGGGTAGAAATTTATCTCTTTTCACTTCCACCATTACTTTCCTAGCAATCATCCACTTGTCGCCTATCTTTTCAATTGCTCCCTCTTTAGGCTGTGCATACTCCTTCTGTCTGGTATCGTAAGGTTCTCCAACTTGATGGTTTAATATTCTTATATAATCATCAGAAAGTTCATTAAATCTACCTTTGTTTGATATTTTTTTTGGCGCTCTCCTTTTTGCTATTTCGGCTCTCACATCCGATTGAAATTCTTTAGTATCTGGATCTTTATCCCCCAATAAATTATGCAACGTATTAAGCGGAAGATGAGTAAGACGCTCACGAGATTTTTCTCTACTATAACCCCCAACTCTTTCCATCTTACCCTTGCGAGTTCTGGTATAAGGTTTTACTTGTGATTTAATTACGTATTTCATTTCTTTTTTCCTTTTTTCTTCTTTTTCTTTTTATCCAATTCTTTATTAAATTCATAAAGAAGTCTTTCCCCAAACTCCACGATATTCTCCATATCATCCCAAAAATGTTTTACCTTCTTGTCTAGCATTCCTTTTAATATCACAAGCTTCTCATCCTCATTCAAGTCCAAATCTTTTATAAATTCGTCATATTCCTGCTTTGTGCCATCCATAAGAACTACACAAAAGGCAAGAAACATCTCTTCCGGATAATTCTTGTTACCAGCCATAATATCTTTTCTTAGCTGCTTAGCTTCTGCCATAATCAAATCATCTTCACTTTTCATATTCCCTCCGGTGGAAAATCTATTTCAGCATCCCCTTCATCTTCTATTTCTTCATCTCCGTCTATCCAATAAAGTTTCCCGCAAGCTGGACAGAAAAAACTTCCTCTTATTGGCTGAAATATTGTCTGCCTACCGCAACTACAAAGAATGTTATTTACTCCTACCATCCTTTTCCTCCTCATAAATCTTTCCACAAGATAGACAAATCCTAAAAAACTTTCCTATTGGTAGGTTTATATCTATCTTCGATTGGAAAATTCGTCGAAATACAGTCTGCCCTCCGCACTCGCAAATAATCCCTAACATCATATACTCTTTTCATCTACGATGGAATCTATTTCTGTATCCGACGGAATCCCACGCTTGTAAAGTTTCATAAGTTTCTTGTGTTTAATGTGACATTGTTTATGAGAATCTGCGTGTTGGCGATGTCTTTCCTTTTCTACCTTATTCACCCCTATAATAGAATGAAGCTTCTTATACTCCTCGCTATCGGGGTCAAGCTTCTTCATTTTCTTTTTAAACCCATCAATTACTTCATCAAACTTGTTCATCTTCTTAAGATGTTCTTTCTCAAGTTCCGTATGAAGTTTAGAAGCTTCCTCCGGTTCAACATCAAATCTATCTTCGTCAACAGTCTTCTGCATCCCGAGCTTCCCAATACCTTTGTGTCGCTGTTCCTTTACTATATCAGATTTGAGAATAACATACTTCATACCTCGCCCTCGCCCATTGTGTCCGGTGCTTCTTGAAATGACATTCCTGCATCATCCGCATCCGCATTCTTCGGACCAGCAAGTTCTTCCTTGCGTTCTTTAGCTAACCTACTCATTCTTTGCTGTTTCTGAGATGGTTCTTCTCCTGCTTCTTTCTGTTCTTTCTTCTCTTCTACCTTCTCAGATTCACCTTTCTCGTTATGAGCCATTCGGAATCCGCCTCTAGCTTTCTCTAAACTAACTACAAACTGTTCTCCGCTCGTAACCGACTTACCAAGACTCAAATACAGTCCTGTCTCGCTTTCAAACAAATCTTTTAATTGATCAAAGTAAATATCTTTGTGTTCGCTCAGCTTCTTGTAGATATTGTCCACGTCCACTTTTCCAGACATCAAAGCCTGAACTCCTGCTTTCTTTCCGAACTCCACTGTATAAGTGTCATCTGCTTCAAGCGTTACTTTCACATAGTTTGGACCTTTCCTATTCGGAAACTGAAAACTCACTCCGCTTGGAAGAGCTGTAAAGTTCTTTGCTCCTGTCATCGCTTTTATCTTCCCGGCTCCTCCCATTTGAAGAAGAATAGTATTTGCTACTTGCATCCTTTCTTCTTTTGTAGTATTTTCCAATGTCTTGAAAGGCTCTCCAATAGGTTCTTTTACAACTTCAACTATTTCCCCAGTAGATTGCTTCACTCTAACCTTAATCATATCCCCAACAGGCTGATGAATTTCTTCGCTAAAAACATCAGCTTCGATATGAGAAGGAGTTTTGTATTTCTTTATTGCTTTGACACCAATAGTCAAAGTTCCATCGTGATTATCCTTCTGAGTAATTGCATCCCATTCTCCTGCTATTAATCCCATACTATGTAAATCGGAATCCAATTTCTTTCGCTGAGGAGTAGTCTTAGGAGCTTTATAAGGTTCTCCAACTTGAGTACCTATCTTCTCTTTAGCCTTCATAGCACGCCAATATTGTTTGGCTTCACTAGGAGATTTGAATTTCTCTCCTGGAAAAATCTCATTTCTTGTTCCTCTAAAAAATAATTGATAGTGCCCTTCTGGAGCTTTCTTTGCTTCTATATATCCTTCAGCACCTAATGTAGAATAAGGTTCTCCGACTTTAAACTCTCTCCAATTCTCCGCTTCTTGAATTAAACTATCTAATTCTTCTTTCGATACAGGTTGTTTATTTTGTATCTTAGTCTTAACAGCCCCAAGTCTATCTCCCAAATCGCTCTCCCACTTATCAGCGATTTTCTTTTGTTCTGCCTTAAATTTAAATGGCTCTCCATATTCAGCGAGTTCTATTCCTTTTTCAGTAATCTTGTAGGCATTGTATCCGTTCACATCGTCGCCCATACTAAATGTTCCGTCTTGTTCCACAGCTCCATCAACTTTCTTTCCAATCTTCTTTGCATATGCTTCAGCTATATGCTGAAGTTCCATTTGATTTTTTGTACTAAATGGTTCTCCTAAATTTTCCTTTCTGTATTTATCAATATCATTCCAAACACTCAGAGGAATATTGTCTCGAGCCGCTGTATCCATAGCCATAGCCTTCCAACTAGCTCCCTCGTAATCCTCTCTCTTCCACATAGTATAAACAGTCTGTAAATCCTTCGCGTCCCCCAAGTGCATTTCTCTCATCATTTTAGCATCTTGCTTGCCGTATATTAATTCCGCTTTGCGAGCCGTTTCTTTCTCCGCTTTGATAGCCTGCTCAAATTCTACTGCCATCCTCGCCCACTTAACAGCCTCTTCCATAGGCATAGCTTTAATATTTCTTGCATAATTGACAGCACCCTCATATTGAGAATAAGTAGGAGCTTCTCTACTAAAACCTTTTACTCTCTCCATCTTACCTTTACGAGTTCTAACGAACGGCTTAACCTGTTGAGTTGCCTTCTCAAAATCTGATTTTTTTAAAGGTAATCCCGATCTCGATAAACCTGTTCCTGCAGGAGGATTCCACTTTGGATTTTCTCTTATCCAACCTGAATTTCTAGCTATCCATTTTCTCCAACCTAAAGAATTTTTATGCGGAAATGGATCACCCTCCGGAGGACCTGCCGCATATCCTGCACCAGAACCAAAGGAAAAACCCTTCTTACCTCTTTTCCACGGTCCTTTAGACTTCTCTAATTCTGTCGCAGGTCGTGATAGAATTGGGACTTCCTCACCAAAATCATATTTCCCCTTTTTCAAATTTAAAACTTCGTCTATACTCATTAACTTCATACTTTTTCTCACCTTCCTTGAAGTTGTAGCTGTAACTGTTTCGGGCATCTCTGCCTGCCAGTATTCGTTGACACTTCTGTAACCGTGTTCTTTCGCATCTCTTAATTCTCCTTCGCTAAATTCCACCAAGTCTTTGTAATCCTTAAATTCCCAATCGTTGCGAATCTCGAGTTTACTAAGTGCATCTTTCATCTGCTTTACAGCATTGTCATCTATGATTGTATTACTCATGTCTACCAGTTTGTTGATAGTAGTTTTAGCTTCGCCGGCTTCTAATATTTCTTTATCTGCTTCAGCTCTTTCAACAGTAACATTAGTAAGCTCAGGACCTTCTTCATCTGGTTCTTCCGCTGAGGCAAGTCCGTATGTACTAAGAGGTTCTCCTATCTTCTCTTTTGCAAACTTCCAAAAATCTGGCTCTTCTAATCCACCGTCCTTACTAACTTTTTCTCTCAAATCGTCTGAAAAGTTCTCAATAGTAAATTCGTCAAAATCTTCTTCTGTATTTCCTGCCCTCCAGTTCTTCCACCATTTCTCGGAGAAATCCAATAGTTTCTCTTCTTTCTCTTTAGCATTTTCGGGAAAATAATGTTCTGCTACTAATCCAGCAATTTCTCCTAAAACTGGGTCATCTTCTAAAACCGAATCTGCTTTTATTGGAAATCTATCTTTATAAGATGGGTCGCCAACTATATCTTTGATTGAAAACTCTGCTATCTCCCTGCCGGAGATTGATGTGGGGGAACCTGGTTCATTGAGTTTCTGCTTAATAATGTATTTCTGTTCTTTTACACTAATAGGCTCGCCTAACTTAAATGCAACCGAATGCGTTTCTAACTGCCCTCTACTATATCCTTCGGCGTAATCTTTTATGGGCGAAGTTCTCGCAATAGTAAGACTAATACCCAAAAGCTTGTCAGCCCTACCTGCTTTATATCCTTCATCAAAGTTCACCGACCTTCTTGGCATAGGATAAACACCAGCACCAAAAACATCGCTGGCATATTTAGACTTAAAAGGTTCACCCTTAGGTTTAATAACATACTGCATTTCTTTACTATAAGGCTTAACTCTCTCGAGGTGCCCTCTACGAGTCCGTGTAAATCCTTTTACTTGAACTGCTTTTTCCATAGTACTAACCACATGTCTTTTAGGAACTTCAATAGTTCCGTCTGCGTGTTTTATTTTAACATCCATTCCGTCTGTGCTTACAACTTCACCTGCTTTACCTTCGTGTTCTCCTTTCCATACTTTAACTTTCTCGCCAACTCGAAAAGGTTCTCCAACTAAATGTAAGTGGTCTTGCTTATCTACTTTAAGTCCTTTTTCTTCAAATTTGTTGTATTCTCTTTCCATAACCGAATCACCTACTACAAAAGTATTAAATAGCACTTCTGCTATTTTCTCGTCGTTTCCGGGCGTGTTATTAAACATCTTCTTCAAAAAAGCATCGGAATCAATAAGATTCTTCATCTTATTATAGTTGAATGTCTTACCAGTGGAATAAGGTTCTCCCACTTCTTTCCCGCCGGGCCATCCGGTTTCTCTCCACTTCCTAGTATTTTCGTCCCTCTCGAAGTTACTTACTAATTTATTTTCTTTAAGAACCTCTACTCTTTGTTTAAGACCCTCGATTCTTTGTAAATATTCTCTTGCTTTCTCTTTACTTATCCCGTAGTCCTTACCAACTTGGTGAATGGCAGCTTCGTAGGTAGCTTTAGGATATCCTTCTCTTCCCCGCCGGGTAAATTCTTTGACCTGCTCAAGTTTACCTTTTCTCGTACGAACAAACGGTTTGACCCTCTGGTCGCTCTTTAATACGTATTTCATTTTTTTTCTCTCCTAAGTGCCGGAAGTTTTTATTCTGGTTTCCTGCCCAGCTCTAAATTTAATTCGACGAACTTACTAATAACGGATGTGCCTGCATCTACTCGTCTTTTGAGACGATAGAGTCCGGGGGTTTCTGTAACAGCCGCTCTCGGGGTTCCTAGATGGAACAACCAATCCTCAAATGAGCCGTCGCAATGCCGGAATACAACTCCGTCTTTTACCTTCGGACCGGTAGCAGAACCGTCCGAGGCATCAATCTCTACGTGTTCTCCGTCAAGAGCTTTGCGGAAATATTTTCCGAGCTCTTCTTTAATCCCCAAAGTAAAGGGACCAGGAGATTTACGTTTCTCGAAGGTATAAACATAATATTCTTTTTCACGCGCATCTTCGTGCAGGGATAAAAAACCGTCCTCAGCCAATGGTTTTAATAGATCAATGTTATTTATTAGTATTTGTCCTTCTCGAGATGGTTTCTCTTTTCTCTCCGGATGACAAAATCCACAATTAGTTTTCTCACCTAAAGGTCCATATCTGGTATTTTTTGCAAATCCCCAAGGATTTACTATTGGAATAAAAGACAAATCTACTTTTTGAAGAAGATCGTTTTCACAATTTTCCATAAATTTTAGGATTGCATAAGGACCTGCTTTTTCTTCCCCGTGAAATCCTCCAGCAATTAATAATTTAAGATCGTTATGTTCGAGCGTACTTCTAGTCCTAACTAACCAAATTTGTTTTTGATCTACTTCGCCTAGTACGCAAAGCCAGAATCTTTTTTCTGCTGATATTTTTAACATTTGATTTATATATTGCCTTATAGCAGCCATTAAATTCCACCTCTAATATCATTGATGTCCCATTTTCCAAAGCAAAGACCAGTATGACAATTTCTACACAAAAACATAAGATCGGTTTCTTCTATCTTTTTAATAAATGATTTTAGAGAAAGTCTTCTAAGCCACTTCGTCAATAAATCGTTATTATTTTTCTTTTGTGAAGGATTTAAATGATGACCGTCTATACTACAAGTAAATTCTTTATATCCACACCTCGCACACTTTAAATCTCTATTTTGTATCAGCCATTCTTTATTTCTCTCATAATTTTCTGTTGCGCAATTCCTATGATAAATTTTACTAGAATCAGATGCTCGGTATCGTTTCCTATTCTGGGCGCACTTTTCGTCTCTATTTTTGGCGTACAAATCTCTTTGTTGCCGATTTAATTTATCTTTGTTTTCTTCTCGATACTCTCTCTTATAAAGTATACGAGGCGTCGCAAATTGACGAATTGCTGCCATTTAATCCTCGGTAGGTTTACGATACCACTCTACTTAATGTTTATAAATACAATCAGGTTTCATCTGGAAGGAAATTTGGTCGGGGAGGCAGGATTTGAACCTGCGATGCGTGGTCCCAGGCCACGCCGTTTACCAGGCTAGCTTACTCCCCGCATAACAATATTATTTCTATGCGCATAAAATAATTATAAAATACATATACTTATAAAACTCAACCTAATAATTTCAATAAGTTGCGGTATCGTTAACATTGGCACGATTATTGCTTATATAATTATAATAGGAGGTACGAAAAATGAAAAAATATATCGCACTCGCATTAGCATTAACTTTGACACCTGAATTAGCTCTCGCAAGGTCAATCAGTTTTAAGGATGCTGGACTTGCCCTCTGGATTTTCATTATTATTGGAGCTGGCATTATCCTACTTCAACTGATTCCCGCCGCAATTCTTTTCTTCTCCTTTATCGGGACAAGCGTTGGGCTTGCGAAGAAAGTTAAAATTGCGGAAGAAGAAGATATTGACGGTGTAAAAGAGATTGCTTAGGGGGTATTATCCCAAAGCTCCTTGCACTTCTCGCAAACCTTAATGTGTTGAAAAAGGTCTCTTTCTCCTTCTGTTGGTTTTTCTGGATTTACTATTATCTTTCTGTTTATTAATTCTATTTGCGCTGTAAAGCTTTTCTTAAAATTTATAATATCCTCTTCTGTCGGACATCTTTCTATATCTTCCTCCCCTACTATCCTAATCATTCTCTTTGAATATCCTTCCTCTGTATCCTCTCCTTCCTCTTCCTCTCCTCCTTCTGTAAACCTAATCATTCGTTTAAGTCTTTTACGAGAACGTCTTTTCTCTTCTATATCCTTTTCAATCTTATCTGCTCTCTCCGAATAAACATAATAAGCTACAGGAGGTTGCTCTTCTCGAGGTGTATATGGTGTATAATTTCCAATATTTTGTTGAGTATAACCTGAGAAACCTGAGATATAACCTGTATAACCTGAGAAACCTGTAGGGCCTGAGAAACCAGAAATACCAGTATCATTACTAGACTGGATAACGCCTCCGCTACGCCCGGATTCTTTAGATGTAGCCGATAGTATTGCTTTCCTCTTTTCATCAAAGCAGGGATCGCATACTATATATTTATATTCTTCTGGAAGAGGCTTGCCACAAGCTGTACAAAACATTATCTACTCAAGTCTTCAGTATCTAAATCTCTGAGTTGAATTTTTCGTCCTCTCAATTTTTCTATCTTCTCTGGTATTTTTGCTAAAGAACCTTCCGCAAATTTTACAGTATCATTAATTGCTTTTTGAAGCTCTTTTAATCCTTCCATACCAAATCTAATTTCATATTCCGTAGAACCGTCTTTATACATCCATCGTAACCATTGGATATGACCGTTATAAAAACGAGCTTTTATATTCTTGAAATGCCTAAATTCTTCGTTTGGGAATGTAAGGTCTTGAGTAATTTCCGTATTTACGTCCATAGCTCTCCTTTATTTCAGTTCTCGTGTTACTTTTAAAGTCTTCACTTCTTTTAACTCGTAGATAGCCACTTCTTTTGTATATTCATCAATGCTCTTTATATCTGTTGCAACGTTATACCACCTTTCGCTCACCTTACCACTACTACCAACATTCACTTCCTCAACAACATAAATCTTTTTAGGAAAGCTCATTTTGACCTCCTTCTAGTCTTATCCATCATTTCAACTCCTGCATTTTTAGAAAAGCTTTGTAGAAAGCTTGAATTAGTTTAGGTCTCCCGCCTTCCCAAAAGCCGGAACCAAAGATTTCAATTATCTCCGATGCTCGAATCCTATCCATTTCGGTAGGACTTTTGGAGTTAAGTAGAACCTTCTGCATATAACCCAATACGCCTCTACGAGTATTCTCCACGTCTTCAGCTTCGTGCTTTTTTAACTCACCCGTAATCTTATTCCAATTTTTCATTCTATTCAATAAATCTCCGCATATTATTCTTATCCATTCAGCATCCGATGAATATTCATCCAATGCTTTATTAGCTTCAACTACATCCGTTACAGTAAGAAGCTTTTCAATAACCTGTAATGCTTCCCTCGGGCATCCATCTGCAATCTCGTAAATTCGTTCAACTATTTTGTCATTTGTTGCTACTTTTAGTTCTTTCTTCTCCATCGCATCCATTATAAGCTTTAACATTTCCGCATCTCTAAGAGGATGAACCTGAAACTTCTGTAATCTACCTTTTACAGTAGGCAATAGTTTTTCTGGATTGGTAGTTGCAAGGATGATATAAACATACTTCGGGGTATCTTCCAAAAACTTCAATAATGCTTCGGCTGCTGCTCCAGTTATTTGATGGGCTTCGTCAAAGAGATAAACTTTAACTTTACCCATTGTAGGAACATAAAGGGATGATTCTATCACTTCCCGGATAGTATCTATCCCTCGAGTGTTAGCAGTATTCATCTCAAAAAATTCCGTGGAGTGGCAACCTAACTCCTGAGCCATAAGACGAGCAAGAGTTGTTTTTCCGCAACCTGTGGGTCCGAAAAGAAGGTAGGAGTGAGGTTTCTTTTCACGTCCCAGCATTTCTCGTAAAGATTTTACGGTATGCTCGTTTCCCCTAACTTCTTCCCAAGTCTTAGGTCTGAACTCGAGATGAAATCCGTCTTTTTCTTTATCTTCCTCTTTTCTCACTATTCCTCCTAAAGAGCTTAACACTTAAACTATTTTTCGCATTTCGCAAATAAAAAAGGGGAAGAGTTACCTTCCCCTATTTAGATAGTTACTTCTACAAAAATTTAAATTATGCTGAATATCCCGAATCAAATGACTCCCTGTAAATTTCTGGAATATTGGAGCGTATTGCTTCCACATCTTGATGTTCCACAAAGTCAAATCCGTTATTCAAAAGCCACCACACAAAATTATTACTGTAAATAGT
>Ga0315281_10004252_pt1 | contig 20813 bp, 14 predicted proteins | sample YL17G07_0_MG_FD_204540 | JGI IMG/M metagenome (GOLD analysis project Ga0315281, IMG submission 204540) | Sediment microbial communities from Yellowstone Lake, YNP, Wyoming, USA - YL17G07_0 | ecosystem: Environmental > Aquatic > Freshwater > Lake > Sediment | place: USA: Wyoming | collected...
CCGCGTTCACACGTGTACGAAGACGGGTCGAGCTTAAAAAGGTTCAGCAGCAGCGTCGCCTGAATATCCAATATCTCGGTGCGCTCCTCACCCGCCGCTTTCATTATCTGGTTGCCTTCCTCGGTCAGCGCGGCGAGTTTCTGCGCGCGCTCGGTGAACAGCGCATTGAGTTCCCGCGTCACCCGCGACGCCTCCTTGGACTGCTTTTCCGCTTCATCCTTCTTGCCCGCGTCCGCCGCCGCCTTCCCCGCCTTAAAGGCCGCGTCCTGCGCCTTCAGCAGTTTTTGAATGTTGTCGGTGTATTTCCCCTGCGTCTCCCGGATATTCGCCGTGTACTTGTCTACCAGCAGCGCCGTCGCCGCGTCGGCTTTCTGTTTCTTCGTCACCGCGTCGGGATCAAGTTCGATCTTCAATCCCGCAACGGCGTCTCCGGGCACCGGCTGTATCAGCGTCCAGGAAAATGGTTTCCTAGTGTCCACCCCCTGCGGGTAACTCGTGCTCACCGCCCTGCGGTCGGAACTTGTGAGGGTTACCATCATCCTTGCGACCGCGTCCTTGCCGTACTTCACGCCGAACGAATCGAGATCAATGACGATTTCGCACTGCCACCGGTTCAGCATGGCTATGTTCGCCCGCGCCATCCAGCCCTTGGCGTCAACAAAGTCCCACATCCCCACATCGACGCCCAACTGCTCGAACCGCGGGCCTTCAACCTGCTCGGGGCAGAACTTTATCCACGCATCGTCGTTGGCCAACTCCACGTTGCTGTCTGCCTTGCCGTCCAGCAAAACCGAGACCGAGGACAGCGGCGAGCACGCGTCCGGCACGTCGAAAGCAACGATAAGGTGCTTCCCGCTGTTGATGAGGTACACCGTCGCTTTTTTCTTGTTCCAGATTTCAAACTCCACCTTCGTCGCGTCGGCGTACTCCCCCTCCGTTATCACGCCGTCGAACACAAAGGGCGTTTTCGGCTTCTCGGGCGCGGGAGGCGCGGCGCCTTCCCCGGCATAAGCGGCGAAGAATACGGCAAACGCAAACAGTGCGGCAAGTCCCGCGATTCCTAATTTCACGCGCATTAGTTTCTCCATGAATGACACTCATTATGGCTGCGGACGCAGGTCCACAACCCGCTTCCGCCGGCCGAAGTTGTCAAGTATCGTCAGTTTCCGGCTGTCGGACTCGCAAATCACTATTCTATCCTCCCTCCCCTCGATTATCTTCGCCGGATATGAAAACCCCTTGACTTCCCAGATGACCTTCCCGTCCGCGGCGATTTTCTTCAGCGTCAACTCCTCGGCCCCGCACAATACCACGGTGTTGCCGTCCTCCAGCCGGCACGCATCTATCACATCGTCCAGCCCCGCCGCCTCCCACACCACGTTTCCCGCCTTGTCCACCTCCACCAGCCGCTTGCGGTAATTCTCAACTATCAGCGTCCGGCCGCGCTTCCCCCGGCAGCAGCCCATCGCCCCGTCGGCCTTCACCGACCACACCACGTTCTTCCCCGCGTCAACCTCAATCAATCTGTAATGGCCGAAATCGCATATCAGCGTGTTGCCGGTCGGCAGCCTGAGCGCGCCCGTCGGTGTCTCCACGGCCGTGAACTCCCAGAGCACCCGCCCGTTCTCGCGCATTTCCGTCACCGCATTGCCCTGCACATCGGCTATCAGGCACGTCCCTCTCGGAGTGGCCGTCACACGGCTGCGGCTTGAAGGAGCCGTCTCCTGTTTCACCAGCCGCCTGACCCCATCATACGAAACAACCGCGATGCGGGTCTTCTTGTCCTTGGACGAGGCCGCGGTTCCCCTGGCCCTCCCTGCCGCGGGAGGCGCGACACGGGCTTCCTCTTCTTCAATCAAGACCGCGGCCGCCTGAGCGCTGCCTGCCGCGGGGAGCGCGACAGGGCTCTTCTCCTCCTCAGTCAGGACCACGGGAAATTCGTCCCGGACGGCCCACGAAGAGAATTCGATACGCTCCACCGCGTACCGCATGATTGAAACCTTGCCCACAAGAGGGGACATCACGACCACCGTCTCATCCGACACCGAAATGATCCCCCCTTTTATCCTTGAGCCATCTGTAACACTGACCACGCACAACCGGCCTTCTGGAACGTCGCGAGCGGCGGCCGCCCGGCGGCTGAACGTCATCGTCTGAATCGTCGCGCAATCAACGTATTGCGTCGTTTCGTCCAGCGGCTTCAAAATACCGACGCGCGCCGCTCCCACGCCTCGAATCGTCCCGTCAATCCTCCCGCCTCCGCGCAGAGAAATCACATCCGCCTCGGCCGTTTCGGTAAACGGGTTGCACCACCCGGAAAACGATATGCCGGCGATGTCGCTTATGCTCAGCGCGAATTCGCGCCCCGCGCCAAACGCTTCCGGCCCCTTGCAGCGGAATGCCGCCGAATCGCCGGTCTCATCTTCGGAGCCGCAAGGCGCGGCCACCAGAATACTGCCGTCCCGCAGATACACTCTGGGCGCGCGCGGCATCGAGGCGGCGTACCGGCCCTGCAACGTTATCTCCGCAACGTCCTTCATCCGTATCGTCGCATCTTCGCCGAGCCTGTGCGCCGTACCCGCGGCAGACGCCCCGGAGGCGTCCCGCGCGCCGCGAATTCTCAGTTCAGCCTCATCAATGGAAACTATCTCACCCGCGAAGGCGGACCCGTCGCGCAGGTACACAAGGTCCCGCCCTCCCTCCAAGCCTTGAGCCTCCGCCGCCTCTTCTAGCCCGAAGAGTTCATGCAGCACGGGCCACCACATCGCCGCGGCCAGCGCGCACAGCCCCACGGCGATGAGCAATACCCCGATGAATCGCGGCACTATTCCCCGGCGTCGCACTTGAATAACCTCACGATTTACTCCCGTCCCCGCCGCAACGGCAAAGTCCCACACACCCATTGCGGGCGATAAACGTTGAACAAAGCAGATTCAAAGCACTGCATTATAGCGCCCCGGCGAGCGCTGTCAAAAGAAACGCGCCCTCAGTTGACACCTCGCGCCCCCGCGAGTATCCTTAAGTCAAGCGTGAGGCTTCTGAACCATCTTTGAGAAGACACCGCCATGCGTATCCTAGTAATCGAAGACGAAAAAGACGTTGCAACATACGTCGCCAAGGCCCTCAAGGAACACGGCTACACCACCGATGTCGCCCGCGACGGCAAACTGGGCATCGAAAAGACCGCCTCGCAGGACTATGACCTGGTCGTCCTGGACATGATGCTGCCCCACGCCGACGGCTGGCAGGTCCTCGACGCCATCAGGAAAAGCGGCAAGGACACCCGCGTCCTCGTCCTCACCGCCCTCGATTCCACAAACGACAAGGTCCGCGCACTTGACCACGGGGCCGACGACTACCTCGTCAAGCCTTTCGCCTCCGCCGAACTCGCCGCACGCGTCCGCGCACTCCTCAGAAGAAGCAAGGGCGAAACCACCACGGAACTTGCCTACGCCGACGTGAAAATGGACCTTGTCAAACACCGCGTTACCCGCGGCGAAAACGACGTGGAACTCACCAACCGCGAATTCGCCCTCCTTGAATATTTCCTCCGCAATCCCGAACAGGTGCTCACCCGCGCCATGCTCGTCCAGCAAGTCTGGGGCTATCAGTTTGACCCCATGACGAACCTGGTCGATGTGTACATAAACTACCTCCGCACGAAGATCGACATGGATGGCCCCATCAAACTCATACACACCGTGCGCGGCGTCGGCTATGCGCTCTCAAGGGAGGCCGTCGAATGAAGTTCCTGCGGCAGATACGCGTCCGCCTCATGCTTTGGTACTTCGCAACCATCGTCGTGCTCGTCATTGGCGTCGCAACGTTCGCGTACCTCCGGCTGAGCCGCTATGCCTACCGCTATTCAGAAACCCTCCTCAGGGATGAAGTCAGCGAGGCAAACACCGTACTCGATAGCAAAGGTTTCGAAGCGCTTGAAGACGAGATTAAGACCCAGTCCAAACTCGGCTCGCGGCATTCCACCTACTACACTGTATATGACGAAGCGGGCAACGTCATGGTCAACACCTTCGACGCCAGCCCGGCGCCCTTTTCCACGATAAAAGTGCAACCCGGCGGGGACCCCGCCTTTGACACTCAACGCCACAAGGACGAGAATTTCCGCATCATCACCGCCGCCATTCGCGACAAGAACGGCGCGCGATACTTCGTGCGCATAGGGCGCTCCGTCAAGCCCGAAACCAAAATGCTCGAGAACCTGACCGAGAATCTGGTCATATTCGTTCCCGGCATTCTCTTCATATCCGTCATCGTGGGCTGGATGCTCGCCAGGGCAAGCCTCAGACCCATGAAACGCCTGTCCCAGGAAGCCTCCAGGATAACCGAGGAAAGGCTCAACGAACGCCTGCCCGTCCGCGGCGTCGGCGATGAAATCGACCAGCATGCCGAGGTCCTCAACAGGATGCTCGCGGGGCTGGAGAACTCCTTCGCCGAGATAAAAACCTTCGCCGCGCGCGCCTCGCACGAACTTCGCACCCCGCTCACCGCCCTGCGCCTGCAAATCGAATCCGCGCTCAGCGCACAGCCCCCCGAAGCCCGCGCCACCCTCGAATCCGCCCTCAACAACCTCGACCGCCTCGCCTCGCTCGTCCAGAAACTCCTCTTCCTCACGCGCTCCAAGGGCGAAGCCGCGGACATGAAATTCACCAGGCTCGACTTCAGCGAACTCGTCGCCGCCGTCTGCACCGACGCCGCACTCCTCGCCGAGCAAAAATCGCTCAGGCTCAACGTCAACATCGCCGACGGCGCCCACGTCATGGGCGAACCCGCGCTACTCGCCCAAATGGCGTGGAACCTCATAGACAACGCCATCAAGTATTCGCCCGCGGGAAAGGGAATAGACGTATCCGTGGACAAGCGCGACGCCCGCGCCGCCTTCCTCGTCAAGGACAACGGCCCCGGAATACCCCCGGAAGACCTGCCACACGTCTTCGACGCCTTCTTCCGCTCCGGCTGCCACCCGGACGTCCCCGGTTTCGGGCTTGGACTCAACATCAGCAAATGGATTTGCGAAATACACCACGGCTCCATCGAACTCACCAACAATCCGGACCTCGGCGCCACCGCGCAAGTCCTCCTCCCCCTCTCCGCGAAAAATTAACTCGCTCTAATCATTTTTAGAATAATCACGCCGAAAGGTTTACAAGCCTCAGGCTTGCTTGCCCGCCTCTGGAGGGCTTGCCCGCCTATGGCGGGGTCAGGCATGGGGTCAGACCCATTTAGACTTTGGATTATGGATATTGGACATTAGACTGTGCCCACTGATTTGCAGCACCCGAGGTTTGGCGCGGCTGCGGAGCATCTATTGTCCATAGTCTAAAGTCTATTGTCCAAATGAGTGGTCTGACCCCTTGAATCGCTTCGATTCGTTGTCTGACCCCGAACTCACCCAAGGGTCTGATCCTACTTACGGAGCGAGAGCGCGCAGCGCTAAGCTCGTAGAGTCGGGTCAGACCCCTTTTACCCCCTGTGTGAAGTCCGCGCCCCCCTCGCACACTGTGCCTCTCACCGAACAATGTTGCACAGCCGTGATAGGCTTGCGTCTTGCGTCTTGAGGAATGTGGCACAGCCGCCCTCGGCTGTGCTTATTGTAGCCGCGCAGTTTACTGCGCCACGTGTATTTCGTAGCGGCTGAGTTTACTCAGCATCCTTGTCGCAGAATTATTTGTCCGCAATGTGATTCATCCTTCATCCTTCCGCCTTCATCCTTTTTTGCTCAAGCCTCCCACCATCTGCGTTCATCTGAGGCAAAAAATCTTTTTGAAATTTTCCAAGGTCAATAAATGTACCGGGTCCATTTATCGCCTCAGAGCGGCGCGGCTTCCGGGTTTTTTTCCCGAATCGGGGAAAAAGACCTTGACATTCGTCAAATCATGGGATATGCTTCCTCATGCGCACACATACTACCGTGTGTCATGGCACGCATGTGGGTGCCGAGCGGGGATGAGTGATGAGTGTCCGGCTAACAGGCTAAGACACTGTTGCAAAACCTTGACTGTTTTGTAGCCGCAGGGCTTGCCCTGCCAGAATTACGTAGCGGCAAGGCTTGCCTTGCCGAATAAGGCACGGTAAACCGTGCCGCTACAGAAGATGGGCACGGCGAGCCGTGCAGCTACGGAATCTTCCGCTGACGCATGCCGTCGCTGCGTTGGGTTTTGCAATAGCGGCTAACAGTCTAACAGTCTGTTTTGTGTGAACTGAGGTTTCGATTTTTCCCGCGTCCAGAAGCGCTGCGAAAAGGCCAAGGGTATGAAGAATCTTGAATTTTATCCGTGTGAATCCGTGGGTATCCCGCCTGCGGTTTACCCGCCTCAGGCGGGCGGGCAAGCCGTGGCCAGGACTATTTTTCTTGGTGTCTTGGCGTCCGCCCTTGGCGATCCGCCTCCGGGCGAGATGTCGCTGAAGGCGCAGATTTCGCCACAGGCGGGCCTTGGTGGTTATCCTCTTGCTGGGCCGTGGGTTATGGAAGGCATGTACCGTAAGTGTACCGGATTTTACGGTACAAATGTACCGTAAAGTACCGCAAAATACCGTAAAACGTGTTAAGAAAATTGGGCCGGAATCGGTCGCGGACTGCCGTAAGGTCAATGCCACAATGATGATACGAGAAGTCGATGAAGCCGCGAAAAAACGTTTTGTCCGAAATGCACCGCAAAATCCGGCTTTCGAAAAAGTGCGCTAACGCATGGCGGCACATGAGGTAAAAGGCCAAAGGACCGAAGTCGCCGATGTACCGTAAAATCCTGTTTAGCCCGTTGTTTCCCCGGCGGCAAGCCAGCCTGACCGGCAGAATGCTTGGTGAGGTACGGCGATGTTCGCGGTTAGCGCCCTATTTTGAGCCGCTCCGCGTTTATCTCGGGCAGGCCCGCCTCGATGATCTTCTTCGCGGCGGTTTCAATGTCGTATTCCGCGCGGCAGATGCGGACTATCTGCGCGTCGGTGTCATAGATCGCGAAGCATGAGCGCGGGTCCTCGTCGCGCGGCTGGCCCACGCTCCCTATGTTGATGATGTAGCGCTTCGTCTTCTCGATGGGAATCGCGTCGTTCACGGAAAAGGATATGCTGTCGGTCTCGATGAACGAGATTGGCACGTGCGAGTGCCCGATGAAAAGAACCTGCTCCGTCAGTTCCCGGAACGAATAGAGCGCGTCGATGATGGTCTGGACGTAGTCGAACGCCTGCGGCAGGTAAAGCGAGCCGTGGACGATTGTGAAACCGGAATAGTCGCGGACAAGCGGCTGGGCGGTCAGGAGCGCCTTGTCTTCGGCGGTGATATGCTCCTGCGTCCAGATGGTGGATTCCTTGGCGAAGATGTTGAAGTAGTCCACGCTGATTTTCCCGACTGCGGCGAAGTCATGGTTTCCGGCAATCAGGTCGCAGCCGAGATCCAGCACGCGCTTGAGGCAGGGCGAAGGCTCCGCCCCATAGCCGACGACGTCGCCCAGGCAGATGTACCTGTCTATTTGTTGCGTGGCGAGAAAATTGATCGCCGCGGTGAGGGCTTCGAGGTTGCCGTGGATGTCGGAAATTAAACCGTATCTCATGTTTTGTGTTTGCCTTTGTGCGGGGGATTCACCGGGGTTCAGCGTATCTCCCGCCTTTTGAAAACCATCATGGCGGCCAGGAGAAAGATGGCCGCGCCGGATGCGGCGTAAACCGCTCCCAGCGCGAGATAATCCAATCTTATCTGGGGCCGGCCTTCGACCGCTGCCTGCGTAACGCGGAAGAACTCCAGGCGCGGCAGCAGCGCTGAGGCGACTTTGCCCGGCAGCCCCGCGTTTGCCCGCAGCCATGCCGCCGCGCCCCCGGACAAATGTCCCAGCGTGAACGCGGCGAACGAAATCACCGCGGCGGCCGGCCGCGACGTGAGAAGAGTAACAAAGAGCGCGAAACTTGCGACAAGAGAAAGTTCAAGAAAAATCAGGAAAGCCGCCTTCACCGCCCTGATGCCGAACGCTTCCTCGCCCGACACGCTCGCGGCGCGCAGAAAAGGGAAATGCCCTTCTCTGAGCCACAACATGCAGAGGAACATCGCCGTCAGGAATGCCGTGGCGAGCGCAAGGTGCGCGATTATACCAAAAAACTTGCCAATCACAAGTTGGTTGCGGCCGGCGGGCTTGCTCATCACCGTTTGCAGTGTGCCCGAGCGGAATTCCGAAGCGACCGTGCCCGTGCCCACTATCAGAATGAGGAACAGGCCGCCCATGGCGATTGTCGCAAGCCCCATCTCGCGGACCATTATCGCCTCGCGGCCCATACCGAAAAAAGTCGTCCAGCCGCTGACGAACAGCAGCGCCGTGAATGCAAGGAGCGTCACGTAGAAAACCGTGTCCCTCGTGCAGTCGCGAAAAGTTGTCGATGCTATCGAGAAAATTTTTCCCATGATTCCTCGGGGAAACCCCGCGCGCACGCGGCGGAATCAGGAGCGTTAAAATCGGATTTCAAATTCCGTGAACCCCTGAAGATTTGGTGAAGTCTCAATTTCCTTGTGTCGAATATGGCCGCTCATGCGGCGTTCGACGGCGTTGATGAACGCCTCTATCTCGCGCGGTGTGCCTTCGGCTACGACCTCCACGGCGCCGTCCGGGAGATTGCGAACGTAGCCGGCTACATCAAAGGACCGGCCGATATGAAGCGTATTGTAACGAAAGTTGACCCCTTGCACCTGTCCGCGGAAGATGCATCGCACGTGTTGCCTGTCAGTCGTAACCATTGTATTGATAGGGAGTTACATAAGCGCAGGCCCGCTTGCGGCCTCTGCCGCAATTCCATGCGCCTGCGAGACCGCCACATGATAACATGCGCAGACGCCGAATCAAGAAAAAGTTGATTTTTCCTGTTGCAAATCTGTCTTTGCATTGTTAGCATGTTCCACGTGAAACATCGAAGCAAGCCGCGCCAGCCCGAAAGACCTGGAGGGGAGGCCCGTTGACAATGGCTCGAGTGATTGCGGTTGTGAATCAGAAGGGAGGAGTCGGCAAGACCACAACGGCGCTCAATCTTGCCGTGCTGTGCGCCATTGCCGGCAAACGAGCGCTTCTCATCGACCTGGATCCCCAGGCAAATGCAACCAGCGGCTTGAACTTCCAGGGTACTCGGTCCGCCACCATCGGCGCGGCGCTTGCCGGCACAACCGGTCTCGAGTCTCTTATCATACACTCCGAAATATCCGGCCTTGACGTGGCTCCAAGTCACCAGAGTCTCATTGAAATCGAACAGCAACTCGTTACTCAGTCTGATGGAAAGAGCGCCCTGCAGAAGGCACTTAAACCCGTGTCTGACAAATACGAACTCATCTTCATCGACTGTCCCCCCTCCCTTGGCCTGCTGCCGCTGAACGCGCTCATAGCGGCGGATTCGGTCCTTGTGCCGATTCAATGCGAATACTTCGCGATGGAGGGACTTACGCAGATACTGGCTACAATATCGCAGGTAAAGGATGCTTATAATCCCAAACTTGAAATCGAAGGAATACTCTTTACCATGTTTGACCATACGCTGCAACATTCCAGGGAGGTCATTGAGGAGGTTAGTGCGCACCTGCCAAATGAGACGTTACGCACTATCATACCCAGGGATATCACGATCTCGGAGGCGGCAAGTTACGGCAAACCGATAGTACATTACGCGCCAGGTTCGCGCGGCGCGCGCGCTTACGTTGAACTCACACGGGAGATACTCAGTGCCAACGGATAAGAAGTTGGGACGCGGCTTCAAGGTGCTCGAAAGGGAAACGCAACTTATACCGCGGGTTCAGATTGCGCAGCAGCCACAGGTCGACGTCCCTGCGGGGCAAGTTCAGCCCGCAGCACCGCCAGCGCAATCGCCTAAGGCGACAACTCCGCCTTCCATCGTTGCCCCGCCCGATGCGGCTGCGAGCGAGAAGGCCGGCCGCGAGGAGACGGTCGCGCAAATCCCATTGAAATACGTCTCGCCTAATCCTTATCAACCGAGGTTCTCACACGATGAAGCCGGGCTGCAGGAATTAATGAACTCCATCTCGGCGTCGGGACTATTGCAGCCGATATTGGTCCGTCGCGCGAGAGGCGGTTATCAAATCATTGCGGGCCACCGCAGGTACGAGGCATCTAAACGTCTGGGACTGGACGCGATTCCCGCGATTGTGCGCGACATGGACGACAGGGGGATGCTCGAGATGTCTCTGCTGGAGAATATCCAGCGTAAAGACCTTGACCCCGTCGAGAAGTCGCGCGCGCTTGAACGACTGGAAACGGAATTCGGTTTGACGCACGTGGAGATTGGAAGAAGGCTGGGCATGAATCGTTCGACTGTCAGCAATCACATTCGATTGCTCGAATTGCCCGATGAGATTCTGGCGCATGTTTCACGTGGAACACTGACGATGGGGCACGCGCGCGCGTTGCTGGCAATAGAGGGCGTCTCGGCAAGGCTGGCCGCGTGCAACAAGATTCTAAGGGACGGCATGTCGGTGAGGGACATTGAAGAGGAAGCCTCCAGTTCGCAAACAGGGACGGCGAAGGGCCGGGGCCGCCCAAAGAAAGGCTCGAAGACGGCATACCTTAAACAGATCGAGCGTGCGCTACAACAGATGATAGGATATAGGGTTACGGTAACAATGTCCTCCAAAGGGTCAGGACGAATGGCCGTAAAATTTCGCACAACTGCCGAATTTAACGATGTTTACGAACGCATCTCCTCGGCCTTCGGGAAGTAGCCGAATCGGCTCATAGAACCTTTACTCACTGAATGAACTCCCGCCCTGCGGTGTGCCGCACAAGGCATTGGATTGACAGCAAGTCCGCTAGTTGATGCCGGCGACCGCCGCCTTATACTCCTGGATATTGTATTTCAGTTTGGAATCTGCCGCGGATTTCTTGTACTCGTTTTTCAGCAAGGCATTCACCTTGTCAGTGCGCTTTGAGATGTCGTCGGAAGAAGTAAGTATCTCACTCGGCTCGCCCTCGTTTCCGGCTGACACTTTCGCTTGCGCGGCGAGGACGGCCAATGCCTGCTTCATCCCTTGCGGGTTATACCCCGCCTTGACAGCGTAGCGCATCGCGGCTTCATCCGCCGCGAAATCGGCATCCTTGTCATATTCCACGGCCCCCATCGCGCTCGCCACCTTGTCAATCGCCCGGGGATTGGGACGCCCGGAAACGGCCCCCGATACCGAATGCAGGCCCTCGATTCCCTCCGATTCCTGCAACTTGTTCAGTGTGTCCTTGTGGTTCACATGTGCAATCTCATGCCCCAAAACCGCGGCCAGTTGCGCCTCGCTGCTCATCTGCCTCAAAAGCCCCTTGGTTACATACACGAACCCGCCCGGCAGCGCGAATGCATCCGCCTTGTCCGAATTAACCACCTTGAACGTCCACGGCAGATTCGGCCTCTCGCCGCCTTTGGCCAGCGCGGTGCCCACGTTCGTCACATATTGCGTTACTTTCTGGTTGTTGTACAGTCCACCCGCGTTCTTCTCGACCTGCGGCATTATCTGCCGCCCAATCTTAATCTCCTCCTCCTCGGAAATCCCCGCGGCTACAACTGCGCCACCCGGAGGATTGTTCACTCCCGGACCGAGTCCCCGCATCGCCACTTTGTACTCGTTTTCGTTGAATTTCATCTTCGGGTCTTTCAGGGCGGTGGGGTACTTGGTGTTGATAATCTCCTGAACCTGGACAATGCGTTTCTCCGTGTCGGGGTGAGACATGAAAATTTCGCCCGCGCTCGCGCTGCTGGAGCCGAGCGTCTTGAAAATCTCGAAAACCTGCACCATCCCTTGCGGGTTATAGTTGGCTTTTGCGGCGTACTGCACGCCATACTTGTCCGCCTCATACTCATAATCCCTGCTGTACTTCAACAGCACCAGGTTCGCAACCACGCTTCCCAGCGCCTTCACGGTGTCAGCGTTGGTCCCGCTCGCGGCTCCTATCGCCTCGAGAAGTATCGTCATGCCCAACTGGTTCTGAAGCGCCTTGACCGAATGCCGCGCGCACACGTGCGTCGCCTCGTGCCCAAGCACATTGGCGAGCTGCGCCTCGTTATCCATCTTCAGCAGCAGGCCCTTCGTCACATAAATGAACCCGCCCGGCAACGCAAACGCGTTCACCTCGTTCGTGTTCACAATCTTGAATGTCCACGGAACGTCGTGGCGGTCGCTGACAGTTGCAATGCGCTGGCCAACGCCGTCCACGTACCGCGTGAGCGCCGCGTTGTAATACACCCCGCCCATCTGCTTCTCGACGTCGGGAGCGGCCTGGCGCCCGAGTTCGACCTCCTGTGCCGGGCTTATCAGGCTCAGTTCATTCTTGCCCGTAACGGGGTTTACCATGCATCCGACGGCCGTCAGGACGAACGCCAGGATCAGCGACAGCGTAACTATGGCTTTCATAGTCTTCTCCCTCAAAAAGTGGATTATAATCCTTATCATTACTTTTACGCCTTCCTGCCCCAATTGTATTCACCACAGCGACATTGTGCAACAAACTTTGACCTCCAGTGCGATTAATCGCCGTTGCGGTCATGCCGTAATGAGGGATGATAATCATCCTCACTCTGGTTCTCCGCCCAATCCGCTGCACCACACCGCGCATTCTGCCGGTCAGGCCGGCTTGCCGCCGGGGAAACAACGGGCTAAACAGGATTTTACGGTACATCGGCGTTTTCGGCTTTCTGCGCGTTTACCTCATGTGCTGCCATGTGTTAGCGCACTTTTCTGAAAGCCGGATTTTGCGGTGCATTCCGGGCAAACCGTTTTTTCGGGACTTCATCGACTTTTCGTATCATCATTGTGGCATTGACCTTACGGTAGTCCGCGACCGATTCTGACCCATTTTTCTTAACAATTTATGCGGTACTTTGCGGTACTTTACGGTACATTTGTACCGTAAAATCCGGTACACTTACGGTACATCTTTTCCTTAACCCTATGACAGACAGCAAATTAACCACCAAGGCCCGCCCAGGGGCGAGGTCTCGCCCTTTGGCGGAGTCCCGCCAAGGGCGGACACCAAGGCACCAAGAAGAGAGGGGGAAATTATTTTTTTGTTTCATAAGTTAAAAACGCCTTTCGCTGTTGTTGGATGGTGACAGGCACAATCCACGAGAAAACACGACGCGCTGCGATGAGTTCCGGCGCGGAAGGTGGACCGGGTCCATTCTACGAGCTGGGCGGCCCCAACAAGTTGGGGCACGAACCGCTGCGGCGCAATGGTGACAGGCACAATCTACGAGCTGGGCCGCGAGGCGCGTCCTGCGCTCCGTAATTGAGCCTGTCACCATTGCTTCTCCTTGGCGTCTGACCCCCTCGCCTTCGCTCCGTAAATGTACCCGGTCCCCGCGCCTGCGCTCCGTAATTCTGGGTCTGACCCTTTCGGCTCATCCCTGCTTAGCACCGACACGCATGTGCTCATACACACAGCACTATGTGTGCGCATGGTGAAGCATATCCCATGATTTGACGAATGTCAAGGACTTTTTCCCCGATTCGGGAAAAAAGCCCGGAAGCCGCGCCGCTCTAAGGCGATAAATGGACCCGGTACATTTATTGTGTGGGGGCGACGCTGATGGATAGCGATGGTGCGCCAGACGGAAGGAGTGTGCCGGGGGTCAGACCCTCCCCGGCGTCCCGGAAACCGGCACGCCTCCTTAGCGTCTGACCCCCTCGCGCGGCATTTTGTTAGACGCTCTCAGTCCCTTAACGGGACAAGGACGTTCTGGGTGAGGGCCTCGACGATTTGGGGGTCGAACTGAGAGCCGGCCTTTGCGAGCATTTCGGCGTTCGCCTCGTCGTGCGTCTTGGCGGGCGAGTACGGCCTGTCGGAGGTCATGGCGCAATAGGCGTCTGCGACGGCGAGGATTCGAGCGCCCAGGGGTATCTCCTCGCCCTTGAGGCCGGAGGGGTAGCCGTGGCCGTCCCAGTATTCATGGTGGTGCCTGACCATGGGGACGAGTTCGCGCAGGTATCGGATGGGCGCGAGGATGTTGGCGCTGATGATGGGGTGTTGCCTGATGATGACGCGCTCCTCGTCCGTGAGGGGTCCTTCTTTGAGGAGGATTTCCTCGCCGACGCCGATCTTGCCGATGTCGTGCAGGAGGGCGGCGTTCCTTATCTGCTCGACCTGTTCTTCGGGCAGGAGCATTGCGCGGGCGATGCTGGTTGCGACTGACATGACGGCGATGGAGTGGCGCTGGGTGTAGCCGTCCTTCGCCTCAAGCGCGGCGGCAAGGGCGTAGATGGACTCGACGGAGGCCTCCCTGGCTTCCTTGGAGAGGGCGTAGATTTTCTTCTGAAGTTCGTCGAGTTTTTTGGGCGCCGTCTCTTTCTGGTGCTCTTGCGGGGGCGAGAGCTCCGCCTGCCAGAAGGAAACGCGGTTTCTGCCGGCCTGCTTGGCGAAGTACAGCGCGTCGTCCGCGCGGCGCATGAGTTCCGATTTCACGACGCTTTCTGCGGCGCTGCACGTGGCGCCCCCGATGCTCAGTGTAATGCGCGCGCGGATGTCCTCGAGTGCGAAGATATGGTCCTCAACGCTCTTGCGTATGCGCTGGCAAACGATGAGTGCGGCCTTATGATCCGTTTCGGGCAGGATTATGACGAACTCGTCGCCGCCGTAGCGCGCCACGACGTCGACCTTGCGCAGGCTCATTTTGATTATGTTGGCGAGTTGGGCCAGGACGCGGTCGCCGAAGATGTGGCCGTAGCGGTCGTTGACGGTCTTGTAATAGTCAACGTCAAGCATGAGGAGGGTGACGGGTCGCCCGTGCCGTCTGCCGCGCTCCAGTTCGACGTCCAGTTGTTCCTTCAGGGCGCGCTGGTTGAAGAGGCCTGTGAGGTCGTCTCTGAGCGACATATCGTGGAGGCGCGTGTTCGTGGCTTCGAGTTTCAGGTGATATTCGAGGAGTTTGAGGTGCCGCGCGGCGTCCCAGAGGCCGAACAGCATGCATATAACAAGGACGAGCACGCCGCTGAGGAGATAACTTGGGTCGTGGACGCGCGCGGCGATGGCCTGGGCCACGTCGATGCCGCCGATGGTGTCGCCCACATCCTGCCAGGACCGGCCGGGCGTCGTCAGGGGCTGGAGCAGGGTTTTGCCGAGTATGATGAGTTCCCTGCTTGCGAAGACGAAGAAGGTGCAAATGATTGCGAGGGCGAGTGCGCGCACGCCCGCGCTGGTCAGCGCCGCCCTGCGGAGACGAAGGTAGCGCGATGCGGCGTCCGCCTCAACCTCTTTGGGGTCGGAAGGAGTATCAAGCGACGAGAAGTACTCTTTCTCTGTCTTTTTGTCGTTTTTCAATCGTTCCATATCTTCGGCGTTATGGTGAGTTTGATAACGACGATGAGGGGCGCTCAGATTGCCTATTGGGAAGCGCATGAACGGAATGTAATTATCTTATCGGCTGCGAAGGCCGCGCCCTTAAGGGGGTTTTCGAGCCGAAGAAATCTTTTTGGTCAGAGGAACAACGCCTCGGCCGACAACATGCGGGAGAGGTCGTCCTGTACGGTCTTGAGGTCCTGGGCGGTCAGGGCAAGGGGCAGGCGCGCCAGTTCCTCTTCCAGGTTGAGCGCGGGCATTGCGATGGGGCCGATCCGGTTTTTAAGGCAGATGGTGTTTGCGAAATCGACGATGGCGCCAAGTGGGGTGGGCGGAGTGGCGGTTTCCGCAAAGTGATGGCCCGCGATGGCGCTGGTGAGTTCCTCGGCAAGTTGCCACTTTCGTGCGACGGCCGTGCCGACCTGGGAATGGTCGAAGGAGAAGATTTCCTTCTCGGAGGCGAGTATTTTTTGGGCGGGCGGCTGTGGCGTGTCCGCGGCGGGGTTGCGCTCCGCCAGCCAGCGTTCGGACTCGGCGGGCATTTCCTTGAACATGACGAGTCGCCCGATGTCGTGCAGAAGGCCGGCGACAAAAGCGGTTTCCGGATTGGCGTAGTTGATTTTTTTCGCCAACTTCCGGGAGACGGCGGCGCAGGCGACGGAGTGTTCCCAAAGCGTCTTCTGCCGCGCGGCGAAGCGGGCCGCGGTCTCCGCCCCCTGGCGCGAGGGCTTCTGAACGTAAAGGCTGCGCATGCTGGCCGCGATGACGAGGCTGCGCAGGGTGTTGAAGCCGAGTATGACGATGGCCTCCGTGAGCGTAGCGACGTCCATTCCGCCGCAGTAGTAGGAACTGTTGGCGACCTTCAATATTTTCGCGGCGAGGATTGGGTCGTTGTTGATGAGTCGCTGGAGGTCCTTTGCGCTGGTGCCGGCGTCCTCGACCATTTCGAGGACTTTGCCGGCAATGATTGGCATTGCCGGGAGGTTTTCGATTTTGCGCAGGACGCGGCGAATCTTCGTCTCCTCTTCATCCGACAGGGTAATGGTGGATGTTTTCACGCGGGGGAGGGGCTGTGCCTCCGCGCGGTAAATCTCCATGACGCGCGCGCCGAAAAGATCGGCCATGCCGCGCAATGCCTCTGCATCCGCCGCGGCGAAGGGGCTATCGGAAGCGAACATGAACATCCCGGCGGAGTTCCCTTCGATTACGAGTGGCACAAGGCAAATCGAGCCGGTGTCGCCGACGAGCGCGCGCGCGTGGGGCGTCGGCCCCAGCGCCGCCGCGAACTCCTGCGCCGTGAAGATGAGGGCCTGCCGATCAGACATGATTTTCTTGTATAGAAGCGACGACTGCCCGGATATGCGCCAGGAAGAGATGTCGTTCGCCTGCCTGCCGGACACAATGCGCCAGCCTACGAGTTCCGCCGCGCCGGCGGCGAAAAAGAGGGCCGTGCGGCCGATGCCGGCATCGCACAGCCCAAGCCATTCTCCGGCCAGGCGGTCGATGTTCGAATCGCGGGCGAGCATTTCACGGGCGTCCGCGAGAACCTTGCCGAATTCCTGCCGTGGGGCGCGGTTTTCCGATGCGGTCTGCGTCATTCGATTTCACCCTTATTGCCGCCCACGGCGGCGTGCAGCGTGCCGTCCGGATTGGACGTGAGTTCCGCCAGGCGGGCCTCAAGCAGGCCGACCACGATCTTGCAGGTTTCCAACTCGCTCATGCCGGCGGCGGCGCACAGTTCCTTCAGGTTCATTCCTTCGCTTGTAATCAAAGCGGCGATTTGCGCGGCGTGTTTGTCGAGGCTCTTGAGATCCGCCCCTTGCGCGATGCGGACGGTCGCGTCCATGTTCGGCAGGAGGGAGCGCACCTTGCGCCATTCGTCAACCTGCCGAGCGGCGTTGACGACGAGTTCGACGGTGTCAATCTCGTATGCGGCTGGTCCCGCCGCGGAAGCATCCATCTCGATGAAGTTGAACGCGCCGTCTATCCATGAGAAGAGGGAATACAGTTGGTCCTCGGTCTGGCGCTGGAGTTCCTGCTCGAGTTCCTCTCGCTTGAGGATTGCGCGGGCGACCATGAGTTCGCCCAGCGGCTTGCCGCTTTTGCGTCTCTCTTCGAGCAGCGACTTGAGCCTTTCATCGGTGCGCGGATCGACGTTGTCGAAGTACTTTCCGAGGAGGTAGCGGTCGTGCTGCTCCTGCGTGAGCACGACATTGCCATTGTTGAAGTAGATGGTGTTCTCGGCGTCGGCGGTGACAACGGTCAACATGCCGGTCTTTCGCTGGCTGCCGATTATCTGAAGCACCTCGGGCAGGCCGAGGGTGAAGAAGTCGCCTTGCAGCATGTTTTCGCTCCGCAAAAAATGTTCCTCGCGCGCGTCGGCGCGGATAGCGCCTTGGGCCGAGCGAAGTTGACCGCTCAACCCGGACCTTCTGATGACCCTTTTAGGCGCTGTTGCAAAACCTTGACTGTTTTGTAGCCGCAGGGTTTACCTCGCCTCAGGCGGGCTTGCCCTGCCAGAATTACGTAGCGGCAAGGCTTGCCTTGCCGAATAAGGCACGGTAAACCGTGCCGCTACAGAAGATGGGCACGGCGAGCCGTGCAGCTACGGAATCTTCCGCTGACGCATGCCGTCGCTGCGTTGGGTTTTGCAATAGCGTCTTAGAGCGTGTGCATTTCGAAGCGGCCGTCGGAGTATTCCAGCCATGAACCGCCAGTCTCCCATTCCCCCAGGACGTAGAGCGCGCGGGGTTTGCCGGCGAGCGTCAGTTCGCGCATGTAGGGCCCTTCCGGCGGATGTACGTGGCCGCATACCAGGACATCGTAGTCCCTGCCGAAGGCCGCGGCGACTGACTTCGTCACCAGCCCGCGGACATGACTTGATTTTTGCCGGGTGACGCGTCTGCTATGGCCGCGGTAGCCGCTGGCCATGTAGTAACTGAGCCGCGCGGGCAGCATCTGGAATATCCACTTCACCAGCGGGTGGCGAATTATGGCCGTGAACTGGTGATACCTGCTGTCGCGGGTGCAAAGGAAATCGCCGTGCGTGATGTAAACTTTCTTCCCGCCCAGGCGCAGCGTCAGGCCGCCCGGATAGACCTTCGCGCCCGTTGTCTTTTCAAAGGCCGCGCCGACGTGGAAATCACGGTTGCCGTGAAGGAAAACGAGTCTCGCGCCGGACGCCGTCAGGTCTCTGAGCGAGGCAATGACCCGCGCGTGTTCCGGCAACTCCAGATGTTTCGGTCCAATCCAGAAGTCGAACAAGTCTCCCAGCACGTAGAGCGCCTCGGTGCGCCCTTTGATGCCTTCAAGGAACTTGAGGAACCGTTCCTCCTTGTCGGGCCTCTCACCGCTCAAATGAACGTCGGCCAGAAAGACTATTTTTTTGTTGTTGGTCAAATGCGTATCGGCCGCCCAAGCCCTAATCCTGTGATTCGGAAACCGGCTATCGTTCGGGCAGAACGAAGGCCGGCGTCAATCCCTTAATCGACATAACGGCGTATTTTATTGAGTGGCGGAGATGGCACGCCGGAGTGGGATTATACACGATTTTCGAGACGAAAATTGATCGGTGACAGGCACAAGCTACGAGTTGGGCGGCCGTGCGGCGCGGAAGGTGGACCGGGTCCATTCTACGAGCTGGGCCGCGAGGCGCGTCCTGCGCTCCGTAAATGTACCCGGTCCCCGCGCCTGCGCTCCGTAATTCTGGGTCTGACCCTTTCGGCTTCGAGACGAAATGCGTGAGTGGGTATCTGGGGTCAGAGCCTATTCTGTGAGATGGGCGTGTAGCGGTGACAGGCACAATCTACGAGCTGGGCCGCGAGGCGCGTCCTGCGCTCCGTAATTGAGCCTGTCACCCGCGGGGTGCGTGCGGAGAATAAATGCAGGGAATGGCCTGCGAGACCGTTCCCTGCATTGTGATTTTGTGCGGCGGCGGCGCGCTACTCGGTGATTTCGATTTCGACGAGGAGGATTTCGTTGCCGCGCATCGCAAGCGTATGCAATTTCGTCGGCGAGTCGAAAACGAGACGGCTTCCTTTGACACCGCCGTCGTATTCCTTACCTTCGACGTCGTCAAAAACCACGAGCCATTTCTCCCCGCGTTTCACGCCATAGGCGACGCGCTTTGAGTCGGGACTGAAGACAGGCCAACCAGCGATGTGGTCGTATCCCTTGCCTTCGCTCCCGTCAACGACCACCAGCCACTTCTCACCGCGTCCCGCGCCATAAGCGACGCGCTTCGAGTCTAAACTGAAGACAAGCGAACCATCGCCGATGGCGTCGTATCCCTTGCCCTCGCCCCCGTCAACGACCACTAGCCACTTCTCACCGCGTCTCGCGGCATAAGCGACGCGCTTCGAGTCGGGACTGAAGACAATGAGTCCGGCCCTGTCGTATTCCTTGCCCTCGCCCCCGTCAACGACCACGAACCATTTCTTCCCGCGAATTGCGCCATAACCGAGTCGCGTCGAGTCGGGACTAAATACAGGAACAGTGCAGAAGCCGTCGTATTCCTTCCCATCTACGCCGTCAACGACCACGAGCAGTTTCTCTCCGCGCCACGCGATATAAGCGACGCGCCTGGAGTCAGGACTAAAGGTAAGCGTGCCATTCCCGATGCCGTCGTATTCCTTGCCCTCGACCCCTTCGAGGACCACAAACCATTTCTCCCCGTGCTTCACGGCATAAGCGACTCGCTTAGAGTCGGGACTGAAGGCAATGAATCCGATTCCGTCATATTCCTTGCTCTCGACCCCGTCAATGACTACGCGCCATTGCTTCCCGCGTATCACAGCATAAGCGATGCGCTTCGAGTCGGGACTGAAGACAAGCGAACCATCGCCGATGGCGTCGTATTCCGTGCCCTCGACTCCATCAATGACCACGAACCGTTTCTCCCCGCGTCTCGCGCCATAAGCGACGCGCTTGGAGTCGGGACTGAAGACAGGCGGACCCTGGGCGAAGCCGTCATATTCCTTGCCCGTGATGCCGTCAACGACGACGAGCCGTTTCTCCCCGCGCTTGGCAAAGTAAGCGACGCGCTTCGAGTTTGGACTGACGGTCAGAGTTTCGGCAATAACCCCTTTGTCAAGTTCGCCGAGGGAGGTTTCGGTGGTTTTGAGTTGGGGGGCGGGGTTTTGGTTGTCCGCTGGAGCAGCATCGCCGGCGATGATGCCGGAGCAGATGAGCGCCAGGAAAGCCGCGAATGAAACGACAAACAGACATCTCCATGACTTGAACATTGCCTTTCCCTCCAAGAGATAGAAGAGATGATTCCCAACGTGAATTGTCCGTGAAATCGGGGTTTGAGTCAAGCAGATTTGTGTCAGGCAGGGCAATCCCTGCGGGTACAAAAATAGCGGACACGCCCGTGGCGCGTTCGGGCCTGTGGTGAGTTCGGGGTCAGACCCGAATCTACGAGCTGGGCGCGGAAGGTGGACCGGGTCCATTCTACGAGCTGGGCGGCCCCAACAAGTTGGGGCACGGGGGTCAGACCCCTCC
>Ga0315281_10004253_pt1 | contig 20812 bp, 20 predicted proteins | sample YL17G07_0_MG_FD_204540 | JGI IMG/M metagenome (GOLD analysis project Ga0315281, IMG submission 204540) | Sediment microbial communities from Yellowstone Lake, YNP, Wyoming, USA - YL17G07_0 | ecosystem: Environmental > Aquatic > Freshwater > Lake > Sediment | place: USA: Wyoming | collected...
CACGGCCTTGTTGGGCTGCACAACGAAACCGGTGATCTGCGACACCAGGCGCGATGCCGGCACGATCTGCGTGGCATCGATACGCATCTCGACGGGAAAATAATCGCCGCGTGTTTTCACCGCCATCACGACTTCCTCGAGAGCCGTGTTTCCTGCGCGCTCGCCCAGTCCGTTGATGGTGCATTCGACCTGCCGCGCACCGCCGATTTCGACTGCCGCGAGCGAATTCGCGACCGCCATGCCGAGATCGTTATGGCAATGCACCGACCAGACGGCCTTGCCGGAATTGGGAATGCGCTCGCGCAAGCTGCGTATGAACTCGCCGAACTGTTGCGGCACGGCATAGCCGACCGTGTCCGGGATATTAATGGTGGTTGCACCCTCGGCGATTACCGCCTCGATCACCCGGCAAAGAAAGTCGGGATCGGAGCGGCTTGCATCTTCGGGTGAGAACTCGACGTCGGGGCAGTGCTTGCGGGCAAATCTGACCGCCGCCTTGGCGTCCTCAAGCACCTGTTCCGGCGTCATGCGCAGCTTCTTCTCCATGTGCAGCGCGCTGGTAGCGATGAAGGTATGGATACGCCAGGACCTGGCGCCTTTGAGCGCCTCGACACCGCGCGTGATGTCCCGGTCGTTTGCGCGGCACAGACCGGCCACGATCGCGTCTTTAACCGCATTGGCGACCGCCCTCACCGCCTCGAAGTCGCCGTTTGATGCTGCCGGGAAACCCGCCTCGATGACGTCCACCCGCATGCGCTCCAGCTGCCGCGCAATGCGGATCTTCTCCTCGCGGGTCATCGACGCGCCGGGACTCTGCTCGCCGTCGCGCATGGTGGTGTCGAATATGATCAACCGGTCCTTCATGTCACGCTCCACTGGCTAGGGGTGAAACCGATGCCGCTGCGTCTTGTCGCACGCTGCGCCTGGGTACTGCCGATTTGAGATGGGATATTTAGCGCGCGGGGCGCAGCAGCAGATCTGCAGGAAGCAGACTGCTGGTAGGGAGGGCCAACACGTGCATATCGCGAAGCATGGGGAGAAATATAGCGAGTTTTCCGCTTGCCCGCAACTGGATCGGGATGGGGAGACGGCGCAGGCAGCCGGTCTACGCCGGTCTCTGCTGCCGCGCCCGCCGCCACTTCACCAGCCAGACTGCGTACCCGGAACCCGAGTAGGCGACAAACAGCAGAAACAGGATCATCGGCGGGTTGCTCGATATCAGGATCATCGCGAGGGCGATCAGCAACACCGCCCAGAACGGGACGCTTCTTCGCAGGTTGATGTCCTTGAAGCTGTAGAAGGGCACGTTGCTCACCATCGTGATCCCGGCGAATAGCGTCAGCGCGGCGGCGAGTGCGCGGATCACCTCGGCCCGCTGGATGCCGAAATCATCGATCACCCACACCAGTCCGGCGCACAGCGCCGCCGCCGCGGGGCTGGGCAGCCCCTGGAAGAAACGCTTGTCGACAACCTCGATATTGGTGTTGAAGCGCGCGAGCCTCAACGCGGCCGCGGCACAATAAACGAAGGCCGAGATCCAGCCGAATCGGCCGAGATCCTTGAGTGCCCATTCATACATGATCAGCGCCGGCGCGGCCCCGAAGCAGACCATGTCAGAGAGCGAATCGTACTCGGCGCCAAAGGCGCTCTGGGTATGCGTCAACCGCGCCACGCGCCCGTCGAGGCCGTCGAGCACCATGGCGACGAAGATCGCCACCGCCGCCTGATCGAAACGCTGGTTCATCGCCTGCACGATGGCGTAGAAGCCCGCGAACAGCGCCGCGGTCGTGAACAGGTTCGGCAACAGATAGATACCGCGGCGGCGCATCTCCGCGTTGATCAGCGGCTTGTGCGGCTTGTTGTATTCGCGCATGGTCACAGCAGCGCCAGAACGCTGCTGCCTCCGGACACCCGGTCGCCGAGCGCCGCCTTCACGTTCGCCGTGGTCGGCAGGTACACATCCACGCGCGAGCCAAAGCGGATGAAGCCGAAACGCTGACCGCGCTCGAGTCGGTCGCCGGCCTTGACATAGCACAGCACGCGCCTGGCGATCAGACCGGCGATCTGCACGCAAGTGATATCGGCTCCCGTCGCGGTCTTCAGCCAGAGCGCATTGCGCTCGTTCTCGATCGACGCCTTGTCGAGCGCGGCGTTCAGGAACTTGCCCGCGTAGTACCACGACTTCATCACCTCGCCGTCGACCGGCGATCGGTTCGAATGCACGTTGAACACGTTCATGAACACGCTTACCTTGATCGCGTCGCGATCGACGTAAGGGTCGCGCACGGACTCCACCGCGACGATACGTCCATCGGCGGGCGACACGACGGTACGCTCATCGCCGGGGACCTCCCGCGGCGGGTCACGGAAGAACTGCAGCACGAACAACGCCGCAAGCCACAGCGGCGCCGACCACCACCCGCCCGCCGTCCAGCCGACGAACAGCGCGGCTGCCAGCGTCGCTGCCAGAAATGGCCAGCCCTCGCGGGCGATGATCGGGTGAGGATAATTCACTCAGTTTTTCGACTGGTCGACTAGCCGGTTCTTCCTGATCCAGGGCATCATGTCGCGCAGCTTGGCACCGACCGTTTCGATCGGGTGCTGGGCGGTCATGCGCCGCCGCGACAGCAGCACGGGTGCGCCAGCGCGGTTCTCCAGAATGAAGTCCTTGGCGTACTCGCCCGACTGGATGCGCGCCAGCGCTTCACGCATCGCCCACTTCGTCTCCTCGGTGATGATCTTCGGCCCGGTCACGTATTCACCGTATTCGGCGTTGTTCGAAATCGAGTAGTTCATCGTGCCGATGCCACCCTCGTACATCAGGTCGACGATCAGTTTCAGCTCGTGCAGGCACTCGAAATAAGCCATCTCCGGCGCATAGCCCGCCTCGACCAGCGTCTCGAAGCCCGCTTTGACCAGTTCGACGCAGCCGCCACACAGAACGGCCTGCTCGCCGAACAGATCGGTCTCGGTTTCCTCGCGGAAGTTGGTCTCGATCACCCCGGCCTTGCCGCCGCCGATGGCCGCCGCATAGGAAAGCGCCATATCGCGTGCCTTCTTGCTCTTGTTCTGATGGACCGCAATCAGCATCGGCACCCCGCCGCCGCCGACGTAAGTCGAGCGCACCGTATGACCCGGCGCCTTCGGCGCGACCATCACCACATCGAGGTCCGCGCGCGGGGCGACCTGACCGTAGTGCACATTGAATCCATGGGCAAAACCGAGCGTTGCGCCCTTCTTGATGTTGGGCTCGACGTCGTTCTTGTAGACCGCGCCGATACTCTCGTCGGGCATCAGCATCATGACAAAGTCGGCGCCCTTGACCGCATCGGCAACCTCCCTGACCGCCAGACCGGCCTTCTTTGCCTTGTCCCAGGAAGCGCCGCCTTTCCTCAGGCCCACGGTCACCTTGACACCGGATTCGTTCAAATTGAGCGCATGCGCGTGGCCCTGGGAACCATAGCCGACGATCGTCACCTTGCGTCCCTTGATCAGCGACAGATCCGCATCCTTGTCGTAATACACCTTCATGAATTTCCCCTCTCGTGTTGTGGGAGGCGGGAGGCCGAAGTGCGGAAGCGGTTCGGCAACAGTGCCGAGAGCGCCCCCATCCTCTGTCCTCGCGCCCCCCTAGGCTCTAAGAACTCGCTCGCCGCGGGAGATGCCGGAGGCACCGGTGCGCACTGTCTCCAGGATGGCGCTCTTGTCGAGTGCCTGGATGAAAGCGTCAAGCTTGGCGCCCGTGCCGGTCAGCTCGATGGTGTAGGTATTGTCGGTCACATCGAGAATGCGCCCGCGAAAAATATCCGCCATGCGTTTGGTCTCGTCGCGGTCCTTTCCGGTCGCGCGCACCTTGATGAGCATGAGTTCACGCTCGATGTGCGCCGACTCCGACAGGTCGACGACCTTCACGGCCTCGATCAGCTTGTTGAGCTGCTTGGTGATCTGCTCGATCACATCGTCCGATCCGATCGTGACGATGGTCATGCGCGACAGCGACGGATCCTCGGTCGGGGCCACGGTAAGCGATTCGATATTGTAGCCGCGCGCCGAAAACAGTCCGGCGACGCGCGACAGCGCACCGGACTCATTCTCGAGCAGGATAGAGATGATGTGCCGCATCGTGGGTGCCTGGTCGTTCTGGATCGAATACGGACTGTGCATGGGAGCGTTCATCGGGGATGGTGGCGGCGCTGGCTGCCTCACAGTTCCTCGGCAAGGATCATTTCCGAGATGCCCTTGCCGCCCGGCACCATTGGGAACACATTCTCGCTCTGGTCGGTGATGAAGTCCATGAACACGAGTTCGTCCTTGCGCTTGAACGCCTCCCGGAGCGCCGACTCGACGTCCGCCGGGTTTTCAATGCGCATGCCGACATGACCGTAACTCTCGGCCAGTTTCGTGAAATCCGGCAACGCATTCAGATAGGACTCCGAATAACGGTTGCCGTGGAAAAACTCCTGCCATTGCCGCACCATGCCCATGTAGCGATTGTTCAGACAGACGATCTTGAGCGGCAGCCGGTACTGCTTGCAGGTCGAGAGTTCCTGGATGCACATCTGGAACGAAGCTTCGCCCGTCACGCATGCAACCGTGGCCTTGGGATTGGCGAACTGTGCGCCCATCGCAGCCGGCAGGCCGAAGCCCATGGTCCCGAGGCCGCCGGAGTTGATCCAGCGGCGCGGTTTGTCGAATTTATAGAATTGGGCGGCCCACATCTGGTGCTGGCCCACATCGGAGGTGACGATCGCGTCGCCCTTGGTCACTTCAAACAGCTTCTCGATCACGAACTGCGGCTTGATGATTTTGCTCGCGCGATCATAGCGCAGACAGTCCTTGGCCTTCCAGAGCTCGATCTGCGCCCACCAGGCCTTGAGGGCCTTGGCATCGCGCTTCTCGCGGCTCGCCTCGACAATTTTGAGGAGATCGTCCAGAACTTCGCGCACATTGCCGACGATAGGCACGTCCACCTTGACTCGCTTGGAGATCGAGGAGGGGTCAATATCGATGTGGATGATCTTGCGCGATACCTCACCGAAGTGCTGCGGGTTGCCGATGACACGGTCGTCGAATCGCGCCCCGACCGCGAGCAGCACGTCGCAGTGCTGCATCGCCATGTTGGCTTCGTAGGTTCCGTGCATGCCGAGCATGCCGAGAAAATACGCATCAGTCCCCGGATATCCGCCCAGCCCCATGAGCGTATTGGTGCAGGGGAATCCGAGCGCCTTCACCAGTTGGGTCAGTTGCGGTGCGGCATCGGCCAGGATCACGCCGCCGCCTGTGTATATCATCGGGCGTTTGGCATCGAGCAGCAGTTGTGCCGCCTTCTTGATCTGGCCAGGGTGCCCTTTCGCCACCGGGTTATAGGAGCGCATGCTGACCGCGTCGGGATACTCGAATTTGCAGCTTGCCGCCGTAACGTCCTTGGGAATATCCACCAGCACCGGACCCGGGCGTCCGGTCTTGGCGATATAAAAGGCCTTCTTGATCGCCGACGCCACCTCACGTACATCCTTGACAAGAATGTTGTGCTTGACGCAAGGCCGGGTGATGCCGATGGCATCGACCTCCTGAAATGCGTCCTGCCCGATGGCATGTGTCGGCACCTGGCCGCTGATGATCACCATCGGGATGGAGTCCATATACGCGGTGGCGATGCCCGTCACGGCGTTGGTAACCCCGGGTCCGGAGGTGACCAGACACACGCCGGTCTTGTGGCTGGCACGCGAGTAGCCGTCCGCAGCGTGCGCGGCACCCTGCTCGTGGCGCACCAGGACATGCTTGACCTTATCCTGCTTGAACAACGCATCGTAGATGTACAGGACCGCCCCGCCCGGGTAGCCGAACACGTACTCCACATCCTCTTCCTGAAGACAGCGGATCACGATCTCTGCACCGGTTATTTCCATGCTGGAATTCCGCACCGCAATAATAGTTGACGAAAACTTTAGAGGGTAATTGTTAGCACTTGATTGGTCAAGTATTTCAGGATGATACCTGCATCGACCGCGGCAATTTTGGTACCATTCCCGGTGAACTCTTGGCTATTTGTGTACCTATCCCATATAGGGAAGTGCCCCTGGCAACACGTACAGAACTATCCGATTTTCTCGCCGGCGTCGAGCGACGCGCATTCAAGCAGGCGATGTTCGCCGTGCGCAACGACGAGACTGCGCTCGACATCGTGCAGGATGCCATGCTGAAGCTGGCGGAGAAGTATGGCGCCAAGCCTGCCGAGGAACTGCCGATGCTGTTCCACCGCATCCTGCAGAACACGATCCGGGATTTCTATCGCCGGCAGAAAGTTCGCTCGCTGTGGACCACGCTGCTGTCGGCGCTGGGCACGAACCGCGACGACGAGGAATCCGACCCGCTGGAAACTTTGGATACAGGGGACGCCTCTAAGATAGGCAGCGGTCCCGTCGAGCATCTGGAAAGATCGCAACTTATTGAAGTAATTGAAAAAGAGCTTAGGCTCTTGCCGCCGCGTCAACGGGAAGCCTTTCTGCTGCGTTACTGGGAGGAATTGGACGTTGCCGAAACAGCCGTGGCGATGGGCTGCTCACAAGGCAGCGTAAAAACGCATTGCTCGCGTGCCGCACATACCCTCGCCGCCGCGCTGCAGGCGAAGGGCATAGAGTTGTAACCAAACACTATCATGATGAACGAACATAATCTCGGTTACCGGATCAGGCAAATTCTCAACCATGGCCTGGCCCTGGACGCGGAAAAGCTCGCGCGGCTCAAAACGGCTCGCGAACAGGCAATCGCACGTCAGCGAGTTGCAGCGCCGCGTCGCATGCTTCAGTGGGCGGACAACCTGACGGGAAACCTCGGTGCCTCGGGTTCGCTCGTATCACGTCTGCTGCTGCCGACGGCGGTACTGGTTCTCGGGCTGATTGCGATCAACACCTGGCGACAGACGCAGCTCGCGCTGGAAATCGAAGAGGTCGATACGGCGGTACTCACGAGCGACCTGCCATTGGACGCCTACCTGGACAGGGGATTCGATGCATGGCTAAAGCGCTCCTCACACTAGTTGTTCTTTGGCTTTTCGTTTCCTTTTCCGTCCTCGCCGCCGCACCGCAAAAGAAACAACCCTCGTGGGTCGAGCTGTCGCAGGAGCAGCAGCAGATCCTCGCGCCGCTTGCGCCGGAATGGGACAGGCTGGACGCGCAGCGCAAGCGCAAGTGGCTAGGCATAGCCAAGCGCTATCCGACGATGGCTCCGGAGGAGCAAGCCAAGGTACAGCGACGCATGCAACCCTGGGCGAAACTCACGCCCGAGCAAAGACGCGCGGCGCGCGAACGCTACAAGAGCATAGAGAAGCTGCCCGCGGAGAAACGAAAAACCCTGCGGCAGCAGTGGGAGGAATACCAGCGCCTCCCCGAGGAGCAGCGCAAGCAGCTTGAAGCCGCAGGCAAGGCACCCAAGCCCGTGCGGCCAGCCAAGCCCCCGAACACCGCTCCTGCACCCGTCCCCGCCCCTCCTGTAGCCAAATAAAGGCACTACGGCGAACCTATGGGGGCGCCAGTGCCGTTTCACGCCGCGGCCGGCATCGTTCGGCGTCTGGCATCGATGCTGTACGAATCACTGCTGGTCTTCGCTGTCGTGTTTTTCGCCGGGCTGCTGTTTTACGTCGCCGCTGACGGTCGCATCGAGGGATCTATCCGGCACGTGTTCCAATTCTATTTGCTCGTTGTGCTAGGCCTGTATTTCGTCTGGTGCTGGGGCCGAGGCGGCCAGACTTTGGCAATGAAAACCTGGAAGCTTAGACTGGTAAGCGCTGACGGTTCACCTGTATCGGTCCCCAAAGCTGCGCTGCGTTACCTGCTCGCGTGCCTGTCGCTGGCAATCGCAGGCGCGGGGTTCGCATGGGCCGCGTTCGACCGCGACCGGCAGTTCCTGCACGACCGGCTGGCGGGAACGAAAATCGTAAACAGCGAAGAATAGTCGGCGGTCGGAGTCTGTTAGCGCGTCACCTTCTTTCGACCCACCACATCATCGCTGCGGCCGCCGTTAGAAATACCGCGCTCGGCAAAATCGCGGAAAACAACGGCGACCAGTTCTGCAGCAGCCCCAGATGCGAGAACAAGCTGTTCAGCATATGGAAGAAGATTCCCAGCATGATTCCGGAAAACACCTTTACGCCGACGCTTCCGGAACGCGTATGTATGTACGCGAAGGGCAGTGCAAGCGCCATCATGACCAGCGCGGCAAAGGGATATATCAGCTTTTTCCACATAGCGATCTCGTAACGCTCGGTTCTCTGGTGGTTTTCCGAGAGGTGCTGGGTGTATTGGTAAAGGTTCCATGCCGACATGCGCTCCGGCGCGACAAACAGGACCGACAAGATATCCGGCGTCAGCACCGAGTGCCAGTCCATTTGATCGAGCCTCTCCACGCTCGCGCCACCACCGGAAAAATTCGTCCGCACCACACCCCGTAGCCGCCAGAGGTTCTTCTCCGCGAACTGCCCCCGCTCGGCAGCACTGATGGAACGCAGCCGAAAATCGTCGTCGAACTCGTAGATGTGCACCCCGAGCAACGTGCTGTCGGGCAGCACCTCGCGAACATTCACGAACCGGCGCTCGTCCTTGACCCAAAAGCCGGTACGGAACTCCTGAGCAACCATTTTGCTCGTCGCACGCAGCTTGAGCTGCTGCGCCGCGCGCTCGGCCACGGGAGCCATGAACTCACCTGCGACGTAGGTCAGCGCCACGAACACGATGCCGATGCGCCCCAGCGTGGCCGCGGCGCGCCCCGGCGACAGACCCGACCCGCGCATCACCGTGTACTCCGAATTGGCCGCCAGATGCGCGAGCGCGTACAGCGTGCCAATCAGCACCGCGATCGGGAACAATTCGTAGATGTGGCTTGGTACCAACAGCAGAACGTAGAGCAACGCGTGCTGCAGCCGGTAGCCGTCACCCAAGTCACCGAGTTCATGGATCAGGTCGAAAAATGCGAACAACACGAGAAAGGCGACAAACACGAACAGCGTCGCACCGTAGATCTCGCGCGCCAGATAGCGTCGGATCGTGAGCATCATCGCTGTGCCGCCCCGGCGCCCACGCGGAGGCGCCTCCAGAACAGGAACAAAAGCAAAACCAGCATGCCCGTGTGCACGATCCACCAGCCGGTCTGAAACGCGAGCCTGCCCGATGACACCCACGCCTGGACGATAGACACCGTATTGCTGTAGACCATGTAAGTCAGCAGCGCAAAGACCAGGTTGATCGAGCGGCTCGCGCGCGGATTGACGAACGACAGGGGAATCGCGAGCAGCGCCAGGATCAGCGCCGATACCGGCAAGCTGATGCGCCACAGCAGTTCGGCAAGGCTGGCGTTGGTGCGGCTCTCGATCAGCGCCAAAGTCGGCGTCGCCTTGGTCGATGCCTGGCTCGCACGCGCCTCGCGCGTCTCCACGCGCATAGCATAGCGCTCGAACCCCATGACCTTGTACGCCGCCGAGCCGGGCACACCCTCGTAGCGCCGCCCGTGCAGCAGCACCACGAACCGGTCGCCGTTGGCTGCGGTCTCCCTGAAGCCGCGCTGGCTGACCAGAATACCCAGGCTCCCCTGCTGCCTCTGCGAGATGAACACGTTCTGGACCTTGGTTTCCTCGCCGGCAATCTCTTCGACGAAGAACACCCGCTCGCCGCCGCTTGCTTCGCGGAACACACCCGGTGCCACTCGGGAGAGTTCGTCGCGATTTTCCATTTGCCGCCGGAATGCCTCGCTCTTGTCCACCGCCCAAGGCGACAGAAACAGCGACAGCGCTGCGATCAACGCCACCAGCGGCAGCGCGAATATAAGCACCGGCCTCACCCAAGCCGTGAGGGCCTGGCCCGAACTGAACCAGATCACCATCTCTGAATCGCGGTAGCTGCGCGACAGCGCCATGAGCACCGTGACAAACAGCGTCAGCGAAAGCAGGACCGGCAGGTAGTTGAGGGCCGAAAATCCGAGCAGTGCGAGCACGCCTTCGGACAGCACTTGGCCGCTCGCCGCCTGCCCGAGGAGCCGAATCAGCTGTGTCGTCAGCGTAACCGCCAACAGCGTCGCGAACACCGCCAGCGCCAGATTGCCGAACTCGCGAAGCAGAGAACGCTGGAAGATCACTGGCGGCGTAAGGAAAACAAATGGAGGCCCGGGCTATGGGGTGGAATCGAGCGAGCGCAGCGCGTCAGAGCTGCTTTGACTTGGCCGGAACAATACGAGGATAATTCCGACGCTCCGCCCGCAATTTCTCTTGAGGTCATCGTGGAATTTAGCACAAAAGTCGCCGCGCCAGAAAAGCTTGTCTCTGCCTGCATTGCCGTCGGTGTATTCGAGCAGCGCAAGCTGTCCGCCACCGCTGAAGCGCTGAACATTGCCTCCGGCGGACGCATACAGGCGCTGCTGCGTTCGGGCGATATGGACGGCAGGATTGGTACGACGCGGCTCCTGTACAACCTCCCGGGCATCGCGGCCAAAAGGCTGTTGCTGATCGGCCTGGGAAAAAACAAGCAGATGTCCGCCAAGGACTATCGCGACGCTGTGCGCGCGGCCGTGAGCGCGGTCCAGGACACCGGTGCCGCCGAAGCCTGCCTGTATCTGGCGTGCGTGTCGGTCGCCGGCCACGATGTCACCTGGAACGCGCGGCAGATCGCCCTGGCGGCGTCGGACGCTACGTATCGATTCGAGCAGATGAAAAGCAAGAAAACCGATCCGCGGCCGCTCGCGCGTATCGTCTCAGGCATCGAATCAAAACGCGACGCGCACGCCGCGGAGCAGGGGCTTGCCCAGGGGCAAGCGATCGCCGCCGGCGTGACGCTCGCACGGGACCTGGGCAATTTGCCCGCCAATGTATGCACTCCCGCCTACCTTGCGCAGCAGGCCGTGAAGCTTGCGAAGTCCTGGAAGCTCGCAGTGCGGGTGCTCGAACGCGCAGACATGGAAAAGCTCGGCATGGGTTCGCTGCTCTCGGTTGCCAAGGGTTCGCGCCAACCGCCGAAGTTCATCGTGCTGCGCTACTCAGGCGCCGGCAAGAAAGACCGGCCCGTGGTCCTGGTCGGCAAGGGCATCACCTTCGACACCGGCGGCATCTCGCTCAAGCCGGGCGCCGAAATGGACGAGATGAAGTTCGACATGTGCGGCGCGGCGAGCGTGCTGGGAACACTGCGTGCGGCGGCGGAGATGAAGCTCAAGCTGAATGTCGTCGGGCTGATTCCCGCGACCGAGAACATGCCGGGGGGGGCCGCCAGCAAGCCGGGCGATATCGTCACATCGATGTCGGGGCAGACGATAGAAATCCTGAACACCGACGCCGAGGGACGCCTCATCCTGTGCGACGCCCTCACTTACGCGGAGCGCTTCGAGCCGCAAGCCGTGGTGGACATCGCAACGCTCACCGGCGCTTGCGTGATTGCGCTCGGCCACGTCTGCTCCGGATTGTTCTCGAACAACCCGAAACTTGCGCGCGACCTGCTCGCCTCAGGCGAAGAAGCCTGGGATCGCGCCTGGGAGCTGCCGCTGTGGGACGAATACCAGGAGCAGTTGAAGAGCAATTTCGCCGATTTCGCCAACATCGGCGGGCGACCCGCCGGCAGCGTCACGGCCGCATGTTTCCTGTCTCGGTTCACCAAAAAACTCGATTGGGCGCATCTGGACATCGCCGGCACCGCCTGGCGCTCAGGCAAGGAGAAGGGGTCCACCGGCCGGCCCGTTCCGCTGCTGACGGCCTTTCTGATGAAACGCGCGAGTCGATGACCCGCATCGACTTCTACTCCAACGCCGAACCCAAGCTCCAGCTCGCTTGCCAGCTGGTGGCGAAAGCGGTGGGGCAGTCGCTGCGAGTGTTGATCCTGGCACCGGAGGAAACCACGGTGCGCGCGATCGACAAGCTGCTATGGACCTTTCCGGCGACCGGATTTCAGCCGCATTGCATGGTGGGCGATCCGCACGCAGCGGAAACACCGGTGCTGATCGCGCGTGATTGCGACGCCCTGCCCCACGACGAGGTGCTGCTCAACCTGGGGGCCGACTCCCCCGCATCGTTCAGCCGCTTTCATCGACTGATCGAGTTGGTCGCGACCGACGACGACGACAGGGCGGCGGGGCGTATGCGATTCCGCTTCTACCGCGACCGGGGCTATGAGATTCACCACCACGATCTCGGGAAAACCGGATCATGACCGATTCCGACGAACTGCTCTCCAAGGCCGATGCGTTGCTCGCGCGCTGGCGTTCGGGAACGGCCGTGGCGCAGCCTCAGGCCGATTATCCTGTGCTCACCGAGGTGGTCGAGGCTCCGGGCGCGGCAGGCGAGGCAGTGGAGATGCTCGAACTCGATTTTCCCGACGGTTCCACTCCGGCAGCGTTGCGCCCGCCCGCAGCAGCAGCCCCGATACCGCTTCGATCCGACGCTGTGTCCCTGCCTCAGCCACGGGCGTTGAATGCCGCCGAGGAAGTCGATGTCCAGGCACTCGAGGAGCGGGTGCGCTTGCGGGTGCTCGACGCGATCGAACCCTACGTCGGCGCTTTTCTGGAGGAGCCGTTGCGCCTGCGGCTGGAGGATCTGGCGCGGCAACTTGCGGTGAATATCGCCGGGGACGCCCGCGACGACATTCTGTCGCTGGTACGCGAGGCCGTGCGAAGTGCAGTGGCACAGGAGCTGACTGCGCAGCGCGGCGCGCATTCCAGCGGCGAGCACCCAAAGGCTGCTTCAGATTGACCGAAGCAGCCTCGAATTCAGTCCCTCCCCTATAATCCATACTTTTTCCGCAGTGCGCCCTCCGCGGCGCACCGCGCGTTCACGCATCAGTCAGCCATGGAACTCGAGAAAAGCTTCGATCCGCACGCAATAGAAAAACGCTGGTACCCGGAATGGGAAAGCCGCGGTTATTTCGCACATGCGCAGGACCCCGCCAAGCCCGCCTATTGCATCCAGCTGCCGCCGCCCAATGTCACCGGCACGCTGCACATGGGACACGCCTTCCAGCAGACGCTGATGGATGCGCTCGTCCGCTACCACCGCATGCGAGGCTACGACACCAACTGGGTGGTCGGCAGCGACCACGCCGGCATCGCCACCCAGATCGTGGTCGAGCGTCAGCTGCAGGTCGACGGAAAGACCCGGCACGACCTCGGGCGCGAGAAGTTCATCGAGCGCGTCTGGGAGTGGAAGCAGCAGTCGGGCTCCACCATCACCCGCCAGATGCGGCGGCTCGGCGCCTCCTGCAACTGGACCTATGCGGACACCGAAGGCCAGAGCGCTGGCTACTTCACCATGGACGCGAAAATGTCGCGCGCCGTGGTCGAGGTCTTCGTGCGGCTTCACGATGAAGGCCTCATCTATCGCGGCAAGCGCCTGGTGAACTGGGATCCGGTGCTGGGAACGGCGGTCTCCGACCTCGAAGTCGACAGCGAGGAGGAGGACGGGAAAATCTGGGAGATCCGCTATCCCTTCGAGGACGGCAGCGGCAGCCTGGTCGTCGCCACCACACGGCCCGAGACCATGCTCGGCGACGCGGCGGTCGCGGTCAATCCGAAAGACGAGCGCTATACGGCGCTCATCGGCAAGCGCGTGGTGCTGCCGCTGACCGGCCGCACGATTCCCGTGATCAAGGACGACTACGTCGATCCCGCGTTCGGCACCGGCTGCGTGAAAATCACGCCGGCACATGACTTCAACGACTGGCAGGTCGCCCAACGCCACGCCCTGGCGCCGATCAGCATCCTGACCCTGACCGCGTTGATCAACGACAATGCGCCGCCACCCTATCGCGGGCTCGACCGCTTTGAAGCGCGCAAGCGCGTGCTCGCCGATCTCCAGAACCAGGGTCTGCTGGTTTCCGAAAAGCCCTACAAGCTGCGCGTACCGCGCTCAGGGCGCACGGGCGTGATCGTCGAGCCCATGCTCACCGATCAGTGGTTCGTGACGATGGAAGGCCTTGCCAAACAGGGTCTCGCAGCGGTTGCAAGGGGCGAGGTTCGCTTCTTCCCCGAGCATTGGACCACGACCTACAACCAGTGGCTGGAAAACATCCAGGACTGGTGCATATCGCGCCAGATCTGGTGGGGCCACCAGATTCCTGCGTGGTACGACGACGCGGGCAACATCTACGTCGCCCGCAGTGAAAAGGAAGCGAGCGCCCAGGCGGCGGCAAAGGGCCATACCGGGGCGCTCAAGCGCGATGAAGACGTGCTCGATACCTGGTTTTCCTCGGCTCTGGTGCCGTTCACCTCGCTCGGCTGGCCGGAGAAGACGCCCGACCTCGAGAGGTTTCTTCCATCCTCCGTGCTCGTTACGGGCTTCGACATCATCTTCTTCTGGGTCGCGCGGATGATCATGATGACCCTGCACTTCACCAAAGACGAGCACCACCCCAACGGCAAGGCGCCCTTCCGCCATGTCTACATCAACGCCCTGGTGCGCGACGCCGAGGGCCAGAAGATGTCGAAGTCCAAGGGTAATACGCTCGACCCGCTGGATCTGATCGACGGCATAGGCTTCGACGAACTGGTGGCGAAATCGACCGCGGGGCTGCTGCGCGCCGACCACAAGCAGAAGGTCGAAAAATACCTGCGCAAGAACTTCCCGAACGGCATTACCTCGTTCGGCGCCGATGCGCTGCGATTCACCTTCGCCTCGCTCGCGAGCTTCGCGCGCACGCTCAACTTCGACCTCGGCCGCTGCGAGGGCTACCGCAACTTCTGCAACAAGCTCTGGAACGCCACGCGCTTCGTGCTAATGAACACCGAGGGCAAGGACTGCGGCGTCGACGCCTGCCTGCCGGTCGAATTGTCCGACGCCGACCAATGGATCGTGAGCGCGCTGCAACGCACCGAGGCGGAGGTTGCCAAAGGCTTTGCGGAATACCGGTTCGACTACGTCGCCGACGCGATCTACAAGTTCGTCTGGGACGAGTACTGCGACTGGTATCTCGAACTGGCCAAGGTTCAATTGCAGCACGGCAGCGAGGCCAGCCAGCGCGGCACGCGCCGCACTCTGGTGCGGGTGCTCGAAGCGGTGCTGCGCCTGGCGCATCCGATCATCCCGTTCATCACCGAGGAATTGTGGCAAAGCATCGCGCCACTGGCGGGCAAGACCGGACCGAGCATCATGATTCAGCCCTATCCGCAATCCCAGCCGGAGAAGCTCGACGCGGCGGCCGAGGCGCACATCCAGCGCCTGAAGAGCCTCGTGGGTGCCTGCCGCAATCTGCGCAGCGAAATGGGCATCGCGCCGTCGATCCGGCCCGACATTGAGGTGCTCACAAACCCGGACGGCTCCGGAACGGACTTCGAAACCTTCGTCGGCCGAGCCTCGATTTATATCGGCGCACTGGTCAAGGCGCGCAATGTCACCGTCGTGGCCAAAGCCTCGAACGACAGTGCGCCGACCGTCGTCGTCGACGGCATGCGTATCATGCTGGTCGTAGAAGTCGACGCCGCCGCTGAACGCCAGCGGCTGAAAAAAGAGATCATCCGCCTGGAAACCGAACTGGCCAAGGCAAACGCCAAGCTGGCCAACCCGAATTTCTCCGAGCGCGCCCCCGCCGCAGTGGTCGCGCAGGAACGCGAACGCATCGCCGGCTTCCGCTCCTCCCTCGACAAGCTCAAGCCCCAGTTGGCCAAGCTCGAGGCGAGCGCCTGAGCCGACGGCGTTGCCTTCCTACCGGAAACAACCGTAGACTCAGGTCGGTTGCAAAACGAGGGGGAAAATCCCCTCATGCTCCCCTGAGTCAGGGGCCGTTTCTGTAATTCTGAAACGGGCTCTTAAAGAGCTGCGAGCAGTCGTGAATGGAGCCCGTCTGGCAAGACACGTGAGTAAAGAAAAACCGACTTCATCGCCGGAATCGAAATGGCTGGCCTTTGTCACCAACCTGCCGACCGACGACCCGGCGGCTCGCATGCGCGTTCTGCGCACGCTCGAATCGCTCGGCTGTGCCATGCTGCGAGAAGGCGTTTATCTGCTGCCCGACAACAACGAAGCCACCGTGCAGGGCCTCCAACGCCTTGCCGAGCACATCTCACGCATCAACGGTGCGGCGCAACTGCTCCGGGTAAGCTGCGCCGACGACAGCCAGGATCGGAACTTTCGCGGCCTGTTCGATCGATCGAGGAGATACAAGGAGCTGATAAGAACCGTCGAAAGCCTGAAAGCCGGCTTCGGCATATCGGATCCGGCCTCCCTCACGCGCGTGCTGGCCAAGCAGGTCCGGGACTATGACGCAATCAGTGCGCTGGATTTTTTTCCATCGCAAACGCGCGATCTCGCCGCCCGAACGCTGCGGGATACCGGGGATCAGGTGCGCCGCATGCTGTTTCCTGACGCGGCCGAAGGAGCCGGTGTTGCACTTGGCGCACAGTCCGACCGCGGCTACTTCCAGCGCGTCTGGGCCACGCGCAAACCGCTGTGGGCCGACCGCATCGCCTCGGCCTGGATGATCCGGCGATTCATCGACCCTGAAGCAAGCCTGGTCTGGCTCGACAAAACCCAGGAATGCCCGGCAACCGCAGTGGGCTTCGGCTTTGAAGGAGCGGCGTTCTCAAACAGCACATCCGGCATCACGTTCGAGCATCTGCTGACCAGCTTTGCACTGGACAAAGACCGCGCCCTCGCCAGGATATGCGCGCTGGTACGCTACCTGGACACCGGGGGCACGCCGGTCGCCGAAGCCGCAGGCGTGGACATGCTGCTCCAGGGGGCACGCCGCCGTTCGGAGAACGACAATGCGCTGTTTTCCGAATGCGAGAAGACATTCGATCTTCTCTACGATGCCTATCTCGGAACACCGGTCAAGACCTGAAACCGCGCGTCAGCGTTGCACCTCTTTTTTCGTTTGTTCCAACTGCAAGACGCGCAGTTGCCGCAACCGGGCATCGACGCTCGACAGCTGGTAGAAATCGCCGTCACCGCTACGCTGCGCGAGCTGCAACTGCTCTATCGCCGCCGGCAGCGTTCCCTGCAGCAGATACGCCTCCGCAAGCGCCTGGTGCTGCAGCAGCCGTTTGCCCATGGTGGCGTAGGATTTCGCCTGAAGATTGAAAAGCCGTGCGTCGCGCGGATAGGTCTTGATCAGTTCACCGAGCGCCGCCACCGCCTCCGGATGCCGACCGAGCAACTGCAGATAATCGACCTGCGCATAGCTCAGCGGCCGGTAATTCGGATGTTGTTTCGCAGCCGCAACGACAATTTCGTGCGCGCCCTTCAGATCGCCCGCGCCCGCCTTGATGCGAGCGGCGAGCAGTTCGACCATCGGGTGCGACCCGATCAGGCGCCGCAGTTCCGCGAGTTCGGACTCGGCCCCCATGAATTCCCGCACGCGCAAAAGCGCCGCGGCAAGGCCGTAGTGCGCACCGGCCTCGCTGGCGAACCGGCGCGCGTTGACCTGGTCCTTGAATACGACCAGCGCATCGCCCGGGGACCCCTGTTCGGACTTGAGTTTCGCCCTGACGAGCTGGAACTCGACGCTGTCGGGTACCTGTCGATAGACAACGTCCTGCGCGCGGTTCTGCATATCGGCGATGCGCTCGGAGGTCATCGGGTGGGTGCGCAGATAAGCCGGCGCGTTGTTCTCATACAAGCGGCCGAACTTCTGCAGCCGCTCGAAAAAGGTTCCCATCGCGTGGACGTCGAAACCCGCCCGCTGGAGGCTCTGAAAACCGACGCGATCAGCCTCGCGTTCGAAGTCGCGGCTGTAGTCGAGCTGTGACTGGATGTTGCCGGCCGTGATTGCCGCCATCGCACCCTGCGCCGCCTGGGGGTTGGACCGCGCAGCCAGAATGGCGACGACAAGCGCAGCGATGTTGGGCACCGACATCTGCGCCTGCTTGCCCAGCATGCGCGCGATGTGATGCTGGGTCACGTGCGCGACTTCATGTGCCAGCACTGAAGCCACTTCGGACTCGCTCTGCGCGGCGATCAAAAGGCCCGTATTCACCCCGACAAACCCGCCCGGCATGGCGAAAGCGTTGATGGTTGCATCCCGGATCATGAAAAACTCGAAGTCCTGGCGCGCGTCGGGGTTAGTCGCGCTCAGACGGTGTCCAAGCACATTGATGTAGGCAGCGAGCTCCGGGTCATCGAGATAACCGGGCTCCCGGAGGCGGATGTCACGCATCGCCTCCTCGCCTATGCGCCTTTCCATCTGCGGCGACAGGATCGCCCCGGAGGCATCGCCCAGCTCCGGCAGGCCCTCGGCCCATGCCGCCTGGGTTCCGAGAAACAGGACCAGAATCAGATACGTTACGCGCATTTTATGTATGATACAGCCAACGGCAAGCGGTTCCCACGGCCGCTCTCTCGGCCGCTCTCTCGGCTTGAGTCAAAGCGAGGGTGCTCCATCCGAATCCCGGGCCGCGTCGCCGTAATTCCTTGCCCGGCTGCTGATATATTGTGAATATTCACTGTATTTCCGGTAGAAAAATCGCGATCCTATAGCTATGTTTCCAGGAACTTGGCACAATGAGCGCCCTTCAAAAGGCGCATCCGCGTGCAGGAGCAGCAGCAGTGAGTGCAAAAACGATACTGTTGGTGGAAGACAACCCGGACGACCTTGAACTCGCGACACGCGCGCTCAAGAAGTGCGGCTATGGCGAAGCGATCATGGTCGCGCGCGACGGCGTCGAGGCGCTGGATTTCCTGTTTGGAACCGGAGCCTTCGCCGGACGGGACACCACGGTGCAGCCGACTGTCATTCTGCTCGATCTGAAGCTGCCGCGCCTGGGCGGCCACGAGGTTCTCGAGCGCCTGCGCAAGGACAAGCGTACGCAGTTCACGCCGGTGGTGGTACTGACCTCCTCGGACGAGCGCGACGATATCCAGGGGGCGTATATGCGCGGCGCCAACAGCTACATCCGCAAGCCGGTCGAGTTCAACCGGTTCACCGCCGTGCTGGGAGAAATCGGCCGCTACTGGCTCGATCTCAACTCGCCGCCCGTCTAACGCGGCTTCGCCTCCCACACGCAGATGCTCGCGCGCCTCACCCACTTCGACAGCGAGGGCGAAGCCCACATGGTGGATGTCTCCCGGAAACCCGAGACTCGCCGCATCGGGCGCGCCTCGGGCAGCATATGCATGCGCCCGGCGACGCTGAAAATGATACTCGCCGGCGAATCCAAAAAAGGCGACGTGCTGGGCGTGGCCCGGATCGCCGCCATACAGGGCGCCAAACGCGCGAGCGACATCATTCCGCTGTGCCATCCGCTGGCGCTGACGCGCGTCGGCACCGAATTCAAGACCAATCGCCGGAATTCCACCGTCACGCTGATAGTCACGGTGGAAACCGTCGGACGCACCGGCGTCGAAATGGAGGCGCTCACCGCGGTGAGCGTCGGGCTGCTGACGATCTACGACATGTGCAAGGCGGTCGATCGCGCCATGACCATCGTCGAGGTGAAGCTGCTGGAAAAATCGGGCGGCAAGTCGGGACATTTCCGCCATCCCGAGGCCTGAAATGGAAGAGACCGCCGTGGCGGTCTCTTCCATGGGGTGACAAGAAGTCAGGACAGGGCAGAAACCCTGGAGCCCGACTCCGATCGGCCGGCGATCAGCCCTTGCACGAACCCGGCAGGTATTTGGCAGGCAAAGGATTCGTCGCCGCCGGACCGCACGTCCAGGAGGCGATCGTCCTGCCGCCGTCGGTTGTCCCAACCAGCGCGGTGGTCCCGGTTTGGATCGGCGTCAGCGAAATCGCGTTCGCAGTGGCGCTCGTCGATCCGCCAAGCGCTGTATGGTCAGCCACAACCGTGATCACACCGTTCGCGCTAACAGACGATGCCGCTCCGTTGACGTACTTTGTCGTCGTGAACGAGCAAACCGTCGGCAAGAGCGCGCTGATGTCCACCTGGGTGGCTGCCTGAGCCGCTTCGGTGATGCTTGTGCGGCACGCAGATGCGGCCAGAACGACTTCGGACGCCTTGGCGCGGACCGTGTAGTCCTGATACGCTGGCAGCGCCACGGCCGCCAGAATACCGATGATCGCAACCACGATCATCAGTTCGATCAGCGTAAAGCCTCTTTGTATCGTCTTCATGAAACCTCCTTGGATGACAGCGCACGCTGCGCCGCTGGGGTAAGGAGCAGCAAGGGGCGTGCCACTCCTCACAATAGAACTATCATCTTGTTTTCTCTATCTATTGTAGTTTTTCTACGCTGCGATCCCGGGCAATTGAGAGAATGAACGTCGCAAGCTGACGCCCTGCGTCACCTTGCGCTGCGCCCGCCAGATCCCCCCAAGCACTCATGTCCTGGCAACAGCGGAAATGCCGGCGGTCTCAACGCTTTGCCCCACAGCGAGGTGAATGGCAGCGGCGCGGAGCACCTTGGCCGAGAAACATGCCACCTCGCTTGGAGACTATTCCAGCTGCGTGCTCACGTGAGGGACCAATCGGCGTACGCATTCGAAACCCACGTTTCGCCGACTGGATTCCGGTCACCAAAAGAAAGAGACCGCCGTGGCGGTCTCTTCCGTGTAACGACGAGAAGTCAGGACAAGGTTGTAACCCAGGAGCCCGACTCCGATCGGCAGGCGATCAGCCCTTGCACGAACCCGGCAGGTATTTGCCCGGCAACGGGCTGGCCGCAGCGGGGCCGCACTTCCACATCGCAATCGTCTTGCCGCCGTCGGTGGTCCCAACCAGCGCTGTCGTCCCCGCAGCGTCTGAGTACGGGGTCATAGTGATTGAGTCTGTCGTGCCAGTGACGCTTCCGCCGAGGTTCTGGGACTTAACAGTGATCATACCGTTCGCGCTGACAGTTCCCGACAAGACGTACTTGGTCGCTGTGAACGAGCAAGCCGCCGGCAAGGTCGCGCTGATG
>Ga0315281_10004254_pt1 | contig 20811 bp, 28 predicted proteins | sample YL17G07_0_MG_FD_204540 | JGI IMG/M metagenome (GOLD analysis project Ga0315281, IMG submission 204540) | Sediment microbial communities from Yellowstone Lake, YNP, Wyoming, USA - YL17G07_0 | ecosystem: Environmental > Aquatic > Freshwater > Lake > Sediment | place: USA: Wyoming | collected...
CCGGGTGGACTATCGCTCCAGATGGGACGGTGAGCCCGTCCGTCGATCACTCCTGGCCGATCCGGAAGACGGACGGCACGGTGATTCAGTCCTGCACCTTCCACGACAATATCAAGCTTGAAGGCTGGAGTCCCGAAACTTAGCATTGAGGATAGACGAATGGAATGCTCAGTGTGCGGCGGCAAGGTCGAAGAAATCCATAAGGCAAGCGGGATCTGCGACTCCTGCGCTAACCTTCTCGGGGAGATGGGGCCTAGTGGATTGGAGGCCCTCAATCGCCAGCAGAAGCGGTATAACGCGCTGAAAGATGGAGTTGCTGAGAAGGACAGGTTAATCGAGAAGCTGAAGGCAGTAAACCATCGGCAAGCCGAGGACATTAGCGGCCTGGATCTTGCCTACAAAAGCGCCGACGTCGACCGAGAACTATTGAGGGGCGAGATTGCTGGCCTGAAGCAGGTTGACATCCCGGCATTCCAGAACCAACTTGCCATAACCAAGACCGATAGGGACCGCGCCGCCGAGGGGACGGAATACCTCCGCGTTCAAGTTGAAGCTAAGGACCGGATCATCGCGGGCATGAAGGCCGACGCGCAGGAGGCGTACCAGATCAGTATCGAAGAGGAGCGCGAAAAGCAAAAGCTACTTCTTCAGATTGATGCAATGCGGAAGCTGCTCTGCCGAGTTTATGCTTGCCACCAGCCCGACGTTTGCGACTGTGATGAGCCTTCGGACGGCCCCCATTCAGATTCTTGCATCTCCACGAGGGTGGCGAATGTCGCGCTTCAAAAGCCAATGACCGAAAAGCCAAAGGAGGGTTCATGAGAATTACCTGCGACAACCCCTACCACGACGCCGGTGATGGCTATTGCATCTTCTGCCACAATCAGAAGCTCCAAGAGAAACTCAGGCAGGTAACCGATCTGGAAGCCCTCTGCCGTCGCATCGTCGCGGATCGGGCCTGCATCTGCAACGTCCCGGACCATCGTTGCGGGACGAACTTGATGCTGGAAGACCTGGAGCGAATCATCCTCCGGCCCGTTGTCGGAGAAAAGCGGAACAGTGAAACGGTGTGCTGGGTCTGTGGCGAGGAGGCGACCGGCAAGATCGGCGCGGAGCCCAGGTGCGAGAGGCACGTATGACGGAACTATTCGAGACTCCTACGCCCGATCTTGTGCAGCGGTTTTGCGAAGGCTACATTCGTCGGCTCCGCAAGATCCTAAAGCGGAACCCGCCGAAAGACCATCCCTGCTCTCATTGCGCCTTCAACCCGAAGACAGATTCAGAGGTTGGCTTCCTCTCGACGGTCTGGAGCCTGATGCAAGCGGCTATGAATGATCGCCAGTTCTGGTGTCACCGGAATATGCCCTCGGTCGATGGGGAGTACAAGCCTGATCCGGACAAGATGATCCCCTGCGCGAATTATCAAGCAATCAGGCATTGCGGGAAGGAGATTGACCAGGCCATGAAGGACGCGGCGGTTGAGAGTGAACCCTTACGTCGATGAGCTACTAGAGGGGTCACACATGATTACGCTGAAGCGAGCAGAGACGAGGGATGAGTTGAGGTCCGTCCCTGGACGCTGGTGGCCTGTGTCTAGCGAGAAAGGCAGGAGTGCGATCATCTCCTGTCCCGGCTGCGGCGACGTCAACAGCCTATCTCTTGGGGATCTTCAGCCTGGATGGGTCATTGCGGCCGATGGGACAGTATCCCCATCCGTGGACCATAGCCAGCCGATCCTGCGGACGAACGGCCTACCGCCGATAATCGACTGTACGTTTCACGACAACATCAAGCTCGAAGGTTGGAGTCCTACTTCATGACAACGATGAAACGTATCCCCGTCAAAAACTGCGACCATTGTGGGAAGAGGCGGCAGGTCAAGCGCATCAAGATGGTCGGTCGTATTTGCCGCCAATGCTCTCACGAGTTTGTGAGACGGCAAGGTGTCGCGTGACTATTCACTATCACAAATGCGTCGAGTGCAGGCGGTCGGTGGAGTGCGTCGGCTACCCATCATGTGAGAGCGTGCTTTGCGCCGGATGTGAGGTTCGCGATTCCAGCGGAGATCAGAAGCCATGACAACGATGCAAGGTATGACGCCGAGAGAGGGTGCTTTCTTTAAGGAAGGCCACCACCAAGCCCTAATTGCAATCGAGCAATACTCTCTAGGGGAAATCACCATTGGGCGGCTGTCTGAGATCTTGGGGCATTCCCCGCCGATTGTGCGGGAGATCATCGTCAGGGCGGGGGACATAATGAGCAATCGCAAATCCAGCGAAGAAAGAAAGCCGTGAAGCCCTGCGACTACGACTCCCGACCGCTCTACGAGAAGCTGATCGAGCCCCTGAGGGCTCGTGCCAGGGAGCTTGGATACGCCCTCGCGGTCCACGGCACCCTGAAGCGGGACATCGATCTGATCGCCTGCCCTTGGATTGAGGAGGCTGGCACGGCCGACGCGCTCGCCCAGGCACTCTACGAGGTCTGTGTCGAATTGACCGATGGGGGCTGTATCATGCGGGACCTCGACCCTTGGCATCTTGAGGGATGCCCAGGCCACAAGCCGCACGGACGTCTGTGCTGGACGATCCACTTTGGAGGCGGCCCGTACATCGACCTCGCGGTGATGCCGCGCACAGTTCGCGATACAACCGGAGGAGGACCGTCGAAATGATGTCGCTGTACGAAATGCTGCCAGCCCTAAAGCCTTGGGAGGCGCGGCTCTGGACCTACGTGCTGGTTGACGATGGATGCTGGACCTGGACCGGCCATCACCACCACCGGGAAGGCTACGCTCTGTTCTCGGTGGCGACTACGGATGACGTCGAAAAGAGAACGGAGATTCCAGTCCACAGGTATATCTACGAAATCCTCAACTCCAAGGTTCCCGATGGCCTTGAGCTTGACCACCTATGCAGGAACGCAGGCTGCGTGAACCCGGATCATCTTGAGCCGGTAACCCATAAGGAAAACCTTGGGCGAGCTGGGGGCCTGTGCAAGCGCGGCCATCCCCTGGAGGGAAACAGGAAACGCTACCCGAGCGGGCGGTCAGAATGCCTTACGTGCTGGACTGACCGAATTGCAAATAGTCGATGGCAAAGGGCCGTCCGGGGCAGGAAGAAGGGGCGGCCAAGAACTTCTGCGAGTACCGATGCAAGTGAAAGGCGAAGCGATGCGACGTGACGAGCAGCTCGACGACATGGAGCGGACCATCTCCCGCATTCGCATGGACAACGACGCGATGCAGGAGGAGATCAAGAATTGGAAGATCGAGCGGGACGCTCTCAAGGACGACAACGAGAAGATGCACCACTGGCTGACGCACCTAATCCCGCTTTGCGAGGACGTCGGCGGGCAGGATGTCGTCGAGTCGGAGTTGATCAAGCAGGCGCGGGAGTACCTGGACTCCAAGAAACTTAGACCTTTGTAGGGAAACAGGAGACACAAATGGACATCCACTTCCTGCGCGCCCAGGTGGAAACGAGCGAGGTGCGCTGCCCCACCTGTGAGGCGCCGATCGACGAGTGGCTCGAGGCGGATCCGAGCGAGCCCGGCCGGCGCGTGGTCTACATGCCGCGGCTCGCGCTCCTGGGCGGCGTGTGCCCCATCGGACACCTCGTTGAACTCTACGTCGCCGAGCTCAAGGCGATGGAGTTCATCCCGCACGACGTCACCGAGCGTACCCTTGGCCGCTACGTCTCTCAGAAGGACTGCACGCACGGGCAGAAGTTCAGCATGGCGATTGGCGAGGGCCAGCGGGTGTGCACCGAAGCCGGGATGATCGAAGGCCCAGCCGACCTTTCCATGTGCGCGTGGTGTGGGTGGCGTGAAAAGATCGCGCCGGCTCCGTCACCACCAGCGCGAAGGCGCTGAGACCCACTTCGTCCTGAAGGTCCTCTCTCCAACCGCGTCGAAGTCCACGTCCCCAAGCGTTGAAGCGAGCGCGCCACTCATCACTTCCGAGCCCGCAGCGACTTCCGTGACGCCGTCGAGCGTGACGGTGAACGTGCCGGTCTCGACCTCATAGGCCGCTGCCACGAGGGTTACTTCTTCGAGCGTTGCCGCCGCGGTTCCCGTGATCGTCTCGACGCCAGCAGCAGCAAGCGTGTCGTCGCCCAACGTGACCGCAAGCGTCCCTGGGATCGTCTCGGAGCCCGTGACTACGGCGGTGACGCCGTCGAGCGTGACGGTGAACGTGCCGGTGAAGGTCTCCGCACCCGTGGCGGCCTCGGTTACTCCATCGAGGGCACTTGAGAGCGTCCCCGTCTCAGTCTCAGCACCCGTCGCCGCGAGCGTTACTCCGTCAAGCGTGCTCGCAAGAGTGCCGGAGAAACTCTCCGCGCCAGCAGCGGCGAGCGCGTCGTCGCCCAGGGTTGCGGCGAGCGTCCCTGTAACGCTGTCAACAGCGGAAGACACGCTCGGCTTGAACAATCCTCTCCGTGCCGCCCTGAGCGCCGGGATTCTCGTCCATCTGTGGAACGTCGGGGGGATGATGCTGCGCGTTGCTCCTGCCACGCCGAAAATCCAATTGACGTTATTGGTGCCGTCCGTGGAATTCGCTCCCGCGTACCAGATCGGGGACGCATCGACCACCGAGTCGCTGATGGATAGATAGTCGCTGGACAGATCGACTGATCCGGTGGTGTGAATCGTATAGCGATTACCGGCGGTGTGCTCGCCGCTGGAGTGCGTCATCGTTACCAGTTTTCCAGAGGAGCCGCTGACGGTCCAGGTGGAGACGGTTTGCGTCGTGCCGTTCGTAAATACGAGCGTGTGCGCCGCGGTGCCGTCGTTGTCCTTGAGGTCCACGAAGGTATTGGAGTCAGAGATAGTGAGCTGTCCGGTGCCGCTTCCGGCGCGGTAGAAGTTACCGTAGGTCAACCCCGCCCCGGCGAAGGTGCGCGCGGTGGCGCTCGTAATCGTCATGGTGATGTTTATCGCGCCGAGCGTGTTGCCGGAGTTCCCCGTCCACGTTCCCTCGATCATGTTCAGGAGGTTCGCGCCGGAGCCGGTGATCGTGCCGGTCGTGGCGGTGACGGTGATGCTGCCGGTGTGCGACCAAGTTCCCGAAAACGTGATCGTCCCGGTGATGGTGAGCGTCGAGGTTCCTACCGTCGTGGTCGGGGATGCCCCGAGCGGGGCGGTCGTGCTCGCGGAGATCGTCACCGCGGCGTTGGTAGTCGTGATGTTGATGAGGTTAAACGTCAGAGACGGCGCGTTGAACGTGCAGGCGGCGGTGATGTTGATCGTCCCGCCGTTCGCATTCCATGTCGGGGAGTTCGTCTTGGTGAAGCTCCCGGCGAGCGTCCAGGTGCCGCTGGTCGCGGTGATGTTTCCCGAGGAATTATCCAAGACCACCGTTGTAGTCGACATCGACGCGCTGGAGCCGACGAAGGTGCCCGCGTGGACCGTGAACGTGGTGCACACGAGCGCCCCACCTTGATTGAAGATGCCGCCGGTTTGAACTAGTAGTCCGGTCGATGTAAAGGTCGCGGCGGCGTGTCCGGTAAAGGTGCCACCGCTGACTCCGAAGCTGGCGGACGTGAGATTTACCCCGGAATTTTGAGTAATCACGCCGGTGTACGTGCTGGCGATGGCTACGAGGCCGCCACTCCAGCTCCCGAGATTGTCGATCGCGCAGTTCTTGACGCTGGTGGCGCTGAACACAATTGCATCCGTGCCGGTCGGTACGGAGACGCCGCCGTCCCAGTTGGCGGCGCTGGACCAGTTGCCGTTCGCCGCGGCAGACCATGTTCGGGTAGCCATTTACTTTACCGCGTCCTCCAGCTTCATCTTGATCGTGGTGAAGGAGATCGACGCGCCGGAGAACTCGCCCTGCGCCCAACGCAGCGCGGCCATGAAGCCGCCGCCCTTCTTGAGCGGCGATTGTGGGAAGTCCCGGATTACGGTCTTCGTGCGCGGATTCTGGAACAGTTCCCCGGGTTCGCGTGGACCACGCCTGCGGATCAGCGGAAGCGTTGCTGTGATCTTCACGAGCATCTAGTTCTCGCCGTACACTTTCATCAGCGCCAGGTTGATAAGGTTCAAGGCATCCGACGTGCCACACGTAGCACTCAGGAACAGCCAGTAGTTCACCGTACTGTCATAGGTCGTCACTGTGAATGCCGTGTTGTTCGCCGGGATCGTCCCCGCAAACGGTGAGGCGAGACCCAGCGGACTCCGCACCTCACCAAATCCTGCGAGAGTGCTGAGAGCTGGCGCTCCAAGAGTATTTAGGCAGAACTCGAAATCCATGAACCACGGCGCGAGCGTCTGTGTCGTACCGGCCGTGAGCGCGGCAGTTTTCCAGAGGTGTCCGGCAGCAGACCACGTCGTCGAGGTCAGCAAGCGCAAGGACCATGTGAACGTCGGTGCACCCGTCGTGCCAAGTCGCCCGCACACCTTCACGCGCAGGGTCTTTCCCGTCGCCCCATTCGGGCTGAAAAAGAAGCCAGCCGGGATCATGCAGACCGGCAAGGTCTTCATGAGGTTATCTTCGGTCGTGAAGCTGGCAAGCTGCGTGCCGAGCGCGATGGAGGAGTAGAGAACCTCGACGTTCGTGCCGGTCAGGAAGCTCATGTTGCGACGCGCGAGCTTGCGCCCCCATCGTTCAGGGTCTTTCACGGCATCGAGCCGTGGAGCGTCGAGTATCCGCCGTCGCCCGCCGTTGGGCCTTACGATCTCGAATCGCTTGAGCGGACGCTCCGAGATCGGCCGCTTGTCCAGGAAGTCGAATTCCAGCGTCGGCTTGTCGAGTAGGTGGATCATGGGTTTCCTTCCGTAAAGACCGCGCTCGTAATGGTGACGATGGCCGAGGCAACTATAGCCGCGGTGTTGAGAACGATGTCGGTCAGAGAGGTCCCGACCGAGCAGTCGAGGACGAAGTTCCCGTCCGAGTCGACCATGCGCGCCCAAGTCGCCGTGCCGGTCGCGTCGGCGCTGGAGTCCTGGGTGATCGCGCTCATCGTAAGAACTCCGTTCGCCGCAGCAGCGGACGACGGATCGGAGAGCGTGAGCTCGGCGAGCAGGGTGGTTGCCGCCCCGCCAGTCGCAGGGCGCGTGCCGTTATAGATGCGGAGTTTGCCCGCGCCGGAGCCTGCATCGAGCTTCGTGGTGATGGCGTCGAGCCGGGCATTCCGCAGCGCCGTGAGAAATCCAACGGTCATTCAGGCACCTTCCTGTACTTTCTGAGCAGAGACTTCGCTTCGGCGAGGGCATCCGCCTTGGCACCAGCCTCCGAATCGGAGAGACCCTCGGCAGTCTCCTGGAGGCCGTTCTTGTACGAGTAGATCCGCAGCAGCCACGGGTACTTTCCGTCCCTGTTCGGCTGACTTCCTGGGAACTGCTCGGAGTAGGCGTCGAATTCCCGCGGCATCAAGTCCTCCTGTTCTCCTCGATCGCTCTGCAACTCGCACAGGTGAAGAAGATCGTGGCCTGAGTCCCGCAGAGCGCGCGCCAGACGAGCGAGAAGCCTTTGACGAGCTTCTGCCAGGACGTGAGCGTGATCGGCGTGGCGCCCCAGACGGTGATGTTCATCTACTTCGCCTCTCCCTTCGTGTGATAGGTGAAGTCGACCGACGCAGTTCCCCCGCCTGTGACGGTGATCTCGATGGAGGCGCCCGGCCTGGCTTTCTTGAAGAGGTCGGTGAGCGCCACGCCGCCGTAGGCGCCGAACCACTTGGTTCGGATGAGGTCGACTCGGCTCCCAGCCAGGTTGTCGACGATTTTGATGCTCCCAACTTGGTCGGAGGAGTAGACCAGAGAGTGGAGCGTGTGATAGGCGCCGACCGTCACCGGGGCGGCGATGATCTGAGTGTTGCTGGCCGGCGGCGAGATGTCCATCCCGCTTGAAATGATCCCGTAGGTTGAATCCAGTCGGCCAAGGTCTGCCATTCATCACCCGTTTTAATCTCCTTCATCGCTCGACGGAGATCGGCTTGTCGTACTTCTTCACGGCCTTGTTCACGAGCCTAGAGACGCCAGCAGCATTATGGGCCACTTCGAGGTCGGCCTTCATGTCCCGCGCGCTCTTCCCAGTCTTTGCAGACTCCTCGATCGTGTCAAACGTCGAGACGGCGGCCTTCTTCCACTTCCGGCGGCGCAACTCCGCGTAGGCCCCGCCGATGCCCGCAAGTACCGCCCCCGATCCAGGGAAGATGCCGTTGAGTGCGGTCTCGACCACCGTTTCAATGATGCTCGGCTTGCGAGCGCCTGTGCCGCCAGCACCGAAGAAAGCGTCCATCAGTGCACACCCGCCGCACCCGACCATGAAAGCGCACAGGAACAGCCAGAGACAGGTCCTCACGGTTTCACCTCACTCTTCACATGGAGCACCTTCGTGAGCCAAGCTCCGGCCGTACTGGCGAGGCCAATGAGCGCACCGACTAGCGGAATCAGCGCCTTCGGATTGTGGGTCAAAGACTTATCTATGTGTTCCTTCATCACGAGGCTCGCCGCGGCGCATGGTTGCTGATGGGTCGTTTCGGACTGGCTCTTGTGGACCTCGAGATCCTTATCGAGCCTTGCGATCGCCTTCCACTGTCGGAGAGAGTCGCTATCAAGTTTCTCGGTCGCGGCGTCCAGGTGGTCGCGATCTTCCTTTCGCATCCGATCGAGCCGGTTCCAGTCTCCATCTGAAAGTGCCATTGTGTTCCCTCTCTAACCGCTCCCGCGGCCTACTCAGTCTTGCGGCTTGTGACAGCCGCAGCCTCCTCCAGGGCCTTCCGATTGACTGCCAACTCGCGCATCCTCGGCACACAGTCGAAACAGTTTCCGATCGTCGGTTGTTCGGAAAGCTTCTCGCCTTCCTCAAAATCCATCCAGCCCTGGACCTTGCCGCACCCGCCGCTGCACAAAACCTCATGGCGCGTGAGCACATTCTCCGGGTCGTGCAACCCGGCCTTTCCGCGCTTCTCCGAGCAGGCAGGGCAGAAGCGATCCTTTACAGCCTCCGCGGCGTAATAGAGCTTCCCGTCGTGGGCAACGGGCATCTGGACCGACACGGTCCCCATCTTCTTCCCGCAGTCGCACTCGACCTCGGCCTGCCGGCTGATCGGGTCCGGGCGGAACCACCCGCATTTCGTACAGGCCATGCCTGGGGTCTGGCACTTCGCGAATGATTGGACAGCCTTGAGGCCGAACCGCTTCCCGCACCTAGGACACTTCGCCTTCGAGTAGTTCATGATGTGTACACTGCGCAAGCAAAGCCATCGACACCACCGCTCCCGGCTGATCCAGCCGTCCCGGCTGGACTGCCGCCGGCCCTGCCGCCGCCGCCGCCACCCGCGCTTACGAGAGGGCCAGTAGGCCCGATGTAGACGGCCGCTCCGCCGCCGCCGCCACCTCCGCCGCCCCCGCCGCCGCCATGGTCGTAAGCTGTCCCACCCGCTCCACCGGCGCCGCCCTTGCCGGAGACGGTCAACCCGGATCCAGCGTCATCGGTGACGACTACCGCCACAGCCCCGCCGCCTCCAGACCCACCACCGCCCCCGCCGGATCCAGTACCCGTTCCGCTGGTGGGGCCTCCCGCGCCTCCATCTCCACCGTGACAGGCGACTTTGCCGAAGCCCGGCGCGCCGCCGCCTCCGCCTCCTCCCGCGCCAGCCTTGCCCGCCGCAATGCGCGCCCCGCCACCGCCGCCCCCCGCGCCGGCCAGCGAAGCGAAGTATCGCTGAGAGCCCGTTCCCGGCTGAGTCTCCACGGCGGAGGCATTCAGTAAAGTAAGATAGTCTCTGAGAGATTGGCTGATGTTCCCGCCGCCGCCTAGAGTGTAGCCGACGCCCCCTGCTCCGCCTGCTCCACCGGCCGATGGATGCGCGTCCCCACTGACGCCCCCCAGTCCGAAGGCCCCAGCCGTGACGAACGCATTGAATGTTCCGCCATACGCGACGTAGGAACTGCTTCCGGCACCGCCTTGACCACCACCCGACGATCCCGTAGGCACGGTAGCATCTGCCCCGGCAACCCCAGTACCTCCGTTGGCTGTGATTGATCCTGTGCCCGAGATGATACGGGCGAACACGTAGACGGCCCCGGAGGAAGTTCCGCCAGCTCCACCAGCGCCCGCGCCGACCGTTCCGTTACCGGACACTCCACCCGAGACGGCGATGTAGCCGTTCTTGATCGTCCCACCGCCCAGGGTGAGTGTGTCGTAGACGTAGAGGACGAGAAGCCTGTCCGCGGTGTCCTGGTTGAGCGTCCAGCCAGCTAGGTTCAGGGTCGTGTAGTGCCTGCACCACGAACCGCTGGCGAGAGCGGTATCCGCCCCGAGCGTCAATGCCCCATCCACCCCGCACCCATAGTACGCCTCGCCGAACGGAGGGAAGACCGTCTCCGGAAGATCGGCCCACTCGATCCCAAGAGGCCGTGCGGAGTTCGTCGTGAGGAATCTGCCGTCGATGTCCACCGGGAGGCGGATGTTCTCGGTCGCGTTCCTGGTGAGGAGGTCGCCCTTCTTGGTGAGGGGGAGCGCCGCGGCCAGCGTCGTCGCCACCGAGGACGACTTGATGTTCGTGAAGTCCAGGAGTTTCTTCTGGAGGTCCATGAGCATCCGGTTGACGTCGTTGAAGCCCTGGATCAGGCCGTCGACCCGCGGGTCTTTCTTCCCTTCGTCCATATTCTCCGCGCAGGGCAACGCAAGCCCGACCATCCTGAGTTTGCTCATCGAATGGCCTTCTTCGGCGCGAGCGCCTCGTGGATGGTCTTGTTCATCAGCCGCTTCGGGGAGAGGCTCCGGCGCATCTGCTCGAAGGTCTGTATCGCCCCCTGCTTGCGCTCTTTCGGAGCGGCGTGGGAAAGTGCCGTGGGATCGACCGAGAGGAGCAAGTCCCTCACGCGATCGCGCTGGAGGATCAACCGCTCCATTTCAGCGGCGGCCTGCTGCGCGATGTCGCTGTCCCCGCCGTACTTCTTGGTCGCAATCGAGACGGCGCTCTTGAGTTGGTTGATCTGGTCGCCGAGGTTGAACACGTCCGACCGCATCTGGATGACCTTGTCCTGCTTGTAGGAGCGGATTCCCGTCCCGAGTCCCAGCAGGAGTTCGCCCATCGGCTTCTCAGGACTCGAGATGATGCGGTCGACCTCGGTGACGTACATGATGTTGCGGAGGACGTGCGCGGCGCGAGCGGGCATCGTGACGCCGCCCAGCTTCGTCAGTTCTCCGCCGAACCGTTCGATCGGCTTGCCCGTGAAGACGTTCAGGTTGATCGCCTGCTCGATGGGCGTCTTGATCGCGGGATGTAGCATCGCGAACATGTCCTGGGGATTCATCTTCAGCACGTCGACCGTGGGAATCCAGCCGTTGAGCAGGAAGAAGTCCGTCGAGCCGTCCGTGTTCTTGCGAACCGGGATGCCGAGCCCTTCGCGGACGAACTTCGAGACGTACTCGTTCTCCAGAGGGTTGTCGATGTTGGCGCGTGCTTCGTTCCCGATCTTGCCGATCGCCGCGCCGATCCCGGGCTTCGTCACCAAAGTCTCGAGGCCGAGAGGGATCGACTTCCTCGACCACGAGTAGAAGGGAATCACGCGCCTGAAGAAGGTCCGCTCCGTTTTCGTCAGATCCTTGTAGTCGAACAGGTACTTCTTCACGCGCATCGCGCTCGAGGCGGCGTCCATCCCGTTCTCGAGGCCGTCGAGGAAGAGAGCAAGGCGGGCGTTGTCCTCGATGGTCCCGCCGATCTTGGTCCCCCACCGAGCGATCGGCCCGGTCGTCGAGAGTGGATTTTTGGACGGCGCGATCTCGCGCTTCACGAGGTCGTTGATGTCCGAGGTGATGCCGCCGGAGCGAAGCACCCCGTAGCGATCGGCCAGCATGTAGGCTTCCTGCCCGGTGAAGCGGCCGATGTTCTTCACCATGGCCGGGTCCTTCATCAGGAGACCCGCGGTGTAGAGCTGGCGCGGGTCGCGCATCCCCGCGCTCATCATCTGCCAGAGGTTCGAGAGCGCGTTGCGGACGTGGAAGCCCGGCCGGGCGGCCGTCATGCTCATCTTCCACCACGCGGTCGCCTTGTCCCAGAGGTTCGCCGCGTCCCGGAAAGCCTGCTCATCGAACTGGAACGAATGGGCCTTCGCGAGCACTTCGGCGACTTCCTTCGGGATGATATACGCGGGCGTCCCGGCCTTGAGCGGGTTCTTCACGAGTTCCCGGAGTTCGCCCTGGCTGATCTCCCGGAGCATCGAATGGGAGAGTGAGTCCTTGGCGCCGCGCCGGAGCGACTCCTTCTCGGCCTTCGTCAGGAACCGCTCGATGTAGTCCTTCGTCGGGACGAACAGCGCGTGGCCGGGATGCTCGGAGAGCGTGGCGAGAATCTTGTCGGTGTCGCCGAGGACGGTGCGCGCCTTGGTGAAGTATGGGGAGGCCAAGACCTCTTGAGACATCTGGACCGACGAGAGCGCGCGAACGCTGGCGAGCTCGCGCCGGAGCGCCGCCTGGACCGGGTTCGTCTCGAAGACCAGGAGATCATCGGCCGTGGGATTTAGCCCGCGGGACTTGAGTAGCGCCTCGGCCTTCGACGGGTCAATGTGTCCCCCGTCGATCATCTGGTTGATCGTCGCCTTGTCGACCGTGGTTTCCCAGGTGCGCCGCTGTGCCTCGGTCATCCCGGCCGAGAACTCGGGCTTCATGATGTTCCGAGAGTCGCTCCGAATGATGTCCATGAGCGTCTCGCGGAACTCGTCCTTCATGTAGTGCGGGAGGTAGCCCTTCATCTTCTCGGGAGGAAGGGGGAGGTGCTTGTTCTCCGCCGTCCAGATGTCCTCGAAGGTCTGGCGCGCGGATTCGGCCATCGCCTTCACGCGAGGGTCCATCGCCGCGACCTCGAACTTCGCCTTCACGGCTTCCTCGCCGAAGAGCTTGACCGACTCAGGCTTCGAGATCATCGGGACGTTCTTGAGGGCCTGCTGGCGTTCGGCGAGCCGAGTCTCGATGGCCTTGCCTGCCTTCTCGACGTAGGGGCTGACCGGCCGCCCCTTCACCGCCGGAAGATTGTGGATGACATCCTCGGCCAGTAATTTCCTCGGCTTCCTCTGGAGCTTCTCGATCAGCCGGTAGAGGTCGCTCTCGGTGGCGCCGTGCGGCAAGTGGCCGCGGCGCACCAGTTCCCCGATCATCGTGTCCATCGGGACGCCAGACTTCTTCCGCATCGCCTTCGGGATGTTCGCGTTGAACTCTTCCTTCCCGAACCCCTCGTTCATGCGGATACCGCGCTCGCGCAGTTCCCTGAGCAGTTTCGCCTCGTTCGCCTTGTGCGATTCCAGGGCCAGTTTGTTCTCCTGTCGGGCGATCTCCCCGGCCGCCTTCTGGCGCTCCAAGGTCCTGCCGAGGACGTCGATCGCGCTGGCTTCCTTCTCCGCAGCGCCGCGGGCGTGGATCTTGCCCAGCACCTCAGACAGCCGGCCGATCTGCTGCTCGATCTCCGCCTGCTTCATCGCGTCGGGGACTTCCTTCTTCACGATCTGCGTGAAGCCCTCAAGGTAGGTCTGAATGTGCTCCAGGGCGGTCTTGTAGGCCCCCTCGTTGGTCTTCTGGAGGCTCGCCAGGGGCTTGACGTAGGTGTCGACGTACTTGCGGACGGTCGCCATCGTCTTCGAGTCCAGGAGGTCGGCCGACCGCTTGAGGATGCGGTCTAGCTCTGGGAGGCCCGTAGACGTCGAGAACGCCTTCCCGAGTGCGGCCTTGATGGTCTGACCCGCTTCCCGGGCTGCCCCCAGCACTTTACCCACCACAGGGAGCTTCTCCACGGCAGATAGCGTAGCCTGCCCTGCCTGAGCCATCCTGGTGGCAACCCCGGCAGGGATTAGGGGCTGTCCTGCGAACCGTAGGGTGGTTGGCTTGACCACGGCCACGGCGCCGCGCTGGCCCTTCAGGAAGGCGTCCGCGACAGCCGGGACAGACTCGCCCTTGATGGCCCGGCCGATCATCCGGCCGCCCGCCTCTTCCCCGATGACCTTGGCCGTCAGTTCACGCGGCATCCCATCTGCGAGGTTCGTGACCCCGTATGTTCCGAGGAGCTTGTCGTACCGGGCCTGGGTGAGTTCCCTGGGGAACAGGGCCTTCAGTTCAGGCGTCAATTTCGCTGATTCTGCGGTTTCTACACCGCGAGCGAGGATACGGCCAGCCTGGGCAGTCTTTTCGCCGACTGTCGCCGCATGGGCCAATTCCCCTGCTTTTGTGAGGGTTTTGGTGACTCCGCCCACCACTGCGGACTTCCCCGCCCCGGCTCCCAGCGTCAAGTAGGTTGTGGGATCCAAGAGCACGTCCCCGGCGAAGCCGAGCACCGCGCGCGTGATTCCAGGGTCCATCCCGGAGATCGCGAGGACGTCGGAGTACGTCGTCCGGTCTTCTCCGGTGATGCCTCGCTTCATCGCCTTGAACGGGTCGGCCCCGGTGAGAAGCGCCTTGGCGAGGTTGGCTGATGCGAAATTAGGCCGCGAGAGGACGTCTAGGCTCTTTTCCCACCAAGCCATCTGATCCCACGGGTCCTGCTCTGGCTGAAACGAGGGGGTGGACTGCTGCCCGTTTTGGAGCAGCATCTTCCGGAGTTCGCTCTTGATGGACGTGGGAGTCTACCTCCGCTGCGTGCCGTAGGGGTCCATCCACGATTGACGGGCCTGCGGAGGCTGCGGGCCTTGCGGCGCGCCGCTGCCGAGCAACTCCATGAGCCAGTTGTAGCCCTCCTGGCCCTGGCCAGACCAGTCGAATTCATTCAACTGCCGGCCTGCGCGGAACATCGGTCCCATGCCGGGAAGCATCTCGAGCGGGCTGGAGCCTCGGAAGGCGTTCTCGGCCTGCTTCTGAATCGGTCCCGGACGCTGCGCGAGCGCGATCCGCTGAGTGTGGAGTTGCATCAGGTGAGTGAGAGCGGCCATGTTGCCCTGGTCGCCCTGAGTCTCCTTCAGCAGCTTCACCCTTTCCTTTTCGAGGCTGTTGATGTCCGTGGCTTCGCCGAGTTGAGCGTTCGCCGCCTGCTGGAAGATGTCCCGCTGGGCCTGCTGTTTCTGGCCCTGCTCGCCGAGAGCCTTCTGCATCATGAGCAACTCCGCGAGCTTCTGATCGCGGTTGAACATCTGCCCCTGCGCGCCCTGGCGCATCTGGTAGTCCTGCATCGCGGCCTGCCGGTCGCCCATGTCGTTCTGGTAGTTGAGCATCCCCTGATTCAACTGGTCGTTGTAGTTCTGGTCGCGCATCCCGCGCTGTTGCCCCATGACCCCGCCCAGGTAGTTGCTGTTCTGGCGCGCCCCGGCCTTGAACACATCCCCCGCGCCCGCGAGAAGCTGCGGGAGGATGTCCGCGAGGGACTGCTGCTGGCGCTCCGGCATGGGCATCCGGTGGGGCATCCTCATCTGCGGAGGATGCTCCATCGACATTCCCTGCATCTGCTGGATCAACTTGGCGAGATCATCCTCGCTCTGGACGGGCTGTTGCTGTTCCATCGCCGGGAACTGGAGGTAGTCGCGGAGAAAACCGGGCATGAAAACCTCCTGCTAGATCAACGCCGCGACCGGGAGAGCCGCCAGACTCGCGCCACCCGTGAACGGCGCGAGCACAGCCCCGAACACACCGAGCAGCGTGCCGAGCCACCCGCGACTGCGCCGCCTGGCCTCCGCCGCTTCCTGAGCTCGCTGCGCGGCCTCCTGATCGAGTTGCGCCTGGTACTCCTGCTTTCGCGCTACCGTGTGCTGGTCCACGTCCTGGTAGGCCATCCCCTCTTCCGAGCCAAGGCGGGTCATCGCTTCAGGGGCGAAGCCGGAACGACCGATCCCACGGCGGTTGAAGGCCGTCTCGAGGTGGCTTCGAAGGCCGCCATAGGTGTCCGAGACGCGGTTGCGCTCCGAGCGCGCGAGGTCTTCGATGCCCTGCCAGTGCGTCGTCTCGCCTCGTACCCGGGTCGCGTCAGGCGAGTTATACAGAGCCGTCGCCTGCTGGCGCTGCTGTTCCTGCTGCTGTAGAGTGCGCTGATTCTGAACGTTGTCCATCGCGTTCTGGAGCCAGCCAGGATCATACGGCGTCCCACGTTGAGGGAAAAGCCCGGTGAAGTTTATCCCGGCGATGTTTGATCCACCCATCTACCGCCCCCTACCGGATGTAAACCACTGTGGGGCAGACTCATACGTCTGACCGAGCGGGTTGAGCAAGTCCTGGTGATACGGCGAGTAGTTCGCGAAGTAGCTTGACCAATCCGGAGTCTGTGGCTTCGGTGCGAAGGCGCTTCCCAGGATGCCCCCGAGACCGCCCAGCCCGGCGCCGATCATCGACCTCACTTCGTCGCTGTTCTGCCCCTGTAGTTGCCGGTAGAACATCTCGAGTTTGTGCTGCTGGAGCATGGCGCGCGCCTGCGCCTCGCTCAAGTGGCCGCGTAGTGCGAGCGCCCCTGCGTTACGCTGCTGGCCGACTTGTCCCATGAGGGCCTGCATCCCTGCGGGATCCTGCACGCCGTAGCGTCCCATGAGCTTCTGGAGGCTCATCATCTGGGAATTCTGCTGCGCGTCCAAGTGCTGCTGACCCACCCGGTCGGCCTGCTGGATCATCGGGACGTCGAACATACTCCTCCCGGTCTTGTGACACTTACGAGGCTTGCCCGGTTCCGCTCCCGTCGAGGTGGATCTCCAGAGGCTCCCCGGCGGTGTTCCACACCACGATCCGGTAGATTTGAAGTTGGTCGGCAATGCCCGTGTCAGAACCGTAGAACGTGAACAGGAGCTTGAGAAGGTAGCATTGCTCCGGTGTCGACTGTCCTCCCCCACCGCACAGGATCGTGAGTTTGTAGATGTTCTTCCCCGTCAGGACGGTGTCCATCACGCACACGTCGGACGTCACGCCGGAGCTGTTGAAGTCCAGGCGGCGCTCGACGGTGAGCCGTCCTTTTGCATTCGACTTCGCGTAGACTTCGATGCGGTCGATCTGCTTCACCTGATAGGGACTGCCGAGGTCCATCCAGCGCGTCTCGACGACGGACGAGACCACCGCGGGCGTCCCGGTCTTGTAGTCGGTGTACCCGTTGTCGAGGCGCAGGACCCGGCCCTCCTGCGCGCTGCCGAAGTAGAGCTCCCCGGCGTCTCCACGGCCGTTCCACGGAATGAACACGGACGGCTCGATCGAATCCCAGAAACTCCACCGCTGCATCCCGGGACACTCGCAGGAGACCGCGATCTCGGAGCTTCCACCGACCTTGCGATACGCGAGGAGATACTGGCCGCGGTAGTTGATCGCACATGGCTGTATCGGCTCGCTCGCGACGTTCCCCAAGTCCTTGATGTTCGCGAGCAGCGTGGGCTCGATCTCCTGGCTCACGGGCGAGGCCCTCGTGCCGTCGAACTTGAAGACCGTGGGGGAGCCGTCGTTGCGGCCGAGGAAGTAGATGTACTGGCCGATGTTCACGATCGACCGCGGGGCGATGCAGCCGGTGGGCGTGGAGATCTTGAAGACCGTCATGTCCTCCGCGCTGTCCCCTTGGATCGTCCAGATGCCCGTCTCCTTGAAGACCACGATCAGGTCCGACAGGAACCCGACGCCCATGAGGGGCGCGTTGTCGTCCCCGACGTCGATCCAGTGGCTCGCCGGAAAAATCTCAGGTCCCGCGCCGTGGATCGTCGAGAGCCCGCCGGGAGATTTTTCGACGTTCGTGATGCTCGAGAGGAAAAGCCGCTGCGGATAGGTCGGCGTCTTCCCAAGCACCATTCTATTCCGGATGCCGCCGATGAACTGCGCTCCTGACGGCGGGATGCCGTTGTCGGTCGGGGCTTCCGTCGTGCTGAGACTCGCATCCGCCCCGGTCTGACCGCCGCTCATACCGGTGTGCGTGAAATCCACGTCTGCGACCGTGTCCGTGATCGTCACATTCCCGGCCGTTCCGGTGTTTTCGTTCACGAGGTTGACGATCGCGCCGCCGCCGTCCGTGGCCGTGATCGCGAGAGTCGCCCCAACCCCGTTGATTGCCGCCAGGACTGCCAAGTGGACCGTCGCCGCGCTGTCCCCGCCGGCGAAGGCAACCGCGGTGCGCCCTGCCGTCACGCCTCCGCCGGAGTCGAACTCAAACACCGTGGGCTCGTGGACTCCATCTGAGATCGTGAACGTCTCGCCGTCGATGAGGTCCGCGCCGCCGAGGCAAGTGATCGTCCCGCTCGCCGCGACGTCCTTGTCCGTGTACGTCGTGGTCGAGTTGTCCGCGATCGAGGCCAGGAGGAAGTACTCCGTCCCGCCCGCCGCCGTGCGATAGATGTTCCTGGAAGTGGCGCCCGTCCCGCCGACCGGGATCGCGGTGAGCACGATCTGTTGGTCGGCGGCCGTGACCTGCTTGGATGCCGGGCCTGCGCTCGACTCGTGCGCCGCGTTCGAGTCGTAGACGAACGTGACCTTGTACTTGTAGTCCCCCGTCAGGCCCCCGGAAGCCGCGAGCGTGAGTGTCGGGGCGGTTGCGGGCGCGGCGAAGCCTGCGGCCCTGAAGGTATCGTTCGCTCCGTCGCGGCGCTGGACAGCGTCCACGCCGTTCACCCCGTAGAGGAGATCGAGCAGTCCCGCGAAGTGCCACTCGGCGCCGCTCGTGAACCCGGTGCCGATCTCCGAGAACGCGCTGCCCGTGCCCTTGTAGACCTTCGTGCTCGAGGTGACGATCATCTCCTTGCTGGACGCGCCCCAGTACCAGCGCACGCCGCCGGTGATCCGGCTCGAGTTGATGGTCGATCCGTTGTACGCCGTGTAGCCCTTTCGGCTCGAGAAGCTCCCGTACTTCGTGGCGAACTCCAGGTTCTTCAGCATCTCGTACTTGTTGCCCTGAAGCTCGGTCGAGTAGGTGTGGGTGTTCACGCCCCCGGTCGGGCCCGGGAGCGCGTAGGGCCGCTGGATCGTGGGAAGCTGGCGCCCAGCCATCAGAGATCAAAGTCCGCTGGAGGTCTGATGTACCGGCCCATGTCGAGCGTCCTTGGAGTCACGCTCGAATTGATCTTGTTGAGGAGCTTGTTGACTTCGCTCTCCGCCCACTCCTTGATCGCGACGTCCTTCGTCTTGATGGCGAGGTCGACCACCATGCCCCACATCCCGGCATCCTGGTACTCCTCGGCCAGCGGAGAGAGGATGACGTAGTCGTAATTCGTGATGGCAGTGACTTCCCCCGCAGTGATCGCCGCGAAGGTGATCGTCTGGGTCGCCGGATTGTAGGCGGTGATCTTCCGCTCCAGGCCGATCGACGCTCCGCTGATGATCCTGAACCGCGCGTTCACGTAGTAGTCCGCGAGCTGGGAAATCCTCCCGGCCTTCAGGTACGGCGGCGTCGCCGTGGTCGACGTCGGCATGATGAACGTCGTGGTCGTCGGCGTCTTCGCCTGCGCCCAGTGGAGCGCATGAGGGAGTTGCTGATAGTTGAGTTTGATGTTCGTCGCGATGGTGCTCTTGGGCGTCGGCTTGAATCCGATCTTCTCCCCGCGGAGGTAGTAGAACTGGCCCGCCGTGTACTGGCTGCTCTCGTACTCGTTCTTCTCCTGGAAACGGATGGGCCACAGATCGACGGGACGCGCGAGATCCGTGCGCGTGACTTTCGTGATCTTCCGGGCCGCGCAAGGCTGCGGAAGATCCGCTTCTTCCGTGTTGGCGGTGAAGCCGACCGTCGTGTCCTCGACGTCAAAGTAGCCCTCGTCGGCCTCGAGGATCAAGGTCGCGACCATGCGCTGCACGCGGTTGAAGGCGTCGATCATCTCGTGATCCGACATCGCCCCGCGGATGCCGGGCATGTTCGCCTTGCTCCTGGCCTGGGAAATCAGTTGGTCGATGCTCATCTAGTGCATCCCGCCGATCTTGCGGAGGAGTCCGCGGCTTTCGAGCTGCTTGCACGCGAACTTCATCTTGTCATGGGCCTCGTCCCACTTCTCCTTCTCCGCCTTCGCGCGCTCACGGTCGAGGTCCGACTGGTGATCGTTCAATTCACGCTCGACGAACTGCCCGAAGAACTTCTCGCGTCGACCGGAGAACTTCCGCTGGACGTCGTTCTGTCTCAGCCAGACGAGGATGCGTCGGTCTAGGGGAAGGAAGGAGCCGTCCCGAGCGCACCAGGTCTTGACCGGGGCTGGGAGGCTATTCGGACGCGGACGCCGGAGGATCAGCCATCGACTGATCCTCGGATTCCACATCAGCGACAGGAGCGGATCCAGCGCCCGGAGCTCCGCTTCGATCCACTCGGGAGGCTGCACTCTTTTTCCCCTTTCCCTTGGTCTTGCGGGGCTTCGAAGGACGCTTCTGAGCGAGTGCCTGAAGGCCCTGAGCGATGGCGTCGAGCGAGGGAGCGAGCGCGGCCGTCACCGACCGCGCGATCGCGTCGGCATCGGCGGCTGGCGCCGCCGTGTTCCGGGACAAGGTCTTTCCCCTGCCCTCGCATGTGCGGCACACGCCTGTCGCGGTCTCGCCGCTGCCTTTGCAGGCGCCGCATTCCTCGACGGCGCCGAACTGCTGGCGCTGGCGCTCGCACTTCATCAGGCCGCCGATCTTCTTGGTGTGGTACTCGAAGTCGGGCTCGATGCGGGTCGCGTACTCGCACTTCGGGCACTTCTTGGTGGGACCGGCTAGCAGGACGTCGACGGGCCGCACCGTCTTGGGTCGAGGGCCGCCGGTGTCCCATGCGGTGCCTTGGTTCGGGTTCGCGTTCTGTGAACCCATGCCCGCACGCTGGACAGGCGCCGCCGCCGCTTCCTTCGGACCCTCGTAGGTCGTCCCGTCGTTCGGACCGCCCATCGTCGCCTCCGGTTATGCCTTGATCCTCTTCGCCCTGTTCTGTGGAACCAGGCCGCACTCCCACTCGACCAGATGGATCAGGCCGGGGGAGGTCGCCGCGT
>Ga0315281_10004255_pt1 | contig 20807 bp, 20 predicted proteins | sample YL17G07_0_MG_FD_204540 | JGI IMG/M metagenome (GOLD analysis project Ga0315281, IMG submission 204540) | Sediment microbial communities from Yellowstone Lake, YNP, Wyoming, USA - YL17G07_0 | ecosystem: Environmental > Aquatic > Freshwater > Lake > Sediment | place: USA: Wyoming | collected...
ATCTGTACCTGAAGCGGACTGTGAGAAGTCCACGACCGCAAGAACAAGGGACGGATCTACAACATTGAATGCTGCAATTGCGCTTGATCCCGACGCGGGCGTTGTTCCTAATGCGTCGAGCACGTACCAGTTGCCGGTGTAGCCGACAAAGTCTGCTGGTGCTACAGTCGTGGAATTGTACCGACCGCCGGTACCAAGATCAATGGTCTTGGTCGGGGCGCTGGTTGTAAGCGCTGCTGCTGATGCCCACCATCCGATTTTAGTCAACGTGGGTTTGACGGTATCAACTTGTGCTAAGCCTGCTGATCCCAACAAGGCATGGGTTACGTTCAAGCCCTCTTCACCAATGAAGATGACTGCACCGGCGTTAATAACCGTTCCGTTCAATGCTGCTGCTGATACGGGCATGACTGCCATCAGCACGAACAGAGCGATTGCAACGAGTGCAATAGTTAATCGCTTAGTCATATGTTTAGTTCCTCCAAAGTTTACATCATACATTTCAAGCCGCGAACCGTTTCGACAGATGCCGAATAACAGTTCTGCGAGCCCCATACTCCGATTAGACGGAATATGGAACAGTATTTGTAAAAGAGGTAATATATCCTTTGTGGTTGTTTTTTCAGGGACTTTTATGACCTGATTGAACCCCGTTTTTGATTTGGGGCAGATAAATTGGGTTTTCGTTCTCCCCTGCGTACCCGGTTCCTTCGCCCGGTTCCTTCCCGGGTTTTTTGCACCCGGGATGATGAATCGGTTATATGTAGCGCACGGTACTTTGCCCTATAGTGAGTATATGTTATACACAGATGTATAGTATTGCACATCCATTTTTTTGCTGGGGAGATTGTCATGCACACGCCTTCTGAGCCATACGGGACAACCCCCTCCCTCTGCAGAGTACTCGTACCCCTCAACGATGGCAGTCAACCGGGGAATAGATTCCGGTTCAGGCAGAACCACTACGGCAGACATGCCCGGGCTCAGGGAAAAACAGGAACGCAGGATCAACCGCTCACCGAAACGATAGTACACCGGGAAGTCGTGATCGCTGAGTCTGAATCCCGCATTCCCCGCACCACAAGAAGAAAGGATACCCCGGGTCACCTGCACCTTCCCGCATACCGCCCGACCCCCTCCCTCAGTTCAGTAACGGGGGGTCAGCCATAGCGCAGATACCCCGCTGGTACGGTGTTTCCCCCCTCCCCCGCTTTCCTTACGATACTAAGATACACAATCCCCATTCCCCTGCGTTCAGAACATTTTCAACAGGTATACAATATACCAAAACACACATTTCCCCATGCGAGTCATCCGGGCACCGAGCATCGGGCGGGCACACGAACAGGTCATTAAGATGATCTTAGAGAAAGGCTGGACACTCCGGACGGAAGATGCCGAAGCAACGGTCGAGTTCGAAGAGATCGCCATGCAGGTGGACACCCCGCTTGCCGAACCCGCGGTAAGCCCCCACTCCCGGTTCCAGCAGCGGTTCGTGGAACAGTACGCCCGGGACCTGATCCACGGTTCGCACGCCGCCTTTGAATATGATTACCATGGCAGGCTCTTTGACTGGGGCGAACGTCTTGTCAATGAGGGGCAGCCGGTGCATGTCGACCAGATCGCCTACATCGTAGACAAACTCCGGTCCCAGCCTGAGACACGCCGGGCCGTAGCCATAACATGGAACCCGGTTATCGATGAGAAACTCGATGACTGCCCCTGCCTCCAGCTCGTCCAGTGCGTAGTGCGGGACAACAAACTCCACATGCGGGTGATCTTCCGGTCAAACGACATGCTCACCGCCGCTGGCGCCAACATGTACGCCCTTGTGCAGCTCCAGAAGCATATTGCCGATCAGCTCGGCATCACTTGCGGGACATACACCCACATCTCGCTCGTCCCCCACATCTACTATATCCGGGACATGCACGACATCGAACCCTTCTGCGGAAAAGGACAGTTCATCCAGCCGGTCAAAGAAGTCTGCCGCGCCTGCAAAGGATGCGGGCGGGCAGAGAGCGTGTGAGAAGATAAGGCAGTCCGTCACTTTAATTAGGCAACAGCGGCAAAAAGTATGAGGCATATAGCCCGGTAGTGTAGCGGTCAATCATGGGGGACTCTGGATCCCCCGACAGCAGTTCGAATCTGCTCCGGGCTACTTCTTTTCGTGTTTGTTTTCTTCACCATCGGGTACTGGTTTTATCACGCATTTCTGTCCCTCTTCCTGACATTCGGGCTACAGGACATTCATGCGATGAGCGCGGGAAGGATGCAGCAGATGAAGATGGCGCCAAAGGTACCGGCACCCCCGATGCTCACGTCAGGCACCTCGAGATCTTTTATCCGGTGAAGCCGGGCAAGGTTTCCCCCCAGCAACGTTCCGGTAGTCCCGCTCACAAAGGCAAGAACCGTTGCCGGGATTCCTGCACCGCCAAACAGGAGCATCGCCGTGAGAAGTGCCGTGAGCGCAGGGATGAAAAGGGGCACCCCCAGTCCCGCACCCGGCACCGGGCGCGTAGCGACAAAGGTGATGAGGGCAACAAGCGCAATCCCTGCACCGACAGGTACCAGAAGAGAGGTGCCGGTGATAATCACCGCCTTATACAGCAGGTACAGCGATATGCAGACCGGTAAGATCGCTCCGCCAAGATTGACCGAGATACGAGTGTCCCAGACAGGGGAAGGACTCCACGGGGAGTCTGCACCGTACACGGAGGTGGTGTCCGGTGAGATACGAACCATCTCGCGCTTGATTGTGTACACCGGGATGTTGACATAACTCCCAAAGAGCATCAGCAGGACAACGGCAATGGCCGTGATCCAGGAAAATCCCAGTTTGGTAAACGCAGCCCCGATCATCCCAAGGACGAGCAGCGGGATAAAAAGGATGACCAGCCCGACAAGGAGGAGTATTGCGAGCACCGAGAGCGCCCCGGCAGAGACAAAACGGATACCCCCGGCCATGATACTCCCTCACCCATCCGGTTTTGTGCAGACAATCGCCGCGTGATCCTGGTGGTAGGGGGCAAGCCAGAGGCTCTCCTGCACCACAAATCCTGCTGATACCAGTGCTTCCACCGTTTCTTCGAATACCACACCGGGTTCCTTTCTCACATCCACGCTCCGGGTCTTGAGCATCAGGATCATCTTCCCGCCGGGTCGTAAAAACGCAGAGTTCCGGATAGCAATCGTTGCCTGATCCGGTTGCGCTACATCCTGGTAGAGCAGATCCACGGTTTCAACCAAGGGTGCATACTGTTCCGGGCGGGTGGCATCCGCCATGATCGGCACGATATTCTTGCGGCGACGGGCCACTTCAAGGAGATCCTGCATAGGGCGGGGCGCAAACTCCACCGCATACACCACATCGGCATAATCTGAAACATGCGAGACCGTCGTCCCGTTCGCAGCGCCGAGGTAGAGCACCCTTGTATCCGCAGTGATCTCAACACCCGTTCCCTCATGGTAGAGCGCCGCCAGCTTGCTGCGGAACGGATCCCATACCCTCGCATTGCCCAGCATTCGTTCACTATACACGCCACCCTCGCCATGCGACACCAGCACGTCCCCGATCCAGATCATGGTTCGTTCCCCTTCCCTGCCAGATCGATGCGTGCCTGTGCAGTTTCAAGAAATACCGGGTCCGCCACTCCACGGTACTGGTCGATCCGGGCGGCAATCGCCAGTTTTCCGGCAAGCACGCGGGCAACCTTACCGCGACATTCCCGGGGCGCATTGTGCACCCGCCGGTGCTGGAAGATGATCCCGTGCTTGGGAGACGGTGACTTTGTCCGGAGATGGGCAAACAGGGCAGTCCGCGCACCGAGCACCTGTATGGCACTGGCAGGCATCCGGGAGAGATCCGAAAGTCCCCCCGCGTGAGCCATGAGCCGGGCGGCAACCAGTCCGCCGATGAGCGCACTGGTATTGGGCATCACCTCATTTGCCCGTCCCGATACCGCTTTTGCAAGTTCAGTCCTTGTGGCAGAAAGGCGCTCTATCTCTCCTGCCACGAAGGAGAGCGCACCACGGGTTTTCTCACGGATATTTTTTACGAGAATAGGGGCAGGGGTTCGCCGGTATTTTCGGGTGAATGTCGGGTGACGGAGCTGGTACCACTCCACCGCCCGCTCGGTGAGCAGGTTGATGACCGTGTCCATCTCGTCAAGGGTTCGTACCATCTGGAGCAGTTCGGCATCCTTGCCGGCATACTGCTCCCGTATATCGCGCTCTGCAGCGGCAAAACAGAGCTCGCGGAGCTTTTCTATATAATCCGCACGGTCACTGCACGCACCGCATGCCACCGCTGTTTCCCAGGTAAGAGGGGAAAAAGAGTCCATACTGGTACGAATCGTGCGAATACGGTCAGCTGTTACCAGCACATCACCGCCTGTTGGCGTACACTGCCCATCCTCCACATCCCCGAACCAGTAGGATCGCATAGTAGAAAGATAAGGGGTGCGAGCCCGTATAAAACCATAGATCGCACGGGACATCCGAAGACACCGGCGGGAGCGGTTGTGGGTATCACACCCCGGCAATACCAAACGAGTAGAGCATCACCGGGATCATGATCGCCCCCATGCAGTACATCCTCGGCACGTTCACCAGATGCGGCACAAACCCGAGCGCAGTCGCAAGGAGCAGGACCAGTGCGCCAAACGGGCCGGTGAGTATGAGACAGAGGATGACAATAAAGGCAATAACCGCACGGTTCAATAACCACACATCAATCCCGTTGAGCTGCTGCGCATATTGGGAGAGCCACACGGTGATGACATACGCAGCACAGGCAGCAAGCACACCGATCACGGTGAGCTCGCTCATCGAGGGCAGCGGCAGTTCTGATAGGGCGACCATCACGCCGTTGCGCATCCGCGACAGGGCGAAGAGAGCAGCAAGCCCGATAAAGGCATTTGCCGTATTCGCCGCGTTCGTAGCAAGAATGTACGCCCGCCTGTCCTTCTCGTACCCGATGACCGAGGCGAGCACCCCGTTTGCAGAGGCAGTGGAAAGGCCCGGAAGCCACCCGACTGCCACACCGGCAGCAGTTCCCAGCACCGAGCATTTTATGACAGTCCGGTCTTCCATCCTAATACCGCGGAACTGCTGCTCCGGCATCACCCCCTGTGATGAGGTAAGCAGCACCGAGATCCCGAACAGCCCGGTGAGCAGCGGCATGAGGATCGCGCTGCCTCCCGCAAGCGTATGCCAGCCGAGAAATGCATAGTGGAGCGCGAACGCCCCGAGCAGCCCGGATACAACAAAGATGGCAAGCGCCCAGCCCGGCCCCTCGCTGGTGACGATCATATATCCCACCGACGCAATCAGCAGGATGCCAATCCACCAGTCGAAGTACGGCTGGAGCGCGGGAAGCAGTAAAAAACAGAGCACCGAAAGCGGCACCGCGATCACCATGGCACAGGCGCTCCCGAGTGCAGCGATCCGTACGGCTTCCTCGCCATTGCCTTCAAGGCAGAGTGCATGAGCGGGCAGCACGGCAAGCGACGTGTCGGCATCAGGAATGCCAAGAAATGTGCTGGGGATCGCATCGACGAACGTGTGGGTGATGAGCGCAGCAAACATCGCCCCGGCTAGCGCGATTGGTCCGAGGAGGGAGAGGAGCGCTACCTGCAGGCTTAAAAGCACGCCGGCAAGGGTGTTTGCATGCACACCGGGGATGATACCACTGATAGTGCCAAGGATCACACCAATAAAAACACCCAGCAGGATCTCTATCATTTATTAAAGATACGGGAGAGTGAACATAAATTCACCGAAATGCATATCCTATTATCATACAGGGGCAATGAATCCGTGATGAAGATCGCAGTCACCCGTCTTGCGGGAAAGGAGAAGAGCGATGCTGCACGTTGTGTGCAGGCCGGGCATACCTGCTACAGCGTCCACCCGCTCCGCTCGGCGCTGCGCGAGCAGGCGATAGCAGAGTTCGTCAAAGGTGTGGCCAACAATGAGTACGACTGCATCTTCTTCACGAGCGCTCTTCCGGCAAAGATCATCGCACCGCTGCTAAAAAAAGGTCCGCGGGTGATTGCGATCGGCCCCCAGACGGCAAAGGAACTGGAGCAATCGGGTATAGTGTGTGAAACACTCCCGGGTTTCTATTCGCGGGACTTCGTGCCCTACCTTGGCAACTGGATTGTAGGAAAACATATCGGGATTCCCCGCGCCGATGTCCCGAACCCTGCACTCCTTGGTGCGATAACTGCCGCAGGGGGGATTGTCCATGAGTTCCGGTGTTACGGGCTTGAACCCACCGGTGAGACGCTTGCGCTTGATACTGCCGAAGCGATCCTCTTCACCAGCGCCATGTCATTTACCAAGGCGGTATGGACGCCACGCACGGATCTGCTCGTCATGGCAATAGGGGACATCACTGCTGCTGCCATGCGCACAGGAGGTTCTGTGCCTGCAGTTGTAGGGGACGGTTCCCTTGAAGGAGCCCTTGCAGCACTCAACAACTATCTCAGCCAGAAGAGGAGTGAGTAATATGGATTCGGCGACTGCAGATACGGAACATAAACAGAAAGTGGCCTTATGGAAAGGTGCGGGCATCATCGTAGTGGACAAAACACAGGGCCCGTCAAGCCATGAGATCGCCGCGTGGGTGGGAGAGATGCTCGGGTGCGAGGTAGGGCATTCCGGCACGCTCGATCCGCAGGTGTCCGGGTTACTCCTCGTCATGCTCGGCAACGCGGTGCGCCTCGCTCCGCTCCTCCTTGCCCATGACAAGGAATATGTCTGCCTGATGCGGCTGCACGGCGATGTAGAACCTCCCTGTATTGAAAAGATGGCAGAGGAGTTCACCGGCAGGCTCTACCAGCGCCCGCCACGGAAGAGCGCAGTGAAGCGCAACTTACGTATCCGCACCATCCATAACCTCGAGATCCTCAGCATTGAGGGAAGGCTCGTTCTCTTCCGGGTGCAATGCGAGGCGGGCACCTACATCCGCTCGCTCTGCCACCACATGGGGTTTGCGCTGGGTGTGGGGGCGCACATGCAGGAACTGCGCCGCACCCGCTCGGGGTTATTTGATGAAACGACCATGCACACGCTCCATGACCTCAAAGACGCCTGCGCTGCGGCAGAAGCTGGCGATCGGACTGCCCTTGAGTCCATGGTTATATCAGTCGATGCCGCGGTGCCGGATCTTCCGGTGGTCATTGTGCGCGACACCGCGATAGACGCCATCTGCCGGGGTGCCGTGCTCGCAGGTGTGGGGGTGATCAGCCGCGATGAGTTCGGAAAGAACCAGACCGTTGCCGTTCTCTCCCAGAAACGCGAATTTGTCTGTCTGGGTAAGGCGCTTGTCCCAACGTCTTCCTTCAAACCCGGTGACACCGGGCTCGTAATCGCGCCCACCGCCGTTTTCCTGCCGCCGGGCACCTATCCACGGGGGTGGACAAAATCCGACAAGATACTACAACACGATAAAAAACCCACAAAAAAACCAGTCCAGAAACCTGCCAGAAAAACATCCGTCCAGTTCCAGAGAAAGAGATACCATTAAAAAAATTCCCTGCATACAAATAGGATACACTTTTTGCTGAGGTAGTCTAGCGGTAGGGCGCAGGCCTGGAAAGCCTGTGGTGCGAAAGTGCCTCGGGGGTTCAATTCCCCCCCTCAGCGCTTCATCCGGTTTTAAACATTTAAAAATGAACAGATTGGTTTTCGATCATGAGAGAAATTGCCGGGTTCGGCGTTGATCCCCCATAAATTTCCCTGTCAGCGGATGAAAATGTTAAGACTGTCAGAACGGGTGATCCATGGTTTAAAAAGAGAATTGCACCCGGCCTTCCCTTCACCGGCACGTCCTGCCAAATTCCCTGCCCGTCTCAAACGCTTTTGTATTGATCTCAACGGTCTTCTTCGGGACAAGGCGCCGGACCGCTTCAAGCAGCGACTCGGGTTTGAGGGGTATTGATCCTGATGCGGCGCCCAGCATCACCACATTCTGGGAAAGCGGACTTCCTGCATCGGCCGCCATTGTGTCTGCATCGAGCAGGCACAACGGGTTTTTTTTCAGCGCAGCAATAATCTCATCTTCCGTTGGCGCGACAAGCTTCTGGGTGTATACCGATGTGGGAAGCACAAGATGGTTGTTCACGACAATCCGACCCTCTTTTTTCAGGTAGTGGGAGTAGCGGAGGGCTTCCAAGAGATCAAACGAGATCATGAGATCCGCCTGCCCGGGAGGGATCAGCGGACCGAACAACCCATCGATCCGTATGTGGCTCTCCACTGAACCGCCGCGTTGTGCCATGCCATGCGTCTCTGCTCCTTTAACCGGTCTCCCTTCGATCAGGCAGGCTTCGCCAAGAATATTGGAAGCAAGGATCGTTCCCTGCCCCCCGATTCCCACCATCAGGATATCGAAACTTCCGCTCATCTCTTTCCCTCCCGTCCGATTGCCCCAACAGGACAGATCTGGATGCAGACGGCACATCCGCTGCACAGGTCATTGATCTGCGCCTTTTCATCGGAAAACTCGATAGCAGGACATCCGAACCGCACGCAGTTGCCGCAACCGGTGCAGGTTTCAAGATCAACCTGATACCTCCCGCGCTTTATACCAGCACGGCGCGCCGATATGACACACATCTGCTTGGCGATGATGACTTTGACACCGTTACGCTTCTTTGCTTCCTCCAGCACATGCATCATGCCCGTGATATCAAACGGATCAACCGATTCAACAAAACGAACCCCGCAGGCACGGCACATCGCATCGAGGGAGACATGGGGGCTCTCAACACCGCAGGCAGTCACGCCGGTGTTCGGATTTGGCTGGTGTCCGGTCATCGCCGTGATCCTATTATCGAGGATGACAACGGTCATATTTGCATTGTTGTATACCGCGTTCAACAATCCCTGAATGCCGGTGTGCAGGAACGTGGAATCGCCAATAGTACACAGAATATCCCGGGGATCACCAGAATGGGCGATACCACTTGCCACGGTAATCGACGCACCCATGCAGATGGTTGTATCAACAACCCCCATCTGGAGCCCGAGCGTGTAGCACCCGATATCACTGGGGTAAATGGCATCCTTGAAGACTTTTTTTATCGCATAGGCTGCACTGCGGTGCAGGCATCCGGCACAGAGAATTGGCGGGCGGAGCGGAAGGTTCTGCACAGGATCCACCTGAGGGAACGGATTTGCCGGAAGAAATCCTGCTTTCACCAGGATTGCGGCAACTGCCGGAGGGGACAACTCCCCTTCATAGGAACCATACCCGTTCTTCTTCCCGAACACGGGAACGCAGCCGGCAACCTGCCGCACAACGTCCTCAACTTCGGGTGCAAGTTCCTCGATCACCAGCACTTTTTCATGCTTTCCGACAAATGCGCCCAGCCAGTCCTCATCGATCGGGTATGCGCCGATCTTCATGAACGAAACACCGGCAGGCAGCAGTTCCTGCACATAGGATACCGCGATACCGCTGGCAATTACTGCGGTCTTTCCCCGGATCTCGAACCGGTTGTATCCCAGTTCCACCAGCCGTTTTTTAATCGCGGGCTGCTTATCGTTGAGCTTCTTGTGCAGGACGCGGGTGTGGGCAGGGATCACCACGTACTGGCGCGGATCCTTATGGAACTCTCCTTTCCTCGTACTGGGGACGATATCCCCCAGCGCCACATCGCCTTTCGAGTGGCAGATGCGCGTAGTCGGCCGGAATATGACCGGCAGTCCGAACTCCTCGGAAAGGCCAAATGCCGCAGGGATCATATCATGCGCTTCCTGCACGCTGGCAGGATCAAGGCAGGGCACCCGCGCGAAGTGGGCATAGCACCGGGAATCCTGCTCGTTCTGGGAACTATGCGCGAACGGATCATCCGCGCTCATAATCACAAGGCCGCCGGTAACACCCGTATAGGCACTCGTCATCAGCGGATCAGCAGCAACATTGAGACCCACGTGCTTCATCGTGCAGAGTGCGCGGATGCCGCACCATGCAGTGGCAAGCGCGTTCTCCAGCGCCACCTTCTCGTTCACCGACCATTCAAGGTAATATGACCGATCCGGTTGTGTCCGCAGCACATCGATAACTTCCGATGAGGGCGTACCGGGGTAGCCGCTCACAAAATCCACACCGGATTCAATACATGCGTGGGCGATCGCTTCATTCCCAAGGAGGTATTTTCGTTCCATGATCCCAATCCGTACTAGTACCGTGATTTTTCTGCACATATCCCTATCTGAATATTCTTCCCATGCGCCCGGTGGATTCACAACCTATAAAAACTCTGATGGAGTAGATATTAGGGTAAATTTAAGGCAATCTTTTGGGCCCGTAGCATAGCCCGGTGGTGCGCCCGGCTGATAACCGGGAGGTCATGTGTTCGAATCACATCGGGCCCATCCAGCATTTTTTGATGTAATGATTTTACCCATTCACTCGCAGAGAGGATACTATTCCCCTATTCTGGAGCGGGACTTTTTTTTAAGTGATTTGGTATTTCAGAGTTCGCCCGGAATAATTTAAAGAGAAAACTCAATGACCTGTTTCACACCGCATTATGTCATAAATGATTCGTAGACCATCACGTGATTTTTACAGGATTGATGGATGAAAAAAGGATTTTGATCCATAGGTGTGGAAACGCGGACTATACTGAAGGTTAAAAAAAAGAAGTTTTTTTATTTCACTTTACTGGTGAAAACATACCCTATCACTTTTTCGAGGGCTTCAATCAATGCTTCTTCGCCCTGAAGGTAAGCGCGGAGGGGGCAATAGAGCATGAAAAGCACATCGTACCCGTATTGGTCGATCGCCGTTTTCGCATCAATAGGATTGAGATAAGAATCTCTGAGAAATCCATCATCACTATACATTAATTCAAAAAATTTACCTTCCTCGGATAAGACACAGAACTGCTCTGTTATTGGTCTATCAGGTTTGTCCGGACGAAATGCAGCAGGATCGGTTTTCCCCAATATAATCATTTTCTTCGGATAATGCATGGGATCATAAAGTTCTCCCTTGGTGTCCTGTTTGCCCATTTTGAGCGGATTCAGACCGATTGTTTTTATAATTGGTACTGCCGATTTTGCCATTCGGGCGAGGAGTTTTGCGTAGTTTTCTTTGACCTTGTCGGACAGTTCATCTCTTTTCCCTTGGCTCTCATCGATCTTCTGCTTCAGTTTTTCAAACCCGGCTTCAATTTCATCCATTGCATTCACCAGAACCCGGCGCAATAGTGCGAAGGTTAAGATGTGTTTAAACTGCGGCTATAAAACCACTCGTTTCCGGTCTTATCAGCGAGTCCCCATACCGAAATTTTCAGACCCGTTTCCCGATAAAAAAATATTTTTGATCTTTTACAAGGATTGCCCGTCCCTCGTAACCTGCAGGAAGATCCTCGTTGAGAACAATACCCGTGTAATTCGGTGCACGGGCCATCACCGATCCCTCCCGGATGTTCTCGGTTACTATGAAAGGCATAACTGTTTCAAGAAGGGGACGGTTGATAACGCCATAGAGCTGTCCGGCACGGGCATTCAGGATGCGGGAACGGTCTTTTTTTACCGAATCGGGGAAGTCTTTTTCTGAAGCGATGGGAGTGAAGGGGCGGCAGGAATACCGGGTGATGTTCACCTTGTTCGGGCGCACCCGTTCGATGAGATCACATGACTGGGAAAAATCATATTCTGTTTCTTTCGGAAAACCGACAATCATGTCAGTGGCAATGGTAATATCCGGGTATCGATTCCGGAATGCCGCGACTGTTCTCTCACATTCTGCCACTGTGCATCGCCTGCCCATTCGCGTGAGTACCGTGTCTGATCCTGACTGAATAGGGATATGAACAAATTTGAAGATGCGATCGCCAGCAAAAGCATCAACAAGGTCATCAAGACAATAGTTCACCGTCGACGGATTCATCATCCCCACCCGGACCATGAACCGCCCCGGAATATCACTGATGGCTGTCAGCAGTTCGGGAAATGAACGCCCGCAGTCACGACCCCATGCGCTCACGTCCTGCGCTGTCAGCTGGATCTCCGGAATGCCGGAACGGACAAAGGCCTGCACCTGCGAGAGGATCTCTTCTTCTGAAAAACTCCTGAGCGGACCTCGTGCGATGCGGGTGAGGCAGTACGTGCACTGGCCCAGACAGCCCTGTGCAATCTGCACTATCCCCGGTCCCCTTTCAGCGACCGTCATTACGTTCCGGTATTCCTCACGAATTTTTTCAGGAGGGATGAGCGTGGGTGTGCATACGGAAAAGATCGCTTCCCGCTGGACCTCTGGCATGCATCCGGTAACATACAGCTCATGATTCCGGTACCGGCTGAGTTGCCGGAGCATACGACGCTCGGTCGACCCGACAACCGTGCAGGTGTTGATAACCACTGCATCAGCTTTTCCTGCAGAACTGACCATAGTGCAACCGTTGCTTTTCAGGATCTCAACAAGTTTTGCCGTGTCACCGAAATTATAACGACAACCGTAGGTTTCGATAAATACGCACCGGTTTGCGAGTGCTTCCAGCCACCCGGTATTCGCGGTATTGCCACCATCGTTTTCCGATCCTTTTGCCGGCATTGAACAACTACAAGATCCATTGAACGCATTCGGATATAAGGCCAATTTCCCCACTGCACATGGATACACTTTGTGCAAGCACAACGCTTAACCAATGGCACCCATAATCTGTTTACCATGATAAGCATCGGGCTGCTCGGCTGTGGTAATATCGGGCATATTATCGCACAGCATGCAGGCAGTTTCGAGATCGGGGCAGTATACGATAAGGTATACGAACGGGCACAGGAGATCGCCACAATCTCGGGTTGCCGGGCTTATGAAAATTTTGAGGCATTTATTGCTGCCGATATGGATATCGTGGTCGAGGCAGCCTCGGTAAGCGCTGTTAAAGCCTATGCTGCAGCAGTGCTCTTAAGCAATAAAGATCTGGTAATCATGAGCGTCGGGGCACTTGCAGACCCGGTTTTCCGGGAAGAGATCCGGAAGACTGCACGGGAGTCCGGGCAAAAAGTCCACATCCCCAGCGGAGCGATCTTCGGGCTCGATAACCTGAAGATCGGCAGGATCTCAAAGTTCCATAAACTCCTGCTCAAGACAACAAAAAGTCCGGCTTCTCTGGGTATTGCATCTGAATCCCGCAGGATGATCTTCTCAGGAAAAGCCAATGAATGCATAAAAGCATTCCCGAAAAATGTGAATGTTTCGGTTGCCATGAGCCTTGCAGCGGGACAGGATACGGATGTGGAACTCTGGGTTGATCCTGCGGTTGACCGGAACGTGCACGAGTTGTTTGTGGAAGGGGATTTTGGGGAGACCTATGTCAAAGTGACCAATTTCCCGAGCCCGGACAACCCTGCAACAAGCTATCTGGCAGCCCTTTCGATCCTCTCACTCCTTGAAGATCTCAACAGTCCGATTGTGGTGGGAACATGATACTGGCATATTGGTGAAGAGATCTATGGTATCCCTCGAGTACCTGCTGCACTTTATCGATGAGGATGCACCCTTAGGCGATGTGACATCGGAAGCCGTGATCCCCGACATCCGCTGTCGTGCCGAGATCTCGGCAGAGCAGACAGGTATCATTGCAGGACTCTGCGAAGCAACCATGCTTTTTTCCCATTATGATGTGGCGGTAGAGCAGTTCGCACACGATGGGCAGGATGTCAAAGATGGGGATAAACTCCTCTCGCTCACCGGAGATGCAAAAAAGATCCTGCTGGTTGAACGGACTGCACTCAACATCATCGGAAGAATGAGTGGTATCGCGTCCCGGACACGGGAGATGGCTGATATCATCTCTGAAAAAAACCCGCAATGCCGGGTTGCCGGTACACGAAAAACCTGTCCCGGATTCAGGGCACTTGACAAAAAAGCAGTCCAGCTCGGGGGCGGGGAACCCCATCGTGGAAGTCTCAGTGACGGTATTCTCATCAAAGACAACCATCTGGCGCTGGTTTCCCTGAATAAAGCGATCACTGCCGCAAAAAAGATCACCCGGTATAAAAAGATCGAAGTGGAAGTCGAGACACCCGCTGATGCCCTGCTGGCGGCATCCGCCGGTGCCGATATTATCCTGCTCGATAACATGAATCCCGGAAAGGTTAAAACCACCCTCGATGAACTCAGGAAGAAGGGATTCCGGGATCGCGTTATCATAGAACTCTCCGGAGGTATTGAACCCAACACGCTCCGTGATTTTGCAGATTTGGACGTGGATGTGATCAGCATGGGTGCGCTCACCCACACGGTCAGGAATTTTTCCGTGAAACTTGAAATTGTACCGGAATAGTGCAAGACGATTTCATCTCTGCATATGGCGGGACGCTCTTGTATAACTATGCTGGAATCGTGATATTCTCCCGTTCCTTTTTTTACATCATAAAAAACCACACCCCAATAACCAAAGGAGAACCTTAATAGTCCGATACCACGTATCGGTGGCTATTGAGGTTTGATAATGGGCGATGCGGAATTACCGGTGCCTGAAAAAGAAATCCCCAAAGAGGATCCTGTTGTTGTGGAAGAACTGCGTAAGGGGCGGGTAAAAGAATTTATCAACCTCTTACAAGATGACAATCTCCATTACCGCTGGAAAGCAGCAGAGGCACTGGGTGATGAGGGGGATAATTCGGCAGTTGAACCTCTCATACAAGCCCTTAAGGATCCCTATGTTGATGTCCAGTGGCTTGCGGCAAAATCGTTGGGAAAGATCGGGGATATCCGTGCTCTTGAGCCCCTGATTGCGGCACTGAAAGCCGAGGATAAATGGCTTCGCCAGGGAGCGGCATGGGGGCTGGGCAAGCTTCGGGATCCACGGGCAGTAGAACCGCTCCTTGCATGTATCAGCGATGCAAAAAAAGGTGTCCGGAAAAACACCGCTTGGGCTCTTGGCAATATCGGAGACGAACGAGCCATTGAAGGCCTCACCGTATTACTCAATGACCCGGATGAGGATGTGCGGGAAGCCGCACAGAAGGCACTCGCATCCATAAGCAGGAGGAAACTCAAAAACGCAGGCTGACTTTTCGGCCACAGAATAATCACGCAACAGGGCAAAACGACCGATACGATTGAGACATACAAAAAAACTGTTCTGTAGAAAACCTTGTTTTTTCAATAATCGACAAAATACCTATTGACCGAGGTTACAGTGCCTGTTCCTCAAGAACCGCTCCTGCGCTGAGGGATAGTGCTGTATTACCTTCTTGGGAACTATCCCTCTATCCCTATATGGGGGCGCCTTAAGCGTGCGGGGGCTGAGGCAACATTTGCAAAAAGCCCCCAAGAGCATTAAGAGAATTTTCTGAGGATTTCCTATGAAAATCAGATTAACCGATTAATTGAGTTAATGGGGCTTTAGCCCCAAACCCCAACGTGATTATACCGCCGCCCCCGACGGGGCGCCCCCGCGGCGGTTCAGAGACCGGTCATCCCCTTAAACCGACACCTACCCAGCGAGGCCCCGACGAGGCGGCCGAGCGACCCCGAAGGGGGTGGGTAGTCTCCTAAATTATGTAACTAATGTTATAATGATTTTCATGCTTCGTGTGTGAACCTGACGGGTTCATGCCCGTTTCTACAGAGAGCAAAAAAAGGATTAAACCTTGACTCCCTTTACTTCAGCATTCAAGGGATAACCGTACGGCCATCCATTCTGAACCTGAATTTCAATCCTCAACACGTCTGCGGTACGATATGTGCAATTCTTTCTTATTTTACAAAACGGATATCCTCTGCCGAACTCACCATAATCTCTTTTTTCCCGCGATAGGTCTCGACAATCCCATACACCGAAATATTCGCTCCTTTCTTTACCGCGAGATCGCGGGCTGCCTGAGCCGGGATAAAAATGGTGAGATTGTTGATCTGCAGGGTCATATGCCCGCCGGTCTTGGTCAGAGCAACCTGATCGATGGTGCCTTCAACATGCACCAGTTCACCATCCGCGGAATTGTTCGCGAATGGCTTGGAAAACGGCTGTTTCCCCAGTGAGCCCAGAATCAGGTGCGCGGCGATCACGGCAACCGCAACGCCGATCAACAGCAGGATTGCCACCCGTTCCTGGCGCTCGAACATAGGGAAGTATTGAAAATGAGGGTTTAAATTACCGATAGATTAATGTGTTAACAGTGTTAACATAAGAATCATGTATCCTACAACACTGCCACCGTCATCAAAGACGGTGCTGGAGATACTGGATAACGGTGGTGCAATGACCCACAAAGACCTTGTATCGCGAACAAAACTGGCACCGCGTACAGTGCGATATGCATTAAAGAGACTCAAAGAACGCCACCTCATCATCGAGAAGTTCAACTTCCGCGATGCACGCCAGATCATCTACCAGAACCGGACAGAACAGGCAATTAAGCCCCAACCCGCGTGTGTATGACAAAGCATACCTGTACCCTGATGCACTGCGATACGATGGTCAGGAATCTCCTTCCCCCCATGAGAGCGGAGATGGTATCCCGGCTCATACAGAAACAAGGGATCAGCCAGAGTGATGCTGCAAAACGGCTCGGGATAACACGGGCAGCAGTCTCCCAGTACATGAACAGGAAGCGGGGTGCGGGCGAAGTTGTATTGTCAACAGAACTTGATTCAATTATTGATCGCTGGGCGCTTGCCGTAATCACCGGAGAAAGCGACATAAACCTATGTGACGTGTGCCAGTGTGCACTCAAAAGATTCTAAATCTACGTGTTCGCTGTGAACACCTGTTTTTCACCGCAGAGTTTTTGCTGATGCCAAGGCTTTTTTAATCCACTTCTTCGACCCAACAGGTTTTATTCCTACCGGATATGCCTGCGATAGTAGATGATGAGCAGCAGCAGGATTACGGCAATCACCATGACAATTTTTAGATAATCGGTTTTCGGTTCCGGGGATGTCACCGTACCATTCCAGTCATCTTCAAACACCGTGAGGAAATACCGGGCAACCGCCTGATGATCGATGATGACTCCTGCCTCCCGGTTGAAATTAGGGGAGTTGCTGTTCCAGTTGATGCTGCTCACCAGCACGCGCTGCCCGTCAACGATTACACCCTTGTTGTGGATCTTCTCAAGGTTACTTGCCGCCAGATCCGCACACCGCGCTTCGAGCGGGATCTGCTCGGTTGTACCGATACGGTTGATAAGGGCGGCCATCTCGTCGTTGTCCTTCTCGTCTTCGATATTATACCAGTACGAGTCCAGCAGCACCCTCACGTGAACACCACGCCGGGATGCATTGATCGCGGTTGCGAGATACGGGTTTAAGGTGAGGGGTGTTTCGTTTGTGATATATGCCTGCTCGATCTCGATGCTCGTGTTGGCGGACTGGATCAGATCAATGATCTGGCTGCTGGTGTCGGGTGCGATAACGGGTCTGACCGTAGCACCGGAAAAATGTGCCGGTGTGAACTCGACGGCATGTTTTACTGAAGGAGCCGGTTCGGGATCTCCCGATGACCCGTTGACAGGGATAACTGATGGCCCGTTGAAATCGGTCCGGTATACTGTTGAAAAATACCCGGCAAGAGCAGGATCTTCAAGATACACACCCCACCCACGGTTACTGTTGAAACCCGCAGGGGGAAACCCGCTGTACTTGAAATTCTCACTCGTGAGAAGGACCGCCCTGTGATCGATCACGAGATATTTGGCATGATCAAAGCGGTAGGGTGGATGAACACCTTTGTCGGCGACCATCTGGTGAACCGGAATTCCACCGGAATTCATCCTCCAGATCGCAGATTTCTCCTCCGGACTGATCCCCCCGACAGGTCCTCCTTCAAGAAGAACTGCTACATCCACCCCCCGCCCCTGTGCAGATAGCAGGGAATCGGCCATCGCGGGGCTGGAAAATTCATAAACATTGAGAAGGATCTCATCCGATGCATGATCCACAGCATAAGTGAACATCTCACTGGAGCAGTCGGGTGAGACAAAAGTTGTTACGGTCACATTATGGAATATTGCGGGTGCGAACCGGGACTGCCCGATCATGAGGGGGCGGGGATCCCATGCCCCATTTTCGAAATAATGGACCTGCCCTTCGCGTGGTTTGACGTCCTTTGGCCATGCGACACGCTGGATCAGCTCAGAGCCTTCGTACAGCAGCAGTTCATCTCCGGTGTTCGCAAGTCGGAGCGGATCGCCGTTGATCACATTGGGAACAACCGGTGAGTAGTCCAGCCATTCGAAATCCGGAAGTTGTCCATGGCTCTGGGCGAATGCCGGGCCACTGCGGGCGATAGTCAGGAAGCCACTGATACGGGTGCCGGGGGGAAAGCGGAACCCGCCCCTTCCATCCGAGACGGTGATACCATCAAGCGATCCATTGCCGGATAGCACCAGGTACTCATCCATATCATCATGAAGATACGGATCGGGACAGAATTCAGTAATCCTGACAGATGTGCTCGCTTGAACCATACCCGCGATCAGCAGGAGTGATATGATAAGCAGGCAGAACCGTCGCATTAAGACTGTAATATCTCCATCCCCCTTTTATAATCTGGCGATATAATTCTCTGAAAAGATGGTGCAGTCAGGAGAATCACAAGAAAACCCGCGAGCCCCCCTTGTAGTGAAACTGGGAGGAAGCCTGCATCCCAGAGTGCCGGATATCGTGCCATTGCTGTGCAAATCCGAGCGCCCGCTGCTGATTGTTCCCGGCGGGGGACTTTTTGCCGATGCCGTGAGGCATGAACAGGTGGCGGATGATGCCGCACACTGGATGGCAATCGCTGCCATGGAGCAGTATGCATGGGTTATCGCATTGCAGGGAATGAGGACAACAGATATCCTCTCCGTCCCGGAAACAACCGCAGTCTTTCTGCCCTATATCAGCATGAGGCAGCGCGATCCCCTCCCCCATTCATGGGATGTCACCTCAGACTCCATCGCTGCATGGATAGCAGCTGAACTCGGGATTGAACTCCTCATTCTCAAATCTGTTGACGGGATCTCTCTCAAAGGAATAATTCAGGAGCAGGTAACACAAACCATTGAAAATGATATAGTAGATCCATTTTTCATTCCCTTTGTCCTGAAACACTGTATAAAAACTACCATTATCAACGGAAAACCGGGCGGGGGTATAGAAAAATTTTTGAAAGGAGAACCCGTCGCAGGCACCAGGATCGGTACAACCTTTTAAAGGTTCTAAAAGAGATACTATAGGAATCCTTGGAGGAGTTATAATGTCAGATAAAAAGTGTACATCCTGCAGTGCTCCGCTTGCAGAAGAGGGCGCAACGGAATTCGGGTGCCCCGCATGCGGTTTTAAGATCAACCGGTGTTACCGGTGCAGAGAACAGAGCATCCCCTACACCTGCCCGAAATGTGGATTCGGGGGACCGTAAGGCATGGGAAGTGTTGCCGTCATTATGCGGGTGATGCCGGAATCACCCGAAGTCGATCTTGAACAACTCAAGAAGGCGCTCAAAGAAAAACTGCCCGGTATCCAGGACATGCAGGTAGAGCCCATCGGATTTGGCTTAAAGGCGATCAAGCTTGCCGCAGTTGTCAATGACTGTGGGGGCGAGACGGATGCAATCGAGAAGTCCCTCAATGAGATCGCTGGCGTTGAGCGGGCAGAGATCATTGAAGTGACACTGAACTAACAACAATCAGTTCATCTCTTTTTTCACTTATTCTTCAAGAGATGCCATAACATTCCGGGTAATTGCCCGTATCTTTTCTACGGATTCGCGGAATGCCATCACTTCTGATTCATCGATCCTGATCGAGATGGGAAAAACACCATGAGAATTCACGCGGGCGGGTACACCTATGCATACATCACCCTCGCTGACACCATGCACTTCCTCTTTGATATAGGCAGACACGGTCAGGATACGGTTTTCATCACTGAGCACGGTTCTTACCAGCGAGGCGATCGCCTCTCCGGGCCCATAGACCGTTGAACCCTTGTTTTTTATGATCTCCTCGCCGCTGCACTTGACGGAATTGATAATATCCTGCACAGGCAGATGAGAAAATGTCGGCAGGTTCGAGATCTTGATACCCCCAATGGATGTCGCGGACCAGAGCGGGACCAGGCTGTCGCCATGCTCCCCGATAATGCGCGTGTGAACTTCGCTGACATGCACCTTGAAGTATGCTGCAATCAGGGATTTTAAGCGCATTGAATCCAGGTGAGTTCCCAGTCCGAATACCTGGCTGGGCGGAAGACCTGAGCACTTCAGGGCAACACAGGTCATCACATCGACCGGGTTGGTCACCATCAGAATCTTTGTATTCGGTGCAATGACACCGATTGTCTGGGCAAGCGGTGCGATGATCCTTGCATTTCCCACGGCAAGATCCATACGATTCTGGCCGGTTGTGCGCGGAGCACCTGCTGTTATAACAACAACAGCGGATCCGGCTGCGTCTTTTAAATTGGTTGTCCAGTTGATCTTGACATCGGTTCCCCGTGCGGCGAATGAATCGACAAGGTCCTGGGTTATTCCCTTTAAAAGAGACTCACGCCCTTCCCGCCCGTAGAGCAGGATCTCACTTACATGAGGGATCGACGAAATTGCATGTGCGGCAAACATCCCGACATTGCCGGTCGCACCGATGATGGTCACTTTTGCCATGATAATCGTAAATGGGGACGCGTTATCGGTCGACTGTACGTTACTACGTTTACCAAAGCATTCATCCTCCGCCCCGTTACCCCATGGGCGCCGAATGTCTACGGTAAGTCTGCTCCCTTCCGGGCCTGAACCGGTCCCCGCAGCAACAGGTCGCCATTCCCTCCGGAATATTGATACCTGGCCATCGAC
>Ga0315281_10004256_pt1 | contig 20806 bp, 18 predicted proteins | sample YL17G07_0_MG_FD_204540 | JGI IMG/M metagenome (GOLD analysis project Ga0315281, IMG submission 204540) | Sediment microbial communities from Yellowstone Lake, YNP, Wyoming, USA - YL17G07_0 | ecosystem: Environmental > Aquatic > Freshwater > Lake > Sediment | place: USA: Wyoming | collected...
CCGGTGTGTTGATCAGAAAAATGGGTGTCGCAACTTGCGAACGCGCCTGTTCACCCGGCAGGTAGCTGCACGGGTAGGGCGCGGTCAGATAAAAATGCAGCGCAGTGAGCGGAATGTCGTCGAGCAGGTTCATGCGAAAAGAGCGGTTTAGCTTTCTATGTGAAAAGACCGGTTTATTGAACTTTACTTAATTCATGACAGAGGCATATATAGCAACCGTCATTCCGGCGCAGGCCGGAATCCAGGCAATTATCAAGCACCCGCGCAGCGGGACAAGGCCCGATACACGGCTTTGTCCGCTACGCGGAGCTGTATGACGGACTGGATTCCGGCCTGCGCCGGAATGACGGGTTCTTTGGTTTTGTGCGCTGTCTTCATTTATGTAAAGCTCAATAGCTTCCTAAGGAAGGTCTGATTAAGTCCTCATTCGTCATTCCGGCGAAGGCCGGAATCCAGTGTTTTCAATAAACTGGACACCGGCCTTCGCCGGTGTGACGGACTTAATCAGACCTTCCCTAATGTAAAAATATCCGTGTCGAATTGCCAGCGTGCCACCGGTGCACAGTTTATCAATTCCTGCAGCTGTGTGATGAATTCGCCGCGCGGAATTTCGCGCGCGCCGAGCGAGGCAAGGTGCGCGGTGTTCATCTGGCAATCGATCATGCCGAATTGCCAGCGTTCGAGTTGTCTGGCGAGATGCGCCAGCGCGATCTTTGATGCGTTGCTCGCAAAGCTGAACATGGATTCGCCGTAGAACATACGCCCGATAGTGACACCATACAGCCCTCCCGCCAATTCCAGCTCCAACTCATCGGCGATACTGTGTTGGCTTCCTCGCTCACTCTTGGCCGTGCTCATTGCACTGTCCAAGCCGTTCACTTGTCGCCGCCTTGTCTCGCCTTCGATTTGAAGCTGGAATGATTTTTTCGGCATCCAGACTTCCACCGAGTGCGCGTAGCCCTGCCGGTGCAAGGCGCAATAGGCGGTGATCATGTCTTCGTGTATCCAGGTGCCGTAGCCGCCGCCCTGACACGGTGCGGTGGAGCCGCCCGTTCCATCGCGCGGCGCGGCACAGGCACGCATTACCCGCTCGAAGGCGGTATCGAAGCGCACTTCATAGCGATCGTTGCGCAAGGTTTTAGCGAGCGAGCGGGAGATTTTGAATTCATCCGGGATCAGCACCATGCGCGGGTCGGGACTCCACCATAATATCGGTTCGCCGGGATTGAACCACGGAAATATCCCATGCTGGTAGGCGTTCAGCAGGCGTGGAGCGGACAGGTCGCCACCCGCTGCAAGCAGGCCATTGGGCGAGCGCAACGCGTGCTCGATGGGCGGAAATGGAGTATGGTCAGCAAGCCAGGGGATCAAGGGAACCTCTTAAATTCATTTTGCGGGCGAACCGCTGCGTCGCGTGCTCGCTCATTCCTCGCCTATCCATTTGATATGTCTCGTCATTCGCTGCGCGGCTCCTTGCGGTGCCCGCGCGACACGGTGCGGCGGAGCCGACGGGTGCGGGAGCGCGGAGCAGCAGGCCTACCCGCCCCGGATGCTTCGCAACGCCGTGTCCGGCCTGCCACCCCGCAAAAGTGAATTTATAGAGGTTCCCTCAAGTTCCGGTTCCTTCAGCATATATTCATCGGCGGCATTTTGTGGTTATATTGCCACGGTTGTAGGCAATACATTAGCGAGGTGAAAAATGTTATCGGGCATATTTGGCAAAAAGTCTGATCATCCCATGGCTGACATCAAGTCTGCACAGGCGTTGCTGGATGATCTGCCGAAGAATGACGCGCACAAGATGCTCATGGAGTTGACCGAATGGATCGAGTCGGTGTCGGACAATGCCGACTTCAAACCGGAGCACAAGTTCGCCGTGTTGTGCCTGCTGGATGAAACCGCCCAGCCTTACGCGCGCAAACTGGCACGCGATTATTTTACGCCGAACGAGCTGAATAAATTCCAGGAAAACCGTTTATGGCTGGCGTTGGGCAATTTTTTCCGCCACGCCACGAAGGCTTATTTCACGCTGCTCAATCGCTGTTGCAACGGTGAAAGAGGAGTCGCGGCTATTAAGGCGCAAGAGGCTTTGCTGGCGGCACGCACACTGTATACCCTGGTTGGGCAATTGAAATATATTTGTGCGCATTACGGCCCCGTCGATAGTGCGATCTGGGGTAATGTGGCCAAGCTCTGGAAATATGCCGAACAGCAGCAATATCTGGACAAGCCGCTTGCACTTTATCCCGGCGTGGCCGGTGACACTACGGTGAAGCATGAACTTGGGCATTTGCTCGGATGGTACGGCTGCGGGGTCGGCACGCTGAGCCCGCTGTATATGCATCTCACCGAACGTATAACGAGCCAGTATCGCTCCAGCATCGAGCTGGGTGCGACGCGCGACGGAAACAGTTTGTTCAGTTTTGATCTGGAACGACCCGCAGTACCGATGCGCGTCAAAGTGGGCGGGGCGGCGCAGGCATCTACGCGTTTCGTCAGCATGGCGGCGATGCAGCCGAAACTGGAAGCGCTGCTCAAGGCGCTGGAAAAGAATGTTGTGCCGGATGAGCTCAATCTGGGCGGCATTTATGAAGCGGAGCCGGTGCGCGATGCCGCACAGCATTTGCTCGGTTATCTCGTTAACCCGCCGTTGCGCCGTGGCGCGCGCCGCAGCATCAAGGTCAATCTGAATGTGGTAGGTGGTTTTGCCAAGATGGTTGATCGCACCGATGCCGGGCTGAATTTCAGCGAAGAGCAACCGATGCGTTGGGTCGTTGAAGACATCAGTACCGGCGGATTTTGCACCGTATTGCCGGCGCAAGGAGCAGATGGAATACGTATCGGCAGCCTGCTCGGGATACAACCGGACGGTGTGCCGCATTGGGGTGCAGCAGTGGTGCGCCGTTTAAAAAGGGATGATAAGAACCAGTTGCAGGTGGGCGCGGAGATGCTGTCCGGCCAGATTGCCGTCGTGTCGGTGAGCCAGAGCGGCGGTGGAGGAGGATTGGAAGATGGGCAACACGCGCTATGGCTGCAGGCCAGGCAGGGTGAAGTACCAGGCGAGGTGCGGCTGCTGATGAAGGCGGGTACATTTTCCGTGCATCGCAGTCTGCAGACGGGGCTGGGCGGGAAAAGTTATTTGCTGATTCCCGGCGGGTTGCTGGGAAAGGGGATAGATTACGATTTGGCGAAATTCCGCATCATCGAGCAGGAAACCGGCTCGGAAGGATCATAGCAGGATGCAATGGCAAATTTTCACCGGACTCGGCTTGTGCTACCTGAGGAAATTTAATGAGTAACTCATCACTGCACAATTACGCGTTTGCCTATCTGCCCATATTGAGCAGAAACCAGAATCAGGTGGCTGTGGAGCTGATGTATCAATCCGCGGACTTGTTGGCTACCGAGGCGATTGATCCAGATGAAGCCACGGCCAGGGCAATTCTCAATGCGATTCTTCATGCCGGTTCGGAGCGCAGCCGTTTTTTTGTCGGGGTGGGCAAAGATCTGCTGATGAGCGATATGCTGACTCTCCTGCCGCGCGGGCAAACAACGCTGGAAATACAAAAGGACGCACTGGCCGGTAGCTTGCTGCTTGAGCGTTGCCGGAATTTGAAGGCGAAAGGCTATCAGCTCGCCCTTGATGATTTTGTGGCGTTCACGGACGACTGTGCGCCGTTGCTTGATATTGCGGATGTCGTGAAAATTGACTTGGCGCGCACAGACCGGGGCGCTCTCCCGCTGCTGGTCGAACAACTGCGGAAATGGCGCGTCAAGCTGCTCGCAAAAAAAGTGGAAAGTGCGGAAGACTTCGATTTCTGCCAGCAGTTGGGCTTTGACCTGTTTCAGGGATATTTCTTTGCCAAGCCCGTCATCATCATCGGGAGGCGTCCCGACCCGGCGAAAATGGACATTCTCAATTTGCTCGGGCAAATCAATAATGATGTCGATGACACAGTCTTGGAGCTCACTTTTAAACGCAATCCCGGCTTGAGCTACCATTTATTGCGGCTCATCAACACCGTGGCATTCGGTCGGAAAGCCAGGGTGGATTCCATACATCAGGCACTGATGTTGCTCGGGCGGCGACAACTGAACCGCTGGTTGCAGATGTTGATGTTTACCCATGGCAGTGCCATCGGCCTCGCTTCGCCGTTGCTGGAGCTTGCGGTGCGCAGGGGGAAGCTGCTGGAGCTCATTGCAATACACAAAGCGCGCCAACTCAATGTATTGCACGATCAAAGTTACATGGCGGGCATGCTCTCGCTGATGGATGTGCTGTTAGGTATGCCGATGGCGGAGATAGTGGATTCACTCAATCTCAGCAAGGAAATTCGTTCCGCACTATTGTCCGGGGAGGGTTTGCTGGGCGAGATGCTCGACTTGTGCAAAAAGCTGGAAGTCGCCGATTTTGACGGTGCAAATAAAATTGCCGCACAAATAAGCATTCCCATCGAAGCGATCATGGTGGCGCAGGGTGATGCCATCGCGTGGGCAAGTAAAATCGGCGAGGATGTGTAGGGCATCTCTCTTCTATCCGGTTTCCGCCTGTTCGGTTTAGTCGCTTACCGGCCAAATGATGTCAAAAAGTGACAGGATGTTCGACCACCCCGTAGGGGCGATTCACGAATCGCCCGAACGTATCGGCGCGATGACCCGAACGTATTGGCGCGGTGGGTAGGGGCGATTCACGAATCGCCCGGGCAATTCGTGAATTGCCCCTACGCCTTTGTTTTTGCGAGTTGACGTAGGGTGGAAAAAGCATAGCGTTTCCACCAATGGATGGTCTCGGCAGATTGGTGGATACACGCTACGCGCTTTATCCACCCTACATTTTTTGCTCCGGCTCGTCCGGCTTAGGGTTTCTGCTGCTGCCGTAACGCAACCCGCTTCAAATAGGCTTCGCGCGCAATTTGCACATCTTCCAAAAAATACGGCAGTTCCTTCAGCAGCATGGCTTGTGGGCCATCCACCAAAGCCTTGGGCGGGGCGGGGTGAAAGTCCACCAGCACCATGTTCGCGCCGGCGAGCACACCCTGTGCCGTCACGTGCATCATATCGAGTATGCCATCCGGTGATGCCTGCCGCGTTCCCACCGAATGTGACGGGTCGATGCATACCGGCATACGCGTCAAACGCTTGATTACCGGCACATGCGCGAAATCAACAAAGTTGCGATGCGGGTCGCCCATATTGGTCTTCATCCCGCGCAAACAGAACACTACGTTGCGATTGCCCTCTGAAGCCAGATATTCTGCCGCATTGAGCGATTCATCGAGGGTGATGCCAAAGCCGCGTTTGAGCAGGATCGGCATGGCGGTTTGCCGCCCGACGATTTTCAGCAGCTCGAAGTTTTGCGTGTTGCGTGTGCCGATCTGCAGCATCACACCGGTCGGGTTGCCGGTCTGCCGCAATGCCTCATTGATTTCATCGAGATGCGATTCGTGCGTGATCTCCATCGCGATCACCTTGATGCCATATTTGCCTGCCAGTTCGAACACATAGGGCAGGCAATTCTTGCCGTGCCCCTGGAATGCATACGGGCTGGTGCGCGGCTTGTACGCGCCCATGCGCGTACAGACCTGGCCCGCGTCGGCCACCGCCTTCATCATGATCTCGACATGCTCGCGGTTATCTACCGCGCACAGGCCGGCAAACACATGCAGTGTGTCTTGCCCGAAACGCACGCCGTTGTAATCAAAATGGGTGTCGCGCTGCTCGTCCTTGTGCCGCCCGAGGATACGATATTCTTCTGATATGCGCACCACGCGCTCGACGCACGGCAAGCTCTGCATGTCTTCGATGTCCAGAGGCTTGGTGTTGCCGATCAGGTATATCTCGGTCAGGTTCTGCTCGCGGCCATGCTCGACATGCACGCGCGTCTGGATGCCCTCCAGCGTCGCAAGATGCGCCAGCAACTGGCGGTATTCCGGCGACTGCTCACCGACATTGGAACTCAGAATCAGAATCATGGTTGTTTCTCCGCAAATTAGAGGTAGGGTGGGCACGTTTTTTGTGCCCACGCGGAGATAACATCCATTGGCCGCGTGGGCACAAAAAACGTGCCCACCCTACTTGCTACAAAAATGAACGCAGGCTCACGCCAACAAGATCGCAGACTGCGCCGTCCATTGCGCCAGCGGGTCGCGCGTAAACCCGCTCTTGGCAAACTGCTGCCAGCGTCCGATCACATAGCACACCAGCAGGTTGGCATGCGCGCCGATGTCTTCCCCTGACACGGTGCGCGCAGCGGCGGTGCGGGAAGGGGAAGAAGGCGGCATTCCCGTTCCGGATACTTGTGCATCCGGGGTCTGGCCGCCCACAGCTTCACCCATCTCGCCCTGCGTGGCGGCCATGCGCAACGATTGTTTCAAAGTCGCCTCGATGCGGTCGAGCAGCTGGTTGATGCGCTGCTGCAAGCGCTCGTCCTCGTTCACCAGCGCGTCACCGATCAGCACTCGCGTCATGCCGCGATTTTTTTGTGCGAAGCCGAGCAGCATGGCCATGATTGCCTCGACCTGCCGCAGGCCGCTTTTCTCTTCCTGTGTGATCTTGTTGATCAGGCCGAACACGGTTTGCTCGATGAATTCGATCAGTCCTTCGAACATCTGCGCCTTGCTGGCAAAGTGGCGGTATAACGCCGCTTCGGAAAATTCCAGCCTGGCCGCCAACGCCGCCGTGGTGATTTTCTCGCCCTTGGGCTGCTCCAACATGTGCGCCACGGTTTGCAGGATTTGCAGTTTTCTTTCGCCCGGTTTGCTTGCCATCTTGTGCTTCCCTTTCAATTTACCTTATGCGGCTCAATATGTTCGGCAGCTGCATCACATCGCTGATCTTCATATCCACGCAGGGTGCGTTCCTGCTGCCCGCATTCACCCACACAGTGCGCATCCCCAACTTTTTCGCTGCATACAGATTTTCCAAACTATCCTCCACCATCACACATTGCGCCGCCCTGATGCGATGGCGGCGCAATAAACGCATAAAACCGAAGCTATCCGGTTTAGGGCGGAAATGTGTGTGCTCCACCGCCATCACATCGTCGAACAGTCCGTCCACGCGCAACAGCTTTAGCACCGCGTGCGCATAATGTTGTGGCGCGTTCGAGAATACCACTTTCCTGCCCGGCAACGCCTTCAGCACATGACGCAGGCGCGGCTCGCGCAACACCATGCGCGCCAAATCCGGGAACTGGTGGGTATGCCACAAAAAATGTTCCGGGCTGGTGCCGTGATGGCGTATCAACCCGCTCAACGTTGCGCCGTAACGCTGCCAGTAATGCACGCGCAATTCGTTCGCTGCCGCTTCGTCCAGTTGCAGATGTTGTTGCAAATATGCGGTCATGCTGCGGTTGATGTGCGGAAAGATATGCGGCGTCGCGTTGTGCAACGTGTTGTCGAGGTCGAAAATCCACACATTGCTCATAATCCTAGCCGGTCGAGCCGGAACCAAAATGTAGGTCGGGTTAGGCGCGTTTTTTGCGCCGTAACCCGATGTCCTGCGTCGATCATGTCGGGTTACGCGATGCCCCTCACCTCGGCTCCTCGCTACGCTCTCCTCTCCCGCCTGCGGGAGAGGAAGCAAACGTGAAAAGCACCTGTTGTTTCCTGCTGCTAACTCGACCTACACCTATTTGCTTTTAATCAATGTCCCGACACCTTCATCGGTCAGTATCTCCAGCAACAGCGCATGCTCCACCCGCCCGTCAATGATATGCACCGATTTCACACCGCTGCGTGCGGCATCCAGCGCGGAGCTGATCTTGGGCAGCATGCCGCCGGACAGCGTGCCGTCCGCTACCAGATCATCGATGTTCTTCGGTGTCAGGCCGGAGAGCAGGTTGCCATTTTTGTCCAGCACGCCCGGTGTGTTGGTGAGCAATACCAGCTTTTCCGCCTTCAATACTTCCGCCAATTTGCCCGCCACCACATCGGCGTTGATATTCAAGGTTTCACCATCCGGCGCAACGCCGATCGGCGCGATCACCGGGATGAAATCGCCGGAATCGAGAAAGGTGATGATGGCTGGATCGATCTTGGTGATCTCGCCCACCAGCCCGATATCCAGCATCTTGCCCGGTTCGTCCTTGCTCTCCAGCATCATCTTGTCGGCACGGATGAATGCGCCGTCCTGCCCGGTCAGCCCGACCGCCTTGCCACCGTGCCGGTTGATCAGGTTGACGATGTCCTTGTTGACCTTGCCCAGCACCATCTCGACCACGTCCATAGTTTCTTCATCGGTGACGCGCATACCCTGCACGAATTCGCCCTGCTTGCCGACGCGTTTGAGCATTTCATTGATTTGCGGCCCGCCGCCATGCACCACCACCGGATTCATGCCGACCAGTTTGAGCAGCACCACGTCGCGCGCGAAGCTCTCCTGCAAGGCCGGTTCGGTCATGGCGTTGCCGCCGTATTTGATGACGATGGTTTTGTCGAAAAAACGCTGGATATAAGGCATTGCCTCGGAAAGGGTGCGGGCTTTTTTCTCGGCGGCGGAAGGTGTAAGGGACATGGTTTTTCCTCAAGGAATTTGCCGCGAATTCTACACTAGAAAAGAATCAGGCGGCATGTGCCGCCTGATTTTGCAACGAAGCCAACGCTCACTCAACGGCGCAGTATTTGGCGCTTTTTGTGGCGTATCACTTCGGCGGTTTGATTTCCGCGCGCATATCGACTTTTACGCCTTGCTTGCCAGCCATTTCGATATTCAGTGTCAGCGGTACGGTTTCGCCAGCTTTGAGCGGGGCTTTGAGATCAACCAAGGTTAAGTGGTACCCATGTGCGCTGGTCATATCCATGCGTTTACCTGCCGGCAAGTCAATGGACGGCACATCCAGCGTTTTCATCATGCCGCCTTTGTGCGTCATGGTGCGCATGGCCACGGTTTGGGAAGCAGGACTGGATGCGCCCGTCAGTGTTGTGGCTTGTTTGCTGGTAATAAAAAAATATACATTTGCCGAATTGCGCCCGGAAGCGCTGGCGTATGCATGCGCTTCGTCAATTTGAATGTCGCCCGCACAAACATTGGCGCTCAACAACAAGGCTGCCAGCAGCCCGCTAAACCGGTACAAATTAGTCATGGTATGTTTTCCGTTAAAGAGTTAAAGCAAAGGCGCGAATTATACTAGCAACGTATCCAGCATCGTCGCTGACTGGCAGTCAGGGGGTGCGATTCAAACTGATGTGGCATCAATCGCGCCAACCGGCAATGGGGTGCGTATTGGGTAGGGGCGATTCACGAATCGCCCGGGCAATTCGTGAATCGCCCCTTGCCACATCAGTTTGAATCGCACCCGGTAGCCAGCGCATGGCAAACGTCAAGGAATATGCAATTCTGACCGGGGCGATTATTCATCAAAAAACTACACTTGGAAATGCGTCAAATTGACGCGCGACAATTTGACGCAGGCTATAAAAAGTAGGAAACTGCGCGGGCTGCTGCGTGTGCTCATGAGTATGTAGATTTTAGGAGGCGGCAGTCTCGCAAGTGCCAGAATGCCTCAAAATCAACGATTTGTTTTCTTTTTGCTTAAATTACAGGGAGTTAAAGTGATGGATAAGGAAATACAACAAAAAAATACAGTCGCGTTGCCCGATCAGGGGCGGCGTAATTTCTTGAGCACTGCCGCATTGGTGGGCGTTGCCGGCGCGGGTCTTTCTGCCGGGTTGCTGCCAACCGCAGCAGGTGCCGCGACAGGCGACAAGTCTGGGCCGGATTACGGCAAAGTCGAAGTGCATCCCGGCCAGCTGGATGAATACTATTCTTTTTCGTCGGGCGGACATTCTGGCGACGTGCGCGTTTACGGCCTTCCTTCAGGGCGCCAGTTCAAAAGCATCCCGGTATTCAACATGGACGCTCTGGTTGGCTGGGGCTTGACCAACGAATCCAAGGCAGTTATCGGCACCAAGCCGGACGGCAGCCTCAAGTACACCTGTGGCGACACGCACCACGTGCATCAGAGCTACACCAATGGCACCTACAACGGCAAATATGCCTTTGTGAATGACAAAATCAACTGCCGCCTGGCCCGTATTCGCCTGGATACCTTTGAATGCGACAAGATAGTCGAGCTGCCGAATGTGCAGGGTTTCCATGGTGTGTTCCCGGACAAGCGCGACCCGGTCAATGAGAAAATCAATCACACCACCCGCGTATTCTGCGGCATGGAGTTCCGCGCGCCGCTGCCGAACGACGGTCGCGACATGCACGATGTCAAAAAATACGGTGCCCTGTTCACTTGCGTCGATGCCGAAACAATGCAAGTAAGGTATCAGGTCAGGATCAGCGGCAACTGCGATCTGGTCGCCACCTCCTACGACGGCAAACTGGTTGCCACCAACCAGTACGACACCGAAGAAGGCGCGACCTACGCGGATATGATGGCCAATGAAATGGACGCATGCTGCTTCTTCAACGTGGCGCGCATCGAAGCCATGGTCAAGGAAGGCAAGAAGACCTTCACCATCGGCGACTCCAAAGTGCCGGTTGTAGATGGCCGCCCGGCTGCCAACAAGGATCCGAAGACCGCGATCACCTGCTATGTACCCATCCCGAAAAGCCCGCATGGCGTAAATGCCAGCCCGGATGGCAAGTATTTCGTCTGCTCCGGCAAACTGTCTCCAACCGCTTCCGTGATCGATCTGTCGCTGGTGCACAAATGGTTCAACGGCGAACTCAAGAATCCGCGTGATGCTGTTGTCGGCGAACCGGAAATCGGCCTCGGCCCATTGCATACCGGCTTTGATAACAAAGGCAACGCCTATACCACCCTGTTCCTGGACAGCCAGATCGTCAAATGGAATGTGGCTGCCGCCATCGCCCAATTCAAGGGCGATAAGAAAGTCAAAGTGGTGCAGGATCGCATTGACGTTCACTATCAGCCCGGCCACGGCTTCACCTCCATGGGTGAAACCAGAGAAGCCGACGGCAAATGGTTCCTTTCCGACAACAAGTTCTCCAAGGATCGTTTCCTGCCGCATGGCCCGTTGCATTGCGAAAGCGCGCAGATGATCGATATCACCGGCGACAAGATGGTGAATCTTGCCGACCACACCACGCTTTCGGAACCGCATGATTCCATCATTGTGCGTCGCGACATCATCAAGACGCGCCAGATCTATGACCTCAACGAGTTCCCGCACGCGGTGAAGGATGCGAAGGATAGCCGTATCGAACGCAAGGGCAAAAAGGTAACGGTGCATTTGACTTCTGCGGCGCCCGCGTTCAGCATGACCGAGTTCAAGGTCAAGCTGGGCGATGAGGTGACCATCATCCTCACCAATCTGGATAAGGTGGATGACCTGACGCACGGCTTTGCGATTGAAAAATACAACATCAATTTCATCGTCAACCCGCAGCAGACCCAGTCGGTTACCTTCAAGGCTGACAAGCCGGGCATGTTCTGGTGCTACTGCACCAACTTCTGCCACGCGCTGCATCTGGAAATGCGCAGCCGCATGATCGTAGAAAAATAAAGCGGTGTAATTAAGCGGTGATAACGGGAGAGCGATGCTCTCCCGTTTTTATTTGGCGCGCCGGTATTCGACGAAGTGATATTCCAGCGGTTGCGGTTCGGTTTGGGTGTGCTTTTCCCGTGACACCTCCAGCCAGATTTCGCGGTCTAACTCCGGGAAGTGCGCGTCGCCCGCCACCTCCTGCTGTATCTCGGTAATGTGCAACCTTGCCACCAGGGGCAACGCCTGAACGTAGAGTTCCGCGCCGCCGACGATGAAAGCCTCGTCGTCGCCGGAACAAGCGGCAATCGCTTCTTGCAACGAGTGCGCGACGAGACAGCCTTCCACCTGCAAATCCCGGTTGCGCGTGACGATCACCGTGGTGCGTCCCGGCAGCGGCCTGCCGATCGAGTCGAAGGTCTTGCGCCCCATGATGATGTGATGCCCCATGGTGAGGCGCTTGAAATGTTGCAGATCGGCGGGGCAGCGCCAGGGCAGGGTGTTGTTCACGCCGATGGTGCGGTTGCGCGCCATTGCCACAATAAGCGAGAGCGTGGTCATACCGCGACAGGAGCTTTAATGGCCGGATGCGGGTCGTAGCCTTCCAGCGTGAAATCCTCGAACTTGAAACTGAAAATATCTTTCACATCCGGATTGATCTTCATCGTGGGGAGAGCACGCGGTTCGCGCGACAGTTGCAACTGCGTCTGCTCCATGTGGTTCGAGTAAATATGCGCGTCGCCAAAAGTATGCACGAAATCGCCAGCTTTCAGGCCGCACACCTGCGCCATCATCATGGTGAGTAGCGCGTAGCTGGCGATATTGAACGGCACGCCGAGGAAGATGTCGGCGCTACGCTGGTAGAGCTGACAGGAGAGCTTGTCATCCGCGACATAGAACTGGAAGAACGCATGACACGGTGCCAGCGCCATCTTGTTCAACTCGCCGACGTTCCAGGCCGAGACGATGATGCGGCGCGAATCGGGATTGTGTTTGATCTGTTCGACCGCATCCCGAATCTGGTCTATCGAGCGGCCGTCCGGCATCGCCCACGAGCGCCACTGCTTGCCGTACACCGGGCCGAGGTTGCCGTTCTCGTCGGCCCACTCGTCCCAAATTTTGACGCCGTTGTCCTTGAGATACTTGATGTTCGTGTCGCCCTGCAGGAACCACAGCAGTTCGTGGATGATCGAGCGCAGGTGGCATTTTTTGGTCGTCACCAGCGGGAAGCCGGCGGAGAGGTCGAAGCGCATCTGGTAGCCGAACACGCTGGAGGTGCCGGTGCCGGTGCGGTCGGATTTTTTCGTGCCGTGGTCGAGCACGTGTTGCATCAGGTCGAGGTAAGGACGCATGGTGAAAGCCCGTATAATCGCGGCGTTAAATGACTTTAATCGAGGACGCAATGCTAGCACAACTGACCTTCTCCCAGACCCTGCCAACGGGCACGCACCTGCTGGTGCTGATGCCGAAAACCAAAGTCCTGCCCAAGGATGCCCCGCATGGCGCATTGCTTGCCGCCGTGCTGAAACGCCGCGCCATGAAAGCGGACGATCTGGCGAAGACACCGGTCGCGGCGAACGCGCCGGACGGCACGCTGGTGGCATGGGCGATGCTGGATGCCGCGAAAGACACCTTCGCGCAGCAGGTGCAGGTGCGCAAAGGCTTGCAACTGTTGTTGGACGAACAGCCCAAGGTATTGGGCATCGTCGTCCTCGGCGACACCGCGCAGCGCGCTGCCGAGCTGGCGGTCTATGGCGCATGGGTGAACAGCGCGCTGTTGCCGGTGCACAAGAAGAAGGACGAGCGCAAACCGTTGCAGAAGATCGAGGTATACGGTTTGGATGTAGGTGCGAATTCATTCGCACATGGCAGCAAAAGCGGGCGAATGAATTCGCCCCTACAAGCGGCAAACAATAAAGCGTTCGATGCCCTGCGCGCACAGGCGCAAGGCAACCTGCTGTGCCGCGAGCTGACCGTGCTGCCGCCGAACGAATTGACACCGGGCATGTACCGCAGCCGTGTGAAAAAACTCGCGCAGGCCAACGGCTGGAAACATGAAGAGTTCGACATGAAGAAGCTGCGCAAGATGGGCGCGGGCGCGTTCGTCGCGGTGGCGCAAGGCAGCGAATTTGAAGATGCCGCCATCGTGCACCTGACCTACAAGCATCCGAAGGCGAAGCAGACCGTCGCGCTGGTCGGCAAAGGCATCTGCTTCGATACCGGCGGCCACAACCTCAAGCCGTCGCGCTACATGCACAACATGCACGAAGACATGAACGGCTCGGCGGTAAGCCTCGGCATCCTGCTCGCGGCGACGCAACAGAAGTTGGCCGTGAACATCGACTGCTGGCTGGCGTTGGCGCAGAACCACATCAGCCCCAAGGCCTACAAGCAGAACGACATCGTGAAAGCCTTGAACGGCACCAACATCGAGGTGATGCACACCGATGCCGAAGGCCGCATGGTGTTGGCCGACACGCTCACGCTCGCGTCACGCGCCAAGCCCGATTTGATGATCGACTTCGCCACGCTCACCGGCAGCATGGCGATGGCGCTGGGTGCGCGTTACAGCGGCGTGTTCGCCACCAGCGACGCATTGGCGCAGCGTGCGATGAGCATCGGCAAACAGAGCGGCGAACGTCTGTGCGCTTTCCCGCAGGACGAAGACTATGAACCGGCGCTGGACTCCAAAGTCGCCGACATCAAGCAATGCACGCTGGACGGTGAAGCCGACCACATCCTCGCCACACGCTTCCTAAAACGCTTCGTCGAACACGACACGCCCTGGATACATGTGGATTTATCCGCCAGCCGCTGCGAAGGCGGGCTGGGCATCGTCGCGCATGACGTGAACGGCTTCGGCGTGGCCTGGGGGTTGGGGATGTTGCAGGGGAGGTGAGCGTTGGTGCTATAGAGTGAAACAGTTCAAAAAATCCGAAGCTTTTGGCATTGGTCTGTAGGGGCGATTCACGAATCGCCCGGGCAATTCGTGAATTGCCCCTACACGTCCGGCTTGTCCGGTTTAGGAAATGGGGTTCGCGGGGATAGGCGACTTGTCGCTCAACTCGCAAATATCCGGCGCAATGCGCTACGCTTATTGCACCCTACCTTGCTTCCATTTACCCGGTGACCTCGAAGTTGCCGTACTCGCCTTCATTCGGCTCGACCTCCACACTCGTTACCTGCGCGCGATCCGGGCCGCGCTGCGCCCAGCGCACGATGGCATCCACGGCGGCGGGGTCGCCCTGCACTGCGGCCTCGACCGTGCCGTCGCTGCGGTTGCGCACCCATCCGGCGATTGACAGGTATTGCGCTTCGCGGCGCATCGAGTCGCGGAAGCATACGCCCTGCACGCGGCCGTGGATCACGAGGCGCAGAGTCTTCCGGTTCGTTGTCTGGGTGTTCATCCTTGTTCTCCTGCAAAAGTTCGCGCGCTGTTACGTCCATTCGGTGATAGGGGATGGTTAAGCGCCAGTCCGGGGCGGCTATAATAGCCGCTGTACACGCTGCCGGTAGCGGCTATCCCGAATACTTTACCCTTGGAACCTCTTATGAAACGACGTGAATTCATTCAGCTTGCGGCATCGGCTTCTTTGCTTGCCGCAGCACCCCGCGCCTTCGCAGTCAGCGCGCAACCGGATTCGGGCTGGCGCACTTTTGATCTGACCTATACGGTCGATCTGTCGGCGCACAATGCTGCGGGGCGCATCTGGTTGCCCTTGCCGGGCAATGCCGGCGACTATCAGCGCGTGATCTCCACGCATTGGCAGGCCGGCACGGCCGAGGCCGCGCTGTATTGGGACGCGGTCTATCAGGCACCCATCTTCACCGCGCAGTCGGATGGTGCAGGGCAGAGCATCACAGTGACGACGCAGGTCGCCACGCGCGACCGCAGCAGGGCACCCGCCAGCCACGCCTTGCGGGATGCGGGCGAAGCCGCCTTCTATCTGCAACCGACCGAACACATGCCGGTGGACGGCATCGTGGCCGAAACCAGCAGCAAGATCGTCACAGGCAAGTCTTCCCCGGATGTCAAGGCGCGCGCCATCTACGACTGGGTGGTGGACAACACTTTCCGCGAGCCGACCACCCGTGGTTGCGGCCTGGGCAACATCAGTACCATGCTCGAAACCGGCAACCTGGGCGGCAAATGCGCGGACATCAATTCGCTGTTCGTCGGGCTGGCGCGGGCGGCCGGTATCCCCGCGCGCGAGATGTACGGGGTGCGGGTGGCGGAATCCGCGCAGTTCCAGTGTCTGGGCAAGGCGGGCGACATCTCCAAGGCGCAGCATTGCCGTGCGGAATATTTCTCGCCGCGCTACGGCTGGGTGCCGGTCGATCCGGCCGATGTGCGCAAGGCGGTGCTGGAAGCGAAACTGCCGCTCACCGACCCGAAGATCGCCGAGTTGCGCGAGCGGCTGTTTGGCTTCTGGGAGATGAACTGGGTCGGTTTCAACAACGCGCGCGATTTCGAACTCAGCCCTGCGGCCAGCCAACCGTTGCCCTATCTGATGTATCCCTATGCCGAGTTCGGCGCGGAACGGCTGGACGGTCGCGACCCTGCGGAGTTTAAGTTCAAATTGAGCAGTGCCGAGACCGGCAAGCAGGCTTGAACCCGAATAGTCCATCAGGCCGTCATTCCGGCGCAGGCCGGAATCCAGTTGATAAACGAATCCCCGCGTCAGCGGGACAGCAGCTTGGGTTTGGCCGTTCCTCGAAACTCGCCGCAAGCGGCTCGTTTTGTCCGCTTCGCAGCCTGTTTTAATCGCTGGATTCCGGCCTGCGCCGGAATGACGAAGCGGGGCAGGCAGACAACTCACAAAGTGCATGCTCGTAAATCTGAATTATTAGAGGTGCCATGATGATGCTCCGGTGCATATTCCTGACGATGCTTGCCATCGCCCTGCTCGCCGCCTGCGGCAAGCAGGCAACGGAAGAGGCGATCCCCTCCGGCAGCACGGTGCTGGCGCTCGGCGACAGCCTGACCGCCGGGGCCGGGGTGAGCCCTGAACAGGCGTGGCCCGATCTGCTGGCGGGGCGCACCGGCTGGACGGTGGTCAACGGCGGCGTGAACGGCAACACCAGCGCCGATGCGCTGAAACGCCTGCCGGCGCTGCTCGAGGAACACGAGCCCGTGCTGGTGCTGGTGACGCTGGGCGGCAACGACATGCTGCGCCGTGTCGCGCAGCAAGAGACCATCGCCAATCTCGGTAAGATACTCGAACAGGTCAAGGCGCGTGGCGCGCAAGCGGTGCTGCTGGCGACACCGCAACCCAGCGCCATGGGCGCGGTGTTCCAGAATCTGTCGCCGCCGGAGTTCTATCAACAAGTGACCGAACAGCATCGGGTTCCGCTCATCGAAGACGCGATCCCGGAAGTCCTCTCCGACCCGCAATTGAAAGGCGACCCGCTACACCCGAATGCGGCGGGTCATGCGCTATTGGCCGAAAAAATTTACGCGGCGCTGAAGTCGATCGGGTATATCCGTTAGCCGCTCCGGATATGGAGTTTGTCTGATTGCTAAAATTGGTTAACTATTGCAGTATGGTCGCGCTGGCGGGTTTGTGTTGCCGGTGCCCGATTGGCGGCAGTGTGCGATGCCCGCCGTTAGCCGATTCGGTTGTTGATGAAATCCGTTCAACTTTTTGAGGAGAATTCGAAATGAAACAGCAATCAGGTTTTATGCGCTGGACCAGCCGTGTGATGATCGTGCTCATGGTAAGTATCGGCATGCCCGCGAGTTCGTTTGCGGGTATGGTCGAAACCGACCAGACGGTGAATCACGCATTGGCTGAACAGGGACGCGCCAGAATCATGGCACTGGTCGATCGCGATGATGTCCGTGCCCAACTCGAAGCCAATGGGGTAACCTCCGAACAGGCGAAAGCGCGCATCAATGCGTTGACCGATGAAGAAGCCTTGCAGGTTTCCGGCAAGCTGGACCAGTTGCCGGCCGGTGGCGATGTCATCGGTATTATGTTCACGATTTTTATCGTGTTGCTGGTGACCGATATTCTCGGCTTCACCAAGGTGTTTCCGTTCACACGTTCCGTCAACCGGTAAATCACGGTGATGAGACCAATCGCCCGCCTTTTGGCGGGCGTTCTTTTTTTGCTGATCGGCGGCTGCACCGGCACGCTGCAAACCCGGGCACTGCTGGATAAGCCGGCAGACCAGCTTGCGCGCCGCGCCGAACTCGCCGGCGTTCCCTTTTTTGCGCAGGAAGACTACCAATGCGGCCCGGCGGCGTTGGCGATGGCGCTGCGTGCGGCGGGCGTGGCAGCCGACCCGGACGGATTGAAGCCTGAGGTGTATCTGCCGGAACGTCAGGGCAGCCTTCAGGTCGAGATGCTCGCAACAGCGCGGCGCCACGGTGTCGTCGCATATCAAATGGCGCCCGTGTTGGAGGATATGCTGGCGGAGGTCGCCGACGGCACACCGGCGGTCGTGCTGCAAAACCTGTCGTTCAACTGGTATCCGGTCTGGCACTACGCTGTCGTGATCGGCTACGACCTTGACCACGGGGAAGTCATCCTGCGTTCCGGGCGCGAACAGCGCCAGGTGCTGCCGATGACCACCTTTGAAAGGACCTGGGCGCGCAGCGGCTATTGGGCCATGCTGGCCTTGCCGCCCGGAAAGATCCCGCGTAGCGCCGAAGAGATGCCGTTCGTTGCCGCCGTGAGTGCGCTGGAAAGAACCGGCCAGTGGGAAAGCGCGCGCAGCGCCTATCTCGCCGCCCTGAAACGCTGGCCGGACAACCTGGCGGCACAGATCGGAACAGGCAACACCGCCTATCGGATGCAACACCTTGCGCAAGCGGAAGCGGCTTTCAGACAGGCCGTCGAGATGCACCCGGATTCGGTTGCGGCGCTGAACAACCTGGCGCAAACCCTGTCCGATCTGGGGCGCGATGAAGAAGCACTGGCCTATGCGCAACGCGCAGCCGATCTGGGCGGGTCGCTCAATGACATCGCGCAGGCCACGCTGGCGGAGATCCGGCAGAAAATGAAACGCTAAAGAGCTTTACATAAATGAAGACAGCACACAAAACCAAAGAACCCGTCATTCCGGCGCAGGCCGGAATCCAGTCCGTCATACAGCTCCGCGTAGCGGACAAAGCCGTGTATCGGGTCTTGTCCCGCTGCGCGGGTGCTTGATAATTGCCTGGATTCCGGCCTGCGCCGGAATGACGAATGAGGACTTAATCAGACCTTCCCGTGCGGAGCGATGTCAGGCAAGGCGTGCCGACAGCAGTTTCTCGAATTCATCCGCAGGCACAGGCGGGCTGGTGAGATAGCCCTGATACATGTCGCAGCCTTTCGCTTGCAGGAAGGCCAGTTGTTCCGCCGTCTCCACGCCTTCCGCCAGCACCTTGAAACCCAGCGTGTGTCCCATCGCGATGATGGCGGCGGCGATCTCCATGTCGTCCTGATGGAATGGGATGTCGTCCACGAAACTCTTGTCGATCTTCAATACATCGAGCGGGAAACGCTTGAGATAAGACAGCGAGGAATAGCCGGTGCCGAAGTCGTCGATCGCCAGACGGATGTTCTGCGCGCGCAGCAAATGCAGCATCTTCACGGCTTCTTCTTCCTGTTCCATCAGGGCGCTCTCGGTCAATTCCAGTTCCAGATGGTCGGCGGGGAATCCGGTTTCGGCCAGCACTTTGGCCACCAGCTCCGCAATGTTGCCGCGCATGAACTGGTGCGGGGACAGATTGACCGCCAGCGTCAGGAACGGCAGGCCGGCCTCGATCCAGCGCACGCCCTGCAAACAGGTTTCCTTTAACACAAACTCGCCGATGGCGTTGATCAGCCCGGTCTCTTCCGCCAGCGGGATGAACTGCACCGGCGGTATCAGGCCGCGCTCCGGGTCTTGCCAGCGCACCAGCGCCTCGGCGCCGATGATGCGGCCGGTGGCGATGTCCACCTGCGGCTGGTAATAGACGCGCAACTGGTTCGCGGTGATGGCGTGACGCAACCGGGTCTCCAGTTCGAGGTGTTGACCTGCGGCGAGCGTGAGCGAGTCGATATAGAAACGATAAGTGTTGCGCCCCTGTTGCTTGGCCTGGAACATCGCGGCATCGGCATGCTGGATCAGTTGCTCGCTCTGGTTGCCATCGTTTGGAAAAACGCTGATGCCAATACTGGCACCGATGAAAACTTCCTGCCCGCCAGTCAGCATGAAGGGTTGCGTCAACAGTTCGAGCAGTGCGCGCGCCACGCCGGCGGCATCTTCCGGGTTATCAATGTGGTCCAGCACCAGCAGGAACTCGTCGCCGCCGAGCCGCGCCAGCATATCCTCGCCGCGCATGCGCGTGGACAGGCGCTTGACCAGCGCGATCAGCAACTCATCGCCGACCGGATAACCCAGGCTGTCGTTGATGGTCTTGAAACGGTCGAGATCGAGGTACAGCACGCCGACCTGACGCTGATGGCGTTGCGCCTGTGCCAGCGTATGGGTCAGGTGGGACTGCACCAGCAGGCGGTTGGGCAGGTCGGTGAGCGGGTCGTAGTGCGCCAGATGTTCCCGCTGCTCTTCGGACTGTTTGAGTTGGCTGAGATCGGCGGACATGCCCACGTAGTGCGTGGTTTTGCCCCCGGCATCCTTTACGGCACTGATGGTAATGCGCTCGGGATAAATCTCGCCGCTCTTGCGCCGGTTCCATACTTCCCCCTGCCAATATCCGATTTCATCGATGCTGTGCCACATCTTCCGGAAGAAGTCCCTGTTGTGGCGGCCGGAGTGGAGCATGCGCGGATTCTTTCCCAGCATTTCGGCTTCGCTATAGCCGGTGATCTCTACATAAGCGCGGTTCACCGCCAGAATAATCCCGTCAAGGTCAGTGATGATCGCGCCGTCGTGGCTGCTCTCGAACACGGTGGCTGCCTGACGCAATGCATCCTCGGTCTTCTTGCGCTCGGTGGTGTCGCGGAACATGCCCATCAGATACGGCTTGCCGCCGATGATAATCGGTGCGGCATTGACATCAGCGTAGAACACCGAGCCGTTCTTGCGAAGCACCGGCAAGTCGGGTGCAAGCGTGATTTCACCGGCAGCTTGTTTTCTGAAACCTTCCAGGACATCGGTCAGGCTCTCCGCCGGATGGATGTCCTCCACGCCGAGCCGGAGAAGCTCTTCGCCGGTATAGCCCAGCATGCGTTCGATCGCCGGGTTGCCCATGACGAACTTCCGCGTTTCGGCATCCGCGAGCAGAATGCCGTCTATCGCGTTGGCGAAGATATTGCGAAAGCGTTCCTCACTCTCGCGCAGTGCCTGCGCGGTGCGTTTGCGTTCGGTGATGTCCTCGATCATCGCGACGATGTGGTTTACCTTGCCTTCCGCATCGC
>Ga0315281_10004257_pt1 | contig 20804 bp, 14 predicted proteins | sample YL17G07_0_MG_FD_204540 | JGI IMG/M metagenome (GOLD analysis project Ga0315281, IMG submission 204540) | Sediment microbial communities from Yellowstone Lake, YNP, Wyoming, USA - YL17G07_0 | ecosystem: Environmental > Aquatic > Freshwater > Lake > Sediment | place: USA: Wyoming | collected...
ACGTGGCCGCACCTCAACACGTTGAAAATAACCGCTATTACTCAGGGCCGTTTGCAGCTTGAGTAATTCCAACGGATTGTACGGATCGCCCTGCTTAAATTTAACGTAACGATTAAGCAGGGTTTGATTCATGTTGTTTTGGCTAAACTGCACGGCGCCAAAGTGATAGCGTTTACCCGTGTCCAATTGCAATTCAACACTGGCGGTGTAGGCACGCAAATCGACACGCACTTCATGTTTGCGCAGCGCCGCATCTAAATAGCCACGCTCCACCGCCAGCCGCAGCAAACCGTCGCGCGCCAAATCATAACGGGGATGTTCAAGTGGCTGGCCTTGTTGTAACGCGAAATTGCCGAGCAGATTTTGCAACGCCGTATCGCTCTGACCCTCACCCTGAATTTGTACATCGAGTGTCCCGATCGGAATCGCCGACCCCGGTTCAATCCGATAATGCGCCGCCCAGCCCTCCACGGTTTGATTCAACTCACCACTGACCACGGCTTTATAAAAACCAAAGACCTGTAACGCGGTTTTGATCTCCTGCAATGCTTGGCTATGCAAGCGCTGCAAACGGCTCGGCAATACCTCATCACGTCCCTGTTCGGCGGCGAGTGTCAAATGGCTGAGCACGTGTTGCTGCAGGTCCGTATTGATCCCCTCCATCGTGATGGTCAGTGGCGCCGGCCAAAGCGGTAGGGCAATAAGCAGTCCCGTCGATAACAATAACCCTTTCTTCCAATTCATGCTGTAGCCCATTCAACCAAATATAACCCTATCGTTACTGCCGCTGGCGTGCAACTTTGTTAAGATTGCGCATTACGATGAGCCGTCCCCCTTTGTACTTGAGAGACTATGCGACCAAAATATTTGCCCCAGCTTTTCAGCCTAGCACGCTATCGCAAATTGTACGGCGACTTTCACACCCCACTGCGTGCGCTTTGCGCGGCCTCGGGTGTATTTCGCCGTCCCTTTACCCTGAAAACCAAAGCGGGGGATCAACTGACGGTGGATCGCGATGATATGCCGATCTGGGAGGAATATTTCTCTGCCCGGACCTGCCGTGTCAGCATTGCTAAGGATCGATTTCGCATTATCCCACATAACAGCCAGCATCCACCCTATACCCTTGCGGGTGGCCATAACTGCATGACCGATGAACCGCAACGCTGGAATACCGCCGCCTATCGTTCAGTCTTGGTCAAACAATTGGAAGCCGCGGAACAACGGGTTTTTTCCCAACACGGCGAGGACGGCATCCTCGCCGCATTACTCAAACAGATCCCGCTGCCGCATCAATACGTCGTTGAGTTTGGCGCTTATGATGGCGAAACCATGAGTAACAGCCGCAACCTGATCATCAATGCCGGTTGGTCGGCGTTCTTGATTGAACCCAGTCCGCGGCAGTTTCGCCGTTTGCAACGCCGCTATCAAGACAGCCCACGTGTCACTACCCTTCAATCCTTTGTCACGACCGATAATTTACACACCCTCTTTGCACAGGCGGGCGTACCGCACGATTTTGCCGTGCTCTCTATCGATGTCGACAGCATCGATTATTATTTGTGGGAATCGCTGACCGCGTATGAACCGAAGATTGTGATTATTGAATACAACAGCGCGATTGCGCCGGATATTCACTATGTCGTCCCCCTCGCCGAGGCATTTTCACTGACCGGAACCCAGCGTGAAGGCGCCAGTATTCGTGCGCTCTATGAGTTGGGCCGGCAAAAAGGTTATTTACTTATATATACCGAACTCTATGGTGCAAATTTATTTTTTGTCCATGAATCCTGCCGGTCTTATCTGGACCTTGTGGAATTAACCCCCGAGGAACTCTATCAGCCGCCGCAATTTGGTGTATTGGCGGGCAGTCAAGCCGTTAATGGCCGTGGCTATTGCTGATCGCCAACCACGGCCCTGACCACTCAATGGCAAAACACCTCTTACAAAGACTATTCAGCGGCGAAACAAATCGTTAAACTCGCGTTCCGCGACGCACCACCCAAGGGGAACACCATGGCCGAGCAATACGTATTTACCTCCGAATCCGTGTCCGAGGGACACCCAGACAAGGTCTGCGATCAGCTTTCGGATGCCGTCTTAGACGCGATTCTGGCACAAGACAAGACCGCGCGTGTCGCCTGTGAATGCCTGGTCAAGACCGGAATGGTACTGGTCGCCGGTGAAATCACCACCAGCGCCTGGGTGGACATCGAAGTCTTGGTGCGTCAGACGATCAAGGAAATCGGCTATAACTCTGCCGACATGGGCTTTGACTATGAATCCTGCGCCGTGCTCTCGGCCATTGGCAAACAATCCGCCGATATCGCCATGGGTGTGGATGAATCCGCCGGTCACGAACAAGGTGCCGGCGACCAGGGTTTGATGTTTGGTTACGCCAGCAATGAAACCGATGTGTTGATGCCCGCCCCCATCACTTATGCCCATCGCTTAGTGAAACGCCAAGCGGAAGCGCGCAAGGCAGGTACACTGCCGTGGTTACGCCCCGATGCCAAGAGCCAGGTTACTTGCCGCTATGAAAATGGTAAGCCCGTTGGCATTGATGCCGTGGTGCTATCCACCCAGCATAACCCCGATGTCTCGCAAAAAGACCTGCAAGAAGGCGTCATGGAAGAGGTCATTAAAAAGGTGCTGCCCAAGGAATGGTTGGACAAAAACACCCGCTACTTTATTAATCCGACCGGCCGTTTCGTGATTGGCGGGCCGGTGGGCGATTGCGGCCTGACGGGTCGTAAGATCATCGTCGATAGTTACGGCGGAATGGCACGGCACGGTGGCGGTGCATTCTCCGGCAAGGACCCCTCCAAGGTCGATCGCTCAGCGGCCTATGCCGGTCGTTATGTGGCAAAAAATATTGTCGCCGCCGGCATTGCGGATCGCTGCGAGATCCAGATTTCTTATGCCATCGGTGTGGCCGAACCCACCTCGATTACCATTGATACCTTCGGTACCGGCAAGATCCCCAATGAACGCATTGTTGAACTGGTGCGCAAACATTTTGATCTGCGGCCCAAAGGGCTGATAAAGATGCTAGATTTATTACGTCCGATCTATAAGAAGACGGCGGCCTATGGTCACTTCGGCCGTTCGGATGTGGATTTCACCTGGGAACATACCGACAAGGCCGATGCCTTGCGGGATGCCGCCGGGATTAAACACCGTAATTAATTGTATGGATACACGATACTAAAATATATTGTAGGTCGGGCTTCAGCCCGACACTGGTCGGCCTGAAGGCCGACCTACAGGCATTCGTAATACGAGCACACCTTGAGGGGCGCTGCAGCAGAGTCATTCTCTGTCAGGCTCAAGGTCGGCTTCTTCATGTAACAACGGCGCTCACTCATATGCAAATAGGAGTGACGCCATGAACGCAGCAGTAAATACCAAGATCGATTATAAAGTCGCGGACATCAACTTAGCCGGTTGGGGCCGCAAAGAAATCGAGATCGCCGAAACCGAGATGCCCGGTTTAATGGCCATCCGTGAAGAATTCAAAGCCAAACAACCCCTCAAGGGCGCCCGCATCGCTGGCTCTCTGCACATGACCATCCAAACCGCGGTGTTGATCGAAACACTCAAGGCCCTGGGTGCGGATATCCGTTGGGCCTCCTGCAATATTTATTCAACCCAAGACCAAGCGGCCAGCGCCATCGCTGTCACGGGTGTGCCCGTGTTCGCCTACAAGGGTGAGACCCTGGAAGAATACTGGGACTACACCCATCGTATTTTCGACTGGGCCGACGGCGGCACGCCGAACATGATCCTCGACGACGGTGGTGATGCCACGTTGTTGATCACACTGGGTTCACGCGCGGAAAAAGATGCCTCGTTAATTGCCAAGCCCAGCTGCGAAGAAGAAACGGTATTGTTCGCCTCGATCAAAAAACAACTGGCAGCAAAACCCGGTTGGTATTCCAATATTCTGAAAAACATCCGTGGCGTCACCGAAGAGACCACCACCGGTGTGCATCGTCTTTACCAAATGGAAAAAGACGGGCGTCTGCCGTTCCCCGCTTTCAATGTCAACGATTCCGTGACCAAATCCAAGTTTGATAATTTGTATGGCTGTCGCGAATCCTTGCTTGATGGCATCAAGCGCGCCACCGACGTGATGATCGCCGGCAAGATCTGCGTGGTGTTGGGTTATGGCGATGTCGGCAAGGGTTGCGCGCAGGCCTTCCGTGGCATGGGCGCGACGGTGTGGGTCACCGAGATCGATCCGATCTGCGCATTACAAGCGGCAATGGAAGGCTATCGCGTGGTGACCATGGATGAGGTCGCCAGTCTCGGTGACATCTTTGTCACGGCCACCGGCAATATGCATGTGATTAATCACGATCACATGAAGGCCATGAAGAATGAAACGATCGTTTGCAACATCGGTCATTTTGATTCCGAGATTGACATCGCCTCACTGGAAAAATACAGCTGGGATGAAATCAAACCGCAAGTGGATCACGTGGTGTTCCCGGACGGCAAAAAGATTATCATCTTAGCCAAAGGCCGCTTGGTGAATCTGGGTTGTGCCACCGGTCATCCGTCCTTTGTGATGTCGGCCTCGTTTTCCAACCAGACCATCGCGCAGATTGAGTTGTTCAATAATCGCAAGGACTATGAGAACAAGGTCTATGTGCTGCCGAAGAATCTCGACGAAAAGGTCGCGCGGCTACACTTGAAGAAAATCGGCGTCCACCTCACCACACTTTCGCAGAAACAGGCTGATTACCTCGGCGTGCCGGTGAATGGTCCGTACAAACCGAATCATTATCGATATTAATAACGTTGGACTGGCCGATGTACCTCCAGTATATCAACGTCTTGTGTAGGTTGGGCTTAAGCCGAATGGCACTTAGTTAAGGCAATTATCCAGATTTTTCGTCATTCCCGCGAAAGCGGGAATCTAGCCGTTTCTTCGGATATCCTGGATTCCCGCTTTCGCGGGAATGACGGAATGCGGAGTGCTGGGGACACAAGCGGTAACTTGGTTGGGTCAGTCCGGATTTGTCTCAGCTTTCATCGGTCGGGCTGAAGCCCGACCTACGCAATACAAGGATATTATTACAATGTTAACAGCCCAACAAAAATCATTCAGCTTTGAATTCTTCCCGCCCAAGACCCCCGAAGGTGCGGAGAAGTTGCGGGTGGTGCGTGACAAACTCGCTGCGCTCAAGCCAAACTATTTTTCGGTGACGTTTGGCGCCGGCGGCAGTACGCAGCAAGGCACACTGGACACCGTGCTGGAGATTATCCGTGCCGGTCAACAGGCCGCGCCGCATTTATCCTGCATCGGTTCCACCCGAGCCAGCATTCGCGAGATTTTGAAAAGTTATAAGAGCCATGGCATTCAACATATTGTCGCCCTGCGGGGTGACATGCCCTCGGGGATGCAATCCGCCGGGGAATTCCGCTACGCGAATGAATTAATCGAATTTATCCGTAGCGAAACCGCTGATCATTTTTTTATTGAGGTCGCCGTCTACCCGGAGTTTCATCCGCAGGCGCGTGACCCGGAAACCGACCTGCTTAATTTCAAACGCAAGGTTGATGCCGGAGCCAATAGCGCGATCACCCAGTATTTTTTCAACCCCGATGCGTATTTCAGTTTTGTCAATGACGCGCAACGCCTGGGCGTAACGATACCGATCATTCCCGGCATCATGCCGATCACCAATTACAAACAACTCGCACGGTTTTCGGATCTGTGCGGCGCGGAAATTCCACGCTGGATTCGCAAGCGGCTGGAAGGCTTCGGTGATGATCTTGCCTCGCTGCGCGCCTTCGGCGAAGACGTGGTGACCGAATTATGCGGCAACCTGTTGGAGAGCGGTGCGCCGGGGCTGCATTTTTACACCATGAATCAGGCGGAGGCCACGCTGGCGTTATATAAACGCTTGGGACTGTAAGCAGCCTAGCCATATTGTAGTGTATTGACCGCTTTGGTCTTAGCGATGCGAAGGATCAGTATGGACTTCTGGCAGGATGGGATTCAGACTGGGCTCACCGCATGACCGAAAACGACACCCTCATCGCGCAAGACCTCGCCGTGCTCTGGCACCCCTGCACGCAGATGAAGGATCACGAAGGATTACCGCTGATCCCGATCCGCTCCGGTCACGGGGTCTGGCTGGAGGATTTCGCTGGCCGCCGTTATTTAGATGCGATCTCCAGTTGGTGGGTGAATCTGTTTGGTCATGCGAATCCGGATATCAATGCGGCCATCAAACAGCAGGTCGATACCTTAGAACATGTGTTGCTCGCCGGTTTCACCCATGAACCCATCATCCGGCTCTCGTCGCGTTTAGTAAAACTCGCCCCGCCCGGTTTGAGCCGCTGTTTTTATACCGACAATGGTTCGGCGGCGGTCGAGGTGGCGTTAAAAATGAGTTATCACTACTGGCGCAACTGCGGCGCGCCGCGGAAAACTAAATTCATTACCTTGACCAATAGTTATCACGGCGAAACCCTTGGCGCCTTGGCGGTGGGTGATGTCTCCTTATATAAGGAGACCTACGCGCCCTTGTTGATGCAGGTCATCACCGTCACCTCACCCGATTGTTATTACCGTGAAGCCGGTAGCACTTGGCGCGAGCACAGCATCGCGCAATTCGCCGCCATGCGTAGCGCATTAGAACAACATGCAGCAGATGTTTGTGCGGTGATCGTTGAGCCCTTGGTGCAATGCGCCGGTGGTATGCGCATGTACGATCCGGTTTATTTGCAATTATTGCGCAAGGCCTGTGATGAATTTAATGTCCATTTGATCGTCGATGAGATCGCCACCGGTTTTGGTCGCACCGGTACGCTGTTTGCCAGCGAGCAGGCTGGTATTACCCCGGACCTGTTGTGTCTGGGTAAAGGACTGACGGGGGGATATTTACCGATGGCGGTCGTGATGACCACGGATAAAATATATCAGGCATTTTATGATGACTATGCCACGCTGCGTGCGTTCCTGCATTCGCACAGTTATACCGGCAATCCCTTGGCCTGTGCTGCCGCGAACGCGACCTTGGATTTATTTGCAAAACACCATACCCTACAGAATAATCAGCACTTGTCGCAGTGCATGCATGACGCCATCATCGACATTTCCGATCACCCGCACGTGGCCGAGATCCGTCAGCACGGCATGATCCTCGCCATTGAAATGGTCAAGGATAAAACCACGCGCGAACCGTATCCCTGGCAAGAACGCCGCGGACTGCGTGCCTATCAATCGGCGTTGGCCCAGGAGGTATTATTACGGCCATTAGGGAATGTGATCTATTTTATGCCGCCGTATGTTATCTCCACCGAAGAGATTCAGTTGATGGCCAATGCGGCCAAACAAGCAATTCACACCGCAACCCGTGAGGAATAGCCCAGATGCGCATGCCCCGTGTCTTTCATCCTGGTAGCTTGGCAAAAGAAATAATTACATTGTCTGCCGAGGCGGCACAACATGTCGCCACCGTCTTGCGGTTGCGTGAGGGCGCGTCCCTGATTATCTTCAATGGTCAAGGCCAGGTGTATTCCGCCACGCTGCTGGCCAGTAATAAAAAAACCGTCACCGTACAACTCCTGGCAGCGCTCGCCGAAAATAATGAATCACCGTTACAACTGCACCTGGGACTTGCCATCATTAAAGGGGATCGGATGAGTTATGCCTTGCAAAAGGCCGTCGAGCTGGGTATCACCGCGATCACACCTATCATAACCGAACATACGGTGGTCAAGGTCGGTGAGGCAGACAAGACAAAGAAACACGGCCACTGGTCTGCGATTATGCAAAATGCCGCTGAGCAATGTCAGCGTAGCCGACTCGCGATCCTCAATGAAACAACGTCATTGTCGGTCTGGTTGGCAGAAACGAACGCGGATTTAAAAATATTCTTTGAACCCACGGCGGATTCAACCCTCACGACAATGACCCGTACACCAACATCCATCAGTGTGTTGATTGGCCCGGAAGGCGGACTGCATCATGACGAGATTAGCTTGGCCATGTCGCACGGTTTTACCGGGCTACGCCTTGGCCCGCGAATATTACGGGCAGAGACCGCCGTGGCCGCGGCGATCAGTGCGTTGCAAACGCGTTGGGGGGATTTTAAATAACAGCTTGTTGAAAAACTACTGCGCTTGCCATGATTGCGTTATTCCAAGCTCAACAAACGCGCTTCAATCTCATCAATATCAAGAATAATCGCACGCGTCCCATTCACGTTGACAATACTTTTAATCGCGGAACGTTCCGGCATGGTCTCATCGGTATAGTGAATGGTATTGGGCCGGACAATCTGTAGGCTCGGCAGAGACTGTAACAACAAACCGAAATATGGCAACCTGGCATTACCATTGATGGTATTGACCACGGCGATACGGCAACTTTTATGCATCCTACCAATCTCGGCTTGGCTAATCAGTTCAAATGAAATCAAGGGCAGGCGTCGTTCCCGCCAGGTTAAATTACCCAGTAACCACTCCGGCGCTTCCGCCACCGGTTCGGGTGGTGTATACGTTAAAATTTCAGCGACAGACGCGTTCGGCAGTAAACCGATCTCTTTATGTAGCGGTAGCAGCAGGCAGTGCACCGTTTCATACTGTTGCCGCTGCTTTGCCTGCAAACTGCCGCCACCATGATACGTTGCTATATCAGTCACATCGGACATTTAGCTTGCCTCCACAGTTCGTGTTCTAAGATGACTGGCCAGTCGCCGCGCTAAATACTCGGGACTGCCCACTACTGCAACATCACAATTTCGTCGTACATTATCCGGCATGCTGCTGATCACACAGGTCTCCGCCGCCTGCACCCAGACTTGACCACCCATCTTTTGCAGATGCTGGCAACCCACTTGTCCATCATCACCCATGCCACTGAAAATGATTGCCCCCGCGCGTTTCCCATAGCGATCGGCAAAATCACGCACGATGCGATCAATGGATGGCATGTACGCGGTCTGCTCGTTTATCATTTCCAATTCGATATTACCGATGGGATTGATGCGAATGCGCTCCATCACCGGCGCAATCACTACTTGGTTATGGCGCAAGACGTGACCGTCTCTTGCCGCCATCACCTCCACCTTCGTTACTCGATCAAGCTGGCGGGCAAGCAACTCAACAAAATTGGCACCGAGATGTTGTGCGACCACGAAGGCTGCGGGAATATCCGCGGGCAAGGCCGCCAAGAAACGTTTCAACGCGTCCGGTCCGCCCAGTGACGCACCCAGTACCCAGACAGATTTGGCGATGGCATGCCGCAGGTTGATTTGTTGACTATCGTTGGCATTCGGTTTCTTCTTTGCCAGTTCTTTTTCCGTCAGCAAACTGATATCGACATTTTCATTACCGGTGGACTCCGCAATCTTTCTCAGTAATGGGTGATACCAATCATCTTTCCCCGGTGGTTCGTTCACCGTCAATGCGGTGACATCATTGAAAATGATCGGGATGGTTACCGTGTCTAATAATTCGTTAATTAACCCTTCATCGTGTTCAATATTATCATGGAGGTCCAGCACCATGACTGCCGCGTTGGTTTTCTCCAGCTTGTGCAGGAACAGGCGGGTGAGCGGCTCAATCAAAACCACTTGCATGGCTGCTTGTTCCGCCAATTTACGTAACCGGCTCCGCTGCTGCACCGAATCAGATGCAATCGCGATCGCGACATTACTCAATGTCGGATGTGCGATAATAATGGACTCTGGACTGCGGATAGTTTCTGTCACCGGAAGGGCCTGTTTGCTGTGACTGTCGCGTGTTGCTACGTCAGGTTATGACTAGTCAGATAATAGCTTGTTGATATTATCCAACAGCTCAGCCTCACTATAGGGCTTACCCATATAGATATTTACCCCGATCCCCAAGGCGCGATCACGGTGCTTTTGCCCGGTACGGGAGGTAATCATGATGATCGGTAAATGTTGCAGAGCAGGATCATTACGAATGTTGGTGGCCAGTTCAAACCCATCCATGCGCGGCATTTCAACGTCAAGCAACATGATGTCCGGTTTATGATCCTGTAATTGCGTCAACGCATCAACACCGTCTTTGGCCGACACAGTATGAAAATTATTGCGTTCCAGAAACCGCGTAGTGACTTTGCGTACCGTGATCGAATCATCCACCACCATGACCAACGGAATATGTTTCTCCGCCACTTCGGCCATCGCCTCTTCGTCGTCACCGCTGATTATCTTTTCCTGTTCCATACTGGTTACGCGTATCAAGACCCCCGTATCCAGAATCAGCACGACGCTGCCATCACCCATGATGGTGGCCCCGGCAATGCCGCGCAAGGTACTTAATTGCGCACCGACGGGCTTGACGACTATTTCCCGGCTGCCAATCAAGCCATCCACATGGATCGCCGCGCGATATTCACCGGAGCGAACCAGCAACAACGGCATACGTTGTTGTTCCTCGGTGGGTGGCTGCATCTCGGTCAGGCCCAGCACGGAACTCAGATGTATATAGCGATAGTCATTGTCCAACCATTTATAGACAGAGTGCTTTTCTTTCTGCAATTGAATAATATCGTCACGCGTGACACGCTCGACGCTCTCCAGACCGATGAGCGGAATGGCAAATATTTCTTCGCTGACATTGACCAACAGGGAGCGTGCAACCGACAAACTCAACGGCATGCTGATACGGAATGTCGCACCCTTGCCCTGTTCGGTTTTGATCTCCATGTGGCCACCCAGTTGTTTAATTTCACTGTTGACCACATCCATGCCCACGCCACGGCCCGAGATCTGCGTTACCTGTTCCGCGGTAGTGAACCCGGATTCAAGGATAAAATCAATCAAGTCTTCATCTTTAATATTTGTGCCGGCGCGAATCATGCCGCGTTCAATCGCCTTCTTGCGGATGGCATTGATATTAATACCACTGCCATCATCACTGACGGTAATAATGATATCCGATGCCTCGCGGGCAAAACTCAAATGAATATTTCCGGTCTCGGTCTTACCGGCGGCAATACGCGCCTCCGGGCTCTCAATGCCATGCGCGACTGCATTGCGTAACATATGTTCTATCGGTGACATGACCCGTTCAAGAACACTGCGATCCAATTCATTATCCGCCCCATGAATATGTAGCTCGGCGCGTTTTATCAATTCATCCGCCGCTTGCCGCACGACGCGTCGCAAACGCGGCACTTGACCTGCAATCGGCACCATCCGCGTGCGCATTAACCCTTCCTGCAACTCGGTGTTAACCCGCGACTGTTGTAATAATAACGTTTCTGATTCACGGGTCAGATTCATTAGAATCCCGCGCAAGCTATCCAAATCGTTAAGTGATTCCAGCATGCCACGCGACAACGTCTGCATTTGTGTGAAGCGATCCAACTCAAGCGGATCGAAATCGGCATTTTTGTGGCCGGTGTCCTCGATGCGATACTGAATTTGTGTTTCCGTCTCGATTTCAAACTTACGCAATTGCTCACGCAAGCGCGCAACGGTGTCATCGAATTCTTTCAGGTTATAGCGGAAGGCGTTGGTCTGCAGCTCCATGCGTGAACGATAGATGCTGACCTCACCGGCAAAATTCACCAGGTTATCCAAAAGATCCGCCCGCACGCGTACTTGTTCTACGCGCGTGCGTTGCGGCATGGCCTCCGTCGGCGCTTGCATGTCACCGGTCTCATCTTCTACCAATGACAGTGGTGCGAATTCATTACTGATTTTCAAATCCGTTGTGTCTGCCTTCGCCTCGGCAATGGCTTCAGGGAACACCGCCGGCTCCGCAAACTCGGGTTCCAGCGCGCTGGGTTCAATGGTAATTTCTTGGGCTAGCGGAATATCAATCTCAACAATCGCGGCTTGTTCATCGCCGATGTCATCCATTGCGCTGTCTGCGTCGATCTCGCGCTGACCATCACCCAGCAGAGCTTCTTCAACCGGTTTCCCCGCCGCCAAGGCGGTGATAATCTCAATGAGTTGCGCCGCCGGTGTCGGTGAGCGATTATTCCGGACAATTTCCAGCATGTTGACCAAGCGATCCTGTGCCTTTTGCAGCACCCGGTACATTTGCTCCGTTTCCGGCAAATCGAATTCAACAATGGCCGTCAGCAGGCTTTCAATCGCGTGACTCAGATCGCCGATCTCGCCGACCCCCGCCATGCGCGCACCGCCCTTTAAGGTATGTAACTGACGCTGTAAGGCGCGTACATGATCTTTATTATCCGGTTCCGCGATCCAGGCATGTATAGTTTGATCACTATCATTGAGAATATCGACCCCTTCTTCCAGGAAGATTTCCAATAATTCCGTATCATAATCGGGCGCCTTATTGGCAATCAGTCCTTCGTCGGCACGCGCTGGTTGCACCGGTAATGCAGTAACCCTCGCGGGTTCAATCTTTACTCCCGGCGCCACGATTGGTTGAGTTTGCCGACGGTTGCGCTGATCCGCCACATAATGTTGCAACTTCGACAATAACGCACGGTTGCTGGGTAACGTTACAACCGGCATATCCAACAACTCGACGGCTTGCTCAATATACCGTTCACATTCCTGCAACAAGACCACCAAGTCGCCAGTGACGGGCAACCTGTCATCCTGCAGATCACGGACATGATCCTCAAGCACGCCGCACAAATCGGCGACCTCTTTTACGGACGCGGTACGTGAACTGCCTTTAATCGTGTGTACCGCGCGCACCAGTTTTTGATTGGCGCTGCGATCTTTGCCCTCATACCAACCCTCCACGTATTCACGCAGGCTATCCAGGTGAGTAGCAATCTCCTTGCGGTAAATGTCCAGTAATACCGGATCCACTTCGGGAGGCGGTAACGGAATAATTTCCGTTGCTTCGCCTTCTTCGAGCGATAGATCAAAAGATAAATCCGTCGTTAAATTAATCGGCGTGGCGGAAGCGTTGGCGGGGATTTCCTCTAATTCGATACTTTCCATCGATATTGCATCGTCTTGTGCCGCTGTTGTTGTTGGCGCGTCACTGCTGGGAAGTAATTCGTTGAGTTCGTCCAACGCAAAGTCAAGTTCATCCGCGGACACCATTTGTTGTGTCATGGTGGGTTCAAAATCATCCATGGCGAGTTCGTCGAATTCCGCGGCGACAGGTGCCGGTGGTTGCTTCGCCGCCGGGACGGCAGTTTCACTCGGGGGGGAAACTATCGCCGTTTTTTTTACCGCGGCCACGGTTGGCGCAGTCACTTCAATCGTTTTATTCGTCTGGGCAATGCTCGGGGATTTACCCTGACTTAATGCCTCTGCCTGGGCCATTAAGGTAAAGATTTCGATGCCCGGTTTCTCGCCTGTTCTGAATAAATTAAACAAATACGGTAGTGTGCTTCGCGCTTTCTCCATCAACTCAAACATCGCGGGCGAGTGTGCTATCGTATGATCAAGAACCCTGTTCAGCATATTCTCAAATGCCCAGGCAAACTCACCGACATCCACCGCGCCGACCAGTCGGCCACTGCCTTTGAGTGTATGGAAGGAGCGCCGTAAATCTTTTAGCGGTACCTCGTTGTCAGGATTGTTGCTCCAGGCGGGCAATAACCGCGAGATGTTCGCGTGTTCCTCATCGGCTTCTTCGAGAAATATTTCAACGATCTCATCATCCAACTCATCCGCCAGTGTACTTTTTTTCGCGGCGGCAGCCGTCATGCTGGACTGAGTCGATACGGGTACTGGTTTGCTGTCTATGTTGGGAGCAGCGGCACGTTGATCAAACATCGGCAAATTGAATTGTTGCGAAATACTGCCTTCCACCTCGGGTTCAGCGATATCTTCGCCGTGTAACCCTGCGGCCATGCCATCAATTTGGTGAAGTTCGTCAAAGCCCTCAATCAGAATTTGGGTCGTATCTTCGCTTGCGGCACCCGGTATTTCCGGCATGCTCATTTCAAGCGTTACATCCTGATCCGCCCCGCTTGACGACGGCATCGGCATGTCTACCAAGGTTTGATCTTCATCCGCGGCATGCTGGGTTTTCGCGGTGGGTACGGGTATCGATTGCCGCCCCGCAACAGTAATATTGGTAACACCCAAATCCACCAGCGCTTGCTCGGCCACGTCGAGAATGGCGGTGGGGTGACCCCAACTCTCCACCAGTGACTCAAGATAATATTCAACACTACTGATGGCATCCGCCAATAGTTCCAGGGCGCGCGGTTCTGGTCGTGAGGTTGGCGCAAGGATTTTGTTTTGCACATAATGCGCGGTGGACTTTAAAATATTGGCGGCGCGATCCAAATCCATGATCGATAAGGAGCCGCGAATCCGATCCAATAAACCCGGCACATCATTTAGGATCTGAATCTGTTTTGGTGAACGGCCATATTCATGAAAGGCCTCTTTAATAACATTAAGATCAACCTTGGCCTCGTCAACAACCCGTTTAATCAGTTTCCGCCGTTCCGGATCCTGGAAAATACGCATCTGGCTTTCATCCGATACGGATTTGGCCTGCGCCTCAACCGGTCTGCTGGTGGGTTCATGTAAGATCGCTTCGATGCCCAACAGCGCACTGGCGATATCCATCAATGCAGCATCGACAACTTCACGTTTGCTGGTCGCCATTGCATTTAATGCGGTGACTTGGTCTTGCAGGATATGCCGCTGATCACCAAAACCCAGCATGCCCAAGGTGTCCGCCATTTGTGCCAGTTTGCCGCTCATTGTCGCCAGGGCAGTGCTGCCAGTGCGATCTTTGGCGCGCATGTAAACATCCAACGTATCTTTGACCTGGGCAAGATCATCCAGCAGCACCGTGGACACGGTACGCATCAATGCGGCGTTGGGCGCGGATAAATCCGCGCGTGCGCGTGTTAGCGTCGCATTATCCGGCATTACGCTGGCCAGATGAAACGCATCTTTTAATTCTTTAACCCGCAAGCCACCCGAGTTGGAACTCGCCACGTAATACAATAGATTCTTTAGTAAATCTTTTGGCGGTTCAGTGGAGAGCGCAAATTCACCTTTATCAATGATCTTTTTGACTTGCCGGTCAACCTGGCCAAGCAGGAGTTTCACCGCCACAGAAGAATCAATACCCTGATCTTGCAATGCTTCAATCACACCACTGGCGGCCCATAACATGCGGCTGGCATCCGGATCATTGGAGGCATGCCGTAATTTTTCGACCACCGCGGAAATCTTCTTCAGCCCTGACTTGGCATCCGTACCGCGAAACACATTGAGCAGGCCGAGGTGGTAGGCATGCCGCAATTTACGCGCGAGGGTGTCAATCGGTTGTTCAACACGTTCAAAGGGAATCGGCGCATCGACTTCAAGATCCGGTGAAAACAAGGCACTTTCAGTCAACAGGCCCGCATTGCGCGACGCACGCAGATCATTGATCAACGGTAATAAAATTATTGGGTAATCGGGTTGTCCCGCCTGCAATTTTTCCAGGTAATCGGGCAATTGCATCAAGCCACGCATTAAACCTTCATAGGCGTCATCACGGTTACTGACGCGTTTATCTATGATCGCTTGGGTGACGCGTTCCAATTCCTCGGCCAGCATACTGGCGCCGTATAACTCGACCATTTGCAGCGTGCCGTTGACTTGATGCAAATAGTTCAAACAAAACCTTAATTGCGATTCATCCTCCGGTGTTTCCACGTGTGCCTCAAGCGCCTGCCGCGCCTGATTCATGGTGGTGTCAATTTCATTTTTGACCCAGCTGAGGATATTGCCATCCAGGGTGCGTACTTGTGCCATGCTCATGCCCCCCCAGTGACAAGCGGCATTCGTTCGAATGCCGAAATGGATTGATAATTCACCGGCGTCAGTCCCGCGTGCGCCCAGCCGGTCACTTCACCAGGGCCGAGGATCAATATCCCACCGGGTTTTAAATGATTCGCCAGCCGATCCAATATCTGTTGCCGCAATGCTTGTTTAAAATAAATAAATACATTCTGACACACGATAATATCCATGTTGGCAATCGGCTGCGCATCCAACTCGACGATATTAATGGGAACAAAACAGACATGCTGACGCAACGCGGCACTGACCTGGACATGTTCTGTGTCCACGGCGTGTAGATATTGTCGCGCCAATAAAGGCGGCACATTCTTCACGCGGTGTTTGTGATACAGGGCTTGACGCCCGGCGTCCAACGCAGCACGGCTCACATCCGACGCCGTGATTCCGTAGTAATAACCATCCGCTTGTTGGGCAAAAAAACTTTCCAACACCATCGCCAGCGAATAAGGTTCTTCCCCGGTTGCGCAACCCACGCTCCACACATTCGCGGTATAGGGTGTGGTATTTCCTTGCAGCAGCTTGGGTAACACGACATCGCGAATAAATTGTAATGCGAGCGGGTCGCGGAAAAACCGCGTTTCGTGGACAGTGAGACGATCCACCAGTGTTTGCCACTCGAGATCACCTTGTGTCCCTGACACCACCAGGTTGTAATAAGCATCAAAAGCGGCGATGCCCAGCTCACGCATACGGATGGTAAGATTGGTGATTAAAAAAGTCTTGCGTGACTCGGGCAACGCAATACCGGCACGTTGTTCCAACAATACCGACCATTGCTGAAATAAATCAGCATCCATTGTTGCGGGCGGCATGTAATGCCACGCTGCCTGTTTGTGCGGATGTTCGCGCATGGGCATCAATGCAACTCACCTCTGGCTGCCATTAAATAGGCAGTTTAAACCCTGCAACGGAACGGCGTAATTCATTGGCTAATTCCGCCAGGTTACCGATTGATGCTGCTGTTTCATTGGTACCTGCGGAAGTTTGCGTGGTAATTTCCTGAATCACGTTCATGGTATCGGAAATGTTATTTGCGGCACTGGCTTGCTGACGGGCCGAATCCGAAATATTACGAATCAGTTGTGCCAGATGCTTGGATACATTTTCAATCTGATCAAGTGCTGAACCCGCGTTTTGCGCGAGCTGCGCACCTTGTACTACACCCGAGGTGCTTTGTTCCATTGATGCCACGGCTTCCTTGGTGTCAGATTGAATACCTTTCACCAATGCCTCAATTTGTTTGGTCGCGTCGGCGGAACGTTCCGCAAGCCGTTGCACTTCATCGGCAACCACCGCAAAACCGCGGCCTGCATCACCGGCCATGGCCGCCTGAATTGCCGCATTCAACGCCAGAATGTTGGTTTGCTCGGCAATGTCATTAATCAGTTCAACGATATCACCAATTTCCTGCGAACTTTCACCCAGACGTTTAATACGTTTTGAGGTTTCCTGAATCTGTTCACGAATACCATCCATACCGTTAATCGTACGATGCACCGCTTCACTGCCCTTGACGGCAATATCAACCGAGAGTTTCGCTTCATCGGCGAGTTCACCGGCGTGCCGTGATACCGCTTCAATCGACACCGCCATTTCATTAATTGCCGAGGAGGCCGCGGTAATTTGTTGCGCCTGGTGATCGGAGGCCTCGGCCAAATGGATTGCCGTTGCCTGAGATTGTTGTGCCGCTGATGACACCTGGACGGTGGTTTCATTGATCGCGGTGACCAGATTGCGCAAGGCGTCAATCGCGTAGTTGATCGAATCAGCGATGGCGCCGGTAATGTCTTCGGTCACGGTGGCTTGCACCGTTAAGTCACCATCCGCCAAATCGCCCATTTCATCCAGCAAGCGCAAAATAGCCTCTTGATTCCGCCGGTTCATCTCTTCCGTGACCCGCCGCTGTGATTCCGTGGTATGCAACTGACGCTTGGAATCGCGCAAATAGATAAAGCCCAGCGCCGCGACCAGTAACAATGCCAAGACGGCCAAACCGTTCGCAATATAAGGTTCAGGTCGGGTACTACTCATGTTCTGATGCGCCTTCGCCACTTCTTCAATTTTGGCTTGGATATTCGCTTCTTCGGCTTTTTCATCTTTTGCCGCACCACCCAATCCCACTACCGATAATACCTTGTCCACCGCACCGGCCGGTTTGGCGGGCATACTCGTGGAAGCCTTCAATACTTCTTCCGCGGAACTGGATACATTAAACATTTCCGAGGACTTATCCATGATCGCGCCGACTTGAACCTTGATCTCACTGAACTTGGCGTTGACATCCTCCAGTTTTTTGCGTGCAATCGGTTCCTTGATACGTTGGATTTTCAGTGTTGGATTCCCGTTCAACATGGAGTAAACCACGCTGCCAAATAATGCGGCATCGCGACCAAACCGGTCAGATGCCGTTACCGCTTCCTCACCACCTTCCAGGACACGGCTGACGTTACTGGAAATACGTTGGATGAGCATTAATTGGCGTGTTGCGATATAGACCTGATCCGATGGCGCCCCTTGATCTTTCATCGCCTCGACGACTTCGTCCGATAACGCCAACAAGGTCGGGATTTTCTCGTTAATACTATTGATACTGTTACGTATGGTTTGCACCACTTCACGGCGTTGCAAGATGCCTGAAACGTTGTTGCGATATTTGTCCCAGAGTTCACTCAGATCCTTCAGCGGCCGCATCGACGGATAGCGGGCAGGATCCGTTTCTTTCAACTGATAGTCGAGAATGCCCTGGAAATCATCGCGAGTTTTCTGTAATTCGGGAAAGGATTCAACACGACCACGTGCGGCCTGTGACGCCAACTTTGCGATTTCCTGCAAAAGCACGCGTTGCTGGCCCAATTTTTCGATGTAGATCTTATCCTGTTTGTCGCTCTGTGCGCTGGAATAGAACATCGCTATCATGCCAAGCGCTGCACCAATCAATAACGCGATCAGGATCAACATGATGCCACCGGAGGTAAATCCAGTCATTTGCATTGTCGCTTTGGTCTTCATTTTTTTACTCCTAACCTCTAATCAATCTGCTAATAGTCAATAATAGTTTTTTATCTTTCATCTCGTGCCACACACACTGCGTTTCAAATAATGGTTCTCTACGCCCGCACCGCCACTTCCATAAATCGCTTTGCTGTAATGAGGTTCTTGACGCTGAACACACCCCATTGGGTATTACCTTGTTTGTAGCCACCAATCACAAATTGCTGATAAAGCTGCGGTAAACTCGACAACCCGCCAACCCGTTCTTCATCAAAAAAGTGTCGCAGGCCCAGCGCTTCGTCCACCAACAAACCAACACTTAATTTATCGTGCCGGACCACCAACACCCGGCTGCGGCGGCTGATTTCAGTCAGGCTATTTTCGATATAGCCGCGCAGATCCATCACCGGCATTAACACGCCACGAATATTTGCCACGCCGCGCACCCAAGGTTTCGCCTGCGGCACCCGCGTGAGACTGGGAAAAATCAATATTTCGCTCACTTCATCCAGCGGTGACACCAATAATAATTCGCCGATGCGAAAACCAATGCCCGACCAGGTTCGCCGCATATCCACTTGCTGGGGCAAACCAATCGCCCGGGTGCGGCTGCGTAACTCTATCTCTTTGAGCAACGCATAAGGAGACAATTGGCTGGTCACCGCATGCATCGCTATTTCTTCAATACCGACTTGATCTTGGCCAACAGATCATTCGCATCCACCGGCTTGGAGATGTAATCTTTGGCGCCTTGGCGCAATCCCCAGACACGATCGGTTTCTTGATCCTTGGTGGTGACAATCAATATGGGTATATGTTGCGTAACTGAATCCTTGGTAAGCGCGCGCGTCGCTTGAAAACCATTCATGCCCGGCATCACCACATCCATCAGGATCACATCGGGCTTCTGCGCCTTGGCCTGCTTGATGCCATCTTCGGCATTGTCCGCAGAGCTGACCTGATGACCCCCTTTTTCAAGGATCCCTCGCAAGACGTGAACTTCCGTCGGCGAATCATCCACAATCAACACTCTAGCCATATACTTGCTCCTCACACTTTAGCGGTTATTAACCATCTGTCCTGACAACATGTTTCTTTATCGCGCCGAGCAATTCTTCCTTGGTAAAAGGTTTCGTCAGATATTGCTCAGAACCCACAATTCGGCCACGCGCTCGATCAAACAGGCCATCTTTGCTGGATAACATGATCACAGGGGTCGTTTTGAAAAATTTATTGTTTTTAATCAGAGCGGTGGTTTGATAACCATCGAGGCGGGGCATCATGATGTCGACAAAAATAATGTCGGGACGATGATCGGCGATCTTCGCCAAGGCCTCAAACCCATCAGTCGCGGTGATGACCTCGCAGCCAGCCTTTTTCAGCAGGGTCTCCGCGGTTCGGCGAATGGTCTTGCTATCATCGATGACCATCACCTTGAGACCTTGAAATTCATCATCCATAAGCTTCTCAGCAAGCACGTTGTAACCCTACCTTTGTGTACATAAATACCTCATTGCGCCTCACGGCTATACCCCTCCAAATTATGCTAGCTTGTGACGATGACGTACCGGCCGATATTTAACATAGTTTTGAAAAACAATCTATAAGTATTCATATTACATAGGATATTTTGTATTCCCAACCTGTCAAGGACAGCCTCTCCTTCGCTACAGTGTGTGGTTACTCTGTACCCATATTCTATGATTGATCAAGAGAAACCACGACGCCGATTTATCTTTCAGTTAATCTTAACTCACGCTCACACACCCGCCCCGGAGGACACCGATGGCCATTGAACACCTGCACGCCGTACCGCACTTAACCACCGCACAATCCGGTCCGCTCCATGAATTAGAGGCCCATCTACTCGGCCGCCAGGCCCAGATTGAAACTTGGTTGCGTCATCAGTGGCGCAAAACCCCGGCTCCTTTCTATACCTCCGTCGATCTGCGCAATGCCGGATTCAAGCTCGCGCCGGTCGATACTAATCTTTTTCCTGCTGGATTCAACAACTTAAATCCCGCTTTCATGCCCCTGTGCATCCATGCGGTCCAGTCG
>Ga0315281_10004259_pt1 | contig 20799 bp, 22 predicted proteins | sample YL17G07_0_MG_FD_204540 | JGI IMG/M metagenome (GOLD analysis project Ga0315281, IMG submission 204540) | Sediment microbial communities from Yellowstone Lake, YNP, Wyoming, USA - YL17G07_0 | ecosystem: Environmental > Aquatic > Freshwater > Lake > Sediment | place: USA: Wyoming | collected...
TCAGGCCCACGGGGCCAAGATCGCCGCCCAGCTCTATCACGCAGGCCGCTATTCCCACACCATGCTCATGGGGGGACGGCAGTCGGTCTCCTCTTCCCCCATCCGCTCCCGTTTTACGGGCGAGACCCCGCGCGAGCTTTCCATTCCCGAGATCCAGCAGGTCCAGAGGAATTACGCCCTGGCTGCGGCGAGAATCCAGCGGGCCGGTTTCGATGCCGTCGAGGTGATTGCCTCGGCCGGCTACCTGATCAGCCAGTTTTTGTCCCCCATCGTGAACCGTCGGAAAGACGAATACGGGGGAGACTTCGAAAACCGGATGCGTTTCGGTCTGGAAGTGATCGAGGAAATCCGCCGGGAGGTAGGCCCGGGTTTCCCCATCATCGTCCGGGTGGCGGGCAACGAGTTTATGGAAGGGGGGCTGGCTAACGAGGGCGCCCGGTTGTTCTCCAGGGGGTTGGAAAAAGCCGGGGCGGACATGATCAACGTAACCGGGGGCTGGCATGAAACCCGGATCCCCCAGATCACCATGGGGTTGCCCCGGGGCGGGTTCGCCTACCTGGCTCAGGGGATCAAGCAGGTGGTAAACATCCCCGTTATGGCCTGCAACCGCATCAACGACCCTATTTTGGCCGACCGGATCCTGCGCGACGGCCAAGCGGATTTGATCGGCTTTGCCCGTGGTCTAATCGCCGACCCGGAGCTTCCCAACAAGGCCCGGGAGGGACGCTTCGACGAAATCAACTACTGTATCGCCTGCAATCAGGGCTGTTTCGACCCCATCTTCGAGGGCAAGCCCCAGACCTGCCTGGTCAATGCCCGGGCGGGAGCGGAGGGAAAACTGGCCCTCGAGCCGGCATCCTCCAAGAAAAAGGTCATGGTCATCGGTGGCGGTCCTGCGGGGATGGAAGCCGCAAGGGTTGCCGCCCTCCGGGGCCACCAGGTCAGCCTCTACGAAAAAAGTGAAGCCCTGGGAGGCCAGCTTCCCCTGGCTGCCGCTCCTCCGGGCCGGGCGGAGTTTCTCACCTTCGTCCGTTACCTGGAAGGCCAGATGAAAAGGCTGAACGTCGCTGTTCACCTCCGCACGGAGGCGACGCTTCGGCACGTGGAAATGGAAAAACCCGATGCGCTCATTCTAGCCACGGGGGCCGAGCCCGCGGTGCCCGACATCAAGGGGATCCACCGGCCCAATGTGCTTCTGGCCTGGGATGTTTTATCCGGCAAGGCGGATACCGGAAAAGAAGTGGTCATTATCGGCGGGGGGGCCGTGGGGCTGGAGACCGCCCTACTCCTTGCGCGCAAGGGGACGATCGACGCCGACACCCTTTATTTCCTCACGTTCAACCAGGCTGAGGCCCCCGAAACCATCCAGACCCTCCTTTACCGGGGGCTGAAGAAGATCACCGTGCTGGAAATGTTAAAAAGGGCCGGGCAGGATATCGGGCGAAGCACTCGATGGAGTATCCTGCAGGACCTTTCCCGTCTGGGGGTGAGAAGCCTCACCAAGGCTCAGGCCAAGGAAATTACGGACCGAGGAGTTGTGATTGAGCGGGAGGGACGGGAAGAACTGATCCCGGGGGATACGGTGGTCTTGGCCACGGGGGCCAAAGCGTTTAACAACCTTTACGATCAGATCAAAGGCCGGGTCAAGGAAATCCACGTAATCGGGGATGCAAAAAATCCGCGCAAGGCTTTGGAGGCGGTGGCCGAAGGGCTGGAGGTGGGCAGGATAATCTAGCATAGGGCAAAGGGCATAGCGCATAGCGTAATGGGGCATCCTTTTTCGCCATGCTCTATGCGCTCTGCGCCATGCCGGGGCTAGACCGAAACCACTTCCTTGACCTCGGGGATCTTGGCTTTGAGGCGGGCTTCGACGCCCCGTTTCAGCGTCAGCTGGGACATGGGGCAGGAGCCGCAGGCTCCCATCAGTCTGACCTTCACCACCCCGTCTTCGCCCACGTCGATCAGCTCGATATTGCCGCCGTCGGCCTGCAGGGCGGGACGGATTTCGTCGATGATTTTCTGGACTTTTTCCTTCACGACAACCTCCTTGAAAACCTGGATGGAAAGGGATCTTATTCGGAGACGCAGGCTTCGACCGGGCAGACTTCGGCGCAGGTCCCGCAGTCGGTGCACTTATCCGGATCGATCACGTACTTGGGATCCCCTTCGTTAATCGCTTCCGCCGGACACTCTTCTTTGCAGGTCCCACACATGATGCAGTCGTCGGTGATCTTGTAACTCATCTCTCCTCCTCGTTATTTGAGCGTGGAATTCAGGTCTTCCAGAATGGCATTGACGTCCTTGTTGTGCATCAGGGCGCCGAATTGGATGGTCTCCAGTCTCGAGCCGGGGCAGTTGAAGCAGCCTTCACCAAAATGTTTCTGGAATACCCTGCGCGCTTCGGGATATTTTTCGAGGACCTCGCCGATGTTCATTTCTTTGTCGATCCTCCGTTTGATTTCCCGCATGAATTCCTCCTCTTCCCTTCGGTCTTTCCTCCGCTTCGCGCCGCTCCTAACCTATCATTCTGACCGGCCGAAAAAATGATTTAAATCATAATCCGCCTAGAGAACCGCCTGGATGGCCTCTTCCAGAATCCTTTTCTCCGTCAACCCCATATACCTCTGGCAGATCTGGCCTTGGCGGTCGATGACGAAGGTGGCGGGGATCCCCCGGATCGGGCCCAGATTAGCCATCTGGCTGTACTTCTCGAAAGTCTGCTCATCCCCCATGACATTGGTATACTCGACCTGGAGCTGATCCAGGAATTTCTTGACTTCCTGCGGCGGCTTGCGGTCGAGAGAGATCCCGATGACCACCACGCCCTTCTCTCGGTACACCTTGTAAATCTGGTTCAGCAGCGGGATTTCCTCCCGGCAGGGGGCGCACCAGGTGGCCCAGAATTCAAGGACGATGACCTGTCCCTTGAAGGAAACCAGGTCCACCTTCCGCCCGTTCATATCCGGCAGGGAGAAGACGGGAGCTGAAAGCTCTTCTTTTCCCAGGCATTCCACCTTCGCCGGCTTCCGCGCGGAGAGTTCAAATTTTCCCACGCTGTAACCCAATAGGAGGATCACCGCCAACAACAGGACGAGTCTCAATATTTTCCGTTTACTAATTCCGCTTTTCACCTTCTCGCGTCTGTCCCCCCTTTGAAAGTCGTTTCTTTCCGGTACCTTGGGAGAAGGCCTTCCCCCCAGGCCGTCCCTCCGATCCATCGATAGAAAAAAAGCGGGAATCCTCCAGGGCTTTCCCGCCTTTCCTGCGAAAACGAACTTTGCTTATCTGTAGTATTCCTCTTTCATCCGGTCCATGACCAACTGGAGCTTGCCCGCCGGGTCGTTTTTATGGCAGTGGTAAACGTTGCAGGAATCGGACTGCCTGTCCACCCCGCCGGCCTTGATCGAGGTGGCCGATTTGACCACTTTTTTCCCAATCCTGCCCCGGTCAAGGGGAAAATTCAACCCTTCCTCCCGGCCGTGGGGGGTTCGGAATCGTCCTTCCCTTCCAGGACCCGCTGCAGGGCCTGGGGATGGAGGAGGAAGATCTTTCCGTCGGCCGGCTTGATGAATTTGGACTTGGTGAACCGGCTCATCACCCGGATCGCCGTTTCCACCGTGGTCCCCGCCATATCGGCCAGATCCTGCCGGGTCAGGGGAAGATTGATCATGATCCCCCCTTGTTGGGAGACCCCCACCTTATCGGCCAGCTTCAGGAGGATGTGAGCGATCCGCTGCTCCACCCGGTCTACGGCCAGGCTCTTGATGGTGGCGTGGGCTTCCCGCAGCTGCCGGCCGAGTTCCGTGATCATCTCCGTGGCGATAAAGGGGTGGCGCCCGAAGAAGAGGAAAAAGTCCTTCCGGGATAGCTTCAGGATGGTGGAGGGTTCCATGGCCTGGGCTGAGGAGGCATAGGGCCTGCGGTCAAAGAGGGAGGCTTCCCCGAACATGTCTCCGGGGGTGAAGATCTGCAGGATGATATCCTTGCCCGTATCCGAGTGCTTGAGGAGCTTGACCCTCCCTTCCAGGACGATGTGAAGCCATTCGGGGTTATCGCCCTCGAATAAGATGTAATCGTCCCGCCGGTATTTTTCTTCGGCGAAGAGAGGGCCGATTTCCTTCAAAGAGGGTTCTGAAAGGGAGGAAAAGAAAAGGGATTTTTTCAGGATCTGCAGCCGGTCCATTCGCCCCTGCCGGGTTTTGAAGGCAAAATAAATAATGTTTTATTTTAAGACGGCAATTAGGATTATGCAACATGATTTTCCATCCGGCCTCCCCGGCTAGACGTGACCTCCGGCAGAGCCGGACGCTTGAAAATACTTGAACCGCTCAAAGCGAATTCATCTTGAGGCCACCTGAAAGTGGCCGCGCCCAGGTGCCCGGCCCAGGGGCAAGGGCTTGGTGCTCAAAAACCATGAGGCAGCTTTGATCCCATGGAACGGGCGGGCACAGCGCCCGAACCAAATCCTGGGGTTGATTATCCGTAGGGGCGATCCGGTGGGTCGCCCCATGGCCCGCCGCCTCCTGCGGAAATCAAGCAGAGCCCCTAGAAAAAGGGCTCGCCCGGCCGATGCTTTTTGAGCACCAAGCCCTTGCCCCCGGGCCACGACCCAAACTTCCCGGAAATGTCGAACTCTGTTAGTCCCCCGCCAGAGGCGGGGGTGTACCGCAAGGGGATCATCGCTTGGGCGAATCATGATCGTTTCTTGGAGGGGCCGCGCTGGCACCGGGGGCAATAGAAGCTGCTCCTTCCCCCGACCCTTTCCCGCACGATAGCCCGGCCGCAGGTCCGGCACGGCTCTCCCTCCCGGCCGTAAACCCGGAGCCCATGCTGAAAGGCCCCCGCAGCCCCGGCGGAATCCACGTAAGACCGGATCGATGTCCCTCCGGCCCGGATCGCCTCGCTCAATACTTCCTGCAGGACCCGGTGGAGCCGGAACAGGGTCTTCCCGGGCAGGGAATCGGACTTCCTCCGAGGATGAATTCCGGCACGGTGCAGGGACTCATCGGCGTAGATGTTTCCCACTCCCGCCAGAAAATGCTGGTCCAGAAGAAGGGGCTTGATTTCCCGGCGCCGGGAGCGGACCCGGCGGACGAATTCCAGGGGGGATATTTCCAGAGGCTCGGGGCCCAGATGAGAGAGGGAAACCCACTTCCCTTTCTTTCCCCCTTCCCAGAAGACCCGCCCGAACCGCCGGGGGTCGATGAACCGGAGTTGGTCCCCCTGGTTCAGGAAGGAGAAGACCAGGTGGGTGTGCTTTTCCCTGGGGGCGTTCCGGGGCAGGAGGCGCAGTCTCCCGCTCATCCCCAGGTGAACGAACAGCGCCCCCCCACCGCTCAAGGAAAGGATGACATTCTTTCCCCTCCGCTCGACGGCCAGAATCTCCTTCTTTCGCAGCCAATCGGCCAGCGCCCGCCCGGAGCCCCGCAGACATACCTCCCGGCATACCTCAACTCCAGAGAACTTCCGGCGAGAGAGCCGCTTCCGCAGGCCCCGTACGACGGTTTCCACTTCTGGCAATTCGGGCATCGATCTTCTTCTCCTCCCCCCTCTGATCTTCTCCCCGGATGGATCTTCCTTGCCCTCCAAACCTTCCGCTCCCCTACGGGCGGAGAGTTGGCTGGACTATTTCGGAAAAGGGGGGGTTAGGGTACGGCCCGGCGGATCCTCTTCCCGGTTCCGCCGGTTCCAATAGGCCCGGACCGCCGTGCTTCCGATTCCCACGAGGAAAAAAAGGACCGCGGCGACAATCCAGTAGACATCCAGGGTTCCCCGGTCGATGCGGTGCACCAGGAGGGTGTAGAACAGGGCGCTGGGGATTTGGGCGACGCAGACCAGGAGAAGGAATTCCCAGTAGGCCAGGAGAGTCAGGCCGGCGGCATAGCTGATCACGTCAAAGGAAACCACCGGGACGAAGCCGAAAAGAAGGATGACGTACTTCTCGTACTTCTTCAGGGCCCGGTCCGCCGTCTCCAGATGCTCCTTGTTCACCAACCGTTCGACGATCGGCCGCCCCAGGGTCTTGGCGATGGAAAAACAGACCATGGAACCCGCAACCGCGCTGCTCCAGGAAAGGAGGAGCCCGTAGAAGGGCCCGAAGACCAGCGCATTGACCACGAAGATGGGAAAGGCGGGGAGAAAGAGGACCACTGATTGGGCCACCATCAGGAAAGCGGAGATGAGGGGAGCCCAGAGGCCGAAGGAAAGGACCAGGGTTTTCAGGCGCTGGATATTCTCGTGGATCTCGATCCCATTCAGGAACTCCACCCCGCCGCCGGGCCGCTGGCCCAGGAGATAGACCAGCCCCGCCATGACCGCCGCCACAAGGCCGAGGATGAAGATAACGATGTAGGATTTTTTCAAGGGGCTTTCGTAATCGAAGTCGTTCCCTATCAGGGCCCCACCAGCATGACCATGGGGTCCTTCAGGGAAAACCAATCGGGGAAACGATTCAGGGCCTTCAGCTCCGACTGCAGGCTTCGCTCATGGCTTCGCTCAAAATCGGCGAGGTACTCCAGCATGAAGCGTCCGCTCATATCCGCGGACCTGAGCGCCTGCTGCTGGTAGAACTGAGCGGCCTCCCGTTCCTTCTTGATGGCCTCCTGCAACATCTCTTCCGGGCTCAGGTCCTTGGGCATCTTCCCTTTCCCCTCCACTGCTCCCTTCCGGGGGATCGCGGGGAACTCCTCGCCCGAGCTTCTCCTGTATCTCTCTTCCAGGATCTGCCGATGCCTCTTCTCCTCCGCGGCTAGGCGGGAAAGTTTCTCCCGCAGCAGCGGATTCCGCACCTCCTTCATGGCCTGGGTGTAAAACCGATGGGCATCCACCTCGGCCCGGATGGCAACTCCCAGCACCTCCAGCCCGGTCAACCCTCGCGCTTCTCTCTTGGTTTTTCCCGCCATCTGGTTCACCTCTCCCCGATGCTGTAAAAAACCTTGACTCCCCTGAAAATCGCCGTATCTCCCAGCTCTTCTTCGATCCTCAGGAGCTGATTGTACTTGGCCATCCGGTCGCTGCGGGAAGCCGATCCTGATTTGATCTGTCCCACCCGGGTGGCCACGGCCAGATCGGCAATGAACGAATCCTCCGTCTCTCCGGAGCGGTGCGAGACGACCGCCGTGTAACGGGCGCGCCGGGCCATCTCGATGGCCTCCAGCGTCTCGGTGACCGTCCCGATCTGGTTGAGCTTGATCAGGATCGAGTTGGCCACCCCCTTCTCAATGCCCTCCTGCAGGATTTTGGGGTTGGTGACGAAGATGTCGTCCCCCACAATCTGGACCTTTTTTCCCAGCCGCCGGGTTAATTTCTCCCAGCCCTTCCAGTCCCTTTCGGCCAGGGCGTCCTCCAGGGATTTGATCGGATACCGGTTGACCAGGTCTTCGTAAAAGTCGATCATCTCCTCCGAAGACAGTTTCTTTTTCTTTCCCGTCTTGAAAAGGTAGGCGCCTTCTTCATAGAATTCGCTGGCTGCCGAGTCGAGGGCCAGAAAAGCATCCTTCCCCGGGACGTAGCCCGCCTGGCTGATGGCTTCCACGATCCACTGAAGGGCTTCCTCGTTGGAGCCCAGGCGGGGCGCGTATCCGCCTTCATCGCCCACCGAGGTGCTGTACCCTTTCTTCTTCAGGATCTGCCGCAGGGTATGAAAAATTTCCGCCCCCATGCGCAGGGCTTCGGCAAAGTTCCCGGCCCCCGCCGGGACCACCATGAATTCCTGAATATCCAGGTCGCTGTCCGCATGAGCGCCCCCGTTGACGAAATTCATCATCGGAACCGGTAGCTCCCGCGCCCCGGCTCCTCCCAGATAGCGGTACAGGGGAATCCCGAGGGCCTGGGCCGAAGCCCGGCAGGCGGCCATGGAAACTCCCAGGAGGGCGTTGGCCCCTAGCTTGGATTTGTTTTCGGTCCCGTCCATTTCGATCATGATCCGGTCCAGGTTCGCCTGATCGGCGGCTTCCATTCCTTTCAACCGGGGGGCAATGATTTTCTGCACGTTCTGGACCGCTTTTCGAACCCCCTTGCCCAGGAAGCGTTTCTTGTCGCCATCGCGAAGCTCGAGAGCCTCCCTTTCTCCCGTGGACGCCCCGGAAGGGACCGCGGCCCTTCCCTGGGCCCCTCCCGACAGATGAATTTCCACCTCCACCGTGGGGTTGCCCCGGGAATCCAAAATCTCCCGTGCCTTGATTGCTTCGATTCTCGTCATTTTTCACTCCTCTCTGTTATCCCCATCCTTAACGACCTTTCCCCTCTTTCCCATGATCTGGATCAGCCCGGCCCGGCCGGGTACATCGCTGATGCGGGCAGGAATCCTCAGTGGCAAGGTTTCTTCCACAGGCGGTGATACCATTCGGGCACCCTTATTTTCGGGGGCATTTCGGTCCGGGGGGAGATGGGTTTTATATCCAGAACCGGCGTCCCGTTCAGGGCATCCAGCCCTTTTACCCGGAGGATATTCTTTCTGCGCTTCAGCAATTGCACCTGAGTCAGGCCGATGGGATTGGGACGATATTGAGTTCGGGTGGCAAAAATTCCCACCAGGGGAAGATCCGGACGGGATTTGGGGTGGATTTTCAGCCTCCGCCCCCTGGACCGGGCCGGGGTCCGGCTGATCCAGAAAAGAATCAACAGGTGAGAATACTCCTCAATCCCTTCCAGAGCTTCCTCGTATCTGGGAGAAAGAATGATCTCGGAAACGACCGATTCCCACCCCTCCCATCTTTTCTTCCCGATGGGGTTATGAACTTTTCCGATGGGTTTGAGGATTATGTTAGGCAAAACACCCCCCTGATCGGCGGAATGACGGGCCGGTGATTTCGGAATTTATGGAAAAATGTTCAGCCCTTCATGGGGATGATGGATCCCTGTTAGAATATACCAACTCGATTTTTTCTTTTCAACACAAACCTTTTCGCCTCCTCCCCGGTTACCCCTAGGAGGGGACCCGTTGAAAAATTTCCATAGGTAATTGTTATCTGTACATTCTTTACCACACAATTTTATAAGCATGTCAAAAAAAACTGCCTGGAAACCAATTCAGGTTCGCAGGCAGTTCACCTACATATTCAAGGAAATTATTTGGACCGGGGTTGATCGCCCCCTTAAACGACGCTCTCCTTGCCCTTCAGGGACGGTTCCAGTCCCTCCCGTCGGCTTTTGCGTCCCCCTTTCAAATCCTTTTTCTGGGCATGGAGGTATTTTTTTAATAGAAGCATAACTTCTTGTTCTTCTTCAGGAATACGTAGATCAGCATCCTGACTGAGACGGTGCAGCAGAATCACCGCGTCAAGGATATCCCCGCAGATCACGCAGTGCCAGCCAAAGAACACGCTGTTTACATCGTAAAATTTTTCGAAGATCATCCTGCCCCCGCATCTCCGGCAGTCCATCGCGATTTTCCGCTCTTTACTGGTCGCCATGGCGGTCATCAAGTTCCTCTCTTCAAAATTTTATTATTTCTGATGCAATTTTTCTGCCAAAGATTCTTTTTGGGATAATTTTTTACGGATGTTGAATTTCTTAACATTTTTAAGCAATCCTAGTCTATCCCGCCCGTTCTTTTCCATGGAAAAAAATCCTCGTATAGTAGGGATGATTGCCATGTTCAAAAAATTGACTTCTTTATCCATCCGTTCCCGGAACTAGATTTCAAGAAAAACTCTGACAATAGCCCTTCTTAAATTTTTATTTAAATAAATTCAAATAGTTAAAAAAACTTGAAAATTATTTTGATGAACAAAAAGGGCTTAAGTTTTTATCTCTTTTGACGAAGAGATAGTTGAACTTGTTAAGTGTGGCTTTCTCCCAGGTCGATTGGAAAGAACTTCTACCCCAAGGAGTTGAAAATGGCGAACAAGGGAACGATTCTGGTTGTGGATGATGAAGTGGGTCCCCGCGAGTCACTCCGCATGATTTTGAAACCCATTTATGAGGTCTTTATCGCGGGGGACGGGAGTGAGGCCATCCGGTGCATCCATGACAAGAATATCGACCTGGTTACTCTCGACTTAAAGATGCCCGGATTGTCCGGCATAGATGTTTTGCGGGAAATCAAAAAACTTCAACCAGATGTAGAGGTTATCGTCATTACCGGATATGGAACTTTAAGCAATGCCCAGGAAGCCATCCGGTTTGGCGCCGGGGATTTTATCTCCAAGCCCTTTAACGTCGCTGATATCATTGCCATCGTGAGCAAATCTTTTGAGCGGCGGACCTACAATCTCAAAATCAAGAACCTCATACAGCAAATCAAAGGTCTTCGTTCTTCGCTGAATGAGAACAAAGAGGTCTATCCCGAATGGAACCAGGGCACCGACCTGCCCCCCGGGGCTCCAGGGAATTAGGGGTTAAAAAATCTACTCCTCCCGTCATATAATTGACCATACAAGTATATTATATTAGCCGGGAATCAGCGGTTTAAACCCGGTTCTCCAAAAAAACTTAATAGAATCAAAAATAATCTATTCATCGGATGAGAGACTCCCGGAGGCATAGAACTTGCTCAAGGAAGAATGGCCCGAACTTCGTGGGCCGTTCTCTAAATCTTTCCTCCAGCGAGCGCGGTATGTATGCCAAAGGGTCGGTTCTGGTAGTGGACGATGAATTTGGCCCCCGGGAATCCCTCCGCATGATCCTCAAACCCATCTATGACGTCCATGCCGTGGATAACGGCCAGGACGCCATCGACTTCATCTCCCGGGAACAAGTAGATCTGGTCACGCTCGACCTCCGGATGCCGGGGCTCTCCGGAATTGATGTCTTGCGGGAGATCAAGAAAATCCGGACGGACACCGAAGTCGTGGTCATCACCGGCTATGGAACCATGAACAACGCCGTGGAGGCCTTCCGCCTGGGGGCGGTGGATTTCATCTTCAAGCCCTTCAACGTGGCCGAAATCATCTCCATCGTCAAGAAATCGGTGGAACGCAGGAATTTCAACCTGGCCATCAAGCAGCTCCTCCAGAGGTTCAATGCCTTAAGGCACCTGGGAATAGACGAGCAGGGAGAGGCCCTGGCCGACCTGAGCGCCAGCGTGGATCTCTCCCCCGAAGCCCAGGAGCTGTCCCGCGAAATCCAGGAATCCATCCAGCAGCTCGAACATTTCCGGATGCAGAAGGTTTCGGTGAACTACATGGATTTTCTCAAAGTCCTCATCTACATCCTGGAGAGCAAAGAACCCTACACCAGCGGCCATTCCGAGCGGGTATCGGTCTATTCCGACCTGATCGCCCAGGATCTCCGCCTGTCCCCGCGGCAGAAGGAAGACCTGCAGATTGCCACCCTCCTCCACGACATCGGAAAGGTGGGCCTCAGCAATCGTCTCCTCAAAAAGACCAGCCTCAGCGAAAAAGACACCCTGGACATCCGGCTCCACCCGGTCAAGGGCGTCCATCTCATCGAACCCCTGGCCTTTTCCCACACCATCATCTCCGCCATCCGCCATCACCACGAGCGATGGGATGGGAAAGGCTACCCCGACGGCCTGTTGGGGGAGGATATTCCCCTGCTGGCCCGGATCATCACCCTGGCGGACTCCTACGACGCCATGACTTCCGACCGCCCCTATCGTTCGGGCCTTTCCCTGAAAAGGGTCCAAGAAGAGATCGAACAGAACGCGGGAACTCAATTTGATCCCCAGATCGTAAAGGTCTTCTTGAAACAGCTCAAAAGAAACGGATGCTTTCCATCCATCCATCCGTCCGTCAGCTTCCACTGAAAAGCGAGAATCCCACATGGTAGAAAAGCTGATCCGCTGCGCCCAATGCAACCAAGTCATCCCCCGGTACGACCTCTTTGGGGATTTCGGTGAATCCCCCGCTCTCCCGGGAGTGGAGTGGGCTTCGGACGATCTGGACGGACAAAAAGAATTTATGGAACTCCATCGGGGCCATGTTCTGGAAGAGCTGCTCGTCGACCGCGAGACAACGGTCAGCGACCGGCCGGCTTTCGAGCCCTCCCGGGTCACCTATATGGAAGCCTCCAACGGAGAGGAAAGGTTCCTGATCAAGCGGGTCAAAGAAGGCTATGACCGGCCGGCTTTCTATGAGCTCATTCCCGGGCAAATCCGGGTGGCGGATATTTCCCTGGAGATCCAGGAAGAGGAACTCCGCAAGGAGATCGAATGGCTGAACGGGTCTTTCCCCCTGCCGGCGGAAAAAGTGGGGAAATTCATCGAGGCCTTCCGGGAAGAAGTCCGGGCAATTCCCCCGGAGAACTGGCGGGAAGAAATGGAAATGACCCTGCCCGGGGAAACTTCCTTGGTCACCTACGGCAGCATCCGCGCTTCCCGCTGGAAAAACGTACTCCGCCGCTGTGAGAACGATTTTAAGGGCTCGGAACTCGAGTTGATCGAGCGATTCATCCGCGATCACCGGCAGCCGGGAAACATTTTGGACCTCCGCATCAAGAATAGCATCTCCCTTTCCAGTCCCTCAGCCAAAACACCCGCCTAATTCGCGGGCTTCTTTGGTTGGGCCGGTTCGGCCTTCCTCCCACCATCCCCCTCCGGGTCACGACCGGGGCCATTTCCCCTTTTCCCATTTCCCCTTTTCTTGACTTCCCTCCCGATCTCTGATAATTTATTAATAAATAAAAGGATTTAACGATAGCTTGCGGAAAAGGTGTGGCCCTTTCCCGGGCATAGTCGGAAAGATTCTTTCCGCTTCCCCGGACCTGATCGTGGGCGACCTTTCCCGGTAACCCTCTCGGAAATTAAAATTGCAGCCTTCAATCTGTCTACCCCGCAATTCTACACGCCGGATTCTTGTCGGTTCTGTGCCCGTAGGGGGCGGAGCCCCCATCGTCGTTCAGTCCATGACCAAGACCGACACCCGCAATGTATCCGCCACCGTGGCCCAGATCCGTCGCCTGGAAGAAGCGGGCTGCGAGGTGATCCGGGTTGCGGTTCCAGACCGGGAGGCCGCGGGGAAACTGGGAGAAATCAGGAAAAGAATCCGGATCCCCCTGATTGCCGACATTCACTTCGATTACCGTCTCGCCCTGGAAGCCCTGGAGCAGGGAGTTGCCGGCCTTCGTCTGAATCCGGGCAATATTGGCAGCCGGGAGCGGGTGGCCAGGGTCGTCCATGCCGCCCGGGAGCGGAAGGTCCCCATCCGGATCGGGGTGAACGCCGGGTCTCTGGAAAAAGCCCTGCAAAAAAAATACGGGGGGCCAGCGCCCGAGGCCCTGATGGAGAGCGCCCTGGCCCATGTCCGCCTGCTGGAAGACCTGGATTTCAACCTGATCAAAATCTCCCTGAAGGCTTCCGACCCGCTCTCCACGGTTGAGGCCTACCAGAAGATCTCCCGGGTCACGGATTACCCGCTGCACATCGGGGTGACCGAGGCCGGGCCCCCTTTCTCCGGGGGCATCAAATCGGCGGTGGGTCTGGGGATTCTTCTTTACCAGGGGATCGGAGACACCCTGCGGGTCTCCCTGACCGCCGACCCGGTCCTGGAAGTGAGGGCGGCCTATCATATTCTGCGATCTCTCGGTTTGCGCCGCAGGGGGGTGGAAATCATCTCCTGTCCCCTCTGCGGGCGAAGCCAGACCCGTCTTCTTCCGGTGGTGCGAAAAATAGAAGCGAAAGTTGCCCTCTGGCCCGAGCCTCTGCAAATTGCCGTCATGGGTTGCCCGGTGAACGGCCCGGGCGAGGCCAGGGAGGCCGATGTGGGCATTGCCGCGGGCAAAGGGGTGGCGCTCCTTTTCCGCAAGGGGAAAGTCCTGCGCAGAGTCAAAGAGACGGAAATGGTCGGGGCCCTCCTGGAGGAAGCGGAGGCCCTCCGAAAACAAGCCTGAAAGGGACGGTTCATGCGGTATTCGAAGAAACTCCTTCAAACCTTAAGAGAAGACCCGGCCGATGCCGAGGCGATCAGTCATAAATTGATGGTGCGGGCGGGGATGGTGCGGCAGCTGGCCGCCGGGCTTTACATCCACTTACCCCTGGGGCTTCGTTCCCTGGAAAAGGTGAACCGCATCATCCGGGAAGAAATGAACGCCATCGGCGGGCAGGAGATCACCATGCCCATTCTCCACCCCGCCGAAGTCTGGCAGCAGTCCGGAAGGTGGTATGACATCGGGGACGAGATGTTCCGCCTGAAAGACCGGAACCAGCGGGATATGGTTCTGGGAATGACCCACGAGGAGATCATCGCCTGGCTGGCCGCGCGGGAGATCCGGTCCTACCGGGACCTCCCCCAGATCTGGTACCAGATCCAGACCAAGCTGCGGGACGAAGCCCGCCCCAAGAGCGGGGTCCTGCGCACCCGGGAATTCCTGATGAAAGACTCCTACACCCTGGACCTGGACGCGGCCGGGCTGGACCAGAGCTACCAGCTCCACTACGAAGCCTATGTCAAGATCTTCAGCCGGTGCGGGGTGAAGTTCTACGCCGTGGAGAGCGACCCGGGCATGATGGGCGGAGCGGGAGCCCACGAGTTCATGGCCCCCAGCGAGGCGGGCGAGGACGAAGTGGCCCTCTGCGAGAAGTGTGGCTATGCCGCCAATGTGGAACTGGCCCAATCCACCCCTGTCCCCCCTTCTTTCCCTTCCTGGAAATTCGAGGAGGTGGCCACCCCGGATTCCCGGACCATCGAAGAAGTCTGCGCCTACCTGGGGATTTCTCCCCGGCTCACCATCAAGTCTTTGCTGCTGATGGCCGAAGATAAACCGGTGATGGCCCTGGTGCGGGGCGACCAGCAGCTCCACGAGAAAAAATTCCGGGCCCTGGTGGGGGAATTCCGGCCCGCCCACCGGGAGGAGGTCAAGGAATTCACCGGCGTGGAAGCAGGGTTTCTCGGCCCGGCCAGGCTTTCGCCCAAACAGCCTATTTCCATGATCGCCGATACCTCCCTTAGGCAAGGAGTTTTCGTCGCCGGTGCCAACCGGGAGGGTTATCATCTGCGCGGGGTTGTGCCGGGAGAACATTTCTCCGCCCGGTTCGCCGACATTCACCTGGCCATGTCCGGGGATGCCTGCCCCAAATGCCAGGCGCCCCTCAAGGTGGAAAAGACCATCGAGATCGGCAACATTTTCAAGCTGGGAACCAAGTACTCCATCCCCCTCAAGGCCCTGTACCTGGACCGCCAGGGGCAGGAAAAACCGATCGTCATGGGAAGCTACGGAATCGGACCGGCGCGGATCATTGCCGCCGCCGTGGAGCAGAACCACGACCCCAACGGCATCATCTTCCCTCTATCCATAACCCCCTTCGAGGCGCACCTCTTGCCCGTGAATTTAAAGCAGGGGACCGTCGGGGAGGAAGCCGAGAAACTCTATCAGGGCTTATCTTCGGCCGGGGTGGAAACTCTCTTCGACGACCGGGAAGAGGCGCCGGGGGTGAAGTTCAAGGACGCCGATCTCCTCGGGTCGCCGCTGCGCCTGACCCTCAGCAACAAAACCCTGAAAGAGAAAGCCGCGGAGGTCAAGGTGCGGCGGACCGGGGAAGTGCGGATGGTTCCCCTGGATCAGGCCGTTTCCTGGGTGAAGGAGTGGCTCGCCGATCAGAAGAAAAAATAGTTTCGGGTCTCGGGTTTCGAGTTTCGGGTCAAAAACCAGGGACCTCGAATGGTTGAACCCGAAACCCGGAACCCGGACTTTCGAACCTGTTGTCGGTAACCTGGATTTTTAAACTTCGAGTCCATTGCCTTTAACTCGAAACCCGAAACCCGAAACTCGAAACTCTTTTCATGATTCGCCTCAACGACATACTGGAAAAAGTCAGCCGCAACTTTCCCGGCGCCGACCTGAGGCCGATCGAGAAGGCCTACGTCTACTCCGCCAAGGTTCACCTGGGCCAGGTTCGTCTCTCGGGCGAACCCTACCTCATCCATCCCCTGGAAGTTTCCGCCATCCTGGCGGACATGAAGATGGATATCGCCACCGTGGTGGCGGGCCTCCTCCACGACACGGTGGAAGACACCCTGGCCACCTCGGAGGAGATCAAAGGGCTGTTCGGACCGGAGATCGCCGCCCTGGTGGACGGCCTTACCAAGATCAGCAAGATGACCCTGGCCACCCATGAGGAGGAGCAGTCGGAAAACTTCCGGAAGATGCTCCTGGCCATGGCCAAGGACATCCGCATCGTCATTATCAAGCTTGCCGACCGGCTCCATAACATGCGCACCCTCCAGTACCTGCCCCCGGAGAGCCAGACGCAGATTTCCCGGGAGACGCTGGACATCTACGCCCCCATCGCCGGCCGGCTGGGCATCGACCGGATCAAGACAGAGCTGGAAGACCATGCCCTGCGCTATCTCCACCCGGAGGAATATCGCCAGCTGGCGGAGGGCATCGCCTGGAAAAAGGAGGAGCGGGAGAAATACATTCAGGAGGTCAGCTCGATCATCTCCGAAAAACTGGCTTCCTACGGACTGGTGGGAAAGGTCAGCGGCCGGCCGAAGCACTTCTTCAGCATCTACCGGAAGATGAAGGCTCAGAACCTGGAATTCGAGCAGGTCTTCGACATCATCGCCTTCCGCATTATTCTGGGGGAGGTCAAGGACTGCTACGAGGCCCTGGGCATCATCCATTCCCTCTGGAAGCCGGTCCCGGGCCGCTTCAAGGATTACATCGCCATGCCCAAGACCAACGGGTACCAGTCCCTGCATACCACGGTCATCGGCCCTTACGGCGAGCGGGTGGAGATTCAAATCCGCACCGAAGAAATGAACCGCACGGCCGAGGAAGGAATTGCCGCCCACTGGCAATACAAGGAAGGAAAGGCCTTCGACCCCAAAGACAGCAAGCAGATTTCGTGGGTGCGCCAGCTTCTGGAGTGGCACCAGGACCTGCGCGACCCCCGGGAGTTCATCGAAACCGTCAAGATCGACCTCTTCCCGGACGAGGTCTACGTGTTTACCCCGAAGGGGGCAGTCAAGCAGTTTCCCATCGGGGCCACCCCGGTGGACTTCGCCTACAGCATCCACACGGAGATCGGCCACCAGTGCGTGGGGGCCAAGATCAACGGGAAGATTGTCCCCCTCCGCTATCAGCTCCAGAACGGGGATACGGTGGAGATCGTCACCTCGCCGAATCACCGTCCCAGCAAGGATTGGCTCAAGTTCGTCAAGAGCGTCCGGGCGCGGACCAAAATCCGCCAGTTGATCAAGACCGAGGCCCGGGAGCGCTCGGTGGACCTGGGGCGGGAGATCTGCGAGCGGGAGTTCAAAAAATACCACCTCGATTTCGCCAAGTTTCTGAAGTCCGAAGATCTGAAAAAGGTGATCGGGGAATTCTCCTTCCAGTCCACCGATGACCTGATGGCCGAGGTCGGTTACGGCAACATCTCCTGCAGGCAGATCGTGGGGAAGATTCTCCCGCCGGACAAGCTCGACAAGGGCAAGGTCGAAGAGTCCCGCCTGAAACGGCTGGCGGACCGGATCCGCCGCGAACCGTCGGGCATCCAGATCCGGGGAATCCGGGACATGATGGTCCGCTTCGGCAAATGCTGCAACCCCCTTCCCGGGGACCGGATCAACGGGTACATCACCCGGGGACGGGGAGTTACGGTGCACACCGCCGATTGCCCCAATGTTCTGGGCAGCGACCCGGAACGCCTGATCCAGGTTTCCTGGAACCTCCAGGAGAAGGCGGTTCACGCCGTGCGGGTGCGGGTGACCTGCAACGACAAGAAAGGGTTGCTGGCCGACATCGGCGCCGCTCTGGCCTCCTCGGAGATCAACATCCTCCAGGCCCATGTGGTCACCACCGAGGACCGGAAGGCCGTCTGCAATTTCGAACTGGAGGTGAGGGACCTCAAGCACCTTCAGGCGGCCTTCCGAACGCTGACCAAGCTCAAGGATGTCATCAAGGTGGAACGGATGCGGGGGGCGCCCTCAGGGGAGAGGGAAGAAGCGGAGAGGGAAACCTAATGCAGTTTCGGGTTTCGAGTTTCGTGTTTCGAGTTAGAAAATTGATGTCGTTAACGCGAAACCCGAAACTCGAAACTGTTTTTAGACGGCTTTTACGACCCGGCCGGAACGAAGGCAGCGGGTGCAAACCCGGACCCGGCGGGGGGTTCCATTCTGGATGGCATGAACCCTTTGCAGGTTGGGATACCACCGGCGTTTGCTTTTAATATTGGAATGACTCACCTTATGCCCCACCTGAGGGCTCTTTCCACAAATCGCGCATGCCCGGGCCATTGAAATCCTCCCCAAAGAAAAACAAATAGCAGGGATCCCTCCCTGCTTTTCCCCCCTTATAGCATATAAAGGGGGGGGTGAGCAAGCGAATTTTCAGCTTTCCAGACTTCCTGCCTGGAATAATGGAATATTGGAATCATGGAATGATGGAGTGCAAAGCAGCGAGGTTGCTTCTTTTTGCCCTTTTGTTTTTTCCCATTATTCCATCATTCCATCATTCCATTATTCCATGCCCCCGGTTCATCGATCGAAGATTTTGGCCGGAGGGTTGATCATGAAAGAATCCGGAGCCTTGGGCATCCCCTTGGCCAGAACCCGGTGTCCCTGAATCTCCAGCCGCCCCTGGGCGTACATCTGGATGGCCTGGGAATAAATCTTGTGCTCCTGTTTCAGGATCCGGGCGTTCAGCGCGTCCGCCGTATCATCGTCATACACGGGGACCACGGCCTGGATGATGATCGGGCCCGTATCCGTGCCCTCGTCCACAAAATGAACCGTGCACCCGGCGAACTTGACCCCGTAGTCAATCTGGGTCTGCCAAACATGGGTTCCCGGAAAAGCAGGAAGGAGAGCCGGATGGATGTTGATCACCCGCATGGGGAAGGCCCGGAGAAGCACGGGGGTAATAATCCGCATGAAGCCGGCCAGGACCACCAGTTCCACCCCATGGGCTCTCAAAGCCTCCACCAGTTTCTGATCGTACTCTTCCCTCTTCAGCCCCCGATGCGGAATTACCAGGGAGGGAATCCCGTGCTTTTGGGCCCGCTCCAGGGCGTAGACGTCGGGAACGTTGCTGATCACGATCTTGATTTTGGCATCCACCCGCCCCGCTTCGATGTTGTCGATGATGGCTTGCAAGTTGGACCCGCTTCCTGAAACCAGGACGCCGAGGTTGACCATATTCCTCCTTACAGGTAAGAGATCGGATTTTCCCGGGGGTAGAGTTTTCTCACAATTTCACCGATCGGGTAGGCCTTCTCCTTCCAGCGCTTCAACCGGGCGATGACCCCCTTCACTTCGCCGGCGGGCACAGCCAGGATCATCCCGACGCCGTTATTGAAGGTGCGCAGCATTTCCTCTTCCTCCACATTCCCCCCCTGCCGGATGACCTCGAAGATGGGGGGAACCGGCCAGGCCCCCCTCCAGACCAGCGCTTTGCATCCCGGAGGGATCACCCGGGGCAGGTTATCCGTGATTCCGCCGCCGGTGATGTGGGCCATTCCGTGGACGGGGAAATTCTTGATCAGGTCCAGAAGAGGTTTGACGTAGATCTTGGTGGGGACCAGCAGCTCTTCGCCGATGTTTCGTCCAAGGCCTTTGACCCGGCTGCCGGGCTTCAATCTCATTCTTTCGAAAAGGACTTTCCGGGCCAGGGAGTATCCGTTGCTGTGCAAACCACTCGAGGCGATCCCCACGAGCTGGTCCCCCGCCCGGATGGCGGACCCGTCGATGACCTTGCGTTTCTCCACGACCCCCACGGTAAAACCGGCCAGGTCGTACTCCCCTTCCCGGTAGAAAGAAGGCATCTCCGCCGTCTCTCCCCCGATGAGGGCGCAGCCGGCCTGAAGGCATCCCCGAGCCACCCCTTTGACGATCTGGGTGGAGACCCCCAGAGAGATCCTGCCCGTGGCCAGGTAATCCAGGAGGAAGAGAGGTTCAGCCCCCTGCACGACCACGTCGTTGACGCACATGGCCACGAGGTCGATCCCCACCGTGTCGTGCTTTCCGGTCATGAAGGCAACCTTCAGTTTCGTCCCCACCCCGTCGGTGGAGGCAACCAGGATGGGATTCTTGTATTTTCTCGCTTTCAAGGCGAAGAGCCCCCCAAATCCGCCGATGTCCGTCACTACTTCAGGTCGGAAGGTCTTCCGCACCAGCGGCCGGATCAGATCCACGAACTTATTCCCCGCATCGATGTCCACGCCGGCGCCCCGGTAAGTCATTCGTTTGGCCACTTCCCATTCTCCCGTTCGCGATTGATAACTATTTCTAATGAATGGCCGACCAAATGTCAATAAGCGAATTCTTCTTGCCCACCTTCACTTTTCGCCAGGTTGGCGTCAGACCGATTGAATTTCAGGGGTTGCCCGGCCAGGAAGCAAGGGCGTTGCGCGGAAAAATCATGAGGCGCATTCCATTTCTTGGCCCGGGCGGGCACAGCGCCAGAACCACGTCCTCGGGTTGAATCCGCGTAGGGGCGATCCGGTGGATCGCCCACGGGCCCGCCTCTTTCTGCGGAAGCAGGCGGGGATCTCCGTATGGAATTCTTTTCCCGCCGATGCTTTTTCCGCGCAACGCCCCTGCTTCCTGGCCACAAGATTGCCTTTTGCCAGAAAAGGGAACCATAAAAGTGAAGAGGGCAAGGCGAATTCTCCTTGCACATTTCCTTTTTTCCGTCCACGTTGGGGTCCGGGCTGGAGGAATTTGGATCATCAGGCTCGGCGGGATTACCCCTTTCGAACAGCCTTCCCGCCTGACATCCGCAAAGAGAGGCCAGCGGCGAAATAGCTATTGGGGAACGAATGCGCAAAACTATTTCACCTTTCCAATTTCGTCAAGACAGGCCCGGCCCAATGGAAGAACTACCGCCTCAGGATGATGATCCAAATTCCTCCAGCCCGGACCCCATGTGCCAGGCCTTTCTTCTCCTGGGGTTTTCCCG
>Ga0315281_10004260_pt1 | contig 20797 bp, 19 predicted proteins | sample YL17G07_0_MG_FD_204540 | JGI IMG/M metagenome (GOLD analysis project Ga0315281, IMG submission 204540) | Sediment microbial communities from Yellowstone Lake, YNP, Wyoming, USA - YL17G07_0 | ecosystem: Environmental > Aquatic > Freshwater > Lake > Sediment | place: USA: Wyoming | collected...
GAGCCTTCAGAAACCTTCTCCTTGAACTGCTGCTTGTTCTCTCTCCGCTTCCACGTGACGATATCATCACCGGCTGAAGTCGTTAGGTCAACATACAGCACGATTCTATTATTTGACGACCAACTGAAAGACATACTAGTACGTAGAAGTACTTGACTAATAGTTCCTTGACTAGCTCGAGAACGGCCCTCTTCCGTAACCTTCGCCATCTCTGTTTCCTTGGCCTTCGACGAGGGTTTCTGTACTCATTATTCCTGCAAACTTAGTTGCTCTCGAAATAGCCTTGAAGAGCTGCTTCACGTCATCGCTCTGGAGGAAAGCTACGATATCAAACCTGCCGAAAACGGCGTACGCGTCAGTGACGTATGCCATACGTTTCAGTTCTCTGGCCAGCTTCACTGCTCTTGGCACTCTGCCCCCGCTCTTGATCAGCATTACGGCTCGAATCATCATTTGGCCCCCGCAGCGACCAAAGTCTCGGTAGTTATGACATCGTGCAAGTTTCCAATCTTGGTTCCAAGAGCTGTGAGCGCTTTCAGGTCCTTGACTTCAAGTCTAGCGACTATATCAGCGGTGCCCATCACAGGAAATGCGTCTGTAATTCCTGGAAGACCAGCGATCTTGTCAGCGACTCGCTGATGACGCCCCGGACGAACTCTAATCAAAACACATGCTTTCAAAGCTGTTATTCCTGCCAGACAACCTGAGTATTCGCAAGGCCGGCTGTCTGCGCATGCAATGCGGTCAGTTAAACGTTAGGTGCCCAAGCGACTGTCTCTGAGAGACATCACTGCACGTGGTTACAACCATGAAACCCCAGATCAGCACAATCAAAACCGCCGGGAATGACCAAGTCAGCGGGCGTACACCTCTGGCCTCCTGTCCTGAATGATGTCGTTCAGCGAGGTCATTCTCTTGTTTGCCGCCTCTCGAAGGTCGATCTTTCGAATCACCGCCTCCTGCCGATTTGTCGAAGCACAGTAGAGGATGCGACCTTTCGTGTCAACTATCTCTGAGCGGCCAATGTACTTCAGCTCACCTTCTCGTCCGATTCTGTCCGCTGTCACTGCGAAGACGCGGTTCTCGATGCATCTCGTCTTCATGGCGTGTGGGCAGAAAGGAAGCACGAGATTTGAGGGGTGAGCAATTATCTTTGCACCTTTAAGCATCAATGTCCGAGCCGACTCAGGAAAGAACCAGTCGAAACAGATCATGACTCCGATATCGCCGAAGACTTTGAACTCGTTTCCCGGTTTGAAGAACTTCTTCTCCCTGAAGAACAAGTGAACCTTACGGTATGTTGACGCTCGTCCGCGGCGAGCTACGATTGCAGAATTGTACAGACTCGTGCCTCTTCGCTCCGCTATCCCCGCAACGATCGTCATGTTTCGATCACGCGAGACTTCCAGAAGCTTCTGACTCGTGTAGCCGGCTGGGATCCGTTCGGCGACCTTCCTGACTTCCCGCCGGCTCGAGAAGTTGTACCCGGTGTTGAAAAGCTCAGGTAAAACCATCAGGTCAGCTTTGGTTCTCTCAAGGAAACGGAGAGCTCTGTCGACGTTCTCATCTATGTGGAGTAGTCTCGGGTTCATCTGTATGAAACCGACACGCACAGTTTCCACCCTTCAAGCCGTACCCACTGCGACTGCAGGCATTGATCTATCTTTTGTGGATGCGAAGGAATGAAGCTCCGGATGGAGAGCAGGTGTAGTTGGTGCCGAGGGAGTGAGTTTCCCCGACGGTTGGTCCGTCGGTTTTGAACACTCGATTGGGCCAGCCGTGTGGCCGTCAGCCCGGTCTTCAGCCTCACCTGCTCATAGGCATCGGGTGCTCTCCCAGGCTGAGCTGTCAAGGAACCCGAAGGTTCTACCTCGGCACATCTGGGATGGGACTGTAGGCCTTTCGGGTTTCAATTAAGACTTTCCCAAGGACTCAATGAACTTGACAATAGTAGGACTTCCAAAATCCATTTAACGAAGCCAGACTCAACTCACACGTCGTTGGCGCATAGATAGGCGGCCTATCAAATCATGATTGGTCGTCCTGTGTCGATGCTCTGACGATTCTCGTGGGCCGGTAGATCAGTCTGGTATGCCTTCAGGGCCGAAGATCGTCCGCTTGGCAAGCTCCAGATCCAAAGTGCGGAAGGTCGCGGGTTCAAATCCCGCCCGGTCCACCATTTTCGTCGTTGTCTGTCTGGTTACCTTGCTGCGGTCTCGCAACATTTCGCACTCAATCGAGAGCATCAGAGTAAGAACCAAGGCATTCGCTGCGCCGACGCTACCATCATGATTCCGAACGCTACGGCCAGAAGGGAGATCGACCTTGATCAATGGCAATCTTGAACGAACTTCCCAGAGCGCGCTTTCATATTCCGCATGGCCTAGGTCAAGCCTTAAATAAATAGAATCAAGCCCGGGTTTTCGATGGCGAGAAATGATTCAGAAGAAACGCAAACTAGTCGACCTCGCACAGGAAATTCGTGAGGGGCAACCTGTCTACGGGAACCATCATCATCAATCGTCGCATAAGGCGCCGCAATCCGCCGGAGGCTGAACCTATTGCACTCCACTCGCACAACCATGATATCCGTTGTACCGAAATTATCTCGAACATTAGTCACCTTTGGGCTCGTGGAAAAACTTGACTACTCACCTGTTGGGGCAGCCTCTACTTTCTGCAACTAGGAGCTCTCGATCATGCTTGGAGTGATCTACAGCATGCTTATCTGGGATAGCGGTCTAATCTGTTCGACTTCTGGGTTGACGAGGTGCGGAGGTCTCTCGCCTCGCAGCAGCGCGAGCAGATTCGAAGCTGCGATCTCCGACATCTTTGAGCGTGACTCTCGAGTTGCACTCGCGATGTGCGGTGCCAACACCACATTCTGAAGTCTGAGTAATGGGCTCTTGGGGCTAATGGGCTCCTTCTCGTAGACATCCAATCCTGCAGCAGCAATCCAGCCCTGTCTCAGAGCTTTGGCTAGCGCCTTTTCGTCCACGATAGGTCCTCTGGATGTGTTGATCAAGACAGACGTATTCTTCATCATCTTCAGCCTGTCTTCGTTGATCAAGCTTCGCGTTTCCGAGGTCAGCGGAGCGTGCAGCGACACAAAATCCGCTGTTCTGAGCAGCTCCTCGAGTTCGACGAATTGGACGCCGAGCGCACGTTCCGTCTCCGGAGAAGAACGCACAGCATCGTGGTAGACAATCTTCATGTTGAATCCTTTTGCCCGTTCAGCAACTGCGGCTCCAATGCGTCCAAGGCCCAGTATACCCAGCGTCTTACCATAGATCGCTCCGCCGAGAAGAAGAGTAGGGGACCAACCAATTCTCCACTTTCGGCCTCGCACATACCTTTCCGCCTCGCCGATTCTGCGCGCGGCAACCATCAGTAGCGTCCAAGCGAAATCCGCTGTTGCATCTGTGAGAACACCTGGTGTGTTTGTGACGTAAATCCCGTTTTCCGTGGCTTTCTTCACATCGATGTGATCAAACCCCGCACTCATAGTGCTAATCACCCTCAGTGCGGGCGCCGCTGTCAGGACCTCCTCGTCGAATCTGTCCGTGAGCAAGCAGACTACTGCATCAAACTTCGGAAGATTTCGGATCAACTCTCTCTTTGACGGGGGCTCCTGACCTTTTCTGACAACCACTTCGCATACTGACGAGATACTCTGAGTTGCTGGCGGCGGAATCTGACGCGTCACGAAGACTCTAGGTCTTCCCATAATGACACTTCCTATTCGATTCGAATGGGAAAAGAATTGATATGCATTTCCACTGGTCCTGAATCCGCATCAAGATAACATAGCACGAGACGTGCGACCTCTTTGCACTTCTCCAAAGGCATAAATATCGAGTGGCAGGCGGTAACAGACTCGGAATGTGCTGCATAATGGTTACGGATCTTGTGATCAAGAATAGTAAGCTCGTGATCCCGGGAACAGGCATCGTGGAAGCTGGGCTTGCTGTCGAGGAGGGCAAGATATCAGCTATCACGAAAGACACAAACTTGCCAAAAGCAGACCGAACGATTGACGCGAAAGGCAACTTCGTGCTGCCAGGCGCAATTGATCCTCACACTCATATCGGTGCCTTCAAAACATTCGGCGAAGAATACGTGAAGGAAACCCAAGCGGCAGCCAACGGAGGCATAACCACAGTCGGAGTCTACTTCCGAACGGAAAAGTCATACGACGATGTATTCGCTGACAGCAAGAAATTCGCGAACAGTGTCGCAATGACGGATACTATCTTTCATTTCGGCTTAATCAACGACCTCCACCTTGACGAGATGCCAAAGTATCTCTCCAAATTCGGCGTGGCATCCTTCAAGCTCTACTTCGCCGGAGTGCCAGAAATCGGTATTCTGGCGAACAGCGATGGGTTTTCCTTTGAGGCACTGGGCAGGGTAGCAGCCCTCGGTCCTCCCGCTATCATCAATATCCACGCGGAAAACGGCGAGATCGTAGACTACATCAAGTCCCACATAAGTCACGAGAGGAAAGACCTTGCTGCTTGGAGTGATACAAGCCCGAACTTTACCGAGGGCGAGATCGTGACACGTGCTTCCACCTATGCAAGGGTCCAGAATGCACCAATCTACTTCGTGCACCTGAATACGAAGGAAGGAGTCGAAGCGGTCGTCGACGCCAAGGCCAAACATCCCAAGATATGGGTCGAGACTTGTCCGCACTATCTGACGGTCTCAAAGAACGATGACACCGACTATAAGGTCGGCAAGTTGGGAAAGACGCTTCCCCCACTGCGAGAGAAGGAGAGTGTGCAGAAACTCTGGTGGGGACTGTCCTCGGGTGCGATCGATACAGTGGGGACAGACCACTTGGCGATGAGAAAGGAACAGAGACAGCTTGAGAAGGACATCTGGGAGTGCTTCGTCGCTTGGCAGGGGATGGAGACCATGTTGCCTGTGCTTCTCTTCGAGGGAGTCAACAAGAACCGAATATCTCTTGAGCGGGTGGCTGAAGTATCAAGCACAAACTCCGCGAAAGCCTTTGGGCTCTTTCCGAAGAAAGGCACCATAGCAGTAGGATCTGACGCGGATCTCGTAATCGTTGACATGAACAAGAAGGTGAAGGTTGGACCAGAGATCCTGCGGGGAACGGCTGACTTCACGCTCTATGATGGGAAGACCTTCACGGGATGGCCAATAATGACGATCCTGCGAGGCAACGTAACGATGGAGAACGGCGAGATAGTCGGAAAGGCTGGCATGGGCCAATACCTTCCAAGGGGCCCGCTCGCTTGAGGCAAACCGTGAGTTGAAGGGGACCAGTATGATCAAGGAGATCCTGAATCCAAAGGATGTCCCTAGACCTCTGAAGCCGACGTTCTCGCAGGGTGTAAAAGTCACTGACGCTAAGACACTCGTCTTTGCCTCAGGCCAGGTCGCCCTCGACAAGGACGGCAACCTCGTCGGGAAAGGAGACGCGTATGCCCAAGCAATGAAGCTTCTCGAAAACATGAAGCTTGTGCTGAACGAGGCCGGAGCAACATTCGACAACGTAGTTCAAATCAAGGTCTACTTGAAAGACATGCGCGACTTTGAAGCTATTCACAAAGCGAGAGCACACTACTTCCTGAAAGAGCCGCCGAGCAGCACGCTTGTCCAAGTCAGCCAGCTGGTCCATCCGGACATGCTCGTCGAAATGGATGCGATTGCTGTTCTCTAGACGGCGACTCAGCAAGGCCTATCTATCTGTGGCGCGCGCAGTTTTTCAGAGGCATAGAAAATGGCCTCACCTGTCCTCAATGGCGATGGTGTAACGAAGTTCTTCGGCGGGCTTAGGGCGGTATATGATGTCAACTTTGAACTGAACGAAAATGAGATACTCAGCCTGATTGGGCCGAACGGTGCTGGAAAGAGCACACTCTTCAACCTAATCACCGGATACTATCATCCCACTCAGGGAAGAATCAAGTTCCTATCCAAAGACATCACAAGACTGAAACCTTACCAGATCTGCAGAATGGGAGTAGCAAGAACCTTCCAACTGGTGAAGTCCTTTGAGAATCTCACGGCTGAGGAGAACATTGCTGTGGGGCACCTGTTTGGCCGAGAACCTGTGCGGGGTCTCAGCAGGGCAAAGGAAGAGAGTAGAAAGCTTCTGGACTTTGTTGGGCTGCAAGGAGGTGCCACCGTGCCTGCGAAGAGCTTGACACTCGCGGATCGGAGGAGGCTTGAACTCGCGCGAGCTGTAGCTTGTGGCCCGAAGGTTCTGCTACTTGACGAAGTCATGGCGGGGTTGAGTGCGACGGAGACGGCCGAAGCCGTGAGTTTGATACGCAAGATTCAGAAAGAACTAGGCATAAGCATCTTCCTAATCGAGCATGTCATGAGTGCTGTCATGGATTTATCGGATCGCATCATTGTGCTCAACTACGGACAAAAACTGGCTGAGGGCAGTCCAAAAGAGATCTCAGAGAACCCACATGTGATTGAGGCGTACTTGGGCGAATCGTCAGTGGCGGGAGCAAGATGATACTCGAAGTAAGCGACCTCTCAATGAGCTACGGTCCCGTACCGGTTCTCAGGGACATATCATTCGGCGTCGCCGATAAGAGCGTCACATGCATCGTTGGGTCCAATTGTGCAGGCAAGAGTAGCCTGTTGAACACGATAGTAGGTATTCTCCGTCCATCTGCCGGCAAGATACTCTTCCAAGGGAAAGACATCACTCAATTCCCGCCTCATTCGAGGGTCGCAGACGGAATTACTTTGGTCCCGGAAGGGAGACGACTCTTTCCCAACCTAAGCGTGCTTGAGAATCTGGAGTCAGGCGCCTTCACAGCGAGGAAACATGAGAACATCCGGGACAATCTTGAGCAGATACAGGCGATGTTTCCGATCCTCAAGCAGCGAACACGTCAGCGCGCCCGATCTCTGAGTGGAGGAGAGCAGCAGATGCTTGCAATAGGAAGGGGACTGATGTCGAAACCCAAACTGCTGATGCTCGATGAACCATCGCTCGGTCTGATGCCCACGATGGTGGACAAGATCTTCGAGACCGTAAAGACGGTCAACGACTCGGGCGTCACGGTCTTGCTCGTCGAGCAGAATGTGAACCGGTCTTTGAGCATTTCGGACAAAGCCTTTGTCCTCGAGAACGGACGCATCGTTCTAGACGGCATCGGAAGAGACCTCATGAACAACGTACACGTGAAGAAAGCCTACCTGGGACTCTAGGGACCAGAGTTCGCGACTCCGGGAGCCGTTTTTCTGCACTCAACAGATGCGAAGTCATATAAGGTGAGTATGTAGGAGTTTCTGGGTCACGGTGAAAAACGTGACCGCAGAAAAAACTAAGGATGAATCGCGTAGAAAATTCCTGAAGTACGGGGCAGGGGCAGCTGTTGTCGCAGCGGCCGCTGCCGCAGGCTACTACGGCTTGCAAGCACCTCAACCGGCGCAAGTCACAACCACAACCCAGCAAGTCACAACCGAGGGTCCAGCAACGGTAATCACGACGGCGGCAAAGACAAAGGCGCCTGAGACTATCAAGATCGGCCATAGCAGCGGCGTGACGGGTTACCTCTCAGCTGCAGAGCAGATATGCTCTTTCTGGTACAACCTGTGGCTTGAGCAGGTCAATGCGAAGGGAGGCATCTACGTCAAGGAATACGGACAGAAGCTACCAGTTTCGTTGATAATCTACAACGACCGAGGAGAGACCGATACGGCCGCAAGGATGTTCGAGCGATTGATCACGGTTGACAACGTACACGCCTTGTGGGGCTCGTACGGAACGTTCATGTCATTTGCTCTCCAGCCTATCGTGAACAAGTACAAGGTTCCATGCATCGCCTCAAACGCTGCTCCAATTGTAATCGACAACCCGAACGAGTATGAGCGAATCTACAAGGAAGGAGACTACTTCAGAAACAAGGAAGGCCAACCATGGTACGAATGGAACTACATGCTTTGGAACGAGATGAGCTACTATCACGAAATGGAAGCCCTGTACAAAGCACTCCTCAATGCTGGCGTCAAGAAAGTCGCGATCTGGGAAATTGAAACATTGTTCGGTGTCGAGAACAGGCGCGAATTCCAGCACTTTGTCGACAAATACGGAGGACTCGAGATAGTCACACACAAGACCTACCCATTTGGCATCACAGACTTCGGATCGATCATCACGGATGCCCAGAACAAGAACCCCGATGCAGTAGTGCAGTTCAGCTACCCCGGCGACTCCTGGGTGTCTACGCAACAGATGATTGAACGAAACTACAATCCCAAGCTATTCTACAACGCACTCGGGATGGCATACGAAGAAGCCTACAGAAGGTTCGGCGTGAACAATGATGGTATCTGTTCACACGGCGCAGGCTTCGCCGCGAAGGGAAAGACCAAGGGACCTTACGGCACAGGAGGCGATCTACTGAAACTCTACAAGTCGCGTTACAACGAAGTTCCAGATTTCGTCGATGGAGCAATCGCTTTTGCGACTATGGAGCTCCTTGAGCAGGCAATAGAACGGGCAGGAACACTGGATCGACAGGCAATCTACAAGGAAATGCTGAAAGCAAAGGATAACCCAATCCCGACGATCATAGGTCCTGTGGGATGGGATAGGGGACCGTGGAACGAAAAACGGGAGGGAACGATACTACAGTCCCAAAACCTTGCTTCGCCGAATCCGCCAGAATCAGGGTTCGATCAGGAAATCATAAGCAGTGCTAACGGAAGTGTCGCCAAGCTTCCAGGACTGGTTGAGGTCGACCTGAAGACGGCAGATCTAGTATATCCCAAACCTTCTTGGAGAAAGCAGTAGACTGAACAAACCCCTCTTTTTTTTTTGGTGATCTTGACTTGGTTGATTTTGCAGGACTGGTGAACCTGCTCTTCGGAGGATTAGTCATCGGTAGCCTTTATGCACTATCCGCTGTGGGGCTGACCCTCCTGTACGGAGCTGCATCTATGACTAACTTGGCGCACGGCGAGTTCATGATGCTCGGCGGCTATTTGGCTTATTGGCTCTTCACGGCAATGGGCGTCTTTCCTCTCTACTCCCTCGTACTTGCAGCGGTTGTGGTAGCGGGGATCGGAGCGCTCCTTTACCTTGGAGCATTTAGTCGCATCTACGCTCGAGAGGCATCCGTCGCCGAGACCGAATCGATGACACTGCTCCTTACGTTTGCTCTAATCATGATACTGTCCAACGCTGTAGCTTGGATATTCACTCCTAACTACAAGTCATATTCTGCTATGACGAACATAATCGAGTTCGGAACCTTCCGAGCGATATCGGGCAGATTAGCGGCGCCTGCGATGGTAATTCCCCTTATCCTTGTCTTCTGGATCCTCATCAGAAGAACTTGGTTCGGGCGGGCGATCCGCTGTGTCATTGAAGACAGAGATGCGGCGAAGATCGTTGGAGTGAACATTAGCCGAGTCTTCTTGTCCTGTTACATGATTGGCCTAGCCATGGCAGCCGTCACCGGTGTGCTCTATAGCATGATCTTTCCTATCACTCCCTACTTCGGAATTGAGTACACAATGGCATCTTTCGTAGCCATCATACTGGGAACGGTGGGAAGTGTGCCAGGTGCGTTGATCGGCGGCCTGATCATTGGCATGGCCGAATCCACGCTGGTCTACTATCTCGAGCCAGCGCTGAAGATCGCAATTATCTACTCAATCCTCATCTTGGTGCTGCTGGTAAAGCCCAGGGGCATCTTTGCAAGGTAACGAGTCATGTTCAAGTACATTCGTTACGTTGCAGTGCTGGTTGCATTTGCACTTGTCCTGGGCGCCTCATTTTTCGTGGACCCTTACGTGCTCGCTCTCATGACCTCTATTCTTGTGGCAGTAGCATTGGTTGCGTCTTGGAACATAATATCAGGTTACGTAGGATATCTGTTCCTCGGAGCAGCTGCCTTCTACGGTTTGGGTGCCTATGTAGTCGCACTCACCTCTGACGTACTGAGTTGGTATGCAGCGATTCCACTTGCAGGACTACTCTCGTTTGCTGTGGCATTTGCGATCGGCATTCCGTTCTTGAGAATTCGCGGCCCCTACTTCATAATCGCAACCTATGCAATTGCAGAGCTAATCTCGAACGTGCTGCTGTACATGGAGCATACATTTGCTGGCACGATAGGTCGCTACGTTACGATTCAAGATACACTGCAGATCTACATCGCGATATCGCTTGTCGCGTTTGCGGCCGTCATTGTGTCTAGTTCTATAAGAAAAACGAAGTTCGGATTGGGTCTGCTGAGCATCAAAGGAGACGAGGACGCAGCATCCGCTTCCGGAGTAAACACCACGCTGTACAAGCTGATTGCATTTGGCGTTACAGCGATGTTCATGGGTATGGCCGGGGCTGCTGTGATTCCACGGCTCGGATACGTGGACAACACCATTGCGTTCTCATCGAGAATATCCTTCAACACGCTGGTGATGGGCGTATTGGGTGGAGCCGGAAGCGTAGCCGGTGGTACGGTAAGCGCCGTTCTGTTGTCGCTGCTGTTCGAGATCTTCTTTAGCAGCGCAGAGCCCTTCCCCTTCCTGATCGCGCTGGGCGTCGTCCTGTTCGTGGCGATATTCTTCATGCCCGGAGGCCTTGCCCAACTCTTCAGCAGAATTTCGAAAAGAATAGGTCGCGCAAGGTCGACAGAGTCCGGTGCGTCGGTAGCGCAGGCAACCCGGACTTAGCTGTCGGAGACTTCGCTTCCCAGATCCAAGTTCCATGGGAGTCTGTCCTGACAACAGATGCTCTCTTGATCAGGAGAGCTTCGCATCTCTATAACGGATTGATCTATGTACTTGCGGCGTCCTCGACGATCTGTCTGAACTCCTCGTCGGTCAGAGTACGCTTCAGTTCGATGCCAGTCTTCTTGACCCTTCCCAGTATCTGGTCTATCTTATCCTCAGGAGCACTGAGTCCAAGTTCCCTCATCTTGTAAGTAATCGAGTCTCGGCCGCTCTTCTTTCCGACGACCATCTTGTGAGCTTCAGCGCCCACAAACTCCGGCAGAAACGCGAAGATCTCCAGCGGCGATAGTTTCAATTGCTGAATCCTCGACCACCAACCTAGCACAATTCCAGATTCGGCTGTGAATATCCCGTCGCCGACGATTGGCTTGTGTGGGGGCATTCTCACCCCTGAACGTTCTTGCACAAGTCTTGAGAGTGGCACGAGCCTGTCAAACTTGATGTTGCTATCGATTCCGTAGAGGCATTTCGCGGCGGTGGCAACCTCCTCAAGGGCGGCCGCGCCCGTGCCCTCGCTAATCGCGTTGACGGTCGTGTGAACCGTCTCGGCTCCAGCCTCAACTGCGGCGAGCGAATTCGCCACTGCAAGCCCGAAGGCGTTATGGCAGTGAACCTGAATGGGCTTCCGCACTCTCTCTTTCAGTCTCTTCACGAGGTAGTGTATGCCAACTGGCGAAGTGACGCCGAACGTGTCAACAACCGTGAGGCCATCCATGTGTCCCTTCGTGGCCACTGTATGGACGATCTTCCAGAAGGTTTCGAACGGTGACCTAGTCGAGTCCATCGTGAAGAAATTGACATGAAGCCCATGCTCGTGCGCGTAGGCAGTGTTCTCAACCGTCAGATCGATAGCCTTCTGCAGCGGCCATCCGTAAGCGTTCTTGAGCAGCGCGTTGCTGGTGGGAATTTCCATCTGGACGCCATCAACATCGCATTTCAGGGCCGCATCGACATCTCTCTTCATGCAGCGAGTTAGACAGAAGATCTTCGCGGAAAGACCCAAACCTGTAATGGCTTTGATCGCGTCCGCATCTTCCTCAGAGACCGTCGGCATCCCTGCTTCGATCGTGTCTACACCTGCCTCGTCAAGGGCTCGCGCGATCTCGACCTTCTCATTCTTCCGAAAGACAAGTCCAGCTTGCTGTTCCCCATCTCTCAGCGTGAGGTCATAGAACTGTATCTTCTTGGGAAACTTCATGCCCTTCCGGGCCTGACTGTTGAAATTGTAATGGCTTGTATACCAGTACTTGCTTCTCCAAGGTTCCTTCACAGGCGCGCACCACACGGAAGCCTAACAAGCCATCTTCTAGTATTTATGGCTCAGCAGAAGAGTTTGCCGGCCATTCTTTCTCGTGTTGCTGATCCGAGCGTTCCGGTCACGGCTCCTCCATGATGAGTTTCATAGTATGACAGGTGTGTGCTGGATGCGACTGCAGTGTCTGAAAAGTGTGAAAGGCGGCGTTAAGACCGAACGTCCCGGTCTTCCTCAAGGAGTATTTGAGCGACCCACATTGCCACATTGCCTGTAACGCTCGGACACTTGTCTCTATGACCGCCCGCCCTTTCGAACTCCTCATATTCCTTGGCATCCCACATGTTGAAAGATCTTCCAAAGATTCTCTGCTGCACCTCGCGGCAGATGCAGCTTCCGTATTCCTGCACGAATCGATCATACAGTCTCTTCCCAATCTGGTATGATCTTAGATACCGACCCTTAGCAAAGTTCTCGCGTGAACGGCCGTACTTACAGCTTATCGCCATGATTCCTCCTGAGAGCGCGCCACATGTTCCGTTCGTTGCAAGGCCGACCCCGCCTGCAAGTGCGTGTCCGGCCCTGAAGACGTCGTCACTGACGATGCCGAACAAATCGTGCACGGCGGCCAGAACGCATTGAGGGCAACTTCCATGTTTCTGCTCATACTCAAAAGCACGTGCGTAGACTCGGTCGAGTATCTCCTTCCTATCGGCGACTAGGGCGACCATCACCAGATCCCATCCTCCGACCCGTGTGACGCATTCACTTAGCTCTTTTCCGGTCGGATACTCGCACTGTCAAGGTGTGAACATGAAAGGGCAAGATTAAATCCCGCTGTCCCTGCATTATGCGCCTCACCTCTTACTGGAAGCGGCTGCCCATTGAAACCGCTGAACAGACGGGTAATTCACATTACTTTTATCGGCGCGCTTCGCGCGCTTTTCAACAAGAGATCTGATGAAATCGAGGTTCCAGCGGTATTCACGATCGGTGACGTAATATCCGCTCTCTCGGCAAGGTACGGAGACATAGTCGAGTACCACTTGCTCGACGCAGATGGCCGTTTTCGACAAAACGTTGTGATACTCGCGGACGGCGTTAGAGTTGACCTCCAAGAAGGGCTAAGCACACCACTCACTGGTTCGAAGAAAACGGAGTTTGTAGTCATGGAAGCAATTGGCGGCGGTTAGCGTTCATTTGTCCAGACACACAGAACGTTCTGCTCGTAGAGTCTATTGTCGTGCATAGAGACGCGTTTGTAATTACCGCGGGTTTTTTATCTATTCACCTAGGATAGGGGGGCGCGAGGTACACTGATTGCAGGCAAATCAGCCAATCGTAGAGGACAAGTGGATAAAGTCGGTCTGCTATATGTGCCAATGTGCAGACACCGGGATTCGAGCTCACCGGGTAAACGGCGTTATCGTGAAGATCGAGGGCGACCCTGATTGCCCGCCCAATTACGGCCGGCAATGTGCCAAGGGCCTCTCGGCGATCATGATGCCGTACAACCCGAACCGTCTCCTTAAACCCGTCAGACGAACGAATCCCGAGAAAGGTTTGGGTGTAGATCCCAAATGGGTCGAGATCTCATGGGATGAAGCTATCAACACAATCGTCGAGAGACTGAAGAAGATTAGAGCGGACAACCCACTCAAGCTGATGATGTCTTCATTCGACTACCCGCCCTACCTGTTTGCAGGCACTTGGCTTAGGACATTCGGAGGACAGTTCTGGTTCGGCGGATCAACATGGTGCGGCTGGTACCACAACACATCATACCAGTACCATGCCTCGTTCTTCAGAGAGGCCGACTACGAGCACTGCAACTATGTCCTCTTGTGGGGCACACAGACAGGACACATGGTCGACGCATTGCCTGTGCTCTCAGCGCGTGAGGTCGCAGAAGCCAGGCTGCGGGGGATGAAGGTCGTTTCCGTCGACCCCGTTTGCATGCACGCGGGCTCAAAGGCTGACGAGTGGATACCGATCAAGCCTGGAACAGACGCAGCGTTGGCCTTGGGAATGATCAACCTCCTTCTCAACGAGTATAAGATCTACGACGTTGACCACCTCAAGAGATTCACAAACGGACCGTACCTCATAGGCCAAGACGGTCTCTATGTGAGAGACAAGTCGACGAAGAAGCCGATGGTCTGGGATCAAAAGGAATCCAAGGCAAAGCCCTTCAATCAAGTCGAATGGAAGAACATGGCCCTCGAGGGACAGTTCACAGTCGATGGAGTAAGCTGCCAGCCCTCCTTCCAGATCTTCAAGGAACACGTGAAGAAGTACCCTCCCGAAACAGTCTCTAAGGTAACTGGCATTCCGGTGGAGACCATCAGGAGAACATCGAAGGAATTTGGAGAAGCAGCCCAGATCGGCAGCACAATTGTGATCGATGGAGTTGAACTTCCTCACAGGCCTGCATGCGTGATTCATGGTCGCGGGGCGACTGCGCACAGACATGCTATGCACTCCGTATTCGCCCTTGAACTTCTCAACGTTATCGTGGGTGCAGTCAATGTTCCAGGCGGCGTGTGCGGCATCTCACCATACTACAAGCGTAGATGGTGGCCCAAAGAAGACGAAGATGGGATCATGCTTTCCGATAACTGGTACTTCAAGTTCGGCTGCCTAGACCCGTACCCTGCAAGGAAGGTTGTGAAGCCAATGCTCTACAATTTGATCGAACTCTGTCCCATAGCCTCGTACAGCGACAACTTCGTACCTTTCGTGATGCACGATCCAAGAAGGTTCAAGATCCCATATGATATCGAGATGATGATTATCACCCACGTGAACCCTGTCATGACGGTAGGCAACCCTGAGGAAGTTGTTGGCCTCCTCAAGAAGATTCCATTCATCGTCGGCATGGCAACAGAGATGAACGAGGCTATCGAGATGTGCGACATAGTCCTACCTCAAGCACATTGGACAGAACGTTACGATCCAATCGCCAACCCACCATTCAAGTTCGAAGCGGTCGGCAAGAAGGATTGGTATTGGTTCTTCCGCCGCCCAATCCTGGACCCGCCCCCAGGTGTGAAGCATTGGGTCGAGATCCTCTTTGAACTTGCAGAGAAACTCGGACTCTCCAAGGAGTGGTACGAGACAATGAACTGGTACAATGACCTCCGTGAGCCCAACAAGCTGGACCCGAATGGAAAGTACACATACATGGAAGTCTGCGACCGCATCCTAAAGGACCGCTACGGAGTAGGGGTCGAGTATTTTGAGAGCACGGGAACGCAGTTCGTCCAACAGAAGAAGGATATAGAGGAAGCTTTCCCAAGAATGTTCACCCCGGGCAGAGTCCCGATATATCTAGAATACTGGCAACGTGCGGGTGAGGATGTCAAGAAGGTTGTCAAGGAACTAGGTATTGAGGACATCTGGGAGACAGACGACTACACAGCTCTTGTGGACTGGAAACCCTGCATCGGCTACGAACCCAAGGGAGAGTACGACATGCTGGTCGTGAATTACAAACTCCCTTACCACACCTTCTCATGGAGCTTAAACAACCCGTGGCTCAAGGAAATCGGTGACAATTTGCCTGAGGCATATGGCATACAGATCAACAGCAAGACCGCCGAGAAGAAAGGAATCAAGAACGGAGACCAAATTGCGATCGAGACAATGAACGGCATCAAGCGGACAGGCCGTGCGGTGGTCACCGGCACTATTCATCCTGAAGTCCTCGGTGTCGCAGGGACATTTGGAAAGCGCGCCCTCGGCGAACCGATTGCAAAAGGCGTGGGAGTGCACTGGAACGCAATATACTCGCTCAACGATCTATCTGTGGTCGACAAGGTGACCAGCTCCATCGATGGGTGTGTGAGGGTGAAGGTGTACAAGGAGTAGATCGAAGATGCGCTACGGAATGGTAATCGACCTGAAGAAGTGCATCGGATGCATGTCCTGCCAGATGGCCTGCAAAACCGAGAAGGGAACTCCGCCAGGAATATTCTACCGTCGCGTATTCGAGACCGAGGTCGGACAGTACCCCCTTGCCAAGCGAGTGTTTCTCCCAATTCAGTGCATGCAGTGCCGAGTCCCGATATGCAAGGAGGTTTGCCCAACCGGCGCAACCGTACAGCGCGAGGACGGAATCATCACAATCGACAAAGAGAAGTGCATAGGATGCAAGGCCTGTATCGTGGCTTGTCCGTACCCGTCGAGGATGTCGGTGAAAGAGATAAGACCGTACTATGGAAACAAGTTCACACCCTACGAACAAGTGAGGTACGCCGACCACCGAGTGGGCACTGCAGAGAAATGCGACTTCTGTCTGCCGAGATTGGAGGAAGGGCTCAAACCCGCTTGTGTTCAAACCTGTCCGACGAACGCGCTTTACATAGGCAACCTTGACGATCCCAACAGCGAGGTTTCCCAATTGATACGGGCTCGATCGGGGTACCAGCTTAAGCCAGAGTACGGAACAGATCCCTGCGTATACTACCTTTCATGAGGCGGATGAAGATGGCAGCAACAATCAAACTTAACCCTCAGCGGTCGTGGGACTGGAAGATCGCAGCATACCTGTTCTTGGCAGGAGTTGGAGCTGGCGCCGCGCTTGTCGGTGCAGTCGCTCATCTCCTAAGCCCTAGCTTCACGCCATTGATGCAAACAGGCCTGTGGATCGGCATTCCTCTGGTCGTGGTGGGGATACTCTTCCTGATGTGGGACCTAGGCCAGCCTACGAAATTCATCAAGGCACTGAACAAGCCGGGCACATCTTGGATCGCAAGAGGAAGCTGGATCCTTACGGTCTTCTTGGTTTTGAGCGTGGTACTGTTCGGTCTCTGGATCTGGCCGTTCACCGTACTGAATACGATGCCGGGTGCGGTCGCAGTACTTGAAGTCCTGATAGCTGTCTTCGCCCTCGGGACCGTAGTATACACTGGCCTCCTCCTTGGAGCGAGCAAACCGATTCCCTTCTGGAGCATGCCTACGCTACCGCTACTGTTCTCTGTCTCGGCAACTGCCACAGGAATGAAGGCGAGCAGCTTGCTCCTGACACTCGATAGTCTAATGCGCGGGACGGCCTTGCCGGACATCATAGCGACGCTTGCCCGCTATATCGCAATCGTCATAGCATTGGAGATAGCTGTGGTTGTACTCCACCTGTGGGGTACTCATCAAACGGTGACCGCGAAATTCTCCACCCTGCGTGTCTTGCGGGGACCGCTCGCGACTCAATTCTGGCTAGGATACGTGGTCCTAGGGCTGATCATCCCGCTGCTCGCGGAGACGCTCGTTCCAGGTGCTGGCGCGGGTTCCGAAGCATTGTGGATCATGGTCGCCGCGGTATTGGGCCTCATAGGCGGGTTCATTCTGCGACTGACTGTAGTATCTGCCGGTGCCAAGACCCCGCTACCAACCATGGGCGGAGAAATCGCTATTCCCGCAAATATGTAGAAGAAGAGAACAGAGTTCGCCGGCGGAGGGTTTTCCTTCGCCGGCACCCACACTCTTATCTTATGTATCACAATCTTATGTAGGGAAACCAGCTACGAGTCGTTCGGGAGGAACTTGCGATTGTCGATCAACCCTTTCTTCCCGCCTAGGCCAATACCTGACACACCACAGAACTCCGACCGATGCCAATGCCCAAAGTGCCCCACCTCCCCTGGTCAACCGAGTTTCTTTTGTGCCAGAGGAGAACCCTCGAAGACGATCAGCAAGAAGGGGTGCCTCTGTCACCAGTGTGCGATCTTCCAAGAGTTCAAGCTCAACATTTACTTTGACGAAGCCTACTTCTGCGAAACGGGGAAGATTGCTTAAGACCCGAGCCCTTGACGGCTGGGCGAGGCCGGCGCCTAGGATCTTCTTATTCCGGCAGACGAAACAGTCGCGGACCGTCAAGAGGAGACCCGGATAATGGCCGAGGGGTTTTCGAGGTTCGAGAACAGAGATCTTGAGTTCTTGAGGAGAGCTGTGGGAGAGGCAAACGTAAGCGTAGAGGAATCTGAGCTTCTAATACATGCCATTGATTCTTTCCCGAGCGAGTGGGTGAAGCCAGACGTTGTCGTCTGGCCTGAAAACACCGAGCAGGTTTCAACAATTCTAAGGTACGCCAACGAGCGCAAGCTCCCGATCGTTCCAAGAGGAGCCGGCAGCAGCCTCGCAGGAAACGTGCTTCCGGTGCAACATGGAATAGTGCTGAACTTTCGCAAGATGAGCAGCATACTCAAAATCCTTGATAGGGACCTCCAAGTCGTCGTGCAGCCCGGTGTCGTATATGACCAGCTGAACTTGAAGCTCCAGCCCTACAATCTCGTTTTTCCTCCCGACCCGGGCAGTTCTTCTGTGTGCACGATAGGAGGAATGGTCGCAAACAACGCTTCAGGCATGGGTGCAGTGAAGTATGGCGTCACTCGCGATTACGTTCTGAAACTTGAAGTGGTGCTACCGAACGGGCAGGTTATTCGGTCAGGCTCCAACGCCATCAAATCCTCGACCGGGTATGATCTTGTGCGTCTGTTCGTGGGATCGGAGGGCACTCTAGGGGTGATTACGGAAATCACCCTCAGGCTCAGAACGCTCCCAATGGCTATGAGAACTGCGGTCGCGTACTTTGATTCTGTGTCAGCGACAACTGAAGCGGTCAGCGAAATAGTGCGCTCTGGCATAATTCCCTCTGCCTTGGAGTTCCTGGACCGCGAGACGATTCTTGCCGTCAATCGGAACGAAGGACTCGGCCTCAAGGAAACTGCAGCAATGTTGCTCACAGAATTCCACGGAACAGAAGACTCCACCGCACACGAGCTGGAGTCGGCTTTGAGTATTCTCAGGAAGCATGGCGCAGTAGAGCTTCATACCGCGAAAGACTCTGACGAACGAAAAAGACTGTGGGCAGGAAGAAAAGGCGCGTATCCCGCGCTAGCGAGGTCCGCACCGAATCCCATCATTGGTGACGTTGTTGTCCCTATTTCCAAGATTACTGAGATCGTGACATTTGCGTATGAAACAGCCGCGAAATTTGAGGTGAAGCTCGCTTGCTTTGGGCACAGCGGCGACGGTAATGTTCACCCCGTCGTAATGGCCGACCGATCCGACAAGGAACTGTGGAAGAGGGCGACCAGAGCTGTCGAGGAGATCGTGACCTACGCGATTTCCCTGGGAGGCGTCGCTTCAGGAGAACACGGGATAGGGGTTGAGAAGAAGCGTTTCATGCAAATTGAACACGGCGAATCGTTGGAGTTGATGAAATCTATCAAACGATTAGTGGACCCGAACTGCATCATGAATCCTGGGAAGATCTTCGACCTCTAGGTGCTTCAATTGAATCACGCAGCTGACCGTAAGCTCTTCCTTGCCGACCTTGGCCCTATCACAAGCTACGCCAAGCGATGCATACGATGTGGCTTCTGCAACGCCGTCTGTGCAGAGTCCAACATCTCCTCTTCCTTCAGGGAATCACGAACCAGCAGGGGTAGGATGATTCTCGTGCAGTCACTGGTTGAAGATATTGGGGAGATCGACCCATACTCGGCTGACTTCAAGAAACTCATTGACCTATGTCTCTCTTGCAGACGCTGTGTCTCTGTCTGTCCTCCTGGCATTCCGATACCTGACTTGATATCTCATGCTCGATACGCATACCTTAAGCAAAAAAGATGGAACGCTCTGACGCTCGGCCACAGGATATACGCTGACTACGGCACGTTTGACCGCTTGGGAAGCGCAACTGCCCCCGTTTCGAATTGGATTATGGAAAGGCACGTCGTGAAAAGGCTGATGGAATGGGCCACCCACATAGACGCTAGGACCCACCTTCCTCCTTTTCACAGGCAGTCGTTCGAATCATGGTTCAAAAGCAGACCGAGTACTCCCAGAAAGAAGAAGATCGTGTACTTCGTAGACTCCTATGCAAACTACAACTACCCGCTACTTGCGAAAACGGTTGTCGCGCTGCTTGAACACGTCGGCTACGAGGTCATTGTTCCGCCGCAGAGAGAATCCGGCATGCCGAGTCTTGAGTTCGGCCTATTTGACAAGGCTCGCAGCTTGGCGCGTTACAATCTGGGTCAGTTGGTTGGCTACGCTCGAGATGGAACTCGGATCGTTTGCAGTTCGCTGGCCGCATCCTATTTGCTCAGAGAAGGCTACAGAATGATACTTGATGAGCCCGAGGCTTCAGCGGTTTCTGAAGCCGTAGTTGACATGACAGAACTGCTCCTTAAGGAGTACGAGACAGGAGCCCTCCATTTCAATAATCAAGCCTCACGGCGCGTTGACTATCACTGCTGCTGCCTTTCAAAGGCCATGTCGCTGGTACCCGTCACCACGAAGCTTCTCAAGGCCGCCGGACTTGTTGTCCGGCAAATTGATGAGTGCTGCGGGGGAGCCGGGGTGTGGGGAACGTTCAAGGAGAACTTTGAAATCAGCGGAGAGATCGCGCAAAAGTTGCGGGAAAAGATATCGACGGACACGACTGTTCTAACTGAAAGCGAAACCTGCAAGATGCAGATCGAGCTGCACACGGACGCCACAGTGAGATTTCCCTTGGAAGTTCTGGCGGGACGTGTTAGCGATCTTCAGAGTTCCTAGCATTATGGATGCGAGCTCGGCTTCGAGGCAGCAGGGCCTCTAGGGCCTCGGTTGTCCAAGTGAGAGGATCTGCGCAAACGTTAAGGGCACTTCAACGCAAGTTTCCCTTCCTACTGATAGGTGATCAAAACGAAGACTCAGATCATCAGCGCGGCTCTGCGAGCTGGGAGAACCTTTCTTACCGAACCGGAAGCAAAATCCCTCTGTAGAGAATACTCCATACCGGTTCCTAGATTCGAAGTT
>Ga0315281_10004261_pt1 | contig 20795 bp, 21 predicted proteins | sample YL17G07_0_MG_FD_204540 | JGI IMG/M metagenome (GOLD analysis project Ga0315281, IMG submission 204540) | Sediment microbial communities from Yellowstone Lake, YNP, Wyoming, USA - YL17G07_0 | ecosystem: Environmental > Aquatic > Freshwater > Lake > Sediment | place: USA: Wyoming | collected...
ATCTATTTGTGGACGGCATCGACCCAACCAACTGGGATGCCCTCAACAAGTCACTGGACAAGCCCCTCATCAACCGTGGCTTGCGCGGCGCTTACCCTCCTGGCTCAACCTTCAAGCCGTTCATGGCAATGGCTGGGCTGGAGCTCAATAAACGCTCACCGTCCTTTACCATCCACGATCCCGGTTTTTTCACGCTGGGCGGCAGCAGTCATCACTACAGGGACTGGAAGGTGGGCGGGCATGGCACCGTAGATATGCATAAATCCATCGTCATTTCCTGCGACACTTATTACTACGGCCTCGCCAATGAACTCGGGCCAGACAACATCCACAACTTTATCGGCCAATTCGGCTTCGGCAAAAAAAGCGGCATCGACATTGACGGTGAAGTGACAGGACTGCTCCCTTCCCGCGAGTGGAAGTACAAACGTTACAAACAGAAATGGTACGCTGGAGACACCATCAGTGTGGGCATCGGCCAGGGCTACAACCTCGCCACACCGTTGCAACTGGCCGTGGCCACAGCGACACTGGCCAACAACGGCACGAACAATCGCCCACACCTGGTCGAAAGCATCGAGGACGCCAAAACCGGCGCGGTGCGACACATACTTATGGAAACACTCTCGCGCATTTCCCTCAAACAGGAAAACATTGATCTGGTCAAAAGCGCCATGGTTGATGTGACTCGCCCCGGCGGAACGGCGGCACAAGCCGGAGCAAATGCCCTCTATCCCTTCGCCGGAAAAACCGGCACGGCCCAGGTAATCGCCATCAAGCAAAATGAAAAATACGTAGAAAGCCGGGTGGCGGAGCGTCATCGCGACCACGCCCTGTTCATCGCTTTTGCGCCAGCGGACGACCCCCGGATCGCCCTGGCGGTATTCGCTGAAAACGGCGGCCACGGCGGCTCTACCGCTGCCCCTATCGCACGCAAGGTCCTTGATTTTTATTTACTGGGCAAACTGCCCGATGCCCCCCCAGGCACGCTCCCGGAGGAGGCGGAAAATGATTAGGCGGATTCTGCTGCGCTTGGTAAAGCACCTGGATGGCTGGTTGCTGGCCTTCCTGGGCGTCCTGATGCTAATCGGTCTGGTGGTGCTGTACAGCGCCTCCGACCAAAACATCGATAGAATCAGCGCTCAAGCAATGAACATGGCGGTGGCGCTGGGCGTGATGTGGGCCGTTGCCAACGTACCACCGCAACACCTGATGCGGCTGGCAGTGCCTGCCTACGCTATTGGCCTGCTACTACTGCTGGGCGTGGCGTTGTTCGGGGACGTCAGTCACGGGGCGCGACGCTGGCTGAACCTCGGCGTGACGCGCATCCAGCCTTCAGAATTGATGAAAATCGCGGTGCCGCTCATGCTGGCCTGGCATTTTAACCGACACGAAGCCAACCTGCGCCTCAAGCATTATGCTATCGCCGCGCTGCTGCTTGTCGTTCCAATAGGGCTGATCGCCAAACAACCGGACTTGGGCACGGCGTTGCTGATTTCTGCTTCAGGATTTTATGTGATTTTTCTGGCAGGCTTGAGCTGGCGCATCCTACTCGGCCTGGGAATCGTTGGCGCGGCCAGCATGCCGCTGCTGTGGTCGGTGATGCACGATTACCAGCGCCAGCGCATCCTCACGCTACTTGACCCCTCCCAGGATCCCCTCGGCGCTGGCTATCACACCATCCAATCGACCATCGCCCTGGGCTCCGGCGGCGCACTCGGCAAAGGGTGGCTGCATGGAACTCAAGCGCATCTCGATTTTCTGCCGGAACGCACCACCGATTTTATTTTCGCTGTGTTTGCCGAAGAATTCGGCCTGATCGGAAACTTGCTGCTGCTCACTTTATTCTTGATCATCATCGGTCGCGGACTGATCATCGCCGCCAATGGTCCCACCTTGTTCGCGCGCCTGCTGGGAGGTAGTCTCACCCTCACTTTCTTCACCTACGCCTTCGTCAATATGGGCATGGTGAGCGGCATCCTGCCGGTGGTCGGTGTACCTCTGCCACTCATCAGTTATGGCGGCACTTCCATGGTGACAGTGCTGCTGAGCTTTGGTATTTTGATGAGCATCCAGACTCATCCAAAACTGGTGACAACGTGACCAGAAATCCCATGCAGGCAGGCAACATTGCGACTTTTTTCCCCGCACTGCTGTTGCTGATTTTCCTCGGTGGATGCAACACTACCGCACCGCGCGTGGTAGAAAGCCGGGCCGATAAACCAGCAGCACCGCCTTCCCCCAGCAGCCGCGCCGGAGGCTATTACCAGGATGATGGGCCGGGCCTCAACCCGCCTCCCAATCTGGATGCAGTGCCCGATGCGGAACCCCGCCCCGAACCACTGCACAAGTACGCCAACCGGCCCTATACCGTCCTGGGTCAAACCTATGTGCCGGCCACCAGTCTGAAACCCTACAAGGCGACCGGCATCGCATCCTGGTACGGCCGCAAATTTCATGGCCAGAAAACCTCATCGGGTGAACCATACGACATGTATGGTATGACCGTAGCGCACCCCACTCTACCCATACCCAGCTACGCCAGGGTCACCAACCCGAAAAACAACAAATCGGTGGTGGTGCGCATCAATGATCGAGGGCCGTTTCACAGCGACCGGGTAATCGACTTGTCTTATACGGCAGCCTACAAACTGGGAATCGCCCAGGTCGGCAGCGGCATGGTGGAAGTGGAAGCGATCAACCCGCTCAATTTCGCAGCCAAAACAACTCCACCAGTGAAAGCCGAAACCCAGACAATAGCCACCGGCCCGGCACCTGGGCTTACCGAACTCTCCTCGATACAGCCCGACAACTTACCCATGCTGAACGATGCTGGTGGCATCTACCTGCAATTGGGCGCGTTCAGTTCCGAGCAAAATGCCGAAAGCTTCAGCGCTAAAATCAAACAGCAGATGGGCAGCCTGGGCGACGCTTTGCATGTACTGGTCAGCGGCAGTCTGTACCGCATCCACCTCGGCCCCTACCGTACCCCGGCCGAAGCCGGGGAGATCGCAGCCCTGGTCAAGCGCAGCTTGAATATAGCGCCGGTGCAAGTGGTGCGCTGAAGCGCTATAATTAGCACTTTTCCGGTCTACCCAGATCGCTCTTGTCCGCATCAAGACAAGCAACTAACCGAGTACCGCACCCCATGAAACGATTCCTGCTCCTGTCCTTGCTGATGGTTCTCAGCCCCTTCGCTCACGCCGAACTGCCGCTCCCCCCGGTGCCGTCCATCGCTGCCAAGTCGTATTTGATCCTGGATTTCCATAGTGGCCAGACATTGGTAAGCCAGAACGCCGGCGAACGCATCGAACCCGCATCGCTCACCAAACTGATGACCGCTTATCTCAGCTTCGCCGCGGTCAAGCAAGGACGGATCAAGGCCGAGCAAATGCTGCCGGTATCCGAGAGAGCCTGGCGCAGCGAAGGTTCGCGCATGTTTCTTGACCCCAAGAAGCCGGCAACGGTAAATGAGCTGCTGCGCGGCATGATCGTGCAATCGGGTAACGATGCCTGCGTCACGCTGGCAGAAGGCATCGCCGGCAGCGAAGAAACCTTCGTGCAAATGATGAACCAGCAGGCGCAACGTCTGGGCATGAACAACACCCACTTCGTTAATTCCACCGGCCTGCCTGACCCCCAGCACTACACCACCGCCTCTGACCTTTCGCTGCTGGCAGCGGCCATCATCCGCGATTTCCCTGATTTTTATCCGCTCTACTCGATCAAGGAATTCCGCTACAACAACATCACCCAGCCCAACCGCAACCGCCTGCTGTGGCAAGACCCCTACGTGGACGGCATGAAAACCGGGCACACCGAATCCGCCGGCTACTGCCTCATCACCTCGGCCAAACGCGGTCCGCGCCGGCTGATTTCAGTGGTGCTGGGCACCGCCTCGGACAATGCGCGCACCATGGAAAGCCAGAAGCTGCTCAACTATGGCTTCCAGTTCTTCGACACCGTGCGCGTCTACCAGCGCGGCCAAACCGTGGCTTCATTGCCGGTATGGAAAGGTAACCAGAAAATCCTCAAGGCCGGCTTCACTAAAGATATTTACCTCTCTCTCCCGCGCGGCTACTATTCACGGGTAAAAGCCAGCATCGCCACCACCCAGCCGCTGCTGGCACCGCTGAGCATCGGGCGCAAGGTCGGCACACTGACACTGACGCTGGATGGAAAACAACTGGTGGAATACCCCTTGGTGGCCACCGAAAACATCGAGGTTGCTGGCATCTTTGGACGCACATGGGACGGCATCAAGCTGATGCTCAAATGAGCACCGTTTACCTGAACGGCGAGTTCCTGCCGCTGGAGGAAGCGCGCGTCCCAGTACTGGACCGCGGCTTCATTTTCGGTGATGGGGTGTATGAAGTTATCCCGGTCTATTCGCGCCACGCTTTCCGCCTCGGAGAACACCTCGCCCGACTGCAAGACAGTCTGAACGGTATTCGCCTGACCAACCCGCACACCGAGGGGGAATGGCAAGCCCTGATCGCCGGGCTCATCGCGCACAACGAGGGCGACGACCAGTCCCTTTATCTGCACATTACACGCGGTGTCGCCAAGCGCGACCATGCTTTCCCGCAAGGCGTAGCGCCCACCGTATTCATGATGTCCAACCCGCTTGTCACACCCCCACAGGAATGGCGCGAGCAAGGCGTAGCTGCCGTCACCGCCACAGACAACCGCTGGCTCCGCTGCGACATCAAGGCCATTTCACTGTTGCCCAATGTCCTGTTGCGCCAGTTGGCGGTGGATGCAAATGCGCTGGAAACATTGCTGCTGCGTGATGGATTTTTAACTGAAGGGGCTGCCAGCAATATCTTTGTAGTGCGCGATGGCACCCTGCTCGCCCCGCCCAAGAATCACCTGATGCTGCCGGGCATTACCTACGACGTCGTGCTGGAGCTGGCTGCCGCCAATGGAATCCCACATAGGGTGCGTGAGATTTCAGAATTTGAAGTGCGTAGCGCCGAAGAAATTTGGCTCACCTCCTCCACCCGTGAAGTGCTGCCGGTTACCCTGCTCGACGGAAAGGCAGTTGGCAACGGCCGGCCGGGACTGTTATTCCAGCGCATGTATACGCTCTACCAGGAATACAAGGCGACGGTCATGCGTGCGCCGGAGATTTAATGAGCGAAGAAACCCTGCTCGAATTCCCCTGCGATTTCCCCATCAAAGTCATGGGCCAGATGCAGGACGGCTTTGCGCAGAGCATGCTGGATATCGTGCTGCACCACGCCCCGGATTTTGACGCCACCACAGTGGAAATGCGCACCAGCAGTGGCGGAAAATACCTGAGCCTGACCTGCACCATCCGCGCCACCTCCAAGACCCAACTGGATGAACTGTACCGTGAGCTTTCCGGGCATCCATTGGTTTCTCTCGTGCTGTGAACAGGTTTGTCGTACGCCACTTGGGGCTCGCAGAATACCTGCCGACCTGGCAGGCGATGCAAGACTTCACCGCGCAGCGCACGGCGGACACGGCCGACGAAATTTGGCTGCTGCAACATCCGCCGGTCTACACGGTAGGCCTCAATGGCAAACCGGAACACCTGCTGCGCTCAACCGAAATCCCGGTCATCAAAATCGACCGCGGCGGCCAGATCACTTACCACGGCCCGGGCCAGATCGTGGCTTACCTGCTGCTGGATTTGCGGCGGCGTGGCTACGGTGTGCGCGAGTTGGTCAGCCGCATGGAACAAGCCGTGATCGAGTTGTTGGCTGAGCACGACATCTCTGCACAGGGTCGGCGGGATGCCCCCGGCGTCTACGTGGACAGCAAGAAAATCGCCGCGCTGGGCCTGCGCATCAAGCACGGCTGCTGCTACCACGGCCTGGCACTGAATGTGGATATGGATTTGAGTCCGTTCGCGGCCATCAACCCGTGCGGCTATCCCGGACTCGACGTAACGCAAACCAAAGACCTGGGTATCGCAGATGATCTCGATACGCTTAGCTCACGATTGACCCAGACTCTGCAACACCATCTCGCACTGCGGTAGAATAACCCCATGACCATCGACCTCGAACAGCACAAGGGCCGCGCCAAAACATCGCGCATCCCGATCAAGATCGTGCCCCAGCCGGCCCTGAAAAAGCCCAACTGGATCCGCGCCAAATCTCCCAATAGCCCGGAAGTAATTGAGCTTAAGAAAATCCTGCGCGAGCACAAGCTGCATACCGTGTGCGAAGAAGCCTCTTGTCCCAATATTGGTGAATGCTTCCGCCACGGCACCGCCACCTTCATGATCCTGGGCGACCTGTGCACCCGCCGCTGCCCTTTTTGCGATGTAGGCCATGGCAAGCCGCTCCCGCCCGATCTGGAAGAACCCGCCCATCTTGCCCAAACCATTGCCGCGATGCATTTGAAATACGTGGTCATCACCAGTGTCGATCGCGACGATCTCCGAGATGGCGGCGCGCAGCACTTCGCCGACTGCATCCGTGCCGTGCGCGAAGCTTCGCCACAGACCAAAATCGAAATCCTCACTCCGGATTTTCGCGGGCGGCTGGACATCGCGCTGGAGATCCTCGCCACCAACCCACCGGACGTGATGAATCACAATCTGGAAACCGTGCCGCGCCTCTACAAAGCCGCCCGCCCCGGCGCGGACTACGCCCATTCACTGAAGCTGCTCCAGGATTTCAAAGCGCACCATCCGGACATCCCAACCAAATCCGGCATCATGGTGGGACTGGGCGAAACCGACGACGAAGTACTGCAAACGATGCGCGACCTGAGAGCGCACGACGTGGACATGCTCACCATTGGTCAGTATCTGCAGCCGGGGCCGCACCATTTGCCGGTCACGCGCTATGTCACTCCAGGGCAGTTTGCAGCATTGCAGATAGCCGCAGAAGAAATGGGATTCAAGAATGCAGCCTGTGGACCCATGGTGCGCTCGTCGTACCATGCGGATATTCAGGCTGCGGGGGTTTAATCCGTCATTGTTAATTGCGCCAAGAATCTATTCTTCGGCGGCTGCGATACCCTTCCTGACCAGTGCAGCCAAGGAATCCGCGCGCATTTTTGAATAAAGATTGGCGCGGTGCGCCTCGATGGTTTTCGGACTTACACCAAGCAGGCGGGCCATTTCCTTGTTGGAGTGGCCGTCCATGATCATGGCCAGAACCTCGCGCTCCCTTTCTGTCAGGCGCGCCATCAAGCCCTGAATCTCTCGGGAATTGTGTTTGGTTTTATAGCGTTCCTTGTCCTGCTCCAGGGCCTTCTGCACCGCATCGAGAAAAACCTGGGATCGAATCGGCTTTTCCAGAAAATCCGCAGCGCCCGCTTTCATCACCTGGACCACCACCGGGATATCCCCATAGCCTGAAATGAAAATGATCGGGATTTTTATGCCCTGCTCAATCAGGTTGGCCTGTAGTGCAAGGCCGCTCATCCCAGGCATCCTCAAATCAGTCACCAGACACACCTGACGCGCAGAATTGAAGGCTTTAAGAAAGGAGTCTGCCGAGGCAAAGGCTTCCACCGCCAACCCCATTGAGCCCAGAAGATCTGCCAGGGATTGCCGGACGCTCTCGTCATCTTCGACGATATACACAACTTGTTCTGTTTCCACGCGCATCCTGTAATGAGCAACTATTTACCAGTTCACAATATCGATCATGGCCACTACTTTAGCAAGCGCCTTCTGGTCAGCCCCAGCGCCAGATAGAAACCTACCCCGCCATAAGCCAACAACGCCAGCACATGCAGTCCGGCGTCAAGCGGCACCTGCCCCAGCAGCAGCGGCCGCACCAACTGGATAGCGTGGGTGAGGGGCAGCCAGGCGGAGATAGCCTGCAACAGCGACGGCAATTGCGACACCGGGAAGAACACCCCGCACAACAACACCATCGGCGTGATAACCAGCGTGAAGTAGTACATGAAAAAATCGTAGCTGGGAGAAACAGCCGTCATCACCAACCCCATGCCGCCGAAGCAAAGGCCCATCAGGAACACCAGCGGGATCACCCACAAAGTGAGCCAGAACGACTGATACAGCCCCATCAGCCAGATGATGAGCAAAATCGCCATGCCGGACAGCAGGCTCTTGCTCGCGGCCCACACCCATTCGCCCATCAGTACATCGTCCAGGGCCATGGGCGCGTTGAGGATGGCTTCCCAGGTCTTCTGCACATGCATGCGCGAAAAGCCGGAATAGAGCACCTCGAAGGTGGCGCTGTTCATGGTGCTGTAGCACACCGTGCCAGCGGCGAGAAAAGCGATATAAGGCACGCCCGATACCTGCGGCATCAGGCTGCCCAGGCCGTAACCCAAACCCAGCATGTAGAGCATGGGGTCGGCCAGATTACCCAGGATGGAGGGGATGGCCAGCTTGCGCCATACCAGAAAATGGCGCCGCCACACCGGGATAAAACGCAGGCTGAGCACGGGCAGAGGGAAGAAGTTCGCGCGCATGGTCAATCCCGCAAATCCCGGCCGGTAAGCTTCAAAAACACATCCTCCAGATTCGCTGGCCGGTGCAGGTAGCGCATGCCGGTCTGAGTGCGCAGATTTTGCAGTAACGGTTCTCCATCGCGGGTGTAGCAGAACAAGCTCTCTCCGGCCTTTTCAGAGCGCTCACACAGAGCCCCCCCGAATTCGGTCGCCCAGGCATCCACGGTTTCACCGAAGATTTCCACCACGCTGGACTCGATGTGCTGCGCGATCAGTTCGCGCGGCGAACCCTCGGCAATGATGCGACCGTGGTCCAGGATGGCGAGGCGGTCGCACAGGCGTTCCGCTTCGTCCATGAAGTGGGTGGTGAGCACGATGGTCTTGCCCTGTGCGAGCAACCGCCGCAGCCATTGCCACATCACATGGCGCGCCTGGGGATCCAGGCCAGTGGTGGGTTCGTCCAGAAAAATCAGCTCAGGATCGTTGATGAGCGCGCGCGCCAAGGTGAGGCGCCGCTTCATGCCGCCGGAGAGCGCCTGGATACGGGAATCAGCTCGATGCGAAAGATCCGAGAACTCGAGCAACTCAGGGATGCGCGCAGCAATTTCTGCATCCTTCAGGCCGAAATAGCGGCCATACACCATGAGGTTTTCGCGCACGGTAAAGTCCGGGTCGAGATTATCCATCTGCGGCACTACCCCCACCCGCAGGCGCGCGCTACGCGCTTGCCGGGGAATGGGCTGATCAAGCATCTCGATCTCGCCTGCATCCGGGGCTATCAAGCCCAGCAGCAGCCGCAGCGTGGTGGTCTTGCCCGCCCCGTTCGGTCCCAGCAGACCGAAGCATTCGCCTGGCTCAATCGCGAGGTCGATGCCTGCCACCACTTCCAGTTCGCCATAGGTTTTGCGCAGGCCGCGCGCGGTCAGAATCGGCATAAGTCCGTCACAGCCTGTTTAAGTTGACCCAGCTTGCGGTGAAAAAAATGATCCGCGCCCGGAATCACATGCACGCGCACCCCGCGCACCCCGGCCCAGGATTGCACCGCCGCGAGCGGCACCAGTTCGTCGTGCTCGCCGTGGATCACCAGGGCATCCGGCCGCACCTCACCGAAATCGAACATGTTGACCGCAGGGCCGATCAACAGCAAACGCTGGGCAGCCAGCGTGCGCTGCACCCTGCTCTGCACATAAGCACCGAAAGAAAATCCCGCCAGAATCACTGGCAGTTCAGCATAACGAGAACGCACAAATTCACCGACCGCCAGCATGTCTTCCACCTCGCCCTGGCCATGATCATAATCCCCCTCACTCATGCCCACCCCGCGAAAATTGGGCCGGACCGCAACATAATTCAATTCGAACAGGGTATCCGCCAGAGTCTGCACCACCTTGTTGTCCAGCGTACCGCCATGTAGCGGGTGGGGATGCGCAATGAGGGCAATACCGCGGCGCGTAGCACCGGGGTCGTTGATGACCGTCTCGATCTTGCCGCCCGGTCCGTCAATACGCAGTTTGAATCGGCTCACGCAGAACCTATATTTCCAGGCGCTTTACAACGCGACCGTGGACCAGATGCTCATCGATAATCTCGTCGATATCCATCTGGTCCACATAGGTGTACCAGGTTCCTTCCGGATAAATCACGATCACCGGCCCCTCATTGCAGCGGTCGAGGCAGCCCGCGCTGTTGATGCGCAGCTTGCCCTTGCCGTCAAGCTTGAGGCTCTTGATGCGCTGCTTGGCATAATCGCGCATAGCCTGGGCATCGTGGTTGGCGCAGCAGGCTTCCCCTTCCCCGCGCTGGTTAGTACAGAAAAAAACATGTTTTTGAAAGTGGCTCATAGCCCGATCGCAATCTCAAGAATGAAAGCGGCATTATACGGGGCAAAGCCAAGCTACTCACCCAGCTCGGTATATTTGGCAGCAATACCCCTTGCTTTATCTACGGGGTATTTCGCTTCGTTCAACCGCATCTTGGCTGACGCCGCATGCGCCAAATCAATGTTCAGCACATCCGCCAGCCGGATCAGGTAGATCAGCACATCCCCCATTTCCTGTTCCACCTGCTCATGCCGGCGCACATCCAACTCCTGGCTTTGCTCCGCAGTCAGCCATTGAAAATGCTCCATCAGCTCGGCCACTTCAACACTCAGTGCCATCACCAGATTTTTCGGCGTGTGAAACTGCTGCCAGTCGCGTGCATCCGCGAAGGCACGAATTACATGCCGCAGTTCTTCTAAAACGTCACCTGCCATAACCAGCTCCCCGATATTTACCCGCTCCAACGGGAGCACATCCACCCTACCAAGCCGGCAAGTTTACTATAAAGAAATTGTCAGGAGTTTTGACGAGGCATCATCACAAGTGTCGACAATACGCAGTGACAAGACCTCTTGAGATAGTACTACCCGTAGTAGTTGTGAACTTCAAATGGGAAAATAATCGTTACAATATTTTTGCAACCAGGGCCTAATTCAACTCACAAATACAATCAGTTAAATAACTCATATTTAATATTTATTAAAGAAAGCAGCTTTACTTCCGTAACTGAACAAGAACACCTTATATGGCATAATTGTTGCTAAGCATGTGTAGGATTAATAACTGGAGGGAGCACCGTGAACACTACCCGATACACGATGAAGCACAAAGCATGGGGCATCGCCCTTGGATTTTTCGTTCTACTCATGGCAGGTTGCGCCACGCCAAAACACCCGACAGCAATGCCAACCTCGGACAAGGCATTCAACTGGAGCTACCTCATCGGCCCTGGCGACAGCGTGAATGTATTCGTCTGGCGCAATCCGGAAGTATCCGGATCATTCCCGGTGCGCCCGGATGGCAAGATGACCATGAATCTGGTGGAAGACATGCCCGCCAGCGGCAAAACCCCCACACAACTGGCACGCGACATTGAAAAAGCTTTGGGCAAGTACATTCAGGAACCCATTGTCACAGTCATCGTCGGTGGCGGAGTTGGGCCCTACAGCCAGCAAATCAGAATAGTCGGCCAGGCCGCCAAACCGCAGGCGCTCAACTACCGCGAAAATATGTCGTTAATCGATATTATGATTCAGGTGGGTGGCATCACTGACTTCGCAGCCGGCAATAAAGCAGTCATCTTGCGCACCGCCGACGGAAAACAGGAACAATTCAGGGTGAGGCTGGAAGATCTGCTCAAGGGAGGCGATGTTTCGGCCAACGTGGACATGCGCCCCGGCGACGTCCTGATTATTCCGGAAAGCTGGTTCTAGCATTTTTTCACCCTCCCCTCACGCATCTGCGGGTGGGGAGCTTTTCAAACTACGACCTATGGGTAACGGCGCTTGCGCTGTCACTAACGGGTAGCGTTGAGCACAAACAAGTTACACAACAAGGGCATGAATCATGCATGAAGCCTTCACCCAGCTAATGTCATATGTTAAATCCATGTGGCGCCGCCGCTGGTACATCGTGATCGTAGCGTGGGTGGTGTCGATTGCCGGGTGGGCCTGGGTATACGCACTACCGAACCGCTTCGAAGCATCCGCCCGTGTCTATGTGGATACCCAGAGCTTGCTGAAGCCCTTGCTGTCAGGCCTGACCGTCAACCCCAACTTCGAGCAGCAAGTCACGATGATGACGCGCACCTTGATGAGCCGGCCGAATCTGGAAAAAGTTGCGCGCATGACTGACATGGATCTGAAAGCCAAGACGCCGCCACAGATGGAAGAACTGCTAAACGGCCTGGCCTCGGAAATCCGCCTGGAAGGGACGGGACGGGAAAATCTCTACACCATCTCCTACCAGAACAAAAACCCGGACGTGGCCAAACGCGTGGTTCAATCATTGCTGACGATTTTTGTCGAAAGCAGCTTGGGCAGCACCCGCAAAGATATCGCCTCTTCACAAAAATTCATCGAAGAGCAACTCAAATCCTACGCAGAAAAACTCCGCACGGCCGAAGAAGCGCTGAAAGAATTCAAACGCAAGAACGTCGGCACCATGCCCGGCCAGGGTGGCGACTACTATGCCAAACTCGCTACCGCCACTACCGATTTGAACCAGGCCCAACTGGAACTGCGCGAGGCGCTGAACCGGCGTGATCAGATCAAACGCCAGATTGATGACGAAGAACCGGAAACAACAAGCACCGAGGCCGCCGCCATCTCCAACCCGGAGCTGGATGGCAGAATCAAGGATTTGCAAAAACAACTCGATAATCTGCGCCTGCAATTTACCGAGCAGCATCCGGACATCTCAGGCATCAAGCGCATCATTTCTCAGCTGGAAACCCAGAAGAAACAGGAAGCGGCAGCGCACAAACCCTCTGCCTCCTCCAAAGCTTCGCGCAACCCGGTTTACCAACAATTGGCCATATCCCTGTCGGAAGCAGATGCGAATGCGGCCGCATTGCGGGCTCGTGTCGCCGAATATCAGCGCCGTTTCGGCGCATTGAAAGCCGCAGCGGATAGCGTTCCGCAAGTGGAAGCGGATTTCACTCAACTCATGCGCGACTACGACGTATACAAACAGAACTACCAAAGCCTGTTGGCGCGCCGCGAATCTGCGGCGCTCTCAAGCGACGTGGAAACCAAGGCCGATGTAGTTGACTTCCGCGTCATTGATCCACCGCGCGTACCGCTGCAACCGTCCTGGCCGAATCGGCCGTTGATGTTCTCCCTGGTGCTGCTCGGCGCAATCGCTGCCGGCATAGCCATGGCATTCATCATGAGCCAACTGCGCCGCACCATTGATGACCGGACTGCCTTGCGCAAGTTCACCGACCTGCCCCTGCTGGGCGCAGTGTCCAGGATCGAAACGCAAGAAGCCAAACAGAAAAAGAAAAAAGGACTCATCGCCTACGCCGCATCCTTTCTCGGCCTTCTGGGTGCTTACGGCGTTCTGCTGGCACTGCAACTTCTGGTCGCGCGCAGCGCTTAACGGGGAACCCACACCATGAGCATTATCGAACAAGCCCTGAACAAACTGAGTCACCCCGAACCGCAAACGGCGAAGATCGAGCCTCAGGATAACGCGGTCACTGCAGAACCAGAAAACCTGATCGAGAAGGCCATGCACACGGCTGAAGTGGCTGCTGCCGCTGCTGCTACAGCACAAACCCAAACCAAAACGCAACCGAAACCAGTCGCTCCGGAAAAAACAACCGGTTCAGCGCAGCCGGTGCAAGCGGTCAGCCGCACCAAGCTCAAGCAAATGGGCATCATGACACCGGATGGCGAACGTAGCCAACTGGCGGAAGAGTTCAGGCTGATCAAGCGCCCACTGTTGATGAATGCGCTCGGCCAAGGCGCCGCACCGGTCCGGAACGGCAACCTGATCATGGTCACCAGTTCCCTGCCTGGGGAAGGCAAAAGCTTCTGCGCGATCAACCTGGCCATCAGTATTGCCATGGAAATGGACCACACCGTGCTGTTGGTAGACGCCGACGTGGCCAAACCGCGGCTGATGAACTATCTGGGATTGCACTCGGAACTCGGATTGCTCGACGTTCTGCGCGATGAGAAGCTGGCCTTGGCGGACGTGCTGATCAAAACCGACATCGAAAAATTGACCGTCCTGCCTGCCGGACGCACCTATCGCCACGCCACCGAACTATTAGCCAGCGAAGCCATGGTAAGATTCATCCTGGACATTGAACACCGGTACCCTGACCGCATCATCATATTCGATTCCCCACCGTTGCTGGCGACCAGTGAAGCCAGCGTACTCGCCACGCATATGGGGCAGATCGTGATGGTAGTAGAAGCGGATCGTACGCCGCAAGAAGCAGTGAAAGAAGCGTTGTCCCACATCGAGTCCTGTGAGGTGATCGGCATGCTGCTCAACAAGGCACCGACCCCACCGGGAGGCGATTTTTACTCTTATGGAAACTATGGTTATGGCGGTTATGGTTCTTAATACTACTCGTATCACTCGTTCCATTAACTTATTGAGTTCCGGACCATTCAGCTTTCGATCCGCCGCCTGTGCCGGATTGTTGCCCGCACTACTGATAATCCCTTCCCTGCCTGCACTCGCTTCGGACTGGAAAATCACCCCCAGCGTATCGGCGAGCGAAACCTATACCGACAACGTCAACCTTGGCACAAATGGAAAACAAAGCGATTGGGTGACACAGATCAGTCCTGGAGTGAGCATATCAAAAAGCGGTAAGCGGTTAAAACTCAACGCCAACTACGCCTTTCAGAACTTGTTCTATGCCAGCGACAACAGCCGCGACGGTTACAATCATCAACTGAATGCAAACGGCAATGCCGAGTTGTTTGAAAAATCGCTCTTCGTTGATGCAAACGCCTCCATCCGCCAGCAAGCCACCTCGCTCCTGGCCCCCTCCGGAACGAACAATATCAACTCAAGCAACAACCTGTCGACCGTTCGAACCTTGAGCCTGAGCCCTTACCTGATTCACCAATTTGGTTCTTTTGCCAGTGCCAACATGCGCTATGGCCATGACGAAACCAGTTCCAACGCTGTCGGGTTCTCCCGCAGCTCGTCCGATACCGCCACACTCAGCCTGGCAAGCGGCCCGTCATTTAATGACCTGTCATGGGGGTTGCACTTCAGTGATCAAAAGACAAAATCAGCGGGCAGATCCAACAACATCGACTCCACCACCGTTTCAGGAAACCTTGGCTATCGCATTAGTCCAAAGTTCAGGGTATTTGCCACTTCTGGTTATGAAAAGAGCAATTATCTCTACTTGGGTTCAGAGCCCAAGAGCAGTTTTCAGAGTGTCGGCTTCGGCTGGGCACCAACCACGCGAACAAACATTGAAGCTTCCTATGGCAAACGATACTTCGGCAAAACCTATTCGCTGAATCTGACCCATCGCACCAGGATTGCCACGTTTAACGCCCTGTATGGCCAGGATGTAACCACCTCCAGCGAGCAGCTCTTAAGTCCCGACTATCGCATATTTGACGCAAAATATAAGTCTGCAATTCCGGATGATAATACTAGACAACAATTCGTTAAAAACCTGCTGTCCTTTTTGGGTGTATCCGATACTGTATTGACCAACAGGGTGTTCCTCAGTAAGCGCCTGTTGGCGACAGTTACAGCTACTGGTGGTAAAAGCACGCTTACCCTTTCAGCCATTCATTCGATCCGTGAAGCGTTGGAAAGTGGGACTCTTGACAGCGTATTCCTCGGCAGTGGTACCTTTCAGAACGAAAATACGGTCAAGCAATTCGGGCTAAATACAACTTTTCAATGGAAATACAGCGCACTCACCTCGTCCAGCTTCGGCGCTGGCTGGACCCGTGATACTTTTGTCACCAGCGGCCGTCAAGACAACCTGCGCTACCTGGGGTTCGGCCTGAGCCACAAATACACGCCCAAGGTCACCGGCAGCATCGACGCACAACATCAGAGGCGCGACTCCAGCCAGGCGGGTAGCGACTTCCGGGAAAACTCCCTCTCCGCCCGCGTCAACATGACCTTCTAGGCACGCGTACCGCTATGTATGAAACGTTCTACAAGCTGCGTGCCAAGCCGTTCCAGCTCAATCCTGACCCGCGCTTTTTTTATGGCAGCAAAGGCCACAAGCGGGCCATGGCCTACCTGGAATATGGGCTGACGCTGGCCGAAGGGTTCATTGTCATCACCGGCGACGTGGGGGCGGGCAAGACTACCCTGGTGCGCCACCTGCTGAAAAAACTGGAAGGGCAAAACGTTATTGCGGCGCAGTTGGTCAGCACTCAGCTTGACGCCGAAGACACGCTGCGCATGGTAGCGTCCGCATATGGCCTGGAACAGGAAGGCGCGACCAAGGCCACTTTACTCAAGAAACTGGAAGAATTTTTCACGGCCTGCCTGCGTCAGGACAAGCGTGTGCTGCTGATCGTTGACGAGGCGCAAAACCTGACCCCGCGCGCGGTGGAAGAGCTACGCATGCTGTCCAATTTTCAGTCGGCCGATCGGCCCCTGCTGCAAAGCTTTTTACTGGGGCAACCGGAGTTCCGCCGGACCCTGCAAAGCGAAGGCATGCTGCAACTGCGGCAGCGCGTGATTGCCTCCTATCATCTGGGGCCAATCGATGCCCAGGAAACCCGGGCTTACATTCTGCACCGGCTGGAATTGGTGGGCTGGAAAAGCGATCCCGCCATTACCGAAGAGGCGTTCCAACTCATCTACGAACACTCGGGCGGGATCCCGCGCAAGATTAACTCCCTGTGCGACCGCCTGCTCCTGCTCGGATTCCTGGGAGAAAAACACACCCTGGACAAAGAAACCGTGCAGGAAGTGATCAAGGATTTGAATCAGGAGGTCGCCTATACAGAACTACCGGGCGACAACGAGCCTACCGACCTGGAGTTGGCCCTGGATCCGGGTGCGTTGCAAGCCCAGCCTGAAGTGTTGGCACGGCTGGAATACAAGCTCGACAATATGGAAAAATCCCTGAACCGGCTGCTGCCACTGGTGCGCAAGCTGCTGTTCCACGCCATGGAAAACAATCAGGAAAAGGTCGACTAGCCCAATGGACACCTTGCAACACCACGGCAAAGGGATTTTGTGCGTAGTGGGTGCGCGCCCCAACTTCATGAAAATCGCGCCTATCATGGCCGCACTTAAATCCGGGCCTAACCCGCTCCCCGCCACCCTGCTGCACACCGGCCAGCATTACGATACCGCCATGAACCACCAGTTTTTCGAAGAACTGGGCATACCGGTTCCCGACATCAATCTGGAAGTGGGTTCAGGCAGCCATGCGGTGCAAACGGCAGAAGTCATGCGCCGTTTCGAACCGGTGCTGGATGAGCATCAACCGGCTGCGGTGCTGGTAGTGGGTGACGTCAATTCCACCATCGCCTGCGCTCTGGTCGCGGCCAAGAAGCAGATTCCGGTGGTGCATGTGGAAGCAGGCCTCCGCAGCTACGACCGCGGCATGCCGGAAGAAATCAACCGCGTGCTCACCGACCAGATTTCCGATCTGCTGTTCACCACCGAACGCTGTGCCCGCGACAACCTGCTGCGCGAAGGCATCGCCGACGAACGCATCCATTTCGTCGGCAACGTCATGATCGACACCCTGCACCACAACCTGCCGCGTGCTGTACCGGCCGCGCAAGTCCTGGGACGAGCGGTGCCAAGCGGGGGCTACGCGGTGCTCACCCTGCATCGCCCGTCCAACGTCGACCACCCCGAGATGCTGCGATCCCTGCTGGAAACCGTGAGCGAAATCGCACGCCAGTTGCCGGTGATTTTTCCGGTCCATCCGCGCACTCGTTCGCAGATTGAAAAACATGGTCTGGCACAGTTGCTGGAAAATCCCAATATCATCACCCTGCCGCCGCTGGGCTATCTGCAAATGCTCGGCCTGATGAAAGAAGCACGCCTGATGCTGACCGACTCCGGCGGCATCCAGGAAGAAACCACCGCGCTGGGCATCCCCTGCGTGACGCTGCGCCACAATACCGAACGCCCGATCACCGTGGACGAAGGGACCAATACCGTCGTCGGTCAGGATCGGGAGAAAATCCTTGCCGCAGCGACAGCCGCACTGAGCGGCAAGGGCAAAGCCGGTCGCATCCCCGAATTCTGGGACGGCCACGCTGCCCTCCGCATTGCCGAAAAACTCAACGAATGGCTGAGGCTAAGAGGTGCGCCATGATCCGCAACGCCATGACCATCGATGTGGAAGATTACTTCCAGGTTTCCGCATTCGCCCCACACATCTCGCGCGATAACTGGAACCATCTGCCGTGCCGGGTGGAGCGCAACATGGAACGCATCCTGGCGCTGCTCGACCAACGCGAAGTAAAAGCCACCTTCTTCACGCTGGGCTGGATTGCCGAACGTTACCCGCACCTGGTGCGCAACATCGTCGATAACGGGCATGAACTGGCGAGCCACGGCTACAGCCACCGCCGTGCCAGCGACCAAAACGCCGAAGAATTCCGCGACGACATCACGCGCAGCAAAAAACTACTGGAGGATCTGGGCGGCATACCGGTAATCGGCTACCGCGCGCCAAGCTTTTCCATCGGCACAGACAACCTGTGGGCACTCGACCAACTGCAGGAAGCCGGCTACCAATACAGCTCCAGCATCTACCCGATCCGGCACGACCATTACGGCATGCCGGATGCCCCGCGCTTTGCGCACCACCCGCGCGGCGAGAACGGCTTGCTGGAATTGCCCGCCACCACCATGGCGCTGTTCGGCAAAAACCTGCCCGCTTCCGGTGGCGGCTATTTCCGTTTACTGCCCTACCCCGTGTCGCGCTGGACCCTGCGCCGGGTCAACCGTCTGGATGGCCAGCCGTGCATCTTCTATTTCCACCCGTGGGAAATCGACCCGGAACAACCGCGGCCGCAAGGCATCACCCTCAAAACGCGCTTCCGCCATTACGTGAATCTGGCACACACAGAAAATCGTATCAGCCGCCTGCTGCAGGACTTCAAATGGGGCCGAATGGATCAGGTGTTCAAGGAGAAGTTAGGTTGAATACCGCAGCAGTTCAAGTGCGCGAACTGGCACCTTCCGACATGGCCCGCTGGGATGAATTTGCGCTGGCCTGCCCCACGGCCACTTTCTTCCACCGTGCCGGCTGGAAAACCGTGATTGAACGCGCCTTTGGCCACCGCACCCATTTTTTACTGGCCGAGGCGGACGGCAAAATACAGGGCGTGCTGCCGCTGGCCGAAATCCGCAGCCGCCTGTTCGGGCATTCTCTATCCTCATTGCCATTTTGCGTTTACGGCGGCATCGCTGCCGAGACGGAAGCGGCGCGGGCTGCGCTGGACAAGACCGCGCAAGCACTGGCCGCCTCCTTGCAAGTGGACTTTCTGGAATACCGCAACGTTCTGCCTTTTCACACCGAATGGCCGAGCAAGGATCTATACGTCACCTTCCGCAAAGCCATCGACCCGGAGCTGGAACAAAACATGCTCGCCATTCCGCGCAAACAGCGGGCGATGGTACGCAAGGGCATCAAGAATGGTCTGGTCAGCGAAATCGATGCCGACGTGGAGCGCTTCTTCGCTGTGTTCGCGGACAACGTCCACCGCCACGGCACCCCTGCCCTGCCCAAGCGCTACTTTGCGCTGCTCAAGGAAGTTTTCGGCCCGGATTGCGAAGTGTTGTCGGTGGTCAAGGATGATCGTGTGGTGAGCAGCGTGCTGAGCTTCTATTTCCGCGACGAAGTGTTGCCCTACTATGCCGGCGACGCAGTGGAGGCACGCGATTTAGCGGCCAACGATTTCAAGTATTGGGAACTGATGCGGCGTGCCTGCGAACGCGGCATCAAGGTATTCGATTATGGTCGCAGCAAGCGCGGCACCGGACCGTTCGACTTCAAGAAAAACTGGGGCTTCGAACCGCAGCCGTTGCATTACGAATACCAGTTGCATCGCGCGCAGAGCGTGCCAGACCAGAACCCGCTCAACCCGAAGTACAAACTGTTCATCAAGATGTGGCAGCATTTGCCGCTGTCTGTGGCCAATGCTCTGGGGCCGCATATTGTGAAGAATTTGGGGTGATCCAAGTGAATATTTACCTAACCCCCATCCCCCACCTAACCTCCCCCTTGAAGGGGGAGGAACTTGTCACCCCACACCCACAGATGGCGGCAGCCTTCCCCCTCCCCTTCAAGGGGAGGGCTGGGGTGGGGATGGGTTGCATCCCCTTCATCCGCTCCCTCTCCACCCTCTCCCCAACCCTCTCCCATCAAGGGAGAGGGGGCGCGGTGATGGGGTACTGACATGGAACCCCTCCTTTACCTCACCCACCGCATCCCCTACCCACCCAACAAGGGCGACAAAATTCGCTCCTACCATTTGCTCAAGCATCTGGCGCAGCGCTATCGGGTGCATCTGGGCACGTTCATCGACGACCCCGACGACTGGCAGCATGTGGATCGCGTCCAGGAACTGTGCGGGGAAACGCATTTCGCCGGACTAAATCCAAGCATGGCCAGGCTGCGCAGCCTGGGCGGACTGGCCACGAACCAGCCGCTGACCCTCAACTATTACCGCGATGCAGGTTTGCAGGCATGGGTAACCCGCGTGCTGCAACAACACTCAATCAAACGTATTCTGGTGTTCTCTTCCGCCATGGCGCAATTTGTGGCGCACGCCGGGCAAGCCCGCCGCATCATTGATTTTGTCGATATCGATTCGGACAAGTGGCTGCAGTACGCCCAGAAAAAAACCTGGCCAATGAGCTGGCTGTATCGGCGCGAAGGGCGCCTGCTGCTGAGCTACGAACGACAGGTGGCGCAGGATTTCGACGCCTCATTATTCGTGTCGCAAGCCGAGGCCGATCTGTTCAATCAGCTCGCCCCCGAGAGCGCAGCGAAAACCGGCTTTTTCAACAACGGCGTGGACACCGAATATTTCTCGCCCGCCCACAACTTCCCGACCCCTTACCCGGCAGACGAAT
>Ga0315281_10004262_pt1 | contig 20795 bp, 15 predicted proteins | sample YL17G07_0_MG_FD_204540 | JGI IMG/M metagenome (GOLD analysis project Ga0315281, IMG submission 204540) | Sediment microbial communities from Yellowstone Lake, YNP, Wyoming, USA - YL17G07_0 | ecosystem: Environmental > Aquatic > Freshwater > Lake > Sediment | place: USA: Wyoming | collected...
TTCGCAGGTATAAAAATAGTTGTGGAGCTACCGGCTTGCAACGCCGAGAAAACGTTACGGAAGGCCTATGACGAGATCGCTGACCAGCGCGTCGCGTTTGAAGAACGCGCCGGCGTCGTAACAATGATCCACCCGGACTACCAGCGCACCCTTCGATCGGTGGTGATGTGACCATCGTGCCTGACGCTCCTCCTCCATCGGCGCAAACCAGGCTGGGAAGCCGATCTGTCACGTTCATCCTCGCCTTGCTCACTTTAGCGGGGCTTGCGCTCCGCATACAAACGGCCGTCGGGCGGTATGAGAAAGGCGACTCGATCATCGTCGCGCTCATGGCCAACGACATCGCCAATGGCGTCGAGTACCCTTTCTGGTATTACGGCGCTCCTTACTGCGGCACGCTGGAGTCGTGGCTCACCGCGCCGCTGATTTGGGTCATCGGCCCCTCGTGGGCGGCTATCCCTTTCGTTCCCATCGTGGTCTCCACGGCGGGGATCGTGGCTTTTTACCTGCTCGGTTCGGCCATAGGCGGGGCGCGCGCCGGGCTTTTCGCCGCAACGCTTTGGGCGTTCGCCCCGTGGGGCGCAAGCTTCTACAACACCTCGCCGCGCGGATGCTATCCGGAAACGATCTGCGGCGGGGCGATGATCCTCTGGTACGCCACCTTGCGATGGAAGGGCGAGCGGGTGTCCATAGCAATATCCTTTATGACCGGCCTTCTGGCAGGTGTGTTGATCTGGTCGCGCCTGCTGGTCGCCCCTTATGTCATCACGCTGGTTGTCATACTTCTGCTGGTTGACCGCGCCAAATTTTTCAATATCCGCAACATGTCGGGAGTTGCCGGGATTGTTATCGGGGCGCTTCCTTTCCTTTTCGCGTGGAAGAAGGTCATGGCGCAGGATTCGGTGGGGAAGATCGAATTTTCCGGATTGAAAGGGCGGGTCAGCGCCCTTTATAACACCATGCTGGAAGGATACGCGCCGGGGGATGGGACTCAACACGTTTGGGCCACGCCAGCGTCCCTGGCCTCCTTCATCTCCTCGCTTGGGGCCACTTTCGTTTTTATCGCAATAGCGGCGTTCCTGCTGGCGCGCCGCTCGAAAACCCCACGCGAAATAAATACGGTTCCGCTGGCGCTGTTCACTCTCATTTTCACGTGCATCTACATTTCCAATACCGCATCGCTCACCTCGCAGGTGCGTTATGCGCTCCCTTTATACACCGCCCTTCTCATCTTCCCAGCGCTGGGCGCCGACTGGCTGGCTGGCCGTTCGCGCGTTTTGGGTGTGGCAGTAATAATCTTTCTGGCCGGTTCGGCCACCGTGGGCGCCCAAATCAATTTCGCATCCGTCAAAAGGGCAGAGGCTCCCATCCGCAATCAGACACGCGCTGTGGTGAAGCAGTTGCAGAACCTCGGCGCTCGCTCGGTCATCCATAACGACTACAATTTGATGGAGCGTTTGTTCTACGAAGCTCTCGCCCGCGGTTACGCCCTTGACGTCATGCAGAACAGCGGCAACCTCAACCTGCGATGGACTATGGCGGTGGAACGCGACCCGGATCCGATCCACCTGATGAACCCCGGCCAGGTTGGGCAGTTCAACTCGTGGTTGAAGTCTTGTTGCGGCGGGGATCACGTCAAGGGCGATTTCGGAGGGTTTGCCGGAATCCATAAGATAAAAGTCGCCTCCTGGCCTTCGGTCTCCATTCCGCCCGCGCAATGGAATATTTCGCCTGATTACAAGGCTCTGGCCGACCGTGTCCACGCCACCACTCTTAGTTTAAATGAGCGCCGGGAAGTGGTTATCGCTTTCGACCGGCCCAGGAATTTGACCAAAATCAGGATCGTGTACGGATATCGTTTCCCGGGAACCGTCACGCTGGACCGTAGCGTTGGCGGCGATTCATGGGAACGTATCAGCGGCCCGCAACCCCCATCCATGCTCTATCCAGTCGGCGGCAGGGTGTATTGGCGCCTTCCCTGGGAGTTCGACTACGAGTATGAGGAATGGAATTTCCCGCCCAAACCCGCAACGCGCCTGCGCGTGACGTTTGACCCTCACGGCGGGGATGCATACGATATCCACGGGCTTTTCCTGTACGAGTCATCGGGCGAAACCTATCCAGAACCATCGCTTGATGAGATACGCCGCTCCGCCGCAAAAGAAGGCGTTTCCACACTGGTGTGCGACCGGCGGACGACTTCGCTTTTATTTGGCCAGGGCGCGCCATTGCGCGTAGCCCATCTTCCCTTCATCGAGGCGGATACGAAACTCGCCCATGCGCTATGGAAAGCCGAACCGGGATTTGCGGCGCTAGTAGACCGGGCCGACGCCCCGGAGTTGGCAGAGCGTCTTAAGGGCCGCAGTTTCAGCGTCACGCCTCTTGGGAATAAAATCCTGTTCACATTTAAAAAGGACGCCGGGCCGATGTGGTGGACCGGCTTTACGCTGATAGGGGCGCCGTAAGGGCGTTTGCCTCCCTTGTATAAGGGAGGGTGGCGGCTCGAAGAGCCGGAGGGGTTAGGAAACCCCCGCTCACTATCGTTCGCCGCCCCCTTTTCAGGGGGCCGAAGAACGATCCTTTACCCCCTCTGATAAGGAGCTTGGCGGACGCAGGGACAGAATGTCCAGCCTCCACGCGCAGTAAGCCATCAACCACCCAAAGGCCGATCCGGCCAGGACATCCGCAGGAAAATGCGAGCCTATGTATACGCGCGAGAAAGCCACCATCACAGCGCTGGTGAAAAGAATCGCGCCGAACCGCCGGCAGTACAGGAAAAGGAACGTCGCCGCCGTGAACGCCGCCTGTGAATGGCCGGAGGGGAATGACCGCGCCGTCAGTTTTTCGTATGGCGTATATATGACTACCTTGCCTTGCGCGATCTCATGTTTGAACCGTTCCAGCGGCCTGTGACGCTCGATGACATCCTTCATTAGAATAAGGAGAAGCCCCGCCACACCCATCGTCAGGATAAAAAGCGCGGCTTTTTTGCGGAACCCCGGCCTGTCGAGAAGGTAAATAAACGCAAGCCCCGCCAACACCCAGCCCAGCGCGTTGCCCGCGATGCTGAACACTGGCATTACGATATCCAGAACCGGGTTTGACAACCCGTTGTTTATCAGGAAAAAGAGCCGTTCATCCCCGCCTACGGCCAGCGATGTCATTGTTTCCACGCTTTCCATCCCGATATTTTATCCCACACGACGCCGACAAATTCCGGCGGTTGCGAATCCCTGGAAACCAGGTATACGAGGTACAGCCCCACAACCCCCATAATGATGTCCGGCGCCCATATAGCCAACACGGGCGGCAACTTGCCTTCCGACCCAAGTCCTTGGCCTATCATCCATAGCAGGTAGTTGATAACTATCATAACCACGCCCAGCCCAAACCCCCCGGCCGAGCCGCGCTTGTGCGTGAGCATCCCCAAAGCCGCCCCCAAAATCCCCAGGACCACGCATCCAACCGGGGCGGCGAAAGCCTTGTGAATCGCCACCTTCTCCGCGTCGGCTGGTTGGCCTTCCCGTGTGAGTTTTGCGATCCTGGCGCTCAACTCTGGTAACGAAAGTTGCGGTATTTCCTTGTCAACCGGGTGCGTATACTCGTCCCCCGCCGATACCTTTAGCGTATACGAATCGTAGCCCAGCGTCCGGTAGGACCCTTCCGCCGCCATCGTGTGCACGACCCCCTTTTCCAGTTCCATTATCACGGTCTCGCCGTTGTCGGCTGTGCGGAGCGTCCCTTTGAGAGCCTCGATTATCCTTGGCCGTTCCAGGTCGCGCTGGTCGGAGATAAACACCCCCGACAGGTCGCCGTCGTTGTTGCTGTTGACATGGATCAGGAGGCCCTTGAAACTCTCGTTGAACCTGCGTTCTTTGATTCCCGCGCTCAGGTTCGATTTGAGTATGCCAATAACGGCCTCCTGGAAGCTTAAATTCCACTCGTGCGCGACGTTGACGGACATATGCACGGTCAGCAGGAGGGCCAGCGACGAAAGGGCTATGGCAGGCGTGATTATCCTCATGGTTGAAAGGCCGCCGGTCTTCATCGCGGTTATTTCGTTGTCAGCGGCCAGGCGCGAGAAGGTTAGCAGGGCCGACATCAGCGCGGCCAGCGGCGCGGCCAGCGCCAGGAACGAAGGGCATAAATAAAGCAGAAGCAGACCTATGGATTTGAATGACGCGTCCTTGGTCAAAAGAAGGCCGGAAAGGAAGTTGACCTTTTCCAGAAGAAGCACGCAGAGCAGGACAATCAAGGAGATAAAGAAAACCTTGGCCTGTTCCCAGAAAATGTAACGGTCTAGCGTGGACATAGCGGAAATGATACCATATAAAGTCGTGGTTCTACGTTTGCAAATAGCTCATGTTTGGTTTAAACGCGCATTTTATTCATTTAGTGGGAAAATGGCCGTAACCAGAAATACCGTGTCGGAAAAAAGCGCCCTCGTCATAGACGACAACTCCATAGCCAGGATGATCGTTGAAGATGAGCTGGAAGAGGCGGGCCTAAGTGTATACCTCGCCTCCACGTCGGCGGAGGGGATACACCTGGCTCGCGAGAAAGTCCCGGACATAATCATCCTCGACCCGTCTGTGAGCGGTTTTGACGGCGCGCGGGTGATCAGCGAACTGAAGGCTTCCGAGCAGACCAGGGACATCCCTGTGGTGGCTTTGGTAAGCGCTGATCCCAGGATCCCCCACCGCAATGGGCTGAAGGATTTCGCCCTGCGGATATTCTACAAGCCATTTGCCATCGGCAAGCTTGGCTCGTTCGTGGACAATTATCTCAATTCCGAGGCTAAGCGCAAGTCCAGCAAGATATTGCTCGTGGATGACTCTGGCACCATACGGGCTGTAACAAAATACCTTTTGGAGAAACAAGGGCACTCTGTGGTGATTGCGGAAGATGGCGTGAAAGGATGGGAGGCCATCAACAAGTTTACCAGCCAGATAGACATGGTCATCACCGATATCAACATGCCCAACATGGACGGACGCGAATTGGTGGGCCTGATCCGCGAGGATCGGCGGTTCAGGCTCATCCCAATAGTGGTTTCCACCACGATAGCGGAGAAGGAGAGCATAAAGCTTCTTCTCAACATGGGGGCGGACGACTACATAATCAAGCCGTTCTCCAGCGAGGAGTTTGTCGCCAGGATACAAAGCCATCTGCGGGTGAAGACTCTTTACGGTGAGCTTGTCACAGCCAACGAGCGGCTCGCCAAGTTTAACGAGACGCTGGAGATGAGGGTCGCCGAGCGCACTGAAGAGCTTCAACAGAGCAACCTGGACGCCATCTACAGCCTTGCGAGGGGGGCGGAAGCCAAAGACGAGATCACCGGCAACCATGTCTATCGCATACAGAGCTTTTCCGAGGCTCTCGCCCTTAAAATGGGGTTGGGGGACAAGCTTGCGGGGGAGATAGGTTATTCCTCCATAATGCACGACGTGGGCAAGCTACACATCCCCGACCATATACTCAAAAAGCCCGGCAAGCTGACGTCCGAGGAGTTTGAGATCATGAAGACCCACACGACCCACGCGGCGCGCATCCTTTCCGGAAAGCCGTTTTACGCGATGGCGCGGGTCGTGGCCAGGAGCCATCATGAAAAATGGGACGGCTCCGGCTACCCGGACGGGTTGAAAGGAGCGGACATCCCCCTGCCCGCCCGGATCGTGGCGGTGGCGGACGTGTTTGACGCGCTGGTCACTGCGCGGCCATACAAAGAGGCGTGGCCCATGTCCAGGGCCATAGATGAAATAATCAAAATCGCGGGGCAGCATTTCGACCCGGAAATCGCTGATTTAATGGGCAAGCTTTACAGGGAAGGCAAGCTTGATGAGATCATAAAACGCTGGGAGAAACCCTCGCAGTTGTAACGTGGCGCGCTTCTGGGCGCACACCATTACCGAAAGGGAAAGGACCGGTTTAATGAGCGAACCTGAAGCCCTCGCGCCGCCCGATGACGCCCATAACGTCGCCGAAGATGTCAGCGAGATACAGCGTCTCATAGAGATCGGCATATCCCTTTCGTCGGAGCGCAACCTCGACGCGCTTCTGGAAAAGATCGTGGACGCGGCCATCGAGATAACCAACTCCGACGGTTGCACCATTTACATAAAAAAAGGGGCGTCCCTATTATTCACCGTCAGCAAGAACATCTCGCAGGGATTGAGTGTGGGCGGGCGTTCTGGGGCGCCCTCCAAGGTTCCGCCCGTCCCGTTGGCCCCTTCGTTTGTCTCCTCCTACGCCGCCATCACAAAAAAAACAGTGAACATACCCGACGTTTACTCGTCTGAGGAGTTCGACTTTCGGGGACCAAAGCAGTATGACGAAAAGACGGGCTATAAAAGCGTATCCATGCTGGTCACTCCGCTTTTGGACCATGAAAACGAAGCGATAGGCGTCCTCCAGCTTCTCAACGCCACAAACCAGGAAACCGGAGAGGTCATCGCATTTCCCAAAAAACACGAGGCCCTGGCCAAAGCCCTGGCCAGCCAGGCGGCGGTCGCCATCAGCAACGTCACCCTCGTCCACGAGACGGAAAAGCTGTTCGAATCGGTTTTGGAGGTGATGGTCACGGCGACGGACGCCCGCTCCAAATATACTCACGGGCACATACGCAGGGTGGCGGGCCTCGCGCTGGAGGTGGCCAAAGCGATCAACGAAGAGCAGGAAGGCCCGTTCGCCAAAGAGTATTTCAACGACGACGCCCTCAACGAGATCAGGATCGCCGGATGGATGCACGACATCGGCAAGATTGTCTCCCCGCCGCACATAATGGACAAGGCCGTAAAGCTGGAAACCATCATTGACCGGTCGGGCCTTATCCGCACAAGGTACGACGTGATAAGGCTGTTGGCCATCGAGGGCAATTACGCCAAAAAGATCGAACTGCTCAAGAACGGCAAGACCCTAGAGGAGGCCGCATTCCTCGACAAAGAGCTATCCTTAAAGCTTGCGCAGATAGACGATGAGGCCAAATTCGTCCTGGCCTGCAATAATCCCAAGGAGAACATGGAGGACGAGAAGGTAGAGAGGCTTAAAAACATCGCCTCGCAGACATACAGCGTCAACGGCGCGGTTTATCCCAAGTTGACGGAGAACGAGCTGTTGAACCTTTCCATAAGGAAAGGGTCGCTTACGGAAGAAGAGCGCAAGATCATGCAGAGCCACATCGACGTGACCATCAAAATGCTGGAAAAAATCCCGTTTTCCCGCAAGCTCAAAAATGTCCCCCTTTACGCCGGGAGCCACCACGAGTCCCTGGATGGAAGCGGGTATCCCAAAGGGATCAAGGGCGACCAGATGCCCATCCAATCGCGTATGCTGGGGATAGTGGATTTCCTGGAGGCGTTGACGGCGTCGGACAGGCCGTACAAACAAGCGCTACCCATGGACCTAGTGTGGAAAATCCTCCAGTCGGAAGTGGACAAGAACCATCTGGACGGCGACCTGCTCCGGCTCATCCGCGAAAAAAAGGTCTACGAACGGTACGCGGAAAAGGAAAAGGCCGAATCGGACAGAACCACGCTGGCCTGACCCGCCAACCTACGTCGTTTGCGCCGCCGTCCCGGCGGTATGCCTGCTGGGCGCAGGCGGCGCTTTGGGATGCCGATGTTCGAATGGATAATCCTTCATGAGTGAGCCGCTAAGGGAATTCGTAAAATCATTTCCCCTTTTCACCGGGGTGGAGATAGGGGGTATCCTTGACACCATGCCCAACTGCGGGATATCCACTTTCGCGCAGGCTCGGCTCCCGGCGCGGCTGGTATGTGTCGCACATCTACATCGGCGCCTTGCTTGTGGGCGTGGTGTACCTGCATTCTGGTTTCCGGTTCACGGGGTTTCTATTTGGCGGTTCTGACGGTATGAGCCAGAAAGGGAAAATCTGGGGCGAATGGCCCGCAATGAGATCAAAAAAAGTTCCTTAACAATCAGTGCAACCCCCAAGGGGGCGGCGGACGGGAGGGGAGGGGTACCCGTCCGCCGTCAGCAGGGCGCGGTTTATATTTTGCTCATCATCCCGCCCTGCCCCATCATCCCGCCCCAGCCATTCCCGCCGGACTCCCAGTGATCCCACATCCCGTTGCCGTTGCTGTCCATAAAACCCGGGCCGTGGAAGGTAGACGCGCTTCCGTTTTGCGCGTAATCGCAAATCCCGTCGCCGTTGAGGTCAACAAAACTGTGGCCGTATCCCTGGTGTGTGGCCTGCTCGAAATAGTCGTTGATTCCGTTGCCGTTGAGATCACGGAACATCATGCCCCCGTTCTGGCCGTACATAGGGGCCCCGCTCTCCCAGTAATCGCAAATCCCGTTGCCGTTGTTGTCAACAAAACCCGGCCCGTGCCATATAAGGCTCCCGTCCTGCGCGTGGTCGCATATCCCGTCGCCGTTGAGGTCAACAAAATCGTGGCCGTATCCCTGATGCGTGGCCTTTTCGAAATAATCATTTATCCCGTTCCCGTTAGCGTCAACGAACATCGGATAGACACGCGAAGTGGAAGTGGCGGAAGTCTTGCCCGCCGATGAGCCGGAGCCGCACGACGAGATAACCGCCACGCCCACCATAACCGTAAAAAGCGCAAGAACGCCGGGGAAAAGCCGATTGCCTTTGTTGAGACTCATAGGACAACTCCTTTTTGCCTTGTCTAAAACAGATTCCAAAAACCCCTTTCCCTTTATGGTGACACATAAGCGATTTCGATTCACGAACATGGGAGCTTCATAGGCGCCCAGACCCTTCACAGGCTTAGGGGGGTATCCTGTGAAGGGCCGGGCGCTTTTATGAAATGAGATTCTTCGCGGAGCCTGCCCTGAGTCGGTCAAAGGGCTCAGAATGGCAAATGAAGGCTCACTACCTTTTCCATTTCATCATCCAGTCGCTATGTAAACAACCACGCTCCACGGATTGTTCCATGAAAAATGTGACCGTAAGAGAAGGTGGAACGATAAGGCCGGATTTCAGGAAGTTATCGAAGAACGCCGTTTTTTATTGAGCGGAACGGCGCAGATGCGTGGTGATGGCGGCCTGTATCACGGCGATAGTCTCTTGATCCACTTGCGGGGAGATGTGAGGGGGCATGGCGTATCCGTTTCCCACTTTATCCCCGGCCGCCGTATTTGGGAACACTTTGTTCAACGCAAGCGACGCAAGCAGTAACAGGCCGAACAGAATGGAAATCGCCGTCATCCCCGTAAGGATGACAAACAGAGTGACGATAAGTTGTTGAGCCATGTCACACCGCAAACAATGAGCGCAACATATCCGCCGCTATCTCTATGGCCGCCTCGATCCCGCCCCTCGGATATTCCAGCGGAGGCCCCAGCACGGCAAGAAGTATCCCGGCGGTGGCGGAAGCGCCGATCAGCCCGGCCAGGTTTGGCCCCATCGCGCAAAGAAGCAGGTTGTTGGAAGGGTTCGCCTCCCTGCCTATCAGTTGTATCCCACGGGCCGGGACCGGAAAGGCGGAGATAGCCGCCGCGCCGATCAGTGGATTTATTTTCCCTTTAGTGACCATGCTAAGGAATTTCCCCATCATCGCGCCGAAGGCCGTCGCCGCCACAAAGGAAAAAGTTCCCAACGCCATGATCTTCACCGTGTCCATCCGCAAAAAGGTCTCCGCCGTCATTGACGATCCGATGGAGAGCGCCAGCAGGATGGTGACGGTGTTGATCAGGTGCGTCTCCGTGAACTCGCTTAACCTTTGCGTAAGGCCCCGCTCGCGCATGAGGTTGCCCAGCATCAGCATACCGATAAGCGGTGTGGCGGATGGCGCGATAAGGGCGCAGATTATCATGGCGGCCACCGGGAACGCCACCTTGGCTCCCTGGCTTACCTGGCGTAGTGGCTCCATTATTATTTTCCGGTCGGCTTGCGTGGTAAACACGGCGGCGATAATGTTCTGAATGCCAGGAGCCAGCGCGGCCAACGCATAGGCGGTGATTGCCACCGGCCCCAGGATATCCGGCGAAAGCTTGTTGGATAAAAAGACCGCCGCAGGCCCGTCGCCCATGCCGATGATGCTTATTGCCGCAGACTCCCGCAGGGTAAAGCCCGACATGGCCGCCAGGATCATCGTGATATAAATCCCCACCTGCGCCGCCGCGCCAAGCAGGAATGCGGATGGATTGGCCAATAGCGGCCCGAAATCCACGAGCGCCCCCAAACCCAGGAAAATCAGCGGAGGCCATATCTCGTGCCGGATACCTTCGTAGAAGAAATAGAGTATCCCGCCAACATCAGCATAACCCATCATTGTGAACGGAAGGTTCGCCAGCAGGCAGCCGAAAGAAAGTGGAATCAGCAGAAGCGGCTCCACCTCCCTGTGAACAGCCACATGCATTGCGGTCAACGCCGCCAGAATCATGAAAGCGTTTCCCATGGTAAGCGCGGAAAAGCCCGTGAGACCGAGCAGTCCCTCAAGAGCCGGAACCAGAGCCGCGACATCCATGGGAATATAGCCGTCAAAAGTTTGTTAAACGAAACGAGTGATTATAGCTCAATAAGCCATCAGGCTCAAAGATGGGGGGAAAACGCGACCGGGCGTCTTTTTCTGGGAGCGCGGGCGACCCGCCCGCAAGCGTTTCATTGGGGCTAAACGCCCCGGTGAAACGCCAAAAACCTTCATGTCTCAAATCGCTGACACTTTTCTATTATCCCCCTTTTCTTTCTTCTGAATGCCGCCATCGAGGCGGCATTCAGACGTTGCGGGCGGGTCGCCCGCGCTCCCAGGGGGCAAATTATCACCTACCCGATATCCCCCAACTCAAACCGGTCTTTCCAGTTTTCCTTCAATGCGCGGGCGAGGGGTTTGTGCGCGGGCATGGTCAAATGCGGGTCGCCTTCCACGATGGCGAAAGCGGATTTGCGCGCCTCGGCCAATATTTTAAAATCCCGCAAAACGTCGCCGATCTTGAACTGTGGCAGGCCGGACTGTTTTACTCCAAAAAAATCTCCCGAGCCGCGCAGTTGCATGTCTTCCTCGGCGATCTTGAACCCATCTTGATATTTTTCCAGTATCTTCAGCCTCTCCCACGCTGGGGCGCCTCGATGGCATTCGGCCATCAACAGGCAATATGACGCATGTTTCCCGCGCCCGATCCTCCCGCGCAACTGGTGGAGCTGGCTCAACCCGAACCGCTCGGCATGTTCTATCATCATCACCGTCGCGTTGGGGAAGTCTATGCCCACTTCTATGACCACGGTGGAGACGAGTATGTCTATCTCGCCCCTGCCAAACCGCGCCATCGCCTCTTCTTTTTCTTCGCTTTTCATCCTGCCGTGGGTGAGGCCCAGCCGCAGGCCGGCGAAGTCTTCGGCGCTCAAACGCTCGTACATCTCCGTCGCGGCTTTCAGTTCCATCTTCTCGCTTTCTTCCACGAGGGGGTAGATGATGTACGCCTGCCTACCCTTTTTGACTTCCTTGCGGACGATATCCATCGCCCGCATCCGTTCGGCGCCGGTGTATATGCCCGTGACCACCTCGCCGCGTCCCGGCGGAGACTCGTCGAGCGTGGAGATATCAAGGTCGCCATACAACGTCATCGCAAGCGTGCGTGGGATTGGCGTGGCCGTCATGATGAGCGCGTGGACGTGGACGCCGCGCCGGATAAGCTCCGCCCGCTGGCGCACGCCGAACCTGTGTTGCTCGTCAATTATCGCAAGCCCCAGATGGTGGAAATCCACCCCCTCCTGTATCAGCGCGTGTGTGCCGATGACGATGTGGCTTTCGCCGGATCGGGCGCGGGCGAGAGTTTCCCCTTTGTCGCGGGAGCCGGAGGTGACAAGCTCCACCTTCACTTTTGTGTCGCGCAATATTTTTGTTATGTTGCGATAATGCTGGTTGGCCAGTATCTCCGTTGGAGCCATTATCGCCGTCTGTTTTTTGTTGCGGGCGACGATAAGCGCGGCGGCCAGCGCCACGGCGGTCTTGCCGGAACCTACGTCACCCTGCAAAAGACGGTTCATCGGGCGGTCGCTGGCAAGGTCTCCCGCTATCTCCAGCAATACGCGTTCCTGCGCCCCGGTGAGTTTGAATGGAAGCACGGCGCGTATTTTGTCGAGCAGTTCCGCGTCAACGTTCAACGCCGCTTCCGGCGCGGTTTGGCGGATCATCCTGCGTTTCAACGCGAGGCCGGACTGTATGAGAAAGAACTCGTCGAAGATCAGCTTTTTCTGGTGGCGAGTCTGGAACTCCGACAGCGCGTCAACGCTGGCGCCTTCCGCAGGCCAATGGACAAAGCCGACGCTTTCGCGCAGTGGCGGTAGCTTGTATTGCTGGTTGAGAGTTTCGGGGACAAAATCCTCCAACTCCCCAACGTGCGCCAGTACGGAATGGATTATGTAGCGCAGGGCCTTTTGGGTCAGCCCCTCCGTCAACGGATAGATAGGGACGATACGGCCCAGGTTGAGCGATTCCCCCGCCTCGTCCGCTTCCACCGGCTCCACATCAGGGTGGACGATGGTCCTGTTGCCGCGCAGTTTGTTGGTCGTCACCTTGCCGGAGATTATCCATTCCGAGCCGATGGCGAATTTGTTGACCATCGTCTTTTCGTGGAAATGGAACCAGATGGCGCGGATGACCCCCGTCCTGTCGGCGAAGGCCGCCTCGAATATTTTATTGCGGGTGTTCCTGCCAGCGGGCGATACCGCTACCGTCCGCACAGTCCCACGCACGGTGGCCATCTCGTCAATGTTAATTTGGGAGATTGATTTGAGGTTTGCCCGATCCTCGTACCGCGCCGGGAAATGAAAAATCAGGTCACGCACGGTTTTGAGGCCCAGCTTCTCCAGCAAAGCCGCCCGTTTGGGCCCCACACCCTTCACGAACTGCACAGGCTGGCAGAGGATAGAGTTTGGCGAAGTCATCAGCGATCCATAAGGAAAACAGGTTGAAGGGTATTATACAAGTTGAGTGGGCTTGTAGGGGCTGGTTTGAAACCCGCCCTTTCCTGCGAGACAAAAGCGGGAGAGGGCTGGGGTGAGGGAAACAAGATTCAATTACTGTTTGAACCCCTCACCTGGCGCTTTGCGCCTCCCTCTCCCCTCAAGCGGGGCGAGGTGGGGATTAGCCCCCTATTAAAATCGCCTACTTCCCCGTCTTCGGATTAACGCGGACAACCTTCACGCTACATGGCGCTTCGGCGACCACGTGCGACGAGACACTGCCGAGAAACCGTCTCAACGTGGAGCTTCCTCTCGCGCCGATGACGATATAGTCCACATGATTCGTTGTCGCGTAATTGACGATGGCGTTCGCGATGTCGGGCGCTTCTAAAATGTGGAAGGAAATGTTGTCTTCGGCGACGCCGAGCGGTTGGGCCCAGCGTTTTAGTTTTATCAGGTATTGCAGGCGCAGGTTCCTTCCGAATTTGTCCACCCCAAGGTCTATGCCCACAGCGGGTGTTTTCCTGACTGCGACACATGTCAGCCGCGCCCCCTTTTCCGCGTGCATGGCGCGTTTTACCGCCAGGCGTAGCGCCGTGGAAAGAGGCTCCGTACCGTCGGTGACATCCACTGCGGCCATTATCACCGGGGGAGTTTCGATTTGCCGCTCGGCGGACTCGGCCATTGGCCGCATGGCTCCGTAATGTCCCAACCAGCGTTTGAGGTAGGTAAAAAGGCCGACCCTTTTCATCCGTATGGCGCGTTGGGTAAACTCGACTTGCCCTGGATTCTCAAGCGCATTAGCCAGTTCGTTTGCGCTGGCGTACCGGTCTTTCGGATACGCTTCCAGGCATTTGAGGATTATCTCCTGAAGCCATTGCGGGCAATCTTTGTTAATGGCGCGTGGCGGGAGGGGATCGGCATACAGCCTTCGTTTAAGGCCGCCGACGCTTTTCGGGTCGCCGAAGGGAAGCTCCCCAGTGACGGCCTGGTACATGACCACACCCAACGCAAAAAGATCGCTCGCCGGATTGCTACGCACATTCAACACCTGCTCCGGCGATATATATGGGGCGGTGCCCATTGGCAGGCGCAACTCTTCGGCCATCAAGTCCGGCAAGCCGAAATGGCGCGAAAGCCCGAAATCAATCAACACCGCCTCGCCGTTTTCACGGAACATTATATTGTCCGGCGTCAAATCGAGGTGGATCACGTTCTGGCCGTGAAGGTCTGCGAGAGCTTTTGCGACTTTCAACCCGATCTGCGCCGTCTTGGCCGGGTCGAGCGGAGGCCCCTTCATCATTTGTTCTAGCGAGCGCCCCTCTATAAGCTCCATAACGAGAAACGGGCGGTCGGAGAAATCCGCCGCTTCGATAAAACGTGGGGCGTGGACACTTGCTATTTTTGGCAAAATCATCTCTTCCACTTCGAAGCAGAGGATATATGAAGGGTCGTCAGCGTCTTTGAGCAGTGGGATTTTCATCGCCATCGGAGTGGAAACGCCATCGCGCGAAACTTTCCAGATAGTCGCCATTCCACCGGCGTGAATGACGCTTTCCAGTTTGAATTCGCCTAGCATATTTCCGGCAGAGATGTTTTCCGCAACCATGATGGACGCCTCTTGAAGTTTTAATTCCATGCGCCAATGTCAAACAAAGCAGACGCAAAACAGTGCAAACGCGAAGCGGGACAATCATCAATTTTGAAACCGTTCCGCATCTGGCTTCCGTTAGATCAACGCCAGGTCAGGTTTAATGTGGCAATCGCGGTGGTCTTTCCATTCGCCGGAAACGTCAGCGCATCGCCGACGCTATCTCGTCGAGCACTCGTTTTGCCGCGTCGGCGGGGTTTGTGGCTTTGAGGATGGGCCTGCCCACCACGATATGATCCGCGCCGTCTTTTATCGCCTCGGCGGGGGTTTTGACCCTGCTCTGGTCGTCTTTGCCCGCCCACGACGGCCGCACGCCTGGTGTGATGATAAGAAACCCGTCGCCCACTTTTTCGCGTATCAGCCGGGTCTCCAGCGGCGATGCGACCACTCCGTCCAGCCCCGACGCCTTGGCCAGCCGCGCAAGACGCAAAACCTCTTTATCTGGAGCGTCCGGCACGCCGATCTCGTTCAAATCCGCCGATGTCATGCTGGTGAGCACAGTGACGGCTATGATGGACGGGCGCGGTTTGCCGGATTTGGCGCAGTGGGCGGAAACGTCATCCATCGTGGTTTTCATCATCTTCCAACCTCCAAGCGCGTGGACGTTGAAAATATCCACATCTATATCGGCGGCGCATATGCCAGCAAGGGAAACCGTGGCGGGTATGTCGTGGAACTTGAGGTCCAGGAACACTTTAAACCCGGCGCTTTTTATCCGCGCCACCACATCCCTGCCACAGGAGGTGAAAAGCTGGGAACCGACCTTGAACCATCGGGCCGACCCGCCCAGCAAGTCCACCGAGCGAAGCGCGTCATCCATTGACGATGTGTCAAGGGCGATAATGAGCCGCTCCCGTGGGTCGTCTTTTTTATCCGGCATCGCCACTCTCCGCTTTCTTTGGGGCCATGAGTTTGCTCGCCAACAGCCCCACCTCGAAAAGTATCATCATCGGCACGGCCATCATACATTGTGATATCACGTCCGGCGTGGGCGTGAGCACAGCCGCCACGATAAAATCGCCCACGATGAAGTATGACCGTTGTTTGGCGAACCATTCCGGCGTGGCCAACCCCATCCTTATGAGAAACACTATCACGAGCGGCATCTCGAATATCAGGCCGAACGCCAGGATGAACATGAACACGAAAGAGATATAGTTCCCCACGGAGATCATGGGCTTCAACCCCTCCCCACCGTAACTCGTCAAAAATTTAAGGCCGACGGGAAGCACCGCGTAATAGCAGAACGCCGCGCCCATAGCGAAAAACAACACGCCGAACACCACGAACAGGCCCGTGAAACGCCGCTCCCCCTCCAGCAGGCCCGGAGCCACGAACTCCCATGAGTGGTAGAGGATTATCGGCATGGCGATCATGACCGCCACATAAAACGACAGTTTCATGTACATGAAAAAACCTTCCGCAGGGCCAAGGTACACAAGCTCCATCCCCAGCGGTTTTCTTACTATCTCCAACACCTGATCCGACACGGCGTACACACCGATGAACACAACACCTACGGCGATAAGACAATGGATGATCCTCCAGCGAAGCTCCTCCAGGTGGGCTGTGAACGGCAGTTTGTCGTCCGGCTCGACACGGCGCATGACTTTCTTGCGCTCGTACAGGCTTTCCACCGGAGCGGGGCTTTCGTCTGCGGGTTTTTCTTCTTCGCTCAAGGTCTTCTCATTCTTTTATGGCTGTTAACGGGCGATCGGGGCGTTCCAGTCACGGCAGGCCGACTAGCCCCTTCAACATCTTCGCGTTCTTCACAGCCGAACCCTGGAAATGGTTGTTGAAGAATATCAGCGTCTCGTCCGCCACCGAGCTGATACTGGTGATGGACGCTAGTGTGCTTCTAAGCTCCGACTCGGTGTAAAGATAGTTATATCTCTGGGCCGCGCTGTCGTTGAACCATCGCAGGTTGCGCCCGTGAAACCGGAAATACGCGGGGTTGGCCGTGAACACGGGGGTAAAGGGGACCAGGTCTGGCAGGTCTGGCTCGTCCACTACGCAGTACCCCACGCCCATGCCTTTGAGCAAATCGAACGTGGATTGCGAGACCCAGCTCTCGTTTCGGAACTCCACAACCAGCCGGATGGTCCTGAGCCGGTCGGCGAACCATTTAAGATGATCCACCGTGTCACGGTTGCGCTGGAACTTATTCGGGAACTGCGCCAGGACGCATTTTAGCCTGCCACTTTCCGCAAGCGGGGCCACCCCGTTCAAAAACGTCCCGAACGCCCCCTCGTCGCGGATGAACGAACTGTCCGCGCTACGTATCTTGTGGGTCATGGACTCGTGAGCCTTCACCACGAACGAGAAACCCTCCGGGACGGTCTTGAGCATCCTGTCCATCCCGATTGCGGAGGGTTGTTTGTAGTAGGTGAAGTTAAGCTCCACGATGTTGAACCCCAACTCGCCGGAGTAATAAGAGAGCATCTCCTCTTTTTTCGTCCCGGCGGGGTAGACGGGGCCTACCCAGTCTTCGTAGGAGAAACCGGATGTCCCGATGAGTATTTTGCTTTTGTCTATTTCCATGTGTGAGAAGGGGCCTTAAATGGATGGTTTGCCGACGGGTGAACGCTCAGGGCCGGCTTTCATATATATATGCGCTTGGTTCAACCGCAGGGCCGGTCACATGCCGGAAAAATCGGGGCCATAGCCGTGTGGCGCGGCGTTGACCCGCAGGTTGGTGTATGGGCACACTATCTCGCACGTCGTGCATTGCACGCAGTTCTCCAGCGCCATCGCATGATAACCCCGTCCGTCTTTCGTCAAAGTCTGGTGAACCTCCGCCGTGCAATCGCCCACGCATGGGGTGTCCTGCCCGGCTCCGCCGTATTCCTTTATGCACCTCACGCAGGTGTCCGCGTTGAATTCGTCTATGTGGCGGCTGTCTTCATCATAATGAGTGTGGGCGTAGAAGACGACATCCGCCGTGGAATAGACCGTCGCGCCGTCATACCCCTCGGCAGTTTTCTTCTCCGCCTTATGGCCGATACGGATATGGCTCCTGTCCAGCGCGTATACAACAGGCGTATCACCAGACGGGCTTTCGATAAGCGACCTTGCGCCAAGTAGCTTGAGCGACCCGAATGGATTGGTCAACCCGGCCTTGATCGCAGAGCCGATCACCCCGCTTCCGCAATCTACGCCTTGTGTCATCGCTGGCATGAAGGAGCCAAGCAGGTCCGGGTAGTCATGGAACGCCTTGCGGAAATAGCGGGAGTCGTAAAGCTCTTTTCCCACCCAGCCGTCCATCAGGTTTTCCTGGAACGAGGCCAGCCCGCCTGCCGACGTGTCACCCTTTTTCAACGCGCCCCAAATAGTCTCCGCCGCCACATAACCGCTTTCCATAGCCTTGTCCACGCCGGAGAACCTCTTCACGTCCAGCGTCCCCAACGCATCGCCGACCAGCATAGCCCCGTCCACCGCAAATTTTTCCGGCAGGGAATAATATCCCCCTTCCGGCAGGATAGACGCGCCGTATTTGAGCAGTTTGCCGCCCTTGAGCATCTCCTGCATGTGCGGGTGTTTCTTGAAATCCTGCAAAACCTGCGGCGGACGCTGGTTGGGATCGGGGAAATCCAGCCCCATAACCATGCCGATGACAAGATGGTTGTTCTTTAGCCCGTAAACGAACCCGCCGCCAAGCTGGCCGGGAGGAACGGGATATCCGACAGTGTGCCAGACTTCGCCTTCGTAACTTTTGGCTGTCTCCCAGACTTCCTTGACGCCCACGGCGTAGGTCTGGCCGTTTTTGCAAAGGTTGAATCTGGATACCAAATCGCGCGAGACGAACCCTTTGTCGCCGAACACCGTCACCTTGGCGTAAAGATTGTCCGCAGACGCCTCGCCAGTGTCGTCCACCTTCACGCCGACCACACGGTCTCCGTCGAAAAGTATGGAACGCGCAGGGAAACCCGGATAGATATCCAGCGCCACGCCCTCTTTAGCCTTCGCCCGTTCGGTCAGCTTGTCGGCCATGTAGCCAGCCATGTCAGCGATGCTGAGTATGGCGTAGCCCTCTTTCTTGAAATACGGGGGTGTAAACATGGAGGGAACGTTCTCCCACCTTTTGGCGCCCACGACGGACAGGTAGCTGTTCTTGCATATCCCCGCAAGCGGGAACTCGCCCTTGTCCCAGTCGGGGAAAAGCTTTTTTATCACACGGGGGTTGGAGACCGCGCCGGAAAGCAGGTGCGCGCCGACGGATTTGCCTTTCTCCAATATCGCGATACGCAACGGGGCGTCCGCCAACTCCACCAGCCGGAGCGCCAGCGAAAGGTTAGACGGGCTTGCGCCCACAAGAAGGACGTCGTATTCAATTTTATCAGACATCTATACCTCTCCAGTTCCCTCCCGAATCAAACGAACGCCTTTACCACCAGCGATATCACTCCGGCCAGAGCCAACCCCATCACCCATTGCAATATCGTGATTTTCGCCTCAAGGATGGCGAGCTTTGAGTCAATCTGGTCGAACCTCGTGTGATAATCCGCTATCGCTTTGGCGGCGGCCTGCGCCTTTTCCTCGGATGCTCCGGCATCTTTAAGAGCATCGTAAAGCTCGAAAACCATCACAATCATTCGTTATCCCTCACCCCTTTTTTCAACCTCGGACAACGGACTATTTAGCCCCCACGGAAGCCGTAGCAAACGACTCCCTGAACTGTTCTTTAAGTATCGGCGCCACTTCGTACAGGTCGCCAACAATGCCGTAATGGGCGAACTGGAATATCGGGGCCTTCTCGTCTTTGTTGACGGCGATTATCGTGGCGCTCTGGCTCATGCCCACCCTGTGCTGTATCGCGCCGGAGATGCCAAGGGCGATGTATATCGCCGGGCGCACGGTCTTGCCCGTCTGCCCCACCTGATGGGCGTAGGGTATCCAGCCCGAATCCACGGTCTTGCGTGACGCGCCCACGGCGGAGTCTTTGAACACCGACGCAAGGTCGCGCACTACATTGAATCCGTCCGCGCCGCCAAGCCCAAACCCGCCGCTGACGATAACCTTGGCCTTTATAAGGTCAACGGTGGACGATACGTCCCGCACCGTTTCGATGACTTTCGAGATGAAATCTTCCTTGTCGAACTTCACGGTGAACGGCGTTATCTTGCCGGTCCTTGCCGTGTCCTCGCCGCAGGGGATCATCACGCCCGCGCGGGCCGTGGCCATTTGCGGGTTTTTCCATGGGCCGATGATGCGGGCCTTCAGGCTTTCGCCGAAGCTGGGCCGGATGGCGTAAAGGCAGTTGTGGTACGTCCCCACTTTAGCCGGGTCGGCCTTGCCTTTGTGTTCGTACTCGCCAATGTCCAGCTCCGTGCAGTCGGCGGTCAACCCCGTCTCGTAATGGGCGGCGATGCGCGGGGCCAGGTCGCGCCCTATCGTGGTCGCGCCGCAAAGGATTATGTGCGGCGGTTTGGGCATGGAGTCTATTACCGATATGGAAGCCCTGCGGTATGTGAGCGTGGAATACTCCGCCAGCTCCGGCTGATCCACCACGATAACCTCGTGCGCGCCGTTCCAGACAAGCCTCTGCGGCATGTCGCCAAGCTTGTGCCCCATAACCAGGGCCTGCACCCCCACCCCAGCTCCAAGCTTCCCGGCCAGTTCCCTGGCCGCGCCCAAAAGCTCCAAAGTGATGGGCCTAAGCTCTCCTTGCAATTGGTCCACTATGACAAGAACGCCGGGCGTATCGCTCATTTCATCAACTCCTCGACCGCGCGGTTGTCTTCTTTAAGCCTGCCCATCAGGTGTTCGACGTTGTGCGCTGGTGAATCTCCCGACAACATGTAACACGACCCGCCGATATCCCCCAGTTTCCACGTTTTGCCTACCACTGTCGGCGAGCCAAGAAGCCCCGATCGGGAAGGATCTGAGCCTATCGCGTCCAGGTCTACCGTGAATATCCTCTTGCCCATCTCCTCCTTGTTGCGGAGAAGCTCCTTGACCTTGTGGACGTTGGCGAAACGTTTGTGGCCTAGTTTCGACGCGGAGTTTGCGACGGTTATAAGGATGGGCAATGAAGAGTCTATCCACTGATGCCCGCCTTCGACCACCCTGCGAGCCTTGGCCCTGCCATCTTTAATCTCCAGCCGTTCGCAGTATGTCACCTGCGGCAGATGGAGCCTTTCGGCTATCTGCGGGCCGGTCTGCGCCGTGTCGCCGTCGGTTGTCTGCAATCCCGTGAAAATAATGTCCACCGGGCTGACATGCTGTATGGCCTTGTGAAGGGCGTATGCCGTAGCC